>Ga0310038_10000427_pt1 | contig 36191 bp, 30 predicted proteins | sample Sb_taG_6_FD_200461 | JGI IMG/M metagenome (GOLD analysis project Ga0310038, IMG submission 200461) | Peat soil microbial communities from Weissenstadt, Germany - Sb_50d_4_PS metaG (v2) (version 2) | ecosystem: Environmental > Terrestrial > Soil > Wetlands > Peat | place: Germany: Weissenstadt... | reverse complement strand
TCCTGCGTTCGAGCAGGTCACAGGTCGGCGGGCGTGCACGCGGCGGAGAACAGCTCGGTGTTCCTGGGCCACCTGCCCGGCCGGCGGGCCGCCCGGGGGATCCGGGATGTCGGGCCGGGGACGCTGCTGGTGATCGACGAGGCGTCGATGATGTCGATGCCGGACCTGCTGGAGATCATCGCCCATGCCGCACGCCGGGGCGCGAAGGTGCTCATCGCCGGGGACCAGGAGCAGCTCGCGGCGGTCGAATCCGGCGGCGGGATGATGCTGCTGGCCCGGCGGATGGGCTTCGTGCAGCTGGCCGAGGCGGTCCGGTTCACCGCCGGGTGGGAGCGGGACGCGTCGCTGCGGCTGCGGGCCGGCGACGCCTCGGTGCTGGACGTCTACCACGAGCACGGCCGGATCCGCGGCGCCGTCCCCGAGCAGGCGATGGATGACGCGGTGCGCCGAGCCGCGCCTGGTCAGCGTCGGGCAGGCTGGTCAGCGCGGCGTGGACGTCGGTCAGGTGCGCGGGGCGGCGGTCGTCCAGGGCCAGTTGCATGCCGACCGGCCTTCCACCACCCCGCACCCGCAAGCGCCGGCCCGGCACCCCCGCCGCCGCGCCACCATAACCACCGCGCACAACAAACGCCGCCGCAGCACCCAGACCGCACAACGCCCCGCCATCAGCCAGCCCCGGCGCGCGCTCACACCGCCGGCAACAGCCACACCGCCGCCCCGGCAGCAGCCAAACACCCCTGACAGCCGCACGCCAAGATCACCCAAAGCAGCACACCAGAATGTCAGACCCAAACGTGAAAATAGGCCTCACTGAAACGTGAAAACCTCCGGGTGGAGCTGAGGGGATTTGAACCCCTGACCCCCTCGATGCGAACTGAGCGCGCATGCCGACGAAGCCACACTTCCATGACGTTCTCGCACGTCAGAGGCATTGAAACGGCCACGATCACTGCGTCTGACCGCGCCTGCCAGCGTTCGTCCGCTCCCAGTCCGCTCCCAGAATCGGACGTCGGCCGGTCGGCACGCAGCTTTGCAAGCCCCGCACGTAGCACGCCATCCTGCGCGCCGACCACGTCGTGGTCGATCTATGCCGACGTCGGCTTAGATCGACGACATCGGGCTCCTCCCGGTCCGCCCCGACGCCGGCGAAGCCCTTCTACCGCCTGGCCGATGCCGGCTACGAACGGCGCAGCGTGGCCGTCTCAAGCAACCTCCACCCGTCCAAAGCGCACACGCTCACGCGAACCTGTGCATGGTGACGCCCTGAGGTTCACGGGTTCGACGGAGGCAGTCGACCCCGAGCTGTGCGGGGGCCTCCGGGAGCCGGGTGGCGGGGTCGCGTTGTTGTCCTGTGCTTGATCGCGCGAGCGGCCGGGAAGCAGCAGGTGGAGTACATCTAGTGCGGCCCTGCGCCTGGCGGGCTTGGAGGTGAACACGCCGGTCAGCGCCACGATTGCGATCAGCCCCAGGTAGATGAGCACGGCCGGGGGCAGGACCGCAAGGTCGTGGACAATGCCGGGAAGGAATGGCGGATCGGCTGCCACGTTGCCTCCGTAAGCGTCGTGGTCTGCCGCGCTGACGGGGCGGCCTGCCGGAAGGAGCATCGGCCGATCCAGCGGTTTGCCCGCTGGCCGACTCACCGGGGCGCCATGTGCTGCCCGGAATATGCTGTCTCCCGGCCTGCCATCCCTTACGGGATCGCAGGCCCTCGTTCAGCAGCCAGGTGAATGGCTCGGTGAACCAGGGGCGGCGATCCCGTAAGAGATCGAAAGCCGTGCACTACTTTACGGCAGTTAACGCATCCGCGGCGAGACAATCCGGGCTAACCTTGCCGGGGCCTGAGAGTCAGGGCAGTCTTGTGGGGTCCAAGTGCCAGCCCCGGATGGATGTCGACGAGCTCATGCCCAAGACCCTGGCCACCGCCATCGTCGGCTGATGCACCACGCCCACATCTGCCAGACCACCGGCGACAGCGTGCGGCTATCCCAGGCCCTCGCCGGAAAGGGAATGATCCCCCTGAGCTAGCCAACCACCGGCCCGCCTGATGGCCGCCACCGGGGCAGATCCGGCGGCCATCAGCGGGCTGAACTCATGACCGCCACCGGGCAGATCCTGATGTCCCTTGACACAGCTACCCTCAGCACATCGGAAATAGCCGGTGGATGGGAACACGGATGGCGACGCTGCCGCAGCATACAGATGACCTGCTGGTCTCATCGAACTTCATCCGCGCCGTACGCGAGTCGGGCTACGTCAGCCTGTCGACGGCCCTCGCGGAACTAATCGACAACTCCCTGCAGGCTGACGCCAGCGACGTGGCCATCAGCATCCGCCGCCCATCCTCGAACGACTTTCCGCAAATCGAGGTCGAGGACAATGGCACCGGAATGAACCCGTCAGAGCTCGCGGCATGTCTACGCTTCGGTGGATCTTCTCGCTTCGACCAGCGGACCTCGTTTGGTCGGTTCGGCATGGGCCTCCCGGCCGCGTCGCTGAGTCAGGCGCGGCGCGTTGAAGTCACCGCGTGGCGGCCGGGCGGTCGTGCTCGATCGGTGGCGCTGGACGTCGACGTCATAGCTGCCGGGACACCCGTGAACCTCACCCCCAGAGATGGCGCAGCAGGGACGAGCCCGTCCGGGTGCCGCGTCGTGTGGAAGGAATGCGACCGGATCGAGTACCGCCGACTGGCCTGGCTAGAGCGTGCGCTCCACCGCGATCTCGGCCGGATGTACAGACGCTTCCTCGCTGATGGTCTGACGCTTACGATCAACGGGGCAGCGGTCGACGCCATAGACCCGACTTTCCTGACCACCTCAGTGGAGGGACATACGGCACGGCTCGCGTTCGAACCTCGCCGGTACGAGATCGAAACGTCGTCTGGTGACACCGCGTTCGTCACGGTCAGGTTCTCGATGTTGCCGGTTCACTATTGGCACAGCCTCGACAACGTCACGAAGCGGCGTGTCGGCATTGTCAGTCACGGTGGCGTCTCGATCCTCCGCGCCGGCCGTGAGATCGCCAGCGGGTGGCATCTCATGGGTTCGAAGCGCAAGGAGAACTACGACGACTGGTGGCGATGCGAGATCGAGTTCGACCCCATACTCGATGAGCACTTCGGGATCACAATCAACAAACAGGGTATCCGCCCGTCACGAACTTTGCGCGAGGCACTGGAGCCGGAACTCGAGTCGATCGCTCGGTTGCTGAACGGTCGCGTCCGGCAAGCCTTCGAGGAGGCGAAGTTTCAGGCTGAGGCGGCTGCCTCCTGCCGGATTGCTGCCGCCGCCGACCCAGACCTTCCGGTTATCAAGGGGAAGGGTCGGGACAAGGGCGCGCTGAGCTATCGGATCGGGTCCGCCCCGCTCCCCCTCGACACGATGCTCCGATCTGAACTTAAGCACCGAACGCTCGACGTCACCCTGAACATCGATCACCCCGCGTTCGCAGCGCTCTACCGACCGCTACAGGCCATGGAAGGTTCGGCGGCAGCGGATCTTCGGACTGCGCTTGAACTTTTCCTGCTGTCCTATGCGCGGACCACCCTGCTGCTCGGGCAGGATAGCGATGAGATGCTCCGGGCATGGAGCGCGGCGTATGGCCGGATGCTCCAACGGTCATGACAGACGAATCGAAGTACGTTCCACTGAGTTTGCCGAGCAAGGCGACCCGCCACGAACGCCGGGCCTTCGCGCGGCTCTGTGCAATCTTGGCGCAGGTCGACGCCAACACGGTTGGATCGGGTCTCGACCACGACGCGCGTGAAAATGCCGCACGGCTCGGCAACCTCTACGAGCAGCCCATCCTTGCGGCAGCCGCGCATACCCTGATCGACCTAGTCGACCAGGGATGGACGATCACCACCGACAAGGTTGGGCCGATGCTCAGCCCGCCGACTACGAACGGCGACCGTGACACCGAGAAAGCGCGGATTCGGCGACAGGAGCATGTTCGCCGGGACGAGCAACTCCGCAAGCCGAGCGTGCGGCGCTTCATCGAATCCATGGAACGCGCCCACCAGCATGGCGACGAAATCGTCTCCGTGTTCAACTTGATGTGCGATGGACGAGACCTCGCCGACGCGCTCGCGTCAGCTGACGATCCGAGCACGGTCATCCAGCCGTACGTCCAGGTCGTCGAAAACTCTATATGCGAGCTGACGGGCTTCCGTCTCCACGATATCTGGCGCTATTTCCGCCATACCTGGTCAAACGCCTACGCGACGGTGCCTGGCCGCTCGATGCCGATCCTCATCCGGGACGCGGCCACGAAGCACCACGCCGTTATAGGCCTCGCCTCAATCTCAAGCCCCGTAGTCCAGATCGCTGAACGCGACACGTGGATAGGCTGGGAGACCGACAAGTTCCTCGCGGCGATCGAGGCTGAGCCGACCGAGAAAGTTGGGCAGTGGCTTGCCCAGCGGATCCAGACACAGATCGACGAGATCTACGTCGCTGACCTCGTGCAGGCCGGTGTCCTCGAACCCTCTGGCGCAAACGCCGACACCGCAGATACCGTCGCGCGTCTCAAAGCCGACGCCGAGCGTTACCGCCAGAAGCATCACCGTGGCAGTACCCTCCGCGTGGTCCGCAATATCGAGTCGGATGCCTGGGTCGAGCGAGCCGAGACGTACCTGTTCCGCAGCAAGCGGTCAGCCGCCCTCGCCGAGGCACTGGAGATCGCCGGGTGCCTCGGGCAGCACTTCAAGCGTGAGGCAAATGCTCTCGCCGGCCTGGAGAAGGCTCTCCAGGACCCGAAGGCGCGGGCGCAGATCCGTCGCGTCATCCGGCGTGCCCGGGGTGAGCGAGTCGGCACCGTGGTTGCCGACCTGACGGTCTGTGGTGCCGTCGCACCGTACAACACACTCGCCGCCGGCAAGCTCGTCGGTGCCTTGGCGGTATCCCCGAAGGTGTTGACCGCTTACCGAGAGAAGTACAGCCGCCCCAGTGAGATCGCATCGGCGATGGCCGGGCGGGCGATCGAGCGTGAAGCGCGGCTGTCGTTTATCGGTACGACGTCTCTCTACGGAACGGGCTCCAGCCAGTACAACCGGCTGTTCTGGCCCTCCACCGTGATGGGCGGTACGACCGAGGCCAAGATGGGCTTCTTCGAACTCGGCCGCTCGCGCTCCTTCGGCACCTCGCACTTCTCAGACGAGACCGTCAACGCGCTCGTCCGCCTCTCGCAGCTGAACGGCTCGCTGGTACGGGTAAACAGCATCTTCGGTGAGGGCGTGAGTCCGCGGCTGCGCAAAGTTCGGCTCGGCCTTGCTGCGCTCGGATGGCCGACCAACGAACTGCTCAAGCACGGCCGAGAGCGGATCGTCTACGGCGCTCCTCTGGTGAAGAACCTCCGCGCGTTCTCGCTCGGGATCGATCAAGAGCCTGACTACTTGATCGATCCCGACCTGGAGGGTGCCGACGAGAAGGTCACCGCGTGGTGGCTGGACCGCTGGGCGCTACGACGGGCATCGCAGCCAGCCGTCCAGGAGTCCATGCGCTCGCACCGGCTCGTTCGCCCGGTCCGGCACGGCGCGCGGGTGCCGCTCTCCCAAGACGACGAACTTCTGCCGATCGACGAGTTCGACACGCCAGCTGCTGGCGATCTCTAGTCGCTCTCGGCCACGACGAGGAATACCTCGGAACTGGCGGTCAGGGTCGCGACCGTGCTCTCGACCTCCGGATCGTGGTCGCGGCGCAACCCCAGTAGCCGCAGGCGCTGCCCCTGCTCCAGCGGGCGCCCAACCGACACTGTCCGAAGCAGCAGTTCGGTCTTGCCGCTGTCACAGTTGAGCATCCACCAGCTCTTGATCCCGTTTTGCTGACCAAGGATCCCCTCGTAGTCGAACCAGGTTCCGCCCGGCATCGCTGCCGGGCCGGGCATCACCTGTTGCCAGTACGGGGCACAGAGGCTCCGAACGGAGCAGAGCCGGCAATGCTCACCCGTGAAAGCTGCGGGTGCCGCCGCCGCCACCTGGCTGTCGGCGTCCGCGACACGCGTGCTGGTGGACGCGACCAGTGCCAGCAGTTCGCTCTCGTTCGGCGCCGGGATGGTCACTTCGTTCGTCGGATAGGAGGCGGTGAGAACGCCCAGCGGCGTGCGTGCACGGTTCGCCACGTCGTCCTGGTCCCAGAGCATCGCGTAGAAGCGAAGCTGGTCGAGGTGGCTCGGATCTTCGGCACCGGTCTTGTAGTCGACAATGTCCACCCGATCAGAGGAGACCGTAAGAAGATCGACCCGCCCCTTAATCCGCAAGGAGTCGACTCGCAGCGATGCTTCGGGATGCGACCCGATGCCTAGCGGCTGACGGGTCGGGGTCGACGAGCCAGCGGATGGTGGCTGGCTTGCACTACCCGATGCCTCCCCCTGATTGGGGACCAGGGACATCCGCTGGAGGTAGCCCTGGATTACTGTCCGAGCCTCAGGGATCCGATCCTCAAGCTGCTGTAGCAGACGCGTACGTCGGTCGGCGTCCATCCGAGGGTTGCCCTCCAACTTCGCCAGCCGGGCTTCGAGCGCTCCACCTACCACGGCCGAATAGCCGCCAAGCTCGCGCAGTACCGCCACCACCTCGACCGAGTTCGACGAGTCACAGCCTGCTTTCACGAGAGCCTTAACGATTCGTTCCAACGAGTCGTGTACGACGTCGCCGAACAGGGCAACCGGGTGCGGCACTTGCGGGTAGCCGAGACCACTCCACAGGTCGGGGTAGCTCGCGTGCCTGAGCGCAAAGCGTCGCGGACACGTCTCGACCTCCTTGAACCCGGAGTAGCTCCAGTGCGCCGGCGGATCCGGCAAGTGGGCGACCGACTGGGCAACGCCCGTGTCGAATGTCCTCTGGTCGCCGGTCATGACATCTTCTTGAGCACCTGGCTAGTCGCGAATGGCAGGTTTCTAGAGATAACCATGTCGTCGATCAAGAGCACCTGGCTACCGCCGAACTCCTTTGCGTCATGAAGTTCCTTGGTTGGCGACACGTCCAACGTCAGCGGACCATGAACGCCGATGATCCACTGCTGTGTATCACGGGCCGCGAGGATCGGTGCCTCGATCGTTCCGATGCCGGGCACGTCGACCATCGCCTTCCGCGTGAACTCCACGCCATCCAGGCCACGGCTGTCGAGGTCCGCGTATAGTTTCTCCGCTGCCAGATCGAGCCGGTCCTGGTCGAGCGTCGGGATCGTGCCGTACAGGATGTACCGAAGAAGGCTCGCGCCAACCTTGCGGTCCAGCAGGCCGTGCTCGAACCGGTTCCGGAAGCTCCGAAGGCACTGGTAGCAAGACTCGTCACAGTCCGCGGGGCACTGCTCCAGCCGCGTGAGCGTGTTCTCGAAGATCGACAACCCGAAGTCGTGTACCCGCCTGGTGAACCCGGCTCCACCCGCAAGCGTGTCGTACAAGTAGATCTCAGCCTCGAGTCCCCTGTGCCCAAGGGGCGTCAGCGCAGGTCGGTACTCGGCCTGCAACTCGGTGGCCTCGACCCCGAGCTTTCGAGTCGCCGCGATCGTGAGCGCCTCCGCGACGCTGCGAAGCGCCACGTGCGTCGAGAGCAGTTCGGGTCGCAGCTTCACCGGACTCTCCACCCGAAGGCGCACCAGCAGCACGTCGGAGATAAAGTCGGTGCCCAAGACCAGCCCGCGGGTCGACATCAAACCGGGGCAGTCCTGGTTCTCCTCATCGGGGAACGGCTTCTTGTGCGTGCCGAACACCTCACCCGTCGCCTGTGCGGCAGGCTCGACTAGACCACACATCGTGCAGTAGTTGTAGCCCTCGCTCCTGGGACCGGTGTTGGTGACGAGCAGTGTCGACCGCTGGTAGGTCTGCTCGAGCCGGTCGGTGACCGGAGTCCACAGACTCTCGTCACTCGGTCCCTCCGCCACGAGCTTGGCCCGCGTGGCGTAGCTGTTAGCTGGAACGTCGTCAGGGCTGGTACCTGGCTCCTTCGTCACGCGGTGGGCGAACCCCGGCGGACGCATCCAGTTCATCGCCTTGCCAAACTTGCCCTCTGCACCGCATGCCGGGCAGTCCCGCTCTTCGCCCCGCACGGCCTCGGTGGGCGGCAGGTGCATGGCATAGTGGCAAATCTTGCACTCGAAGTAGAGCCAGCGCTGCTGCCAGGCCTTGAACCGGTCGGAGTGCATCGGGGCGTAAATGGCACCCGACGTCCACTCCTTGTTGTCGATCCACACGACCTTGCCCGGCGCATACTGGCTGAGCGCAACGTCGAGCCCCTGGCTCGGCACATAGAGGAACTCGGTGTGGAACCGCTCCGACTTGTTGCGATCGAAGACGTGGAAGGACACCACGTCCGTCGGGAACGCGTAGCGCGGGAGCACACCCTTGTAGAGCAGCCGGTCGAGCAGGTTGGTCTGGCTGCGGGTTTCGCTCGGAAGCTCGGCACCGTCCTCGGCTGGCCCCTCGGCCCCGACCTCTTCGTCCTCCGGCTCAGCATCGCCGTCTTCGGGCTCCGGCAGCTCCCCGTCATCCTCGACTTCGAGTGCGCGGTCGATAGCTTCCAGGGTGTCCGCGACGAGCTTGTCGATGACCTCGACCTTCGTCTTGCCGAGTTCTGCGGGCAGCCAGCTGTCGACTTCGGCACGCAGCTCGGACTCGTTCTCCGTGAGCCAGTCCCCGAAGTCAGACCGGTTCAGCACAGACGAGGTACTGACGAACGCCTTGACGGTTCCCAGCACCTCGAACAGCTGCGGCTGCTCCTCCGGGTCGATCGCGGGCAGCCGGTCCTGGTGGTAGCGCTGCAGCAGGTACGCCGTCACGTGACGACGAGCGATCTCGCCGTTGTCCATAGTGAGAATTGGGTCCTCAACCTTGCCCCGGATCATCGAGGCGGGGTCCCGGAAGTAGTGGTCATCATGGGTGTCGGCGCTCCCGAACGCCAGCACCGTCGCCACCGCGTTGCCCCTGCGACCTGCTCGGCCGGCTCGCTGCTGGTAGTTGGCGCGAGACGGCGGCATGTTCCGCAGCGCGACGCCTGACAGGCTACCGATGTCGATGCCGACCTCCATGGTCGTCGTGCACGACAGCACATCGATCGCCGGCTGCTCTTGCTCCATGGGACCGGGGAGCGTGATGTTTACATCCTGGAACAGAAGCTCATACTGCTCGGCCCGGGAGAACACCTCGTCCGACTGCGCAGCGTTCAGCTGCGCCGTGTGCTCGCGGGCGATGATGCTCATCGGCGGCTCGGGCGGGTCCTGCAAGGCTCGGACAGCGCTGGCGCGGTAGTAGCCCTTGCGGGCCTTGAACACCTCATCGGTCTCCGGATCCAGCATGCGCACGGCGTCCTGGCTGCAGCTCACACATTTGGTCTTCCCGGGGAAAGGCCGCTGCGTGTACCGGCAGCGTTCGCAGTAACCCCACATGCCACCCGTCTCCAGGGCGACCTTGCCAGCCGACAGACGAAACTTCCCACCCGAGACTGGCTCGCAGAAGGTCCCTTGGAGCACGGGCAACCACTCCTGCGCGAACTTCTTCTTGGCCGCAGCGCTGGCCAGCCATCGATCGAGCGCCGCGAAGTGGCCCTTGTGCGCCTTCACGCCGCCCTTGGTCTTCCACCAGTCCCCCTCGGTCATCGAGGGGAACCAGATGCCAGGCGATGGGTTCGACCAGTGCGACAGCCACAGCCGGACGAGTGCCAGCCGCTCATCATCGGTCGAGGCCACACCGTCGATGCTCGAGAGCCTCATACGCAGTTCGTCGGTCAGCGTTCCGCGCTCGCGGAGCGACGCCAGGCCCAGTGAGGAAAGGCCGTAGTACTTGTCGGTGAGCGTCGCATAGATCGCCCGCAGCAACGACAGCGGAGGCGGCGAGGTCAGCATGATCAGTTCCAGCAGCGCCGCGATATCCCCGTCCAGGGCGCCCTTATCGATCGCCGTGCCGACGTCGTTGAGCACCTGAATGGACTCGGCCTGGCGGAGTTCCGGACGGAGTCGGACCGACAACCGCTTGGCGCCCACCATCGCTGCGAGGAACAGGTGCTCAAGGTTCAACTGCTTGCTCACCACCGCTTGAGCCTGCAGTTCGCTCCAGCCTCGCAGGATGAGCGGGCGAATGACATCGCGCATCGCGTAGGTCTGGAGGTTTGGTGCTAGGCGGGCCGCGACCTGCCGCGAGTCGGAGAAGGCGAGCACCTTGCGACCACGCAGCGGCGCGAAGTCGGAGTACTCGCGGCTCGGTGGCTGCACCGCGATCTGACGGGTGACAAGCGCCTGGAACGGCTGGTCACCCTTGGTCTGGTGGTCCTGGACCGAGGAGCGACCGTAACCGGCAATGCGGCCACACACGCCGCACGGCTTGAACTCGCCGTTGGCCTTTACTTCCTCCTCTTCGTCATCGTCGTCCTCGCCCGTCACCGTCTCGCCGGTGCGTAGCTTGGGGATGAAGAGGGTGCGATACCGGTCTCCCAGCTTCTCGGGGTTGAGCCGACCAGTGACCAGGTCAAGATCCGCAACCGCGACCTCGGCGTTACTCGACGGCTCTTCGAGCAGCAGGTCGAGCGCGAACAACTCCGGGATCGAGCCCGCGGCAGCCTGGAAGGCGCCGCCCTGCTCGTGCCAGAGGAACGCCGGCTCGACAAGGTCGTCGCTGTAGGCCCGGGCGTAGGAGGAGCCACAGTGACGGCAGGTGTAGTACTCGAAGACCCGCGCCCCACAGCCGCACGTTGCCTGGGGCTGGGCGTACAGCTTGCCGATCGGGCCGGCGCCCGGCAGTTGCTCGCCGTCCAGTTCGGTGCAGTTCGGGTCAAGGCAGGCCCAGAGCCCCGGGAGTCCCCGGAAGAAGGCGTGCACACGACACGGAAGCAGTCCTGCCTCGTCGGGCTTCGGGCGTGCGACGCTGCCGAGGGCCACCAGCGTGGTGACCGCCTGGTTGGCGAGCGGCGCCTCCACGCCGGGGAAGATCGTGGCGCCAAGCTCCGCCACCGGCTTGGCCGTCTGCATCGTCTCGTTGACGAGCAGGCTCATAGCGGCGAAGCCCTCCAGCGCCTCGTAGAGCAGTTCGGCGACCGGCGCTTCCCTGGGCGTGACGCCGCAATAGGCAAGGAGACCCACAACGGCGGCCATCTGCTCGACATCGCCATTGCCATCGTAGAACTCCCTCATCGGGACGGCAGCCAGGGCGTCTGCGTCCTCGGGCGTACCGGCAGCTGCAGGTTCGCGGAGCTTGTGCTGGCCTTCGACCGTCCGGAACTCTGCAAGATCTTTGCCGCTGAGCTGAGCAGCGAACTCGCGGGCGTATTCGGCGCTGGCGAAGCTCGCGCTGGTGGCAATGACCTGCAAGCGGTGCGGCTCGATCCCCAGGCGCGAGCGAAGCCGCCGCAGCAGAAGGGCAACCTCGGCACCGGCGGCGCCCCGGTAGAGGTGTGCCTCGTCAACAACAAGAAGGAACCGCTCGTCGGGGTTGTCTGCGAGCCACTGACGGGTGGCATCGAAGACCGGCCGTTCGAGCGGCCGCATGAGCATGTACTCCAGCATGGAGTAGTTGGTGATCAGGACGTCCGGGGGCGCAGCGAGCACCTCGTGGCGGGTCAGCAACTCAGGGTCTTCGGGCTGCGTGACGGCGCGAATGAACTCCCCAGCCTTGTTCTGCCAGTGCGAGCCCTTCGATCCGTACCACTTCTTGATGTCTGGTTTACCCGGCCACTTCCCGCGGGCCTTGAGCTTGTCGATGAGATCAACGGCCTCGCCATGCCACTGCCTTTTCGGATCCGCGGCCCGATCGTGCAGGAGGACATAGAAGTCCTCGATCGATGCGAGGCGCCGCTGGTCTCGATCGCGGGTACGGACACCCGGGTAGAGTGTGCGGCTCGTGTAGCGGGCGAAGCGCGCCGGCCGGCCCGCCCACGCTTCAAATTGTGAGGTCACACGGGCATCGCCGAGCAACAGCCGCAGACGACTAAGCTGGTCGTTCACCAGCGCGTTCATCGGGTAGAGGATCATCGCCCTAACCGCGGGCGTCGCAAACGACTCGTCGTTGTATGCAGCCTCGGTTGCCAGCTTCGCAAGCACAGGCAGCAGGAAGGACTCTGTCTTACCAGAACCTGTACCCGTGGTCACCGCCAGGCTCGACCCGTCTCGGGATGCCCGCTCCAGCGCCTCGGCCTGGTGCGTGTACGGCGGGTCGTACAACAGCGCTCCGAGGCCGCCGACCTTCTGCGTCAGGCTGGTGAACAGACTCTGGACGGCGGGATCCAACTTGAGGTCGGCGAACTTGCGGTCCGTCCGGTACCGCGGCGTGCTCTCGATATACGGCTCGCGGAAGAGCACCCTCTCCGTTTCGAGCAGGTGTCGACGCTGCTCGATGACGGTCGGGTGGCCGATGTGGTACGTCGCCTCGATGTAGTCGCGCAACGCCGCCTGAATCTCGGCGACCGTCTCGGCGATAGTGGGCGCCTCCGCCGTCACAGTGATTCGTCCTTCGCCACAGGCCCCATCCAGAGCATGTCAGTCAGCAGCGCATCAAGGGCGGGCATCGCCCCATTTGGCACCCGGAACGAGAACAACGAGCCCGGCGACTTTGCGAGCGCCAGACCGACGAGTTGCAGGTAGCGCTCGGCGAAACCAGGAATCGGGGAGAAGAAAGACACGACCGTCGCATCAGCACCCGCGGCGGGAGTCGTACGGTAACGCTGCCGCACGCCCCGTAGCGCGTCGATCGCCATCTGCATGCGCCAGGCTTCGTCGCGACCGGGCACGACAGGATCGTCGATCGGGAATTCGAGCATCTTCTTCGGCGTGCCATCCTCAAGCCGGACGCAGCACCAAAGGGCCGCGCCATACGCCTGCGGACGGCGGGCCACGAAGTCGCCCGTGTCGCCAGCCTTCGGAGACCGCCATCGACCGCTGTAATACCGGACAGGTGCGTTCGGATCGAGCACAACCAAGTCCTCAATGTCGCCGGACGGCCCTGCCGCGTCCAGTTTCTCACCGCACCGGCCAACGAGGGAGCGCGGATCCTCCGTACGAGGGCTCGCAACCCACCGCTCTCGCTCGATAGGCTGCAAGCCCGCGCCGACCAGACGGTCATGTGCCGTCTCGGCATCGAGTCGGATCGTTCGGGTGTGACCCTCCGGATCGATCTCCTCACCTAGTTCCGCGTCCACCAGTGGCGCGCCGAAGGGCCGGACGCCGAGCAGTAGGTACGAACCAGCCTCGCGTTCGATCGACGACGGCGGTCCCAGATAAAGCAGTCGGACGAACCGCCCAACCTCCCGACGGAGTTCAAGCAAGTCTCCCGTCGCGACCAGCAGGTCGAGCAACTCGGCCAGTTGGTCCCGGGAGACCTCGCTTTCGGGGCTTACCGGCCGGACAGCACCGAGCACGGCATCGAGCAATCGGCTCGGGCTCGTGGGGCACATGAACGATGCTGCGCGCCGGAGCGAAGCCGCGAGGCCTTCCTGGCTGGTCAGATCAATGAGTTCCGCATCCAGCCCCAGGGCGCGAACCGACAGCGCGGAAGCTTCTTCGATAGACAGGCTCGACAGTTTCACTAGAAGCCTCGTTCTTCGGTTTCGACGTCATTGAGCGCTCTGGTGCCGAGCACGGCGAAGCGAGCCGCGCGCAGGAGAACCGGGGAGGCGACGATGCGCTCCAGCAGGTAGTCCCGATCGCGCGGGGCCCAGTCGGCAATGTAGCCGGGACGCGCCGAGAGGGTGAGCAGGAACCGCGCCGCCGACGGCTGGTTCTTGATACTGCTATCACTCAGCGTCGGAGCGATAACCTCGGCAAAGCCAGGTATGAGCGTCTCCGGGGTTAGCCACCGATACAGATTCCGCCCTATCTGGGTGGCGAGCGCCTTGTGCGCATCGGAAATGCCGACGGCGTCCCGCATCTCCTGGAGGTAGTCGGCCGGGTCATCCGCGCCCTGCAGCGTGCGTTCCAACTGGGCCCAGTGATATCCACAGATCATCATCGTGATGGCCTGGGCGATGGCCTCGAGAACCACATGCTGCTGGTGCGTTGCGAACGGGTCTGCTGGGAGTTCAGCACTCGACCACAGCCAATGAGCGTTCGCCAGCCTCGTGACCTCACTTGGTGACTTCTCGCCGTAGGAAACGGTGGGACGGGCCTGACCTAGCGCGAAGACCGCGTTCGGGTTCGTGGGAGCAATCACTGCTGCCTCGGCATTCTCGGCTACTGCCTGCAGGAGACCGCCACGCGGCGGCAGGGCGATCGGCGCATCGGGCACATAGCTAGTGGCTGTCAGCGGCACCTCGACAGTGAAGAAGTCGACCCTCGTCTGGCCGCCGTCAGTCCGGTCGTGAAGATTAGCGGTGATGCTGTCGTGATCCTTCGTGAATCGCCACCGCAGCGGCTGGAATCCCCGCTCACAGGTGAGCGCTGCAAACCCGATGCTGCCGCGTGACACCGTGATAACGCATGACTCGGCCTCGTCGTACGATTCTTTGAACGAGCGATCCGTGCGTATGGACTTCGCGTACTTCGCCCATGCCTCTTCGTCGGCTGGAAGGTCGATTTTGCGGCGGATCTCGGAGAGTCGACGCCCATCGCTCGACCGCAGACTGACGATGAGCTGAGCATCCACCCCAATCGGTCCGTCGACCGTAACGCTGGCATGCTCGTCCCACAACTCGGCCATAGTCGGCCGCGCTGGCGATACCAGCATCCGGATACCCTCGCCCACGGTCGCGTTCTCGGGCCGCACCTGCGGGTCGCGAATCGTGACGATCAGCGATCCCTTGAACAGTTCCTGATCCCCGTGGCCAACGAGTGACGCTGTCACATCGTGAGTGCCAACGTCCAGGCCGTCGAGCGCCATGACGAGTTCCGTCTGTCGGGCAGGCCAGTCTATGAAGTAGGGCTCGTCGTCCACCGTGACTAGGCAACGCGTTGGCTGGAACTCAGAGCGGATCCCGATAATCGCGGGCTCGCCAGCTAGCCACTCCGCGGCACCATCTCCGTCCCAGGCGCTGGCAACGATTCCCACCGGGCGAATGGCAACGCTCGACAGAACGGAGATCCCGTGCGGTACCAGCAGCGCGACGTCGGCATCAGTGATGTGCTCTGGTACATCCAGCCGGTACGCAGTAACACCAGCCGCATGTATTGGCACCGGCTCGGACCAGGACACGCCGAGTGCTGGAAGTGTCTCCCTACCGACCAAGATGTAGTGCTGACCTGGGCGGAGGAACCGACCCTTGACCTCAATGGCGAGCCCAGGGCCGTGGCAGCGGTAGAGCCACCAGGGGCCGCTAGTCATTACGCACTGGTCAGCGAGGAGGGCATTCACCGGGTCGGTTCCACGCTCCAACTGCACGAACGGCTGCGAGGGGTCCGGCCAGGATTCGAAACGGACCTCTTGTCCGCCGCGAACCAGAGCGCTAGTTGGTACCGGTCGTCGGGCACTGGTCACGCGTGCACGCAAAGTCCGTAGTTCGTCATACACGTGGGGAAGCCGCCCGCTAAGCGGGGTCAGGTCTGGCAACTCGGCATAGGCGTTCCAGGCACCATCCAGGTATCTGAGGAAGAAGCGAGGGTCACTCGCGGACGGCAGTTGGTCGCGCTTCGCCTTGGCTTCAGCTTCGGTCGGCCTGCTGCCCTTAATTCCAGCGGACCGAACTCGGCTGGCCGACTGCCGAGCCGATGTCAGCCAGTGGCGAGACTGCCGCTCGCGCGAAAGACCTTCGACCAGGCGCTGAAGGGTGGACGTGATCAGGTACGGCGACTCCTCCTCGTCACCCGAGAGCAGCGCCGCCGCGACCTGGCCGAGGAGAGCGGTGTTCTGACAGAAAATGCGAAATCGTTCGGTATAGCCCTGAGCCCGCACGGCAAGCCGTACGCCGAGTTCGTCGGGGTCGCTGAGGAGTGACGTCGACAGGCCAGTTCGGAACTCGTATAGCAACTGCGCGAGCTGACGCTGCAGGTAAGTCGGCAACACCGCGTGCGTGATGGGCCAGGCGATGATCGTGAAGTTCTTGGCGAAGGCGCCAGTCGGAACAGCACCGCCGTAGTCCCTGGCGAACTTGAGGAACTGCTCCTTGAGCCAGGGACGCAGGTCTGTCTGCCAGCCCGGTGTAGCCCGCTCGAAACTCTGCCAATACTCCTCGCCGACGTAGTCGTAGCCTTCTTCGGCCGCGTAAACGACGAACGGCAGCCACAGCTGCCGGTGGCGTGCTGACAGGCCCTGTGCGATGACAGCGCGGACAGCACTCAGCAGCCAGAGCAGGTCCGCCTTGCCGAGGTCGTGCTCCAACGCGAAGACCGGTGCCGCAGGCTCGAGTTTGCTGCTGCGTGACTCATGGAGGTCTCGGAAGTGAGTGTCCAGCGTGGTGTGGAAGTGACGCAGCACGTCCAGCGGATCGCTGGACTGGATCTCGACCATCTGAGTACTCACCTCCCTCTCGGTGACCTGCGGTCTTTATTTTCAGCGACGGGAGACTAAAGGCGTGGGTCTCTACCGCAGCGCCTAGTTCATTTCCTTTTTTCCGTTGAATGCTCTGGCTTAGCTGAGTCCCGCGTCAAGAAGGTGACAGAGATTCGCCCAATTTGGGCTACAGGCAGCTGGTCAGCCCTGCGCATGGCTTCGCTCCCGCGACGCCCGTCCTGGTGACTGCTGCCAACGTCCGCGGCGTCCTGTCAACTCCGGCTGAATTGTGACCCGACTGTTCCGGGTGAATGCTGACCACCCGGTTGCCCTGCTGCTTGATTAGTCGCTCGTCTTGGCGGCCGCAGGGACGCTGCCGAGGTCTCGGTCTTGAGCCGGTAGCTGTCTTCCTACAGGCTGATGACTTCGGCGTGGCGGGACGAGGCGGTCGATCATGGCGGCGGCGACGTCGTCGCCAAAGACCTCGCCCCAGCGAACTGAAGAGCTTGGTGGAGGTGACGATCAGGCTGGCGCATTCGTAGGCGTCTCACCGGCTTTAACGGCTGCGGAGTTGGCCGCTGCACTTGTTGAGCGACAGGCAGTATCAGCCAGGGTTCGTCAGTCCGGGATCGTCGGCAGCGATCCACAGCGCCCGGTCTACCTGGCGCAGGCTGAGGTCGCAGCGCTCCGCCCTGCCTCGGCAAACCGCGAGGTACGGCAGCCATTCGTCCAGGTAGAAGTACTGCAGGCCATCTTGCAGCAGACCCAGCGATCGCAGGGAAGAGAGAGCCCTCGTGTCCGCGATGGTGAACGCCGCCCGCCGACCGGCAGGCGGCGAGCACGATGCTGCTCATGGTCGGCCCGAATCGGTATATCCCGCCAGCCTGCCCCGCCATGAGGGCCAGCGACTCATAGTCGTCCCCGGAGGCCAGGGCCTGCCGGATGAGGTCGCCCACCCCGGTCTGGTCCAGAGCGGACTCCCAACGCTCGGGCGTGATGCCCCTTCTCGCCAACGCTCTGCGATGGGGCATGGACTGGAGCTTCCAATCGATCAGCCTGCCCACCTGCTCGGAGTCAGGACATCGAGTCCCGCGAATTGGGCGAACCACGCGTTCTCACTGGCTTGGCCGTTGACAGGCATTCGACTCGGCGGTCGCTGACCGATCCGGGTACTGAGCCAGCTCCGGCGACCAGGCAATCGTGTTATCGGTGAAGATACGCCTGCCTGTCACCGATCTGGCCAAGCTGATAAGCCGCACGCGCCAGCGTGCATAACAGAGCACATGCCGCCCCGGGCGGCGGAACTGGCGCGTGAGTCATCCCAAGTTAGGGGCCACGTGCCGCCTACTGGCCTCTCGGCGAGTCCGGCGGACTGCCTGGTTTGACAGTGGCGGGGCCCCGGGTGCAGCATCGCTGGCGGTGCCGGGAGCCGGGCTTTGTGTGACTGACATGCCCGATCTGCGGTAGATGCCCACACTGGCAGGCGCGGCGATGGCATCGTTGGTCGGTCGGACCGTACTGACCGGCTGCACTGGCGCCTCAGCGTGTTAAAGAACTCGAACGCCGCCGCGTGACAGTCTGTCCACGCCCGCTGGTCCATCTTCACCACGGGCCGGACGAACAAGTGCCGGGAGCAGCACAGCACCATCGCGAACGCGTTCACCGTCTGCCGCCGCCCGGTTGGCGGGTCGGTCCACCGCCCCATCTGCCCCTAATCGACCTGGGCCTCCAGCCCGGGCTCAGTCGGCTCCAGGCGCAGCACCCGCACCTGCGCCCGGCGGGCCTCCTCGGGCAGGTTCGCCGCCACATACCGGCGCAGCGACGCCACCGACACCGCCAGCCCCCGCTCGTCCCGCAGCCGCTGATGAATCGTGGACACGGTAACCCCGGCCTTCATCTGCTCCGCGATGTAATCCCGGTGCGCCTCGATCGCCGGCCACGTCACCTGCCGCACCCGGGTATCCGCCGGCTCCGGGAACCACTCCCGCGCCAGCTCCGCCCACCGCTGCGCGCTCACCTCCGGCCCGCCCGGAACCATCCCCGCGGCCTCCGCCGCGGCCACGTACTTGCGGACCGTGTTCCGCGACAGGCCTAGGCTGCCCGCCAGCTCGTTCTTGTAATAACCGCCCCGCATACCAGTGCACGAAAGTCTCGCAGATATCGATCACGTCGAACGTCCTCCTCGCCATCGGCTCCCCCCCGCCCCTAGGACGAGGAGACATGATCCTGACTTCCCGATGACCAGGTCCACCCCGGCACGCACGCACTGACCATGGTCAATAACGTGATCGGGGTGGTCAATTACGTGATCGCTGCACGCCCCTCACTGCTCAATTTCATGATCGCTGACAGCACTTCCGGCCAGGCTTAGGCCGGACACGGCGCGGGCGCGTCGCCGTCGAAACCGACCAGCCGCGTATGCTCGTCACACTCGCCGCACCAGGAAGGCCGGACGGACGGAACGAGACCGAGGTGCGGGCAGCTCGGTCGGCGACAGCCGCGCAGCTAGCACCGCATTGGGGCTGTGGACGCCGCCGGCATTCAGGTCGGCAAACGCTGCCAACTCGGTCGGCGTCCACCCGCTGCTAAGCGCGGCCTCAACGGCCGGGGCGAACCTGGCGCGGATCTTCCCCCTCGACCGCTCGATCAGCTCCTCAAGTAACGGACCGATCACCCCCGCCCACCGCGCCGGACCACCCGGCAACCGCGCGGCCCGGCTCGCGCTCGGCGACATACCGTGCGACGGTGTGATGGGAGTAGCCCGCCAGCTCGGCGGCGTCCCGCAGAGACCCCGTCAGGTCATAGCCTCAAGATTCATGAAGATGACCTGGGCTGTCCGCGCTGCCTGCGGCCAACCTTTCCGGGATAGCGCCTGTAGTGCCGACCCCAACAGCGTGGCTTTCATAGCAGGAACTGGCAGGCAGCGGAAAGGCTTGCTTGTTCTCCGAGGCTGAGGGGCTGGAGGTGGGCGAGGGAGTTTCGGGCGTCCCGCAGTCGCCGGGTCGCGTCGCGGAGTTCGATGTCCCGCGAGCCGATGACCATACTTACCACCCGGTCAAGCGCCCCGATCTCGACGAGTGCGTCTGTCTTAATGGGCGGATCGAACCGATCGCGGAGCGCGGACTCAAGGCGGGGCTCCCCTATCATCTCGATGATCTTGCAGTGCACCTCTGACCTGCGCTCCTCGATCCAGGGGAGCAGGACCCTGGCCTGGGCTGCCCAGACGACCCTGCTGAGCCTGTCAGGCTCGGTCGCCAGCGATGAGCCGGCAGCGCACTGGGAGTGGTGCCAGCCCTCCACGGCGCGCTGATCCCAGAGCTCGAGCAGCAGGTCAGGCGGCCGCAGCGCGTATGCGCCAAGACGACGGCTGATGGCAGGTGCCGCTACCGGCCGCCATTCCTTCAAGAGCGCGGGCAGATCCCTGGATTCGCCTGACCACAAGGCCGTGAGGTGCTCGGCCAAGTCGAGATCCCATCTGGCGATCTCAATAACGGTCTCCGTGCGGACATCTTCAAGTATGCCGGCGAGGTCGCGCCGTTGTGGCAGGTCGGCGACATAAGCCGCGACGTCCCAGCGCGCGACGCGGGCCCACCACCAGATACTCGTCATAGCCATATCCGAGCTCGCGCCGCCGCCAAAGCTCGGCAGCTGCCCGCGCGCCAGGATGGCTATGACACAAAGCCGCCGTGTCGACTCCGCGCCGTGTGACTCTAGCTCGACGCGGTGCAGGAACTGCGGGAGTTCCTGCCTGTCTGATTCGCACAGGTCCGCGGCGACGACCACCGCCACCATGTCGCTGACCTCGGGATGATTGAGCAGGTCAGGGACTGTAGCGGGCTGGTTGTCAAAGATCAGCGCCTGGCTGAATGTCTCCAGCACTGACCGGGAGCCGTGCGCCTGGTGCACCCTGCGGGTGATCGCGGCCTGGCTGGCGAATTCCCCGAGCAAGGCCACGGCTAGGCTGTCGGTGAATACCGTCTCGGAGGCCAGCGCCTGTGGCAGGACCACGGCTACGTGGCGGCCGCGCCGGTGCTCGCCGACTACCTCCCGGACGAATCCCCGCGGGCCGGGCAGCCGCCAGACGCGCTCGTCCATCTCAGTGCTGTAGCGTCACGGCCGCAGCGAGGACCACTCGGTCGAGCACCCAGCCATCACGGGACGGCTCGACCAGGTCGAGGGCTTGGAGCCGTTCGATCACCTCGCCCGCGTCGGTTTCAAGCGCTTCTGTAAGGTCGGTGAGGCTGGCCGGGAGAGCCTCGGCCAGCCCGTCCCGGCCGATATGCGACTGCCAAGTTGCCCACCTGATGGCAAGATCCTCGTCGATGCCGCAGGAGACTAGGTGCTGGAGTGCGAACCCTGGGTCGGATAGCCGCCCGGCGATCCAATCGAGAGCGTCGTCGGGAGACTTCCCGTTAGCGATCTCGAGCATCGTTTCCTCGACGAGGCGCGGCCAGCCAGACGTCACGCGGTGCAGCCGTGCACGCAACTCGGGGGTGTGGAATGGGGACTCGTGCCACGATCTCAGTCCCTCAATCGACCAGCGGCGGATCGGGATGACGTCGTGCGAGTCGGCGATCTCCAACGACAACGGCAGCGCCGCGGGGCCGGTGACGACCGTGGCAGTCACGTGAGGACGGCTACCGAGCTTCCTGCATATCGCGGCCAGGTCTGCCGTGCCTGCACTGTTGGCGGAGACGTCGACCACGACGTGGCGGCTTCCGCGGCCGTGATCAATCGCGGCGTCGATGTCGCCGGTGCGCACCATGATGCACGTGATCTGCTGCTCCGTCGCAACGTCCTCGATCACCTGCGCAGCGCGGTCGACCGTGAGCGCGTGGGTGCCCGTGACGATCTGCACCGCGCTGCCTGACTCGCCGCCGCGGCCCAGCAGCGAGGCGATGTCGTGATCTGTCAGCGGTGAGCGCGGCGCCCATAGTTCTGTCGACTGCCCGATGATCCTGCGGTTCATGGTCGGGTTGTACTCGTACTGGAGCTCCAGGTGTCGCGATGCCTCATCCAGTTCCTGCTCCAGGGACTCGCGGGTGCCGAGCAAGCCAAGGACATTCGGGCTGCGCAGCCCGTACTGGTCGTTCTGGCGGTGCAGCACGCCAAGGCCCACCATCTCTTCCAAGTAGCGCCGGAACTCCTTGCTGGTCAGCACCCCTCGCGAAAATCCGACTGGCCAGAAGACCTCGCATTCGTCATGCAGTTCCTCGGCGGAAAACGCCTCACCCGGATCGGCGTCCAGGCTCCGGGAGGCGACGACAAGCGCGATGACGCGATACCGGTTATCCAGGTTGATCGTCCACCGGAATCGCTGGGCAATCAGATCCCTGACCTCGCGTTTTGCATAGACCGACTCGATGTCAGCGATGGTGATCGGTATGCGGCCGCCTCCGTCCGGCAGTTGCCGGTCCTGCATCTGGCGGACCAGAGCCTCGCAGACGATCTGGACGAGGCTTGCCTGGTAGTTGGTGAGCAGGAGCACGCGCCAAACCAGCTCAGGCGAGGAGAACCTGTAGCCCAGAGCGTTCATCGGGTCGACAACGAGACGGTAGGCGTCAATGCTGCGAAGCGGCCCGATGAGGATGTCGCCGCCGCCGTGAGCGACCGGGGTGTTGGATGTGTCGTGGAACCGCTGAACCTGGTGTAGGCCGGCGAACACGGGCTTGAACCGCCGCCCGGACGATTCGATCAGGCCCTTGAGGCGCTGAAGAGTCGGGAACTCTGTCCCGCCTCCAGTCCGTCCCGCCTGGAAGTCGGCGGCCAGGAAGTTGTCGGCCTCGTCGAGGAGCAGAAGCAGCCGGTTGGTGTCGTCTGCGCTCAGCCATCGCGAGATCTGGCGCGTCACCTCGTCCGGGCCGACCCCGCGGCCAGTCTTCGGCGACAGGACGTGCGCGTCCTCTAGTCGCTGCGCGAGGACTGCCCACAGCGCGGCGGGTTCCCTGGCTTCGCCTATCGATGCGGCCTTGAGATCGAGGTAAACCGCCACGCGGCCGGTGCGGACTGCTCGCGATCCGGCTTCGCGGTCCTGGACGGGATCAGTGAACAAGCGCTCGACACGGCGCAGGAGAGCTGATTTTCCGAGCTGCCTGCCGCCGTAGACGAACATGGAGCCCGTGGGGGACTCGATTGCCTGCCGTTCGGATTCCCGGCCCACGAATACTTCGTCAGGAACCTCGCCGCCCGCGAACGGAGTGTAAGGGTTGAAGGTCGTGAACGGCAGCGTCACCCGCTGGGTGAAGCGCCATCCTGGCTCGGGCCGTGTCGATAGCCACGCAGCGACCGCCTCATCGACCACCACTGGGGAGAATCCCTTGCCGCCCGCATGGCTCGTTAGCCGCCTGAGCATCAGCCGCTGGGCCGGGTCGAGCACGCCAAAGTAGATGATTATGTTGGCCTCGGTGCGACGCCGCTCCTCGATGAAGTCCATCAGCCGCGTCGGCGTGACTGAGTCCCACACGACTGTCAGGTCGTAGCTGCCATGAGCCTGGGTACCGAGACCGGGAATGTAGGACCTGTCCACGGGAGCAGCGCGGACTGTGAATGTCGCATAACCTGACCTGTGCGTCTTGGAGATCTCACGGAGCCAATCCTGCGCCCGCGGGACAAGGCCCAGCATCCTGAGGATGTCCGCGACGCACGGCCGGAACCGGTCGCTCGCAGTCCGCTTGTTATCGTGCAAATCCCGCCACGCGTCAAGACCGGCTGCCAGCTGCCTGTTGACCGGGCCGGACTGCGCGCCGACCGCGTTCCGGACGGCACTGATCACGTTGCTGCCGTTGCGGGACGCCTCGGCTGCAGCGTTCACCATGGCCGGGAAGAAGTCAGAGAAGTCGTCGCCGTACTGCTCCTCAGCGGCGGGCAGCGACTCGCCGGCTTCTGCCATGGTGAGAAACTCGACGGCGAGCATCTCGTCCTCGCCCTCGATGAGATCAAGTACTCGCTTCTTGTCCGCCGCTGCGCAGGACGAGGACTCGACTCTCCGCCGGAGATCGTCGCGGAAGGCTTGCAGCCGGGCTGCGCCCTCATCTGCAAGTTTCTGCAGCGGCCCGATGGTCAGATCAAAGCGACCATCCGGCGGCACCCGGAGCGGCTCGGCGCGCGCGGTCAGACTCCTGGCCGCCTCGTCGTCGTATGCGGCGCGAAGGCGCGCCGCCGTCCGGTCGACTGCGGCAAGCGCTGCAGCCTGCCGCTCCTCTGCCCGCCGCGTGCCCCGCAGGATCTCGTCGTCCAAGTCCGTGCTGTGCGGCCAGTCGGCCGCCGCGATGATGCTGCGCGCCTCCGCCACGTTTCCGGCGAGCAGGTACCCCCTCAGGACGGCAGCCGAGTCTCGGCCGAGCATCAGCTCGCGGACCTCGGCCAAGTCTGGCGGCCGGGCGGGGATCCCGTCCTGATCACGCGGGATCTCGTACAGGGGCTCAAGTTCAGTGCGCATCAGGTCGCTGATCGACGCGGCCCCCTCCGCGGGCGCTTCCGCGCGTAGCCAGCCAGCAAGGCGTTGCAGCGCCGCATCGCCGACGGACATGACTTCCGGGGCCTCGGCCTGGAACTCGACCGCGCGGGACAGCTCATCCGGTGTCCCTGCCGCGCGGGATGACAGGCGGATCGCCGACCGGACGGCAACAAACCGGGCCAGCAGCTCAGCGACCTCACGCACGGAGTCGTCCAACCTCGTCCGGGCACCGGCGATGATCGGCTTGCGCATCTGCGGCCCGGTACTGACCGCCCGGATAGCGTTCGCGATGATCTTGGCTCTCCTGGCGGGGTCGGACAGGTCAATGGCCATGCGCTCGACGCTGGCCCACCGCCGCTTGCCTTCCGCCGAGTCGGCGGCGGCAAGGTCGGCAGGCTGGCTCGCCAGATCGGCAACGGTGTCTAGAACCTGGCCCACTGGCTGGTCCTGCCGGACGATGTGATGGAGTGCCATCGATGCGCGCTGCAGGTTAATCGTCCGCAGCGCCAGTGATTCGCGCAGGCGGGACGCGTCGACGCTGAACGCGGCCCACTGCTGCGGGAGGTCGGCGTGCCGCTCGATGATCTCGCGGTTCTCGTGCCGGTATCCGCGACGTATAGCCGCGATCGCCGCATCAGCGATCGCTCGGTGGCCTGGGCCGAGCCCGGCGCGATCGATCAGCGGCGGCAGGCTTACCGGCGAGTAGCCAAGGGAAAGGCCGGACCTGAGGGCAGCCGCGATGAGAACGCGGCACTCATCTGCACCCATCTGAGCGATCTCGGCTTCGGGCGGGATGAGCTCCGGCAGTTGCAGCTCAAGGGCGGCGGGCATGCATGCGTACGCCGCGCAGAAGAACCTCAGCAAGTGCCGCCTGGGCAGACTCTCCTCGGCGGCTTCTGCGACGCAGACGGCCAGTGGCTCCCGGCCGGCCGCGATGAGGGAGGCCAAAAGCGGCGGCGAGCCGGCGTCCCAGGGAAAGTTGACCGACTCGTCCTCGGCTACCGGTGCCCCGCCCGGCTCCGGCCAGTTCCGGTCTGTCGCCCGCAGGTCCAGCTCAGCATCGATGATCATCGGCGCCGGTATGGTGAGCGGAGAATTTCCGGCCCGCTGCCCAGGTTTGCTCTCGCCTTGCATAGTGTCCGCAGGCATGATGTCAGCCGACGGGACCAGGCGCTCAGCGACCTGGCCAGCTTCTCCGCCTGCCTGCGGTGCACCGGGCGCGGGCTTAGTCTGACCTGCTGCCGGGGCACCGGGCGATGCAGCGGTCGGCTCAGCCGTGAGGATGTCATTCCTGATGATGCCGTCGTCAGGAGCGGGTCGGTCGTCCGGAGTCTGCGACTGCTCGTCTTCTGGGGTCGGCCTCGGTGGACTGCCGGCGATGATGGCTGTCTCGTCTTCCGGCATCGCAAGCCGCTGCATGGCGTTGACGGTCGGCGACGGCTTCTGGCCTGCCTCCAGCCCGTCTTCGCCAGTTGCCTCCCCTGTTTCCTGATCGCCCTCGTCAGGCGCGCTGCCCGACGCAAGGACGGCGGCCTGGAGTTCCTCGAGCGATGTGAATCCTTCAGATTTGAGCATGCCGCCAACCAGATGATCGAGACCCTGCGCGTGGAGTAGGCGTGCGGCGCGAAGAGCGTCGAGCTGTCTCTGATCTTTCTGGGCTGCCGCGATCATGTCAGTGAGCCGTTGCTCTAGGACGGCAAGATCGGCCGCCTCCGCGGTGCTGGCTGAACTCGACAGATGTTCCTCAACTTCGGCCGACCAGTCATTCAGGGCATTTCGGGCCGCCGCCACCGGCCTGCCTGAATCGACATCGGCGGCTGCGGTGCGCAGGAGAGCCGCCAGCTCCGCGCCGTGGCGGCGCAATTCGCTTGTTCGCTCCAGCAAGGCCGACAGGCCCAGGATGGAACCTGCGCCCGACCGGTGCGACGACCGCGCAGTCTCGTCGTCCGTCACCTCGTCCCCCTTGTCTCGCGCCGCTTCCTGAGCGCAGTCTCATCAGCTCGCCAGGCGCCACGGCAGGCTCTGCTCCAAGCCGGCTCTTCCTCCGGCGGCCTCAGGCAAGAGGAACCAGGGCGGTGCGGCACCCTGCGGGTCAGCCGTAGCCCAGAGCGAGCCTTCGCCGACGGTGAGCTGTTGCTTGGTAAGGAAGGTCATCACGATTATCCCTCCTCAATCGATCGATCTCATGCAGAAGATCGATTTCCCACACCATAGCTGACCCGCGCTCACGCCGGTAATTCCAGAACCGAGCGCTCCTAGAGACCTCCGGTGATTTCCCATAGGGGCAACGGGCCATTTCCTATCGCTGATCGTCTGCACCATCCGCGCGACCTGGTTGTGGATGTGATCCTGCGGGTCGCTGTCCCGGCTGGTGAACTGCAGTCAGGATGCGACAGCGATGCGCGCCTGCTCGAACCGGCCATTTCCTGACCGTCGATCCTGCGGGCGTGGTTGCCGGTCCGAGTCATCCCGCCCAGGTCTCGGCGTGCCGCATCGCCGCCCGGTTCGCTGCCTGCAGGCCTATCGCTTGGGCAGGCTGCACGGTCATAGCGTCGGCCATAGTGCATTTGGCCCACCCTCTCTCAGCGCATAGCCTTGCCGAGTGCATGTCCGGATCACATCTGGCCTGGGGCAACCACGCAGGTCAGCCGCCTGGCGCGACCGGTCTTGAAAAACGTCGGCTCTGGCCGCCCATGGTGGACGTGATCGGAGAACGGTGTCCTGCCGGCAAATTGCACGCCGTCGCGCGCTGTTACTGGCAGATTAGCGGTCCCGCGGCCTGGGCGGGGCTGCAGCCGTGGATGCTCGTGGTGGTGGGAGCGTGGCGAGTCTGGCTGCGGGCGCTCGCCATTGCCGACTGCGTGATGATTCGCTGGCCAGCGCCCAGGCGAACGGCTAGCCTGACCAGCGGATGACTTTCCGGAATGTCCGGGGTGCCGGGCCGAATTGCTTCGTGCTGAATTTCGGAGGTGCGGTGTCGGAAGACGACGGTGACATCGGCGGGGTCGAGTTGTCGGAGGCAATTGAGGCGTTGCGGACGGCCTTGGTAGCGGCCTGGTGGGATGGCCAGGGGCGTCGTGTCCGGTTCAGGCTGGAGCCCGTGGAGTTTACGGTGCAGGCGGGCGTCACGCGGATGGGAAGAGGAGCGGCCGGGGTCCGGTGGCATGTGATGACTGGCCTGAGTTCTCGGCCTGTCGAGAATGCGTTTGCGTCTCTGGTCGGCCGGAGCGAGCAAGCGGACCCACCAGCGGACAGCGCGAGCCGTTCCCGCTGGGTTCCCAGTAGGCCGCGTTGCCATGAGAAGGCGCAGGTCACGGCATGTCCGTGCGGGGTCTGATGTAAAACCCGAGTTCGCTCATTTAGTACGTACGTGTTCGGCCGTTGATCGCGTCGATGGCCCGGCGCAGGTCGTCGGGGAGGGGTCGGTGGCGGTGAGGGTGTGGTCGCGGGCCTGGACGGAAATGCGGTGGGCAGTCTGTCTCCATCTGTCTATGATCAGCCTTCGTGATCTATCAGGACCCGCTCGCCTATCTGCTCGGCCTCGAAGGCATCGCGCTGCTGGACGCATGGGCCGGAGACCACGACCGCGCATTCACCGACGCCCGGCTGGCCGAGATCCGGCGGCTGCTGGATGACGAGAAGATGAGGGACCGCGGCGTATTCGCCGAGCGGGTCAGCACCGTGCTCGCCTACGAGCAGCAGTCGGCCGGTTATGACGCGGAGCCGGGCGGCGGGCTGTTCGCGGCCGACGAGCCGGGCGTGGCGGAGTACCTGAGCGGCCGGGAGCCGGGCGTGGCGCTGGACGCCGCATGCGGTACCGGCCGTTACGCCGAGTTCCTCTCCAGGCGCGGGCATCGGGTCATCGGCGTCGACAGCTCACCGGACATGCTCGCCTACGCGCGGCGGCGTGTCCCAGACGGCGAGTTCCGCGTCGGTGAGCTTGACCGGCTGCCGCTCCCGGATGATTCGGTGGACGTCATCGTCTGCGCGCTGGCTCTCGTCCACGTTCCCCGCCTCGAGCCGGTACTGGCCGAGTTCGCTCGGGTGCTGCGCCCAGGCGGAGACCTGGTCATCTCGGACGTGCACCACGAACTCGTCACCCGGGGTTCGGTGATCACAGCGCGCGCCCTGGCGGGCGAACCGTGCATCGCGGCCACCTACCGGCATCAGCTCAGCGACTACCTGCGGCCGGCACTGAGCCTCGGCCTGCAGGTACGACGGTGCGAGGAGCCGCGTGCCGTCCCGTCGGTCAGTCGACCGCCCGAGCCCGCGACCGGGATCGGCGACTGGCAGGACTGGCCCTGGTCGCTGATGGACTACCTGCCGTCGGCGGCGCTGGCCGCTGGCGGCCGCCCGTCACTAATTATCTGGCACTTCGAGCTACCCGCCGGCTGAAGCCGGCTCCCGTCCGGAATTTAGTGCGCAACGTCACTCGTCACCACCTACAAAACCGCAGATAGGAGCAATGAGCCTGCCGTAAGTCCATGATCGTGAGCCAAGTCGGGCCGCTGGGTTCCCAGTAGGCCGCGTTGCCATGAGAAGGCGCAGGTCACGGCACGTTCGTGCGGGGTCTGATGTAAAACCGTCGGCTCAGGAGCTGGTGGCCCCATACGAGTCCTGCGTGTCACCCGGAGCAGATCTTCGCCCCGGATCTATCGCAATACAGGCGAGTCGCGGAGGTGTCTGAGCTGGTTGAGGTAGTCGGTGGCGTCGGCGTTCGCGGGGTAGCGGTCGCGGATGACGGTGCCCAGTTCGCGGGAGACCATGAGGAGGCTGGGCATGGAGAAGCGGTCTCCGGTGAGGGCGCGGCGGCCGTGGCTGAGGGCTTGTTCGAGGTCGCCCTGGCGGACGGAGATGACGCCGAGGGTGACGCGTGCTTCGGCGTTGCGCATGGGCGAAAGTTCGATGCCGCTGGCGTCGGTGCCGAGGCGGAGGACTTCGGTGGCGTAGGACTCGGCGAGCTTATTCTCGGTGCTGCCGGCGTCGTGGCTCGCGCCGAGGATCCGGTAGCAGTCCATCGAGTAGAAGTCCCATTTGGAGGGGTCGACGGCGAAGTGGTTGTCGAGGTTCTCGGGGTAAGGCATCTGCTCCAGCAGCGCTCTGCCCTGGTCGAGAGCGACTTCGACCTGGCGGCGGTCGCCGATCCTGGCCCAGGCTTTGGCTTTCTGGGCGTGCAGCTGGACGGCTGCCGGGCTGCTGGGGGCGACGTCGTGGCCGGTGGTAGCAGCAGCGAGGACGCCGCTGTAATCGCCGCGGGTGAGCGCGAACCAGGCGCGCATTTCCTGTGCCCAGGCCATGACCTGCGTGTTGCCGGATTCCTCGCCGAGGCTCCAGGCTGCCTGGCGGGTGGCCTCGGCGGCGGCGCGGTTGGCGGAGTCGTATTCGACGCAGCCCACTAAGGCGGCGAGCCAGCCGGCCATGGACAGCAGCTCGCGGTGCTGGTTGAGGGTGAGCTGGCGGTCCAGCATGGTGGTGATCCGGCGCAGCCAGCCCCGGCCTTCGACAAGCAGCTGCTGGGCGGGCAGGTGCGGGTACTCGCTGCACAGCCGGTCCACGGTGATCCGCAGGCTCTCGAGTGTTGCTGCGTCGATGGTGGATGCGCGGAGCCGGGTGAGGACTTCGAGGGTGTCCATGCCGGCGCCGGCGACGAGCTCGGCGTCGGCGTCCCTGCTGCCCGCGACCGGCCAGATCGCCCCGGTGACGGTGCCGAAGGTCCTGGCGATGATCGGCTTGTAGAAGTCGTCGGGGCAGCTGGCGCCGCTTTCCCAGGAATGGACTCTGCGGAGCAGGGATTCCTTGCCCGGCAGCTCGCCGGGCGCGTGGACGCGGAGCGCCTCGATGAACTGGGGCTTGTTCCAGCCGCGGGCCTCGCGCTCGGTCGTGATGCGCCTGGCCCAGGGTGGCCTGTCGTCCATGTCGGTTCCGCCTTTTCGCTGAGGTCGATGATCTCAGTGTCCGGCCGTCCGCTCGTGCCCGTGAAGGGTGCCGGGGGGTGACAAGAAGCCGTCACCCCCGCGCATTCTTCCGGCGCCGTGGTCAATGGCGGACCGTTAGGTGTTGTCGGACCGTCAGTTCCCATCGTACGGAGGTGCTCCGGATGTACCCGCAGTCCCGGAGGTTCGCTTGGTACCTCGCCCTGATCGTCTTAGTCCTGGTCGTCATCAAGAACCCCGACGGCGCCGCGCACGTCGCGCGCCTGAGCGGCGGGCTGCTGTCGCAGGTCGCCGGTGCCCTGGCTAAGCTCGCCGGCGCGCTGTAGGGGGCGACGGTGAACCGGGCAGCCAGTCCATTACGCGGACCGGGCGGGTGCCCGGCGGTGCCAGCCGCCGGGACCTCCCATGTCCCTGCCGCTGGGAGGCGAGCCTGATGCGCGACGACGACAGTTGCCGGGAGGGGCCGGCTCGCGGCTTGCCGGTGATCGGCGGGCCGGAGTGGTTTGAGGCGGAGGGCAGGCCGTTCGTGCTCCGGATCGAGTGCCCGCTGGCGTACGAGGAGATGGTCGCCGGGCTCTACGGAGTTGCCCAGGCCGAGGAGATGGCGGACGACGAGACCTTATGCGGCTGCGTCACCGTCGCCTTGCTGATCGGGGGCCTGGCCGGCCTGCGGGAACGCGCCGCCAGGATCGGCCGCGATGAGCGCAGCGGCGCGATCGCCTCGCCCGCCTTCCTCGCGCTGTGCCGCGAGCGGGTCGCCGCGCTGCTCGAACACTGACAGCCCGCCGCCCGCGCCAGCGCCGCGGATCGCCGGCCGGGCCGGCCACGAGCTGCAGCCCGCCGTCTGCTGCGACGGTTCGGGTGCGAATTCGTTATCGCTGATCTGTGTGGTCTTCCGCCCGCCGGCGGTCCTTGCCCGTCATCTCCGCGCTGGGTCCCGGTGCCCTTGCAGCCCGCGACACCCCAGCTGAGCTAACTGCGTTGTAGGCATCACACCATCACAGCATTATAGGATGCGAGCGGTGAGAGGAGCCGCGATGGCGATGACCGGCAGCCGTCGGATGGTTGGATCGCGCGGAGGCGGCCGGTGAGCGCGGACGAGGTCTACCGGGCCGTGACGGACCGGATGGTCGAGGCGCTGGAGCGGGGCGTCGTGCCGTGGCGGAGGCCGTGGACCCTGGCCGGGCGGCCGCGGTCCCTGTCCACCGGCCGCGCCTACCAGGGCGTCAATACCTGGTTACTGTCGCTGGCCTGCCAGGAGCACGGGTGGGCGAGCCCGTGGTTCGGGACGTACCGGCAGATCCGGGAGCGCGGCGGCCAGGTCCGCAAGGGCGAGAGGTCCACCCTGGTCACCTTATGGAAGACGCTGGAGAAGCAGGACCGCGACCCGGGGACCGGCGAGGTCACGGCCCGGGCGGTGCCGCTGCTGCGGACGTTCCGCGTGTTCAATGCCTGCCAGGCCGACGGGCTGCCAGCACGGTACTTCCCCGAGCCGGGGGAGGAGCGCCCGATCGCCGGGTCGCAGGCGGTGTTCGACGGCTACCTGGGACAGCCGGGCGCGCCGCGGCTGCGCCATGACGTGCAGGGGAAGGCGTACTACCAGCCGGCGGCCGATGAGATCCACCTGCCGCCGATGACCGGCCACCGCAGCCCGGAGCACTACTACGCGACCGCGTACCACGAGGCAGCGCACAGTACCGGCCACCCGTCGCGGCTGAACCGGGCCGGCCTCACCAGCCCGGATGCCGTCTTCGGCAGCCACGCCTACGGCAAAGAGGAACTCGTCGCGCAGATGACGGCCAGCATGCTCTGCGCCGAGACCGGCATCGACACCGACGAGATCTTCGAGAACTCCGCCGCGTACATCGGCTCCTGGCTCCGGACGATCAAGAGCGACCCCCGGATGGTCGTCACCGCCGCAGCCGCCGCCCAGAAAGCCACCAACCTGATCACCGAGCCCGGCCGCCAGGCGCTCCCCGAGTCCGAGCGCGCCGCCTGGGCGTCAGCCGACCGGGAGATCGAGGCCGCGTAGCGGCCACGCCAGCACGAATGAGAAGGAGGACCGGAGGATGGACGCAGCGCAGGAGAGCGGTCAGGCACGGGCGGAGACGGCCCGGATCGCCCGGGCGGCGGCTCGCCGCGCGGCCTTCGACCTCGCGCGTCAGGGCGGCGCGGAGGTCATCAGCCGTCCGCCGTACCGAGGTGCCCGGGCGACCATCCCGGACGTCGAGCCCCTCGCCGGGATGCGGGCAGCCCGCGAGATCGAGCTCGGCTCCCGCCGCATCGTGCGGGACTACATCCGTGACGCGCGGGAGGCCGGGCACTCGTGGCAGGCGATTGGCGCGGCCATGAACCTCACGCCGGGCGGAGAGCCGGACCTGGCAGGCGAGACCGTCGCCGAGGCGGCGTTCAGCTACGCGGCCGGGCACCCGGACACCGAGACCGCCCGGCGCTACGGCCGGTCCGTCTCGTGGACCTGCGGGTCCTGCGAAGGACTGATCATCGATCACGGCCTGTGCAACGGGCCAGCCGACGACGAGCGCGACCACGCCGACAGCTGCGGGCGGCTCGCCGCCGCGGTCGCAGCGTGGGACGCCGAGTCGGCCTGGTTCGACGCCGGCCGGGAGGCCGGGCAGTGACGGCACGGGCCGGATCCCGGTAACGGTCAGCCCGCGTCCGGTCTTGTCCGGTGTCGAGGCGGTGAACCCGGGGGCTCCGGCCAGGACTGTCAGCCGTGCTCACGGGGCGGGGCGGTCCAGAGCCGGATCCGGCCGTCGTTCCCCCGGACCCGCCGCGGGACCTCCTGGTAGGCGTCTGGCGTCTCCAGCGGGCTCACCGCCCGGGCAAGGACGGAGACAACCTTGTGCCGATGACGGACCGGTGCACCAGTGGACTGCACCCACGACACCCACGCGTACCAGGAACCGTCCCGCTCGTGCTGCTCCCAGCACAGCAGGTGCGCGACGATCCCGTCCCCGATCTCGACCAGCGGCGGCGACCACGGCACCTTGCCGAGCACCGAGCGGGCGCCGTCAGCCTCTCCCACGCCACCAGTATGCGAACACGTATTCGAGATGTCCAGGACGGCCTGCTGGGCGGCTGGTCAGGGCAGGGATGCCGCCACGAAGGTCCCGCGGCCGTGGATGGTCACGATCAGGCCCCGTTCGCGCAGGATCTGCATGGCGTGCCGGACGGTGACGTAGGCGACCTCGTACTCCTCGGCTAGCGCCCGCTCGGACGGCAGCTTGAGGGTGATCTCTCCCCCGCTGATCCGGCGGGCGACGTCGTCGGCGACCTGAATGTAGGAGTGTGCCCGCGCGTATGGATTAATTGGCATCGCTGGCACACGGCGAACATAGACGTCCTCTGAGCTGCCGAATCTTGTCCTAGCTCCTCTAAGCTCCTATGAGCTATTATTACGCGATGGGCTTTGGGGCGGCTGCCGGGTGTGGCCGGCGCCGGCTCTCTGGCACGGAGAGGATGACAGCGCATGGTGGACGATTCCGGCGGGCCGGCGGCAGGCTTGGCAGTTCTGGCAGGCGAGGAAGCGGACCGCCGCAAGGCCGTGCTGGCCAGGCTCCAGGACGTGCTCGCGGTTCACGGCCTGGCGTCAGTTCTGGCCGCCCGGCACATCCTCGTGCTGCGCGGGGCCGGGCCGGCGCAGCCGTCCGGGCCGGGTAACCCGGAGCTGCACATCCTCGGCGCCGGCCGCCGCCAGGTCATCACCACCGATGGCCGGCTCTACCACTTCGGCGATGTCGGCACGCACCCCGCCGATGACCCCGGCGGAGCAGCCGGCTGCGTCCTATTCGCTGACATACGCCACGACTGGAATGGACATCAGCCGCCCGCATCCGCCGATCACGGAGCCGCGAGGCGAGACGGCATAATCATTGGCGCCGGCGAGGGCGCCCTGCGGCGGCTGCGCGAGGAGGGCGTGATCTGATCAGGAGGTGATCTGCAGGGGGCCATCGAGCCGAGACACTCTCATCGGTCCTGGTCAGGCCCTCCTTTTGCAAGGGGGGTGAGGCAGCGCGACGCTCCCCCATACCATCGGCACCGGAGAACGTCGTTTCCTGGCGGGTCACCCTGAGTTCTCATTAGCGTGAGTCGACGGGTGACCCGTCACTCATCTACTTATTCTGATTCTCATTCGCTGCCCGAAGGACTGCGCTTTTTTGTTCGCGGGATTCTGGCGGCAGATGCTTCTCATCTTGTTTCCTCCGTAACCGGCCCGCGCCCGGGCAAGGGGGGGCAAGGGGGGTAATGGCCGGACGCGGGCCGGAGCTTGATTATGCTGCGGGAATCATGTCACCTGCCTGTGCGGTTCTGAGCCGGCTGCGTACTCGATAGCCGCCAGGAGGCTGGCCTCATTCAGTGCCGGGCACTCAGCCCTGGCCGTGCACGGGCAGCGGGTCACATTGCTGCGGAGCATGGCGGCTGCCCGGCGGGTGAGAATGCCGTCAGCGCCGGCGAGATGCACCAGGCAGGCGAGGGGGGATAGGGCGGGCATGACGATGCTGGCTGTTTCGAGGGAGTCGTTGTCGTGCTCTTCGCCGGGGAGCCGGAAGTAGCCGAATACCTCGGTCGTGGCCGCGCGGCCGTCCGGGCCGGTGTCGCAGTCGTGCACGACCAGGGTGAAATCAGCCGCGCTGATGCTTGTGCCCTGGCCCTGCCGGGCAGGGCAGCCCGGCGGCCCGTTATCGCTGCTGTTCATGGGCTGCCCTGGTAACCGGCGGTGGCCACGACGGCAGCCAGGTGCGCGCGGTAGCCTGCCAGGCAGGCGAGCAGTTCTGGGGCGGGCGTGTCCGGGGTGATGGCCTCGGCCGTGCCTGCCAGGAAATGCCTGGCTGCGGACAGGGCTGCCGGCTCGCCGGCCCGATGATGCTCCGCCAGGGTGTCACGGTTCATAAAGATGCCTCCTTGGTTGCTGGTCGTCTCTGGTGCGCCGGCCGTTCGTTCGGCGGATTTAAGCCGGGCGAGGAGCTGCGCTGCTGTGGTCAGGATGCTGATCGCTGTTCTCGGTCAGTCCCGCTGCCGCCAGGACGGCCTGGATTTTGACGATCCCGCCGACTCCGATTCCCCGGATCTCTTCCAGGCGCTGCGCGCTGTGCAGCCTGGCGATGTCTGCCACTGTGCCATGCGAATGGGGATCGGGCCGTAGCTCCCGGTTCAGCGCATTCAGCGCTCGCGTGGGCAGTTTGCCGGCCAGGCATGGAACCGGGCATTCTGCGGTGATCACGTGCGGATGAGCACTTTCCGTGGTCAGGGTCATTGACTGCTCCTTTCTGCCTCAATCGTGTTAGCCGGTCTCCTTGCCGCGTCGGCCTGGCCGGAGTCCGCCAGCTGAGCGCCGGCTCGTGACCGGGATCGAGAATCTCTGCCAGAGGAGTCTGATCATCAGCGGCGGTGCTGCCGTGGACGTGGTGCCATCCCGTCATGCCCCGGAGGATGTGTATCCCGGTGCCGCAGAGCGTGGAGTACGGCTCGTTGCCGCGGTTGCATGTCTCGTCTGCCGCCTCTTCCTCGGCACGGCCGGGGCAGCCTGGCCCGTGCGATCCGGCCATCAGCGCTGCGGCGAAGTCGGCGATGGCGCGTGCGGCGTCTTCCAGGAGATCGCACGCTGAGGGCATGTACGCGCGGCCTTGCGGGTGCCTCTGCGGGAAGTGATCACGGGCGATCTCCGTCAGCAGCGCGGCGGCGCACTCGTCGCGGCGTTCCTGCGGACGCGGCCGGAAGCACGACTCGGCGATCAGCGAGTGCCGGCGGCGGAGCAGGTCCTTACCAGCGCAGTTCGAAGAACACTGTCCTGCCATTCTCATCTCCCTCGTATCCCCACCGGTCAGCCACGAGTTCCACGAGGCCCAGCCCCCGGCCGTCCCCGGCCAGCACATCGAGCGGCCGGGCGACTGGCGTTCCGCTCGCCGAGCCGCCATCGTTGACCTCGACCCGCACACGGCGGCTGCCCAGGCAGACGGTCACCTCGAATTTCCCGCCATTACCCGACGCCGTGTGCACTAACGCATTCGTCGAAAGCTCAGAAACAAGCAGAACGGCCTCATCGCGCACCGGCACGTCACCCACGGCTTCCCCGACGAAATGACGCGCCTCCCGGACCTGATCCACCCGCCCGCCGAACACCCGGGCCGACTTACGCGCCAGCCCCGGATCGGTCCGCGCCGGTTCCGCCCGCCGCGCCCGGCACTCTTCGTCCATCGAAGACAACAGCCGCTCCTGCTCCTCAACGCTGCCCATCAGATCCGCGCTATCCAGCCCGCGCAGGAACGGCCGCCCGCCGGCCCGTAACTCAGCTGCGGACAGGTTGACCAGGCGCGCCGCCCACCACCGACCGGTGTCGCTGACCCACACGCCCCAGCCCGGGAATAGCCGCTCGATGTCCGCCGGCGTAATGGCGCCAGCTGTCTCACAGCCGTTCCTCATGTCGCTCGCTCCATGCCCAGCGTGGT
>Ga0310038_10000420_pt1 | contig 36702 bp, 32 predicted proteins | sample Sb_taG_6_FD_200461 | JGI IMG/M metagenome (GOLD analysis project Ga0310038, IMG submission 200461) | Peat soil microbial communities from Weissenstadt, Germany - Sb_50d_4_PS metaG (v2) (version 2) | ecosystem: Environmental > Terrestrial > Soil > Wetlands > Peat | place: Germany: Weissenstadt... | reverse complement strand
CGCCGAAAGCAGATCTCTTAATAAATCCCCCGCCGCAAATCGATCAGATGCGGCAGCTCCAGCTCAATCTTCGCGCCGTAATCTCCCAAGGTAATCAAAATCCGCTCCGCCGGCCCCACGTCGCGCTCGGTCCAATCCGTCACGGGAATCTTCTTCCCAATCGTTTCCGGCTCATCGCTCTCAAAATCCTTGCCTTTCGCAGTCAAGTCCTTCGGATCAATCTCCCAGACCGATTTCGTCTTCGTATCCATCGCCAGATACCGCCGCCCCAGAAGAATCAGCACAAGATTCTTCCTCTTCTCGATGGTGTAAACGTTCCACGCGATCGGAACGTGGCCCTCGATCTTTAATTGCGCGCGCTCTTCCAGTTTCCAAGTGAGTTTTCCGGCTGCGGGAAGGGAACTGGCCAGAATCAAAACGAGGAGTGACGTTCGCTGCAGAATCGCAATCATCGAGCGCGCCGCTTTCATCTGCCGCGGCCCGCTAGTCCCACGAAACCCGCACTTGCCGCCCACCGACCACCACATATCCCTTGGCACGCCCAAACTCCACCAGATCGCGCAGCAGCGCCACATCCATCTGGCAATACTGCACCACTTGCTCCTTCTTGCCCTCGCGCCACCAAGCCACCGCATCAATCCCCGTTCCGCTCTTCGCGCTCCCGAGCGTATCCTTGGCCAGCGAATCAAGCTTCACGCGATGCCCGAGCTGCTTGTGCAATACTTCGTGCACATCAAACGATAGCCGGCGTATCGCATCGATGCCTACATAGCCGCGCAGCACTTCGAAATCAAAGCGATTGCCATTGAAAGTAACGATGCGCGTGAACGCCGCGAGCTCTTCGACCAATTTCTTGACGTCGTCCTCGAACCAGCTCCGGAATTGGTGATCCTTATCCCAAGTGACCGCCACGGCGACGCCGAAATGGCGAATGCTGTTCCATCCGCCTTCGACCTCATCCGAAAGCCTCAGCGTTTCAATGTCGAGATAAATTTCCCGCGTGAAGAGGTCCACTAATAAATGCTCGATTCGCGTTTGCTTCCGGTGTAGTCGATGTAAACGATCTTGGAGTCGGTGTAGAACTCGATCGCTGCGTGGCCCACTTCGCGCGGGCCGACGCTGCTGTCTTTCGCGCCGCCAAACGGCACATGCGCCTCGCCGCCCACCGTCGGCGAATTGACGTGCGTCATGCCCGTCTCTATCTTGTCCACAAACTCGAAAATCTTGTTCGAGTCCGTCGAATAAATCGAACTCGAAAGGCCGAAGCGCACGGAATTCGCCACTTCCAGCGCCTCATCAAAATCTTTCACGCGCACGATGCTGAGCACCGGCCCGAAAATCTCTTCCTGCGCCAGCGCGCTCTGCGGCTGCACGTCATCGAAAATCGTCGGCGAAACGAACCAGCCCTTGTCGTACTTCGCGCCCGTCAAGCGCTCGCCGCCACACAGCAACTTTGCCTCCTTCTTCCCGATTTCGATGTATTTCAAAACCGTATTCATCTGCGACTCGTCCACCGACGGTCCCATGTCCACGCCAACTTCAAGCCCGTTGCCCACGGAATATTTCTTTGCCTTCTCCACGAGCTTCGCGAGAAATACGTCCGCGACGCTCTCTTCAATCACCACGCGGCTCGTCGCCGTGCAGCGCTGCCCGGTTGAAGCAAACGCCCCGGCGAGCGTCGATTCCAGCGCCAGCCCCAAATCCGCATCCGCCAAAATCACCACGGGATTCTTGCCGCCCATTTCGCACTGAATCTTTTTCAGCTTTTGAGCTCCGCAAGCATAAAGCTGGGTCCCGATTTCATTCGATCCCGTAAAAGAGAGCCCATGCACCGCGGGACTCTGCACCAATTCGTCGCCTGCGTCCCGTCCCGAACCCATCACCAGATTCAAGACGCCCGCGGGCAAGCCAGCCTGCTCGAAAATCTCCACAATCTTTATCGCCGTCAAAGGCGTAATCGTAGCCGGCTTGAACACCACGGTATTCCCACAAACCAGTGCCGGCGCAATCTTCCACACCGGAATGGCCACGGGGAAATTCCACGGCGTTATGGCCCCGACGACGCCCAGCGGCTGCCGCACCGTATATGCAAAATTCTTCGGCAACTCGCTAGTCAAAGTCTCGCCATTCAACCTCCGCGCCTCACCGGCCATAAACTCGGTGATGTTGATCGCCCGCTGCACTTCACCTAGCGAATCCTTCAGCGTCTTCCCCTCTTCGCGAGTCAGAAGCCGCGCCAATTCCTCCTTCCGCTCCTCCATGATCCGCGTAGCCTTGAAGAGTATCTTGCCGCGCTGAGGCGCAGGCGTGGCGCGCCAAGCCGGAAACGCAGCCTTAGCCGCCGCAATCGCCTCTTTCATCTCCTCGCGAGTAGAAAGCGGCACCGAAGCGACAATCTCATCCGTATTCGCCGGATTCCGCCGCTCCGCAATCTTCGCCGAGGAAGATTCCACCCACCTGCCATCAACAAAATTCCGGCAAACCTGCGCCGTAGTAATTGCAGTAGCCATTTATCCGACCTTTCTTATTCCGATCGTAGGGGCGTGGCTTGCTGCGCCCGCCAATGTAAGCAACACCGAACCAGTCGCCATGACCTTCGCCAGCCGGCTAAGACTTCTTGCTTCCGCCTTCAATCCGCCGCCTCAGTCTTCCGCCCCGCCGGAGCAGCCACCGTCCGCGTGATCTCGCCATACGATTCCGGCCGCCGATCGCGGAAAAATTGCCAGGTCTGCCGCACCTGGTCAATCTCATCCAAATTCAATTCTGCCACCACCACTTCTTCCTTATCGCGGCTGGCCTGCGCGACAATCTTCCCTCGCGGATTGCAAAAATAACTCTTCCCGTAAAATTCCCCCATCTTCCACGGCAATTCCTGCCCCACGCGATTGATCGCCCCCACAAAATATCCATTCGCCACCGCGTGCGCCGGCTGCTCCAATTCCCACAAATACTCGCTCAATCCAGCCACAGTCGCCGAAGGATTAAAAACAATCTCCGCCCCATTCAAACCCAAAATCCGCGCGCCCTCCGGAAAATGCCGGTCATAGCAAATGTAAACGCCGACTCGCGCATGACGAGTCTCAAACACCGGATACCCGGTATTCCCCGGTGTAAAATAAAATTTCTCCCAAAATCCCGGATGGCAATGCGGAATATGATGCTTGCGGTATTTCCCCAAATACTTTCCATCGCTATCAAGCACCGCCGCAGTGTTATAAAAAACGCCGCTCATCTCCCGCTCGTACACGGGAATCACCATGGCCATCTCGTACTGCCGCGCCAATTTCTGCATGCGCTCGACGGTCGGCCCGCCCGGCACTGCCTCGGTCAATTCGTACCACTTGGGATCCTGCTCGGCGCAAAAGTAAGGCCCGTAAAATAACTCCTGCAGGCAAAGTATCTGCGTTTTCTTCTTGGCCGCCTCGCCGATCAATTTCTCGTGCTTCACGATCATCCGCTCGCGAATGTCCGCCAGAGAATATTTCTCCGGCGACCATTCGCACCGCGCCTGAATCAATCCACAGCGCACATTTCGCGGCATATTTCGCCTCCCTAGCTACATGGACATCGCGAGGACCAGAAAATGCAGATCCCTTCCGCCCAGGCGGATTCGCGATGACAACATAAGGTCTTTTCGCCGCGAAAAGTTTACTCCGCGCTCACCCCAGCGGCAACTCCGAAAGAGCAAGCCTCGGCCACGCGAAACCTTTATAATCCGGCACACGTCATGGGACATGTGGTCGAGAACCTTCGCCAATCTTTTCTCCGTGTGTTCCCGGAGTGCGTCGTCCTGGGCCAGGCCGTGGCTTTCAACATGTTCCTCGCCTTTTTCCCCATGCTGCTCTTCGCTCTCGGCATCATGAGCAGCCTGACGCTCTTCCAGGACGTGGTCCGCGATCTTCCAGCGCAAATTCAAAGTATGGTTCCCCCCGGCAGCGATCGCGTAGTTCTGGACTATTTCGTCCGCCGCACCGCGCACCCGTGGCAATGGATTTGGCTCGGGCTCGGCGGCACGCTCATCGCCGGCTCGCAAGTTTTCATGGGCCTGATTCAAGGCTTTCGCCAAATCGATCGAATGCCCGCGCCGACCTCCTACGTCCGCGTGCAAGTCCGCGCCCTCGGCATCCTCTGCCTGACGATCATCCCGTTCCTGGCCTTCGAGCTCGTCACCATCTTCGGCCGGCCCGTGCGCGGATGGATGCTCGCCAATCACACTCTCGCGCCCTGGGTGCGAATCCTCGCCGCCGCCGCGTACCACGGCCTGGCCATGCTCTTCGCACTCGGCATCGTCTTCGTAATCTATCGCCTCGGTCAACCAGACATCGTCACCTGGCACGATGTTTTTCCCGGCGCGGCCGTGGCCACAATCCTCTGGTGGATCGTGGACATCGCCTTCGGCTTCTACGTCCGGTTCGTTCCGTACGGCACGGTGTATCGCGGCCTAGCCGCCGTAATCGGTCTCCTACTCTGGATGTATCTAACCGCGATGGTCATCTTCATGGGCGCCGCGTACAACGCCGTAACTCGCGAAGGCCCGTTCAGCGACTCCCGCGACCTAAAATTCACATAATCGAACTCTGCGCCCTCAGCGTCTCTGCGGTATCTTTCTTTTTCTTCCTCTCTTTCTTTCTCTCTCCCCGCCTCCAGCCACTCCCGAAGTTGCTATAATCAACCAACCGGCAATCCACCGCCGGCCAGGAGCCGCCACTATGAACGACATTCATGTGAGCTGCTACTCAGGCTATCGCGCCGATGAACGCCCGCAGCGCTTCACCCTCCGCGGCCGCGAATTCCTGATCAACGAAGTCGACGGCCAGTGGTATTCCCCCGACGCTATTTATTTCCGCGTCCGCGCCAACGACGGCAATTATTACGTCCTGCGCCACGACGAAGGCCAGGATTCCTGGACGCTAGACGCCTTCCGCGCCTCCCGCCAATGAGCTTTCAAAACGTAGAAGACCGCCGCAAACATAAGCGCATTCTCCTACCCGAACATCAATTTCTAGTTTGCAAAGGCCTAGATCCAAAATTCGAAGGCAAAGTCTCAGTAATCGGCACAGGCGGCCTCTTCGTCCGCACCCGCCACGCGTTAACAATGGGCCAGACTCTCCGCCTGCGAGTGGAAGATCCCTCGCTGACCTTCGAAGTCCAATGCACAGTCCGCGACGTAAACGAAAAAGGCGCCGGCGTAGAATTCGCCGCACTAGATCAACCCCAGCAACGCATCCTGCAAGAATTCCTGCGCACACTCCGCCCGTAAAGTAGCGCCGGCGTCCCGCCGGCATCTTACGACCACAAAATCAGCCACAATCGAAAATCAAGCGCGGACCTGTGCTCTCGACGATGCCGCGGCCCCTGTAGGGGAGGGCCGGGTTAGCCCTCCCGTCTTCTCCGATTACCATCACCCGCACGGTAACCGCGCAAGCCCACGATCCCCTCAAACAGCAACTTTCCCCTTCCGCACGGGTTAAACTAGAGACTCCAGCGGCAAACCGAGGCGGCCCTCGTGAAAAGAATCGCCCCAATCATCACAACAAAACTAACCGCGCTGATAATCTCGGCAGCTCTAATCCTCGCAATTTCACCTGCACAAGCGGTCCCCGACCCGGCCGCAGGCGCGAAATCCTTCAAAGGCAAACTCCCCATCACCGAACTAACTGAAGACCAAGCCATTCTCCACGCCCTAAACCGCCTGGCTTACGGCCCGCAACCCGGCGAAATCGAGCAAGTCCGCAAAATGGGCCTCGAGAAATGGATCGACCAGCAACTAAATCCCAACTCCATAGACGACTCCGCGCTAGAAGCCCGTCTCGAGCGCTATCCCACGCTGCGCATGTCCTCCGACAAGCTGGTAGAAAAATTCCCGCAACCGAATGAAGCCGCCAAGAAGCAAGGCCTCAGCAAAGAAGAATACGAGCAGGAGCAGCGCGAAAAAGCCCGCGCCGCCGTAGCCAAAATCGATCCGCTAAATCCCAACGCCGCCGCCGAGCAACAACTCGCCAAAATCGTAGGCCCGCAGCGCATCGTAGTCGAACTCAGCATGGCTAAGCTAGATCGCGCCATCTACAGCAATCGCCAGCTCGAAGCCGTGATGGAAGATTTCTGGTTCAACCATTTCAACGTCTTCGCCGGAAAAAATCAGGATCGCTGGCTGCTCACCGCCTACACGCGCGACACCATCCGCCCGCACACGCTCGGCAAATTTCAGGATCTCCTGCTAGCCACCGCGAAAAGCCCCGCGATGCTCGTCTATCTCGATAATTGGCTGAGCGCCGATCCCATCGCCGCCAAGCGCATGCAAGAAGAACTAGCCATGCGCCGCCGCCGTTTCGAAGGCGTCTTCGGTCCGCCCATGCCGCGTCAACCAGGCGGCGCAGCGCAAGCCGGCGCAAAAAAGCAAGAACGCGGCCTCAACGAAAACTACGGCCGCGAAGTGATGGAACTCCACACGCTAGGCGTCGATGGCGGCTACACCCAGCAAGACGTAATCGAAATGGCCAAATGCCTAACCGGCTGGACCGTCCACGCCCCGCGCAAGGATCCAGATTTCTTTTTCGACGATCGCATTCACACCGCCGGCAAGAAACTAGTCCTCGGCCGCACCTTCAATTACGGCGGCATGAAAGACGGCGAAGAAGCGCTGAAGATGCTCGCGAATAATCCGAGCACCGCGAAATTCATCTCCACAAAACTAGCCCGCCACTTCGTCTCCGATAATCCGCCGTCGGCCCTAATCGATCGCATGGCGGAAACCTATCGCACCAGCAACGGCGATATCCGCGCAGTCCTGAAAACAATGATCTATTCCCCGGAATTCTGGTCCAAAGAAGCCTATCGCGCCAAAGTAAAGCAGCCTTTCGAACTAGCCGCCAGCACAGCCCGCGCCCTAGGCGCCGAAGTGGACGTCACGCTCCCGTTAGCCCAATGGGTAGGCCGTATGGGCGAGCCTCTCTTCCAAGCCCAGCCTCCCACGGGCTACAGCGATAAATCCGAAACCTGGGTCAACACCGGCGCGCTACTAAATCGCCTAAATTTCGCCCTCGCGCTCTCCTCGAACAAGGTCTCCGGCACAAAATCCGATCTCCAAACGTTGCTAGGCCAGGACGCCGACACCGACCCTCACAAAGCGCTCGCAAGGGCATTAACAGCATTCCTAGACGATCAGGTAGCCCAGCAAACCCAAGCAACGCTGGAAGCCCGCCTAGAAGATCCACAAATTCTACAAGCGGCCCTGGACGATCCAGTCAAGCACGTAAACGAATCCCTAATCGCCGGCCTAGTCCTAGGCGCCCCAGAATTCCAGCGAAGATGACGATCAATCACAAATTTGCGAATCGTAGGGGCGGGGCTTGCTCCGCCCGTCCGCTCGCCGGCCTACTCCCACGTGCCAATCCCTCCACCAGAATTCCAACGCCGATGATGATCGCCTGCATGCTTCCGAATCGTAGGGGCGGGGCTTGCTCCGCCCGTCCGCTCCCCGGCCTACTCCCACGTGCCAATCCCTCCACCGGTTTTTCTCCATCTCAAATTTCAAATCTGAAATTTGAAATTGCTTTCCGCCGCATCACCACCATCATTACAGGAGTCCCAAGATGCCTCTAACCCGTCGCGTCTTCCTAAAAAATGGCGGCATAGCCATGCTCGGCCTCTCCGCCATGCCGTCATTCCTCCAACGCGCCATCGCCTCCACTCCCACCCCAGGCAAAAAGAAAATGGTAGTCCTCTTCCAGCGCGGCGCCATGGACGGCCTGAACGTAGTAGTCCCCTTCGGCGAACGCAGCTACTACCAAATGCGCCCAAGCATCGCCATCCCCGAGCCCAAGCGCGGTGGCACCGAGGCCGCCATCGACCTAGACGGCTTCTTCGGCCTGCATCCAAGCCTGCAACCGCTGGAGCCGCTCTTCCACAAAGGCCAACTAGCCATAGTCCAAGCCGTAGGCTCCCCCGATCCCACGCGCAGCCACTTCGACGCCCAAGATTTCATGGAATCCGGCACGCCAGGCCTAAAAAGCACCGATGACGGCTGGCTGAATCGCACGCTGCAATCCAACCCAGAAGAGAAGCCGTCTCCATTTCGAGCCGTAGCCTTCGGCCCCTATCTTCCGCGCACGCTCCAAGGCGCAGCCCCAGCCGTAGCCATCCCCGATCTGAAACAATTCAAAATGTTCGGACCGCAACAAAGCACCGAAGGCGGCTTCGAAGCCATGTACGCGCAAACGGTGGATCAGGCGTTACACGGCGTAGGCCAAGAAACCTTCGAAGCCATCGATCAGCTGAAGAAAATCCATCCCGAATCCTACCAACCAGAAAACGGCGCCCAATATCCCAAAAATCGCTACGGCCAAAGCCTCCAGGAAATCGCCGAACTTTTCAAAGCGGATGTAGGCCTGGAAGTAGCATTCCTAGATAGCGGGGGCTGGGATCATCACGTAAACGAAGGCGGCGTCCAAGGCCAGCTCAGCAATCTCCTCCGCGACCTGGGCCAGGGCCTGGCCGCATTCCACGCCGACATGGGCGACCGCATGCAAGACGTAGTCTTCGTCAGCATGTCCGAATTCGGCCGCACCGCCCGCGAAAACGGCAACCGCGGCACCGATCACGGCCATGCCAACTGCATGTTCGTAATGGGCGGCGCAGTAAAAGGCGGCAAGGTCTACACAAAATGGCCAGGTCTGACCGAAGCCCATCTCTACGAAGGCCGCGACCTAGCAGTAACCACAGACTACCGCACAGTCCTAAGCGAAATCCTGATCAAGCACGTAGGCAACAAAGATCTAGCAACCGTCTTCCCAAATTTCAATCCAGCCTCCAGCAATTATCTAAATCTAATCCGCACGTAAGTAGCGCCGGCGTCCCCGCCGGCATCCGACGATCCGGCCCTCGCCACGCGCAATCAACAAGCGCGGACCAACGCAACCCAATCTCTTCCGCCTTCTTTCAAATCTGAAATTTCAAATTTGAAATCTCCGTCAACCTCCCGCCCTCCTACCCCATCCCGTCGCCCTTGCATCCCGCCCGCAACTGCTGCAAAATCCCGCCAAATCACATGCCCGAGCTCCCAAACACCATCCCAACTATCCTGCGTTGGACGCGCCGCGTCTGGGTCTTCCTCCTACTCTCGCAGATGTTCTACCTCGCGGTAGCCTGGCGCCTCCTCCAACGCTCCCACCAACCAACCGGTTCCGCCGCAATCGCCATGGCCCGCCTAGCTCTGGTGATCCTAATCATCGCCCTAATAACTCTGTTCGCCGCCTTCTACCTCTACATCAAACTAGTCCGTCCCGGCGCCCAATCCCTGCAATCGAATCCCGCCGACGCCACCGCCCTAGCCAAATGGCGCAGAGGCCTGCAGCTGACCCTGGCTCTAGCCGAATTAGTCAGCCTGATGGGCTTCGCGCTACTAGTAACCGGCGCCCCCCTAAATCAATCCGCCCCCATCTACGCCGCAGCCACCATAGCCACACTCGTCTTCTTCCCGAAAAATCCAGCAGACATCTGACCGCAGTAAGCCGTCTCTTAGCAGTTGTCGTCGACTCTGACCTTGTAGGGGAGGGCCGGTTTCGCCCTCTCGCGACGGCCTTAAGGCCGTCGCTCCGATGTCGTCGCCGTGTCGTTCCAGCAGCCGTCGCAGGGGCGCGACGATTGCGCCCGCACGTAGGGGCCGGGGTTCACCACCGGCCCGGTTTGGCCTTGGGTTTTTGGTTTGCCTTTCGGTTTTTCCGAACACTGAAATCAGAACGTCAGCCGCGCTATCCACAGCACGGTCCCATTTGATTCTGCGAAATTCTTTGCTACCGTAAAAATGCATGTCGGCAGCACACAATTCGAGAATCGAAAGGAAAATCCGGAAACCGGGACCGTACTACCCGCCAAAAATCCTAATCGATACAATTCCAAAATTAGAATCCCCTGTAAGCCTCTGAAAACAAAGCAAAGCAGCGAGTTCTAATCGATACAAATTCAAGCTAGCGGAAAAAAGTACTACTCGGTTCGGAAAAACAAAATCAGCCGCGAAAGCGCTTCGGCAAAAGCGCTCTCGGCCGCAAGGAGGCTCGCGACTAGATAGCCATCGTGGCGAAAATCGAAGAAATGTCCGGGATGAACGGAGACGTCGCGCGATTCAAGCAGCGCGATCGCCAGCTCCTCGTCGGAGCGCGTGGCCGGGACGCGCAGCACGGCGTACCACCCGCCCTCGCATTCGAGCCGCGAGCAGGATTGCTGCGCTGCGAGTTGCCGGTCAAGCTCATCAAGGTTCGCCCGCAGCCGCGCCATCAGCCGTTGCTGAAAATCGTGGCGCAGCTCGAGGAACGACGGCAGCGCAAGCTGCACCGGGGCGTTCATCGAAAGAAACGTATCGGCGATGACTTCGAGGCGTGCGATCGCCTCGCTCTTCAAATCCGCCGGACCGGAAATTGCGAGCCACGCCGCCTTCATCTGCGGCAGGCCGCAAATCTTCGAGATGCCGCTCAGCGTGAACGTGAGCGCGGCGGAATTCGCCGCGAAGCTGGCCGCGCGCTCGCCGCTCAGTGCGAAATCGAGGAAAACTTCGTCGGCGACGATCGCGAGCGACCGCTTCGAACAGATTTCATTGAGCCGCGCGATTTCCGGCAACTTGCAGAATTGCCCGGTCGGATTGTTGGGGTTGACGACGATCACTCCGCGCGTGCGCTCGGTGATGGCCCACTCGAACTCGCGGAAATCAATCTGCCAGCCGTGGTCGTAGACCAGCGGGTAGTGAATGAGTTTCACATCGTGCAGCCCGGCGAGATAGTCGAACAGCGGATAGCTCGGCGCAGGAATCAAGATTTCGTCGCCGGCGTTGCAGAGCAGGAGAAACGCGAACGAGTAGGCCTCGCTCGTGCTGGTGGCCAGAAAAATGTCGTCGGCCGCGACATCATCGCCGCGCGCCGAGTAGTAGCTCGAAAGCGCGCGCCGCGCGACTTCGAGACCGTGCGGATCGGGCGAGTAGATCAGCGCTTCGGAATTTGCGAGCGCAGAAAGGATCGAAGGAGGATACGCGAATCCGCACTCGGTGGGATTCGACGCGGAGAGATCGAGCAGCGGCTTGCCGGAAGCGCGATGCCGCGCCAGCGCCTCGCTCAAGCGATTCGCCGACAGATTCCATTTTGTGCGATCCGAGAACATGGTTTTTGTGGCGCCGGCCTTTTAGGGCGGCACTCGCGGCATCAATCGGGCAAGCACGCCGATCAACTTCGTTCGACGCGCCAGGGCTCGAGCCAATAGTCGAAGGAAAGCCACAGGCTGTACGCCGGCCGCGAGAGCAGCACACTCAAGACAAACGCAGAAAGCGCCCAAACGGCAATTCTGCCGTTTTCGGAAAGCGATTTGATGTCGGGAAAAAACAAAAGAATCAGGTAGGCCGCGATCAACACGAGGGCCGTCAGCCCGTAGGTGAAAATCATGCCGCCGACGTAATAACCTGATTCGCGAAAATACGAAAGGCCGCAGACGGAACAATTCGGCAACATTTTGTTCGGCCAGCGGACGAAGATGCGGCCCTCATGGCAATGCGGGCAGCGGCAGCGCAGGGCATCGCGGAGAGTCAGCGCAAAAGGAGGACGCGGAATGGGGCGCGAACGCGAAGGCGTCATGGCGCAATTGTAGCCTGAAACCACAATTCGCCACTGGATTCAGCGCCGCGATCGCAGGGGCGCCGCTTGCTGCGCCCTCCTCGCGCGTTGCAGCAAAGCCCGGATTCCTGATAGCTTCAAGGGCGGCGGACGTCGACAACGAAATGAGAACGAAAGGAAACCAGGCCATGGCCAAGAAGAAAGCTGCAAAAAAGAAAGTGAAGAAGGCGAAGAAACCGAAGCTGAGTGCGAAGAAGCGCGTGCTGAAGAAGAAGGCAGCTCCGAAGAGAAAAACTCCGCGACGCCGCAAGAAGAGCCGGGGCAAAACCTACTCGTTCGAGCAGGCCGAATATTCTCCGGTGCAGAGCAGGCGCTCGGGCAAGGCCGGGCAATCGGGCGATCTTCAGGGCTTATCCGATGTCGAAGAGGCCGACTCCGAAAGCGTCGATGAACTTTTGGAAGAAGGGCAGAGCCTGGAGGCCGAGGTCGTCGAAGGCGTCGAGAATGCTCCGGATGCTGATCGGGGTCCCGTGCGCACGCACGAAGTTCCAGAGGACGATGTTCCCGAGGAATATCGCGAGGAAGACTGAGGCAATGTAGCTCATCCGCCGCGGCGGATGAGGCTTTTTGTTTGCGCACGAGCTCAAACCGAAAGACCTCGGGTCTGAATATCCGAGCTACATGATCAATTCGAGCCGGAGCCGGAGCCGGTGCGGATGCGCATGCTGTAGAACGAGCGGTAGACGAAGACGAATGAGACGGCGAAGAACGCGGCGGCGAGGAAGTGCGCCAGCGTCGCGCCTTTCTCTGCGGTCAGGCTCACGGCCAGCGAGACGGCTAGGAGGCCGAATAGCGTCGTGAACTTGATGATCGGATTCAGCGCGACGGACGACGTGTCCTTGAAAGGATCGCCGACGGTGTCGCCGATGACAGTGGCGTCGTGCAGCGGCGTGCCTTTTTGTTTCAGCTCGACTTCCACAATTTTTTTGGCGTTGTCCCAGGCGGCGCCGGCGTTGGCCATGAAGATGGCTTGATAGAGGCCGAAGATGGCGATGGAGATGAGATAGCCGATGAAGTAGAAGGGCTCGACGAACGCGAAGGCTAGCGTCGCGAAGAAGACGGCGATAAAAATATTGAACATGCCCTTCTGCGCATACTTGGTGCAGATCTCGACGACTTTCTTGCTGTCCTCAACCGACGCTTTGTCGACGCCTTCGAGTTTGATATTGGCTTTGATGAATTCGACGGCGCGATAGGCGCCGGTGGTGACCGCTTGCGTCGATGCGCCGGTGAACCAGTAGATCATGGCGCCGCCGGTGATCAGGCCGAGAACAAAAGGAGCATGCAGGAGCGACAGCTTGTCCACGCTTTCGGTGAGGCCGTGGGTGAGCGACATGATGATGGAAAAAATCATCGTGGTGGCGCCGACGACTGCGGTTCCGATTAGCACGGGCTTGGCGGTGGCTTTGAAGGTGTTGCCGGCGCCGTCGTTTTCTTCGAGGAGGTGTTTGGCGCGCTCGAAATCTACGTCCATATTGAAATCGCGCTTGAGTTCCGACTTGATGTTGGGAATTTGCTCGATGAGTGAAAGTTCGAAGACGGACTGCGCGTTGTCCGTGACCGGGCCGTAGGAATCGACGGCGATGGTGACCGGGCCCATGCCGAGAAAGCCGAAGGCGACGAGGCCGAAGGCGAAAACGGGCGCGGCGATCATCAGGCTGGCGAGGCCGTAGGTGCTGACGATGTAGCCGGTGGACATCAGCAGGACCATCGAAAGGCCGAGGTAGTAGCCGGAAAAATTTCCGGCGACGAAACCGGAGAGAATGCCGAGCGATGCGCCGCCTACTTGCGCCGAGGTGACGACTTCGCGGACGTGGCGTGATTCGGTGGAGGTGAATACTTTCACGAGTTCGGGAATGACGGCGCCGGCGAGAGTGCCGCAGGAAATAATTGTGGCGAGCTTCCACCATTGTGTTGGGTCGCCGCCGAGGTCCGGAATAATCAGCGAGGAGACGAAGTAGGTGAAGGCGATGGAAACGAACGACGTGATCCACACGAGAGACGTGAGCGGCGATTCGAAATTCATGCGGTCTGCATTGCCGAAACGCGCGCGGGCGATGGCGCCGTTGATGAAATAGGCGGCGGCGCTGGCGATGAGCATGACGATGCGCATGACGAAAATCCAGACGAGCAATTGGACTTGAACCGTCTGGCTCTTGACGCCTAGCAGAATGAAAGTAATCAGCGCGACGCCTGTAACGCCGTAGGTCTCGAAGCCGTCGGCGCTGGGGCCGACGGAATCGCCGGCATTATCACCGGTGCAATCGGCGATAACGCCGGGGTTGCGGGCGTCGTCTTCCTTGATTTTGAAGACGATTTTCATCAGGTCGGAGCCGATGTCGGCGATCTTGGTGAAAATGCCGCCGGCGATACGCAGCGCGGCTGCTCCTAGCGATTCACCGATGGCAAATCCGATGAAACACGGGCCCGCATAATCGCCGGGAATGAAGAGCAGAATGAAAAGCATCATCAGCAGCTCGACGCTGATGAGCATCATGCCGATGCTCATCCCGGCTTCGAGCGGGATGTGATAAATCGGATAGGGCTTGCCGCGCAGTCCGGCGAAGGCGGTGCGGGAATTCGCGAAAGTGTTCACGCGGATGCCGAACCAGGCGACGCCGTAGCTGCCCGCGATGCCGACGAGGCTGAAGAGCAGGATAACCGGCAGCGTGGTGCTGATTGGCTTATCCGGAACCGGTGCCAGGACGCCGAAGTAGAGAACGATCACGACGGCGATGAACACCCACAGGAGCAGGAGAAATTTGCCTTGAGTGATGAGATAGGTTTTGCAAGTTTCGTAGATCAGCTCGGAAATCTCGCGCATGGAGCGATGGACGGGCAGATTCTTCAGGCGTGTGTAGATGAAGAGTCCGAAGCCGAGGCCGAAGACGCAGAAGAGAATTCCCCAGAGAAGCAGGCGATGGCCATCGACGCCCATGAATTGAACGCTCGAAAGATCGGGCAGCTTGAGAGCGGCTTCGCCGCCCGGTGCGGGGGCGGTGTGCGCAAAGGCGGAGAGCGCGCTCAGCGCGAAGAGGCTGGCGGCAGCGAGACATCGCGCGGTTGCGCGGCGCGCCGCAGCGATCACGTTTGTTGAGACATTCCTCATTCAGGGTTCTCCATAGCTGACCTGCGGCCACAATTCGCCGCAACAATTGCAGGTCAGAGGGCTAAATCTTTCGTGGGAGTGCGATGCGAACCCATGTTTTATAGCATGACAGCGAGGGACGGTCAAACGGTGGGAGATGGTGGTGGGGGCTTAATTTTGAGATGGAGGCGGTTTGTTGACATCGTGCGCGGAAAAGTCAAAACCGGATCGAGGTGTCCTACGAGATCCTTCGGGCCGCGCCAAAGCGCCCGATTTCCGCGCAAGTCTCTAGTGAGTGGGCGCGGAAATCGGGCTGCGCGGCCCTCAGGATGACACGTGTTCACTCTCTGCTAGAGGAAGTCAACAGAGCCAGATCGGATTTTTGAGCCCAAGCTCGAGTATGGAGCGGCTCGACCGGCTAGCTCCGAAGTGCCCAGCGCTGAGGCGCATCGTTAAACAGGACGCTTTTTTCGGGGCGCTGAAGCGCTCCTCCCCCGCATGAATGCGGGGGCTCCCTCCTGACTGCAAAGGCTTCCGAGCATGAGGGCGATGCCTCCCGCCGTGCGCCGAGCTCCTTCGGGCTGCGCTCCTCAGGATCACAGTTCCTACGCCGCTACGAGTGGAAGGCCGCAGAGCCAATTTCTCCTTCGGAAAGTACAGCTGTACTTCGACACCCTTGACACTGCGTGATCCTATATGTAGGATTCCTATAGTCGATGCGATGATGATCGTCTCGAAGATAAAACGGGGCAGCGCGGAGTTCGCGATCCTATCGGTGCTGGCCGAGGAACGCCTGTACGGGTACCAGATCGCGCGAACCATCGCCGAGCGCACCGGCGGGGAACTGCGCTTCACCCTCGCGTCGCTCTATCCCATGCTGTACGCGCTCGAAAAGCGCGCCTGGATTGCGGGCGCGTGGGAGAGGACGGGCGGAGGCCGCAAACGCCGCTACTATCGCCTGACGGCTGCGGGCCGCCGGCAACTGGCGCCGATGCGCCGCCAGTGGGCCGGTTTTTTTCGCGCGATCCAAAGACTCTCAGGTGCCGCCCATGCCTGATTGGAAAAAACTCGTCCACGAACGCCTGAATCAGCGGGGATCCGGCACAGATATCGAGCCGGAAGTGACTGAGGAACTCGCGCACTATCTCGAAGATTTCTACCAAGCCGGATTAGACAGCGGACTCGTGGAACACGAAGCCGCCGATCGCGCGCTCGGCGAAGTTCGCAATTGGCCGCGCCTGGCTCGCGACATCAAATTCGCGCGGGAGGGAGGAGAGATGTTGAGGCAACGCATACAAATGCTGTGGATGCCTGGGGTGGTGGCGGCCATCTTGACGGCGGGTGTTTCGATCGCGGCCGGTCGTGTTGCTTCGACTCTTCTTGCCGGGGCGCGGATCGCGATATTGGTTTACGCTGGCTGGCTTTTGATTCTCGCGGGCATCGGTGCGTTGGCTGCGTATTGGTCCCGGCGGGCTGGCGGCTCGATCGCCAATCGCACTGCGGCAGCACTGATTCCCGCGGCAACGATTGTGGCGGCGCTCGGTTCGCTGGTGACAAATCCGGAATTAAAAATGGCTTTGATTGCGTCCGTGTTCACACCTGCTGACGTGCCGATCCTGCGGGTTCTCCCGGCGATCGGAAATAGCGTGATTGGGGGGATTTTGCTTCCGGCCATCGCGCTGCTGATGGGAGCTTTGCCATTCTTACGCGGTGATTCGGCGGGAAATAGTCTTCGCGTTGGTGCGGCGTAGCTCGCGGTTTTACTGCCGGGATTATAAGCGAGCCGTGTTTCATCCCCCGCATAAACGTGAGGGCTGCCTCGGAAATTCGGGATGCGATGGAATAGCGCACGGCGCAGGGAAATTGGTTCACGGAGCCAGCGCTAAAGCGCATCGAAAGAGACAAAGCTTTTTCGGAGCGCTGAAGCGCTCCTTCCCCGTCCGCCATATTTCTGGCGGACGGGGGCTCCCACCGAAAAGCGAAGAATCCCACCGAAAGACGAAGAGTCAGGACAAAATGCCGGGTTCCCGTCAGAATGCGCGAGTGGCCGGGGCGATGGGCGGATGTGCGTCATGCTCTGATAGAATCGCGGGCTTTGTGATTGGAGCGGTGAGCTTTGATTTGGCAGACGCCGAAAATTAAATTGCCTGGGTGGTTGGCGCATCTGGTGGCGACACTGGGTGGGTTGGGTTTGTTTGTTGTGGCGTTTTTGGATTCTTCGGTGCTTTCGTTTCCGATTGTTACCGATCTTTTGGTGATTGAGGAATCGATCCAGAATCCGGCGCGGATGCCTTATTACGCGGCGATGGCTACGATTGGATCGTTGGCTGGGTGTATCTGGCTTTATTTGTTGGCTAAGAAGGGCGGGGAAGTATTTTTTCACTCGAAGGCTGGGAAACATGCGGTGCGGGCGCGACGGTGGGTGGATGCGAATGCGTTTTTGAGTGTTTTTGTTCCGGCGATTTTGCCGCCGCCTTTGCCGTTTAAGGTTTTTATTTTGGCGGAGGGAGTTTTTCAGGTGCCTTTGCGGACGTTTGTGTTGGCGCTCTTGCTTGGGCGCGGGTTGCGATATTTCGGGGAGGGAATTTTGGCGGTGCGGTATGGGGATTCTGCGACGGTGTTTTTGTTGGCGCATGGACGGTCGGCGGCTTTGATTGCGGTGGGGGTGATATTGGCGTTGTATGCGGTGGTGCATTTGATGGGGCGGCATGGGGATGTCACGAGCGGTGGGGGGCCGACGGATTCGAAGGATTGATGGGACGGAGGATTTCAATTCACGTGGGAGGTACGAGTTCGACGGTGCACGTGGAGAAAGTATCGAGCGGAAGAGGGCGTGGCAAGCGGCGCTCCTACGATCGGAAATCGACATGGTCGGTACGATCGTGGATATTTCTAGTGGGCGAAGCGGATTTCTTCGGATTGGATTTGCATTGTGGGGCTGATATCTACCGATGCTGTTAGATTTTCCCAGCTTGTGTTGCTTGCTGGGATGCGGAGATCGCGGAGTTCTACGTGCCAGGCGCCGGAGTCGGTTTGTTGGACGCTGGCTATGGGGAAGCGGGCGTATTGGACGAAGGCGCGGACTGCTGATGATTTCTCGGCGGCGGCTAGGATTTGCGGTTGGGCGGGTTTGTAGTGGGTGATGGCGCGGTCGGGATCGAATTTTTCACCGCTGCCTAGATGAATTTCGATTTCTTGCAGGGTGTTGTCTGTGGCTGCGATGCCGCGCCATTCGAATGGGGAGATGGAATCGGGGTAGGCGCCGGCTGAGAGCGGGACTTCGCCGCGATAGATAGCTGATTGCAGTAGATCGATTGCTTGCGAATGCAGTGTGGCTCGGCCGCCCAAATAGAGGGCGATTAGCGTGAGTGCCGCGATGGCCCAGCGTCGCGGGACGTGTGCGTGCTTCTTTCGCTCGCCGATTTCTTCGCTGACCAGTTTGAATAACGCAGGCAGTGATATCGATGCGATCAGGATTATCAGAATGATTGGATCCAGATTCGGGGTTAGATACCAGCCTTGCCAGGTGGGGCGGAACGGCCAGAGTAGGCGGAGGCCTTCGGCGTCGCTTAGATCGAGGACGAGGTGCAGAGCAAGGCCGGAGAAGCTCACCGCAGAGATGCAGAGGAAAGAGGAGAGGGGTGGCTTGCGGCGATAGAGGATCGTGGTTGCTATTGCGGCAACGATTAGGGCTAGCGCGATGCCGCCTGGGAGTGAATGAAATAGTGTGCGATGCAGGTGGAGATAGATGGACGCGCCGCCTGCTGCGCTGAGTAGATCGAGATCGGGGGCTAGCGCGGCGGCGATTAGGATTGGCGTTGCGTGGGGCGTTAGCCTGTTCAGGCCGGCGCGCGAGAGGGCTATTGCGGCTAGGGCTTGGGCTGCGGGTTCCATGCGATAGCGGGATGTCCTTGTAATCGCGATGCGAGTCCGCGGGCGGTCTTGCCGTTTGCGGTTTTTGCGCTCGTCGGATGCCGGCACGGAGGCCGGCGCTACCTGCTTCGTCGGAACTTTACACGTTGAGGCTGGCTGGGACAACTAACGTTAGAGCGTCGGGGACTACGCGGAAGTGAAGCGGGAGTGTGCCTACTGGTTCGCCGTCTACCTGGGCGTAGACGGTATCGCCGCTGGCGGGGAGACAGGTTACCTCACTGGTTTTCCAGGCGAAGATGCCGTGGATTTTGCGGAGTTGGCCCAGCCAGAGAGCTGGTAACGCGGCTAGATATTTCAGGCGGCTGCGCGTGGTGTAGGCGACGATTTCGAAATCATCTGCGAAGAGGCTGGCGCCGGTGGTGATTTTGAATGGGCCGCCGTAGTGGGCTGTGCGGCCTACTACGATCAGCGTGGCGTTCAGTTGCGAATTGAGCCGGGTGATGGACATTTCGGGAAAGCGATATTTGATTAGTTGGCGGATGCCTTCGGCCCAATAGGCGATGATTCCGGTGCGATCTTTCAGTGCGGGGTCGATGGCGTGAACCATGGCGCCATCGGGGCCGGCGCCCGCTACGCAGAGAAAATAGCGGCAGCCTTGCGAGGGATCGACGTAGCCTTGGGCTGTGGCGTTCATTACTGAGCCCAGGGCGATGCGGTGCAGATTGCTCGACGGAATAAGGCGGGCTGCTGCGGGGATGTCCCAGGGGATGCCTAGTTCTTTGGCTAGGATATTGGCGGTGCCTGCCGGGAGTAACGCCATGGGGACTTGGCTGCCGGCCAGGCCGTTGATTACTTCGTTGATGGTGCCGTCGCCGCCGCAAGTGATTACCAGATCGCGATTTTGTGCGACGGCGTGACGGGCTATGCCGGTGGCGGTGCCGCGGCCGGTGGTGGGGGCTAGTTCGGTGCGGATGCCGGCGGCGTTGAGGATGCGGGCGGCTTCTTCGATTTCGGCGAAGCGGCGATGACGGCGGCGGCCGCTGGCTAGATTGTAGATTAGCAGCGCGTTTTGGATGTTTTCGAGCATTTAGTATTCCGGAGTAATGCGGCTCCGGACATCGGTCGCTCCCCACGCGCAAGACCGGCGCATGGGGCACCCTTTGTGAACGCGCATTGTATAATGGCGCGCTGCTATTACTGTTCGCGTTCCTTTGAGGCGTGATGCCTAAACACAAAGAGGCGGCTGGGACTAAGACTGCTGCGACTGCGGCGGCTAAGAAGATTGATGGCTTGCGGGAGGAGATTCGCAAGCACGATTACCTTTACTACGTTCTGGATAGTCCGAAGATCTCTGACGCTTCCTACGACAAATTGATGGTGCAGTTGAAGGGGCTCGAGGCGGAGCATCCGGAATTGATTACGCCGGATTCGCCTACGCAGCGCGTCGGCGGGAAGCCGCGGGCGGGATTTGAGACTTACCGGCACAAGGTGCCGATGGTCAGCCTCGACAATGCGTTTTCGTTTGAGGAATTGGCGGATTTTGACCGGCGCGTGCGGGAGCTTTCCGGGCGCGAGAAGGTGGATTACGTCGCGGAGCATAAATTTGATGGATTGAGCATGGCTTTGATTTACGAGGATGGTTTGCTGGTGCGCGGGGTGACGCGCGGCGATGGATCGACGGGCGAGGATGTTACGGCGAACGTGAAGACGATTCGCTCGATTCCTTTGCGGCTCGATGCGGCGGCTTTGAAAAAGGCTGGATTGCGCGGGGATTTGGAAGTGCGCGGCGAAGCCATCATGACGCGCAAGGCTTTCGAGCTTTTGAACGAGCAGCAGGAGGAGGCCGGCGGGAAGCGCTTTGCGAATCCGCGGAACGCGGCGGCTGGGGCGGTGCGCGTTCTTGATCCCGCGATTACGGCTTCGCGGCGGCTCGATTTTTATGCTTATTACTTGCTGATGGATGGGCGGCCGGCTTTGAAACGGCATTCTTTGAATCTGGAAGCTCTGAACGCGATGCATTTCAAGAGCTCTTATCGCGATGCGAAGGTCTGCCATGGGATTGACGAAGTGGAGCGATATATTTCGGGTTGGGAGACTAAGCGCGAGAAGATTGCCTACGAAATTGACGGCATCGTGATCAAGGTGGATGAGATCTCACTGCAGAACGAACTGGGATTTACTTCGCGGGCGCCGCGGTGGGCGATTGCTTTCAAATTTGCGGCGCGGCAGGAGACGACTGTCGTCAAGGACATCATTGTGAATGTGGGCCGCACCGGGGTGCTCACGCCCACGGCGATTCTCGAGCCGGTGCAGATTGGCGGCGTCACGGTGAGCCGCTCGACTTTGCACAACATGGATGAAGTGGAGCGGTTGGGCGTGGAGATTGGCGATACGGTGCTCGTCGAGCGTGCTGGGGAGGTGATTCCGCATGTGTTGAAGGTGGTGAAGCGCGGGGCGGGGCGGCATGCGTTCAAGATGCCGTCGAAGTGCCCGGATTGCGGCAGCGCGGTGCATCGGGCTGAGGGCGAAGTGGCGTATCGCTGCGTGAATGCGGTTTGCCCGGGGCGATTGAAGGAATCGCTGCAGCATTATGCCGGGCGGCATGCGATGAATATTGACGGGCTCGGCGAAAAAATTGTCGAGCAGTTAGTGGATAAGAAAATTGTGAAGGATTTCGCGGATTTGTATTCGCTAAAGCTCGATACGGTGGCGGAGCTTGAGCGCATGGCCGAGAAATCGGCGCGGAATCTGCTGGATGAGATTGCGGCGAGCAAGAAGAATTCGCTCGACCGGTTGATCAATGGACTGGGGCTGCACATGGTGGGGGAGAGGACGGCGGAATTGCTGGCTGAGCATTTTGGCTCGATCGAAAAGATTGCGGATGCGAGCCTCGAGGAATTGAGCGAGGTGCCGGAAGTCGGGCCGAAAGTCGGCGCCAGCATCCGGGAATTTTTCGACGAGCCTGCGAATTTGAAAATGCTGAAGCGCCTGCGCGAGGCCGGCGTAAATCCGAAAGTCGAGCGCAAAGCACCGAAGAGCAACAAGCTAGCGGGCCAGACATTCGTCTTCACCGGCGGACTGGCGCACCGCACGCGCGAAGAGGCCGGCGAGCTGGTGGTAGCCCACGGCGGCAAAGTGATTTCTTCAGTAAGCAAGAAGACCAGCTACGTAGTAGTAGGCACCGACCCCGGCTCGAAATTCGACAAGGCCAAAGAGCTCGGCGTCCCAATCGTAGACGAAGCCGGATTCGAGAAGCTCATTGGGATGAAGTAGGCTGCATACGAGATCTACCGTCAATGGTTGGGAAACTTGGTTAGCTGGGAGTTCGTCGGAGGGCGCAGCAAGCGGCGCTCCGACGAAGATACGACGGGTTAGTGCGGGAATTTCTGGGGTCTTCCGCGTATAATTGAAATGGCGGATGAGCTGGGCGATCGCTGGTGCTGCTTCGCGAGAGGCGGCGCGGGAGGAAAGTCCGGACTCCGAAATCGCGGGTCGTGAGGCCTGCGGCTTGTCTTGGGATTGGCGATGGTTTAAGCCTTCGCTGCGCTCAGGACAGGGGGCAACGCGCCTGGTAACGCCAGGGGGCCGCTCTCGGCATGCGGGCGAAAGCTCGCGGCAGGGAATCCGGCTACGGAAAGTGCCACAGAGAATAGACCGCCGGTTCGCAACGCGCCTCTGCGGCGGCTCAAAGGGAAACCTTGCCAGCCGCCTCTTTCGGCCGTACGTCCGGTAAGGGTGAAAAGGTGGGGTAAGAGCCCACCGCGCGGATGGCAACATTCGCGGCACGGAAAACCCCGCGTGGAGCAAGGCCAAATAGGAGGGGAGGGCTGGCCCGGCCCGTTATGACCCTCGGGTAGGCTGCTGGAGTCCCGGAGCGATCCGGGACCTAGAGGAATGATCGCTGGGGCGCGCAAGCGCTCAACAGAATCCGGCTTACAGGCTCATCCGCCACTCTCTGTTTCGTTCGAGCCCACCGGTGGAATTACCAGTCGCGGCCGCGCAACCTCAATCAAGAATCAAGCGCGCAGAAATGTAAAGTGTCCGGTGCTTCGCGTGGTCACGTTGACGGATGAAGAACGGAAACAAACCTTGCTGAACTGACGATTGGCGGACGACTTTCTCAGAATCGAATGACGAAAGCAACTTTGTTGGCGGGTCCTCAGCTGGCGATGGCTTAGCGCAGGCGGGAGATTCCGGGGTAAGCATCCAGTCCGGAATCAAAACTAAGAATTGTCTCGATTCCATGATGTTCCATGATGGCTAGGTGCAAGGCATCACGAGCGGAAATGCTTGGGTGTCCCATGACGATTTCCTTGGCGCGTTCGGTTGCGGGGAGATCAACCGGAAAGACTTGGTCGGCGATGCCGAGCAGGGCGTCGAAGGCCGGCTGGATGGCGTCACGGCGCCCGATGGCGACGTAGCGATGCAAAATTTCCTGCAGCACTTCGGCGTCGGTCACCAGGCGTTGGCGTTCGCTGATGAGGTGCTCGACCAATCGCTGCGCGTCGGCTTTGTGCGGATGCTGCGCGCCGATCAGGTACATCGGAATATTCGAATCGACGAATATCACTCGGGTTTGCCGCCGGCGTAGCCGCTTTCGATCTGCGCCAGGATGTCGCCGATATCGCCGGAAGGGAAGTCGTGGCGAACGGCGGCGCGCACGACCGCGAGCTTCTTGCCTAAATCGGCGAGGGGCTCGCGGCGGCGGGCCAGGTCGAGCGCCTGACGCACCCATGCGGCGATGGTCATGCGCCGAGCGCGTGCCATGCGTTGAATCTCGCGGTAATCGGGGTCTTGCAGGATGACTTGCAAACGCTTAGCCATACAATGAGTCTATCTGACTCATGCCCATGAGTCAACTGCTAGATTGCCGCGCCGAGCGCCGCAAAGAGCGCGCGCTTCCACGCGGGGATATTCAAGGTCCAGCAGACGTGAATCTTTCGCGGTTGCGCTGCGATGGTTTCCGCCCAGACCTCGCTATTTCGTGAATCGCCGGCGACGTTGAGGCGATCGACGACCGTTGCGCCGCGGGTTAGATCGCTGGACGTTGCGATTTCAACAAAGTGTTCGCTGGACGAGGTGCACAGGGACGGATTCACAGCGATGCCCATCGCCACCGGATCAGGAAGGGAAATTCCGCGTTCTCCCGTTTGCTTGAAGTAGGCGTCTGCGGCGGTGCTGTTGCATCGGATGGCGAAATCGGCGAGCGGACTTTTCAGTGCGAGAAGTTCGTCGATTTCTTGCGGGTTCAGTGCCGCCTGTCCGCGGCATAGATGCCAACCAACCATCTCGATGCGCATGCCCGAATGAAACACGATGCGAGCTGCTTCCGGATCGACCCAGATGTTGAACTCCGCGGCGGGCGTTACGTTGCCTTCGCAGCAGGGTGCGCCGCCCATGATGATGCAGCGCTTGACGGAAGCGGCGAGCCGAGGCTCGCGTGATAAGGCTAGAGCGAGATTGGTGAGCGGTCCTAGCGTGACGATCTCGATGCCGGGATTTTCGCGCGCTGCATCAAGCAGAGCGTCAACGGCATGCCTTGGCTCCGCGCGGCGCTGCTTGGGCAGATATCCGTGATCGCCTAAGCCGTCCGCTCCGTGAAACCAATCCGCACAGACCAGCTTGCGTAGCAGCGGCTTTTCCGCGCCGGAGTAGATGGGCACATCGGAAGCGCAGAGTTCGGCGGTGTAGAGCGCGTTGCTGGTGGCCTGCTGTACGGGAATGTTTCCTGCGACGACGGTAATCGCTGCGACGCGGACTTCTTGTGAGCGCAGCGCCATGATCAGAGCTACGGCGTCGTCCGAAGCAGTGTCCGTGTCGATCAGCAACGTTCGGGGCATGGCGGGCTGCGCCTCGCAGTGGCGTGAGAAAATTGCGCCGCTTAGTTTAGCTGCTTTGACTCGGGCTTGAGGGAATAAATATTAGAGTGCGCGCGTTTTGAGGGACGCGCGTTTCTCGCCGGTTCCGATGACGCTGAGCGAGGTGGTATCCTCGGCGGTGTGAGTGGGACATTCCGATTCAGATCTGCCTTGCGGGTGCTTTTGGCACTTTGCGCGATTGGCGCGGCCGGGCTGCTGCGGGCATCCCGCGCGTCGCTGGCGTCCGCGGTGACGCCGTCTGTGCCGCTTGCGGGACAATTTTCTGGATGTTTGCCTTTCGCTCAATTTCTCGGGAGCGTCGCGGCGGTGCAAGATCCCGCGGCGAAAACAAAAATCGTGGATGAGTTCATGGCTTGCGTGCAGACGCAAGGCACGCCGCTGGTGGAGAAGGCAGCGAAGGACCGCATCGGTCGCGCAATTTTTTTGTATCGCGGCTCTGCAACGCTCGTCGCGCTCGCAGGGGACATGAATGGCTGGACGCCGAATGAAGCGTTCACGCAGGTGAGTGGAACAAATCTCTTTTATCGCGCGGATGAATACGAGATGGATACACGCCTTGATTACAAGTTTGTCCTGAACGACAAACAGTGGATCTTCGATCCCTGGAATCCGCGGAGAATCACCGGCGGCTTCGGGCCAAATTCTTACTTTGCCATGCCCGATTACGCTCCGCCGCCGGAGCTCGAGCCGGGGCCAAGCCTGCGGCACGGCACGATTGAGGAATTCTCGTTCGCCAGCCGGATTTTGGATAACGAGCGCGCCGCGAAGGTTTATCTCCCGCCGGGATATGCCGGGTCGAGAGAGCGTTACAAGACGCTGTACGTGCAGGACGGCTTCGATTACCTGAATCTCGGGAAGATCAACGAGATTGTGGACGCGATGATTCAGCGCAACGAGATTCCGCCGATTCTGATAGTGATGGTGCCGCCGCTGGATCGCAACAAGGAGTATTGGGCGAATGCGGACTTCGCACGGGCATTCGCTACGGAGCTGGTGCCGGCCATTGACGCGAAATACCGGACGAAGCCCGATGCGGCATCGCGAGCGGTGCTCGGCTCATCGCTGGGAGGTTTGGTATCGATTTTTCTGAGCGCGCAGTATCCGCAGGTATTTGCCAATTGCGCGGGGCAATCGAGCGCTGTGTTCGCCGATACCGACCTCGAGAAGCTGATTACCGCGCCGAAATCAGATGTGCGCTTTCACCTCGACGTGGGAACGTACGAGTCGAACGTTTCACAACATGATCTGCTGGCGGGGAACCGGCGTCTCCGCGATTTTCTGCAATCGCGCGGATACGCGCTGGAATATCGCGAGGTGCACGAAGGCCACAGCTGGGGAAACTGGCCCGCGCGAATTCCGGAGGCGCTGCGGTATTTCTGGGCATTGCCGCGGAAAGGGAAGTAGCTACTGGCAGCCGCTGGCGTCGAGGGCGCTGAGTTTCCTGATGGCTTCCGAATCGCCGTGCTTGATCGCGGCGGCGAGGAGTACGCGGGCTTGCGAGCAACTCTTAATTACGCCGTCGCCGCGGGCGAATAGGTCGGCGAGTAGGATTTCAGCCGCAGGGTTTCCTTTTTCGACGGACATCCACAGCCACTTGGCGGCTTCCTTGGTATTTGGAGTGCCGGACTCTAGGAATTGGCGGGCGGTATCGAGCTCGGGTTGACCGAAGTCGTCGCCCTGCGGTTTGCTGGCCGAGAGATTTTGGAAGCCAGCCGTTGATGCGGATGCGGTCGGACGGCGCGTGGCGGTCGTTGCTCGCGGCGATGGCTTCGGCGCAGGAGGCAAGCCCGACTGCGGCTGTTGCGCATTAACGGTGGGTTGCTGCGCGTCCTGAGGAACCACGGGCGCAGGCTGAGCAGTCGCGACCGGATCTGCCGGCGCCGGCAGGGGCTGCTGCGCAGCGGCGGCTGAGCTATCTGGAACCGGCTCGGGAGTGACATCTGCCAGCGGAGATTCGCCAGCGAGCTTGGCACCGAGGCGAGCGAGGGATTGACCAATCTCGCGGTGATATCCAAAGCCGAGCGCTACTAAAGTCAGTAATACGGCGAGAACGGTCAGGCCCGTCGTTGCGCCTTTCACCATTTCGGGCGAGACTACGGCACGCGGCGGCTCGGACAGAACCGGAGCCGACCAGTGCTTCGGAGTGGCCATCACGCGAAGAGGTTCGGGACGCGGCGCCGGAGGCGGCAGAGGCTGCGGAGGCGCGGCCACAGCGACGGACTCATTCAGAAGCGGGGAACTCGTTACCGGAACGCTGCTTGCATTCGACTTGCGAGGAGGCGGCGAGAAACGCAGCGGGTCGCGCGGCGCAGGCCGAGGAGGGAGCTCCGCTTCGAGCGGCACGCTCGCGCGTTCCATCCATTCTCGAATTTGTTCCAGGGCTTCCTTGGAGATTTGCGTGAAGCGCAGGCCGCCGACTTTTCTGGATTCGTCGGTCCAGGCCAGCTCACCGGTGGCTTGAATGCGATCGGCCGCGTCGAGCGTAAACCAGAAGCGCAGAGGACCTTCGCGCTCGATTGCGGCGATGGTCTGAAATCCGAGGCCGCCTTCGCCAAGGTCGGCCATAAGGCCGCCGTTATCCGGACCAATACGGATATAGGCGAGCTGATCCAGGCGCCGTCTGGGAGCGTGTCTACGGTCGGTTTCCATCACTTTTCCAGGCTATCTTGGTGCAATCCGAATTCCAAGCCGCCCAGTCCTACTAGTTTAACCCCTTTCAGAAATAAATTATCGCGCGGGGCGGGTGGCGCGCGCGAAATGACTCGGGGTCGTCGGGATAGCCGAAAGACAGAAGGCCCGCGGCGAGGCGGGCCTTCGAGGGGAGAAAAGCTCCTCGGCCAATGCGCGGATGGCCGCCGAACTCTTTCCTCAGCCGCAGTCTAGAAGAGGGGGAATATGAAAGTCAAGAAAGAATGCTACAAATGCAGTTTTTTGTAAGTCATTGGGGGGAATAGGCTTAAGGCAGGCATCGGAAGCCTCTGCAGCGCGGTACCCATAGAGAAGCGATCCGGCAGACATTTTCTGGCTGGAGAGACTGCCGGATACCTAACTCTCGCGGGAAGCCGGCAGGGGAGAAGGCGCCTTTGCCATGCCGTAAAAATCATCGGAATTGATGGGTTTGCTGGCGAGACCCAATTGCAGGACATTCATCGCCGATCCCCGGTCGAATATCCGGCCCGGTAGAATCCGCTTTACTACTAGGCGTACTCCCCCGAAAGCGAGTCCCGCGACTAGCGTAAACATGCAAAGAATTCCCGTTCCGACAATAATGCTGGCAATCACGGCGTTGATGTTGGCGTCGGAGAGGGAGAAGCCCGGCTCGTTCCAGGTCAGCTCTTCGCCGGAATCGAGGTGGCTGAGCAAGGCCTTCGCTTCGGTTGCGCTGATTTCTCCCGATACGACGCCGACAATCGTCAGCTTGCGTGACGCGTAGATCGTGGGCTTCTTGCTGTCCGCGTCCTGCGCATCGAGATTGAATTTGCCCGCCCATTCCTTCAGCATTTTCGAGGCGACTTGCGGCGTGGGATAGTCAATCACGATCAACGTGGCAGTGTGATTTTCGCCGTTGAAGCGATATTGGCCGATTTCCGCTTCTGCTCCGTTGGCGAAGCCGGCCCAGTCGCCTTCGGCGATCGGAACCGCAGACTGCAGGGCTGCGGGGCCGAGAATGTAGCGGTCGGTTCCTTCTTGAAAGCCGCGCAAGGGGAGACGCTTGAAGAGGTCTGGATAAGGGCTATCGACCGCTGCCGGCCCGAGAGCGTCGACCAGCACTTTGAAATCCGGCCTGATTTTCAAGAAGTCCAAGCCCGGCCCCGTTATTTCCACGACCGTAATTCCATCGAGAATGAGGACGCGGGAATCGGAAATGCAGGAGTGATCCGTGATATCGGCGCGTCCCATGCCGGGTGCGCGCAAAAACGAATAGAGACCATAAGCGCCCGAGGAATCCTTCATGCGGTAGAGCGCGACGGAAAGGGTTTTGCCGTCCTTTGAGTACTGCTGCACTTCGCCGGAAGAGAACCCGTACTCCTGAAATATAGGCCACAGCCCTGGCCAGCGGGTGTCGGATGCGGGAGCAATCGTCTGCGGCGTGCCGCTCTGGCTCCAGCCTGCGAACGATGCTGGAGCGGCTGGAGGATTGGCGGCCAGGGCCGTTGCGCTCCCCGTGAGCGCGAGAGCGCAGGCAAGCAACACAAGCAGAGGAATCGGTTGAAAGCAGCGCATGAGCCTCATCTATTAGATGCCGAATTCTACTGGGAGTTCCCGTTAGATTCCAGTGCGGAGGCGGCATGGGGTGCGGGGCGCTGCTCGTTATAGGAGAGGCTGTTGAGGCTCTCGAGATAATCGCTCATGCCATGGAAAAGGCCCTCGGCGATGCGCTGGCGCTGCTCGGGCTTCTTGAGCATTTTTTCGTCCGAGGGATTGCTGAGAAACGAGATTTCGGAAAGGACCGAGGGCATATTCGCGCCGATGAGCACGACGAACGGCGCGCGCTTCACGCCGCGGTCGCGCTCGTTGCGGCTGATTTGCTGCATGCGCTTGGAAAGCGAGCCTTGAATGTCGTCGGCGAGTTCCTTCGATTCTTCGGCTTTTTCATTCCGTGCGATTTTCTTGATCATGTCCTGCAAGTCGTGCAGGCCGCTCTGGGAGAGAGCGTTTTCGCGCGCGGCCACGTCGAGCGCCTCCTGCGAAGAGGCGAAATTGAGGTAGTAGGTCTCCACGCCGCGGGCGTCCGAGTCGTGGCTGGAATTCGCGTGAATGGAGATGAAAAGGTCGGCCTTCACTTGATTGGCGATCGCGGTACGTTCCTCGAGCGGGATGAAAGTATCGTCGCTGCGCGTGTAAACGACTTCGGCGCCAGGAAGCTTTTCCTGGATGAGCTTGCCGAGGCGGAGCGCGACATCGAGGCAGAGATCCTTCTCCATCAGGCCGTGCGGTCCAATTGTCCCCGTATCGTGCCCGCCGTGGCCCGCGTCGATGACTACGCGGCTGATTTTCAATCCCAGGGCGCGCGTCAACGAACGCTGGCCGTCGTGCGTCGGCTTCGACGCCGGCGGAGGAGTGAGGGCAGCTACGGCGCGGCCGCGGGCGCTGGGCTGGTGCACCGGGAGGACATCCACGGGATCGGGCAAAGAATTCGCAGTGGCGGTGGATTTACCCGCGGATGAAGCGGCGGGCGGCGTGGGGCCGTACTTGGCAGCTTTGCCCGCGGGAACCTTTGCAGCGGGCGGTGCTGGATCCGGCGGCGCGGGTTTGGATGTCGGATCGGCGGCGGCAACCGTGCGAGTTGCAGAGGCCTGGCGGTCGTAGGCATCCCCGTGCACGTCAATCACGAGCCGCGGAGGATTCTTGAGCAGATAGGCGGAATACTCTCTCGCGCCGTCCACATCCAGCACGATGCGCACGACTCCCGATTTATTCTGCGCCAGGCGCACGGATTTCAGGAATCCGCTTTTTACGTCGAAGGACTTATTCTGCAGCGCCGGGCCAATCTTGGCTTGATACAGATCGAAGAATATCCGGTCGGGATTGGCGATGCGCGCCGCCTCGTATTTCACGGAATCGCCCAAGTCCACGACGATGCGCGTGTAATTCTCAGCGTTCCAGGTGCGTACGGAACTGACTTGCGCTACGCCCGCTTCTTTTCCGCCGGATTTCGGATTGATGGGCCCGGCAGGAGCAATAAGGGGCGCGAAGGGGTCATCGTCAGCCGAAGTGGCGGAAGCTGCGCGGCGGGCTTCTTCTTCGCGGAGTTGCGCGATTTGCTTCAGCGCGGCGCCCGCTTCATTCGCTTTCGGTGATTTCGAGTAGCGCTGGACCACTTGTTTGAATGTCGTCTCAGCGGCGTCCGGATTCTTCAGATCGTCCTGCTGAATTTTGCCGATGGCGAAAAGCGCAGAGGGCGCGTAGCGGCTATGCGGATACTGCTTGAGCAAGAAATTGTAGCCGTCGATCGCGGACTTGAAATAATCGCCGTCATACTGCCGTCCCATCTCGGCATAAAGCTCCGCAACCGCAACCAGCGAAGGCGTAACTTCCTCGGCCTGCGGCGCAAGCGAATAAACTTTTCGGAAGGAAAGAATCGCCTGTTTGTAGGCGTCTACAGTGCGGTCGGAAGGAGCGCAGGTCTCGAGCGCGGTGCGCATCTGCACGGCTCGTTCAAACTGCTCGCGCGCTTTGGAAGGCTTTTGCTGGGATTGGGCAGGGGTACAGACGCACACGGCGAGTGCGAGTACTCCTAGTGCTACTGAAAGAGTGCGCATGGCTGCGCCTAGCGACTTCCCCCCAGCATCATTCGTTCGTGAAAACTACCCGGCCGTTGTCGTCCACGTCCTGGCGGATGCGCGTGCGTCGCGGACCCGCAAAAGAAGGATCGCGGCCGGAATCGGGCCGGAAATAGGTCTCCGTGACTTTTTGGACGTAAGAACGCGTTTCGGGGATATTGGGGATGCCCCCGCTGCGCTCCACGGCCCCCGGTCCAGCATTATACGCGGCTAAGGTCAATTCCAGGTCACCGTGATAGCGATCGAGGAGCGACCGCAAGTAGCTCGTCCCGCCCTCGACATTCTGCGCGGGATCGAACGCGTTGCCTACTCCAAAGCGTCCTGCCGTTGTCGGGATCAGTTGCATCAATCCCAAAGCCCCTTTGCGCGAAACCGCCGCCGGATTCCAATTGGACTCGACCCCGATGACTGCTTTCACCAGGGCTGGATCCAAATTGTGCCGGGCGGAAGCATCTCGCACGATCCGCTCGAGCCGGTCCGGCGGAATTACTTCCGCGGTCGTTCCCGCCTCCGAATTGCTTGCGGCTTCGCTCGACTTCGACAAGTGAAAGCCCGGAGGCGTCGAGCGGTGCGGCGAATGGCCCGCCGGCTCGGAATTCACGAACACAAGCTTCCCGGATTCATCCACCTGAGATGCAATTTGCGCGCGAGCTGGCGCGGACACACTTAGCCCGATGCCGAGCGCGAGCAGAGTCACCGAGATGGTTCGCTTCGTCATCTACGCAAGGGAAAGGCAGAGCACTTCATCCGAACGATTGACACACCCATCGCGAGGAGGGAGGACCTCCCGGCGACGAACTGGCGCTAACTCCTAATTATAGCATTCGTTCTACGAGGGTGTAGGCGCTGGAGATAGTAGTTTCTAGGGCAGATGTGTCTTTTCCGCCAGCCTCTGCCAAATCGGGGCGTCCGCCGCCGGAACCGCCTACCTGGCGGGCTAATTCCTGGACCAGCCTGCCGGCGTGGACCCGGGAGGTGAGATCTTTCGTAACTCCTGTGATTAGAGCAACTTTGCCGTCTTCTGCGGTGCCTAGGATGACTACTCCCGAACCCATCTTCTGGCGGAGTGTATCAACGAGCTGGCGGAGGGCTTCGCGGTCCACTCCGGGGACGGTGGACGCCAGGACGGTGACGCCTTTGATCTGGCGGGCGGACTCGAGCAGGGAATCAACGCCTGAGACCGCCGACTTCCTCTTGGCGTCGGCTAACTGCTTTTCCAACTGGCGGACGGCCTGCGCCTGGCGCTCGACGGCGGCGAGAACCTCGTCTTCCCCGGCATTCAGGAGCGAGGCGATCTTCCGCAGCGTCGCTAGAGACTTCTGATACTCGGCAAGAGCGGCGTCGCCGGTGATCGCGTCGATGCGGCGGACGCCCGCGGCGGAGGATTGCTCGGCGACGATTTTGAAAACGCCGATTTCGCCGCTGCGAGTGACGTGGGTGCCGCCGCAGAGTTCTTTGCTGTAGAAGCCGCGCGCATATTCGGCGTCGGGAATTGTGACCACGCGCACATTGTGCTCGGGGTACTTGTCGCCGAAAAATGCCAGCGCGCCGGAGGCCAGCGCGGCGTCGATATTCATCAGGTCGGTTTGAATTTCGGCGTTGCGGACGATCTCCTCGTTCACTTGCTGCTCGATCTCGGCGATCTCCGAAGGATCAACCGCCGCGTAGTGCGAAAAATCGAAGCGCAAATGATCCGGCGCGACGAGTGAGCCGGCCTGCTTCACGTGCGTGCCTAGAATATTTCTGAGCGCAGCGTGCATCAGATGCGTGCCGGTGTGATTCCGCATGTCGCGGATGCGCCGCAGCGGATCGGCAACGGTAGAGACGCGGTCTCCCACCCGCAGCGTCTCTTTCGCAACCACGCGATGCGCGATCAGGCCCGCGACGGGATAGAACGCGCCCTTCACCGACGCGAGCTCGAGCGATTGATCCTTGTCGAAGAATGAGCCGGTATCGGCGACCTGGCCGCCGGACTCCGCGTAAATCGTCGTGCGATCGAGAACGACTTCGCCTTCGGCCCCCGCGGGAAGTTCCTTTACCAAGCCGTCCTTCGTGACGATGGCCTCGATGCGGCAATCGCGCGTCGTAGTGCCGAAGTAAAAATCGGGCTCGGTCTTGAACGTCTCCGCGAGCTTGGCATAGGCGGGCGAGGCAGATTCCTTGCTGCCACCTTTCCAGGAAGCTCTTGCGCGGGTTCGCTGCTCCGCCATCGCCGCGTTGAATTCTTCTTCGCCGAAGGCGATGCCCTGATCGTGGAGAATGTCGGTGATGAAATCGAGCGGCAAGCCATAGGTATCGTAGAGGCGGAAGGCCTTCGCGCCGGGGAAAGAGACTGTACCGCCCTTCGATTTTTCCGCAAGAAGCGGCGCGATGTCTTCGTCGAGCTTCTTCAGGCCGATGTTCAAGGTGTGCGCGAAGCGATCCTCCTCGGCGCGCAGGACGCGGGCGACTCGATCGACAGAATCATTCAGTTCCGGATAAGCGCCGGCCATCAGGTCGCGGACGGAATACGCAAGATCCGCGAAGAAAGGCACGGGCAGATCGAGGAGCTTCCCATGTCGCAGCGCTCGGCGAATGATCTTGCGGAGCACGTAACCGCGTCCTTCATTCGAAGGAACGACTCCATCGGAAATCAGAAAAGTCGCGGCGCGCGCATGGTCGGCGATGATTCGCAAGGACGGCAGCGATTTGGGATCGTGAACGTCCACGTGGCCGAGCTTCGCCGCAGCTTTCATCAGCGGTACGAAGAGATCCGTATCGAAATTGCTGATTTTGTCCTGGAGAACGGCGGTGACGCGCTCGAGTCCGGCGCCCGTATCGACCGACGGCTTTGGAAGAGGATTGAGCGCACCGCTGGCATCGCGATTGAATTGCATGAAAACCAGATTCCAGATTTCTACGTAGCGGCCGCACTCGCAGCCGAACTGGCAATCGGCGTGGCCCTCGTCCGATGCGGCTGGGCCCATGTCGTAAAAGATTTCGCTGCACGGGCCGCACGGGCCGGTATCGCCCATCATCCAAAAATTGTCCTTCGTGCCGAATTCGTGGATGCGGTCTTTGCTGACGCCCTGGCTGAGCCATTGATCGTAGGCTTCAGCGTCGCGCGCGATGCCTTGTTCGCCTTTGAAAATCGTGACGTACAGCTTGTCTTTTGAAATTGCGAACCACTTTGACGAGGTGACCAGTTCCCAGGCGAAGGCGACCGCCTCCTTCTTGAAATAGTCGCCGAAGGAAAAATTGCCGAGCATCTCGAAAAATGTGTGATGGCGATTGGTAAAGCCGACATTCTCGAGATCATTGTGCTTGCCGCCCGCCCGGACGCATTTCTGGCAGGTCGTCGCGCGGCGGTATTCGCGCTGCTCGAGGCCCAGGAAGACATCCTTGAACTGATTCATTCCGGCATTGGTGAAAAGCAGCGTGGGATCGTTGGCCGGAACGAGCGAGGAGCTGCGCACGCGGCGGTGGCCGTTCTCCTCGAAGTATCTCAAGAATGTTTCGCGAATCTCGTTGCCGGTCAAGGGAGCCTCAGAATTGGCGAACGGAAATCATTATTGCAGATGCCTCCAGAGGCCGCAACGAAGCTAAGTAGCGCCGGCGTCCCCGCCGGCATCCGACGAGCGAGATTTCACCATAGGCAGCCGTCACGCGCGGGCCGCGCAGAAGCACTAATGCCTTGCGCTTACCTCTCGTCCCGCGCATCGTTGCCGCTCTCGCCGGAATTTGCGCTCGTAAGATGCCGGCGGGGACGCCGGCGCTACCTCAGAAAAATGGAGCAAATTGGCTGGCACTTGCGTATCTATATGTGGCAGTCTGTGGGGGCTAAAATGGCGAAATTCCTGCTTTGGTGCATTCTGCTGTTTCTGTGCTGGCCGCTGGCACTGCTGGCGCTGATTCTCTATCCCATCGTCTGGATTCTGCTGATTCCGTTCCGGCTGATTGGCATCACGGTCGAAGGCGTCCTGGAGTTGGTGAAGTCCATCATTTTGCTTCCGGCGCGGATTCTTCGCGGGCCGTCGCACGCGTGAGGCCGAGAACAAGACCTCAGCGGCTGAAGCCGCGATGATTTTGCGGCGCTCGCGGCACGACTGAAGTCGTGCCCTAACAATATCACCCCGAAACTAAGAGAGATCTTCCTCGGCGTTTGCCTCGGCCTCCGCGAGTTCGGCCGCCGCTTCGATGCGCGCGGCGCGAAGCTCGGCGCGAATCACATCTCCTGAAAATCCGGCGCGTAATAGCCCGCTGTAGAGCGAGGCGGCTTTGCGCTGATCGATCGGTCCTCGAATTTGCGCGAGTTTGCGTTTGATGCGCACGCGGACCAGGGCGGCTTCATCGGTCTCCGCGAAGACCGACTCGAGAGCGGCCTCAATGTGCGGGTCGGCGACTCCCCGAGTGCGGAGCTCGCGCGCGATTCGGAAACGTCCCTGACGGCGATGCTTTGCCCGGTGGCTGGCGAATTCCTGCGCGTAACGCGCGTCGTCGAGATAGCGGTTCTCGCGCAGGCGGGCAAGGACAGTCTTTACGTCTGCCTTATCTTCGGCGCGCTCTTCGAGGTACTTGCGCATCTCGAAGACGGAATGCGCGCGACGCATGAGCGCACGCACCGCCGAGGCGTAGATCTGGCTTTCCGTCGCCAGCTTCTTTTTCGTTCGGGAGAACACCATCGAACGATAGAGGCACGCGGGAAGGGAAGCAAGCGGAGCTTTCAGCGTTCAGGCTACGTCATGGCCGGGACACTTCGTGATGCTTCGAATCGGCTCGAGGGAAATAGTCTCCGCCTTGTTGTACGTAGTTGCGCAGTCCGTAGTCTGGTGCTCGCCGAAACTTGCTGCTAGCCTTTCGCAGGAAATTGCAAATGTGTGCGCTCTCTACACAAAAAAATGCCCCCAGCACGCAGCCCGACAAGGGCATTTATGGTCGATACACCCCAACGACCATAAATCGCTGTAACTCACTGAAAATAAACGACTGAGCTCGTTTCAGGCCGTGACAAAATCGCACCCCCCCGGAAGCCTCCCGAGTCGCTCGTGGGCCAGCGCAAGGCGGTGCCCTGCTGCCGCAAAACTATTCCATGCGCACGATGTAAACGGCCGCGGATGATTTGATTGAGAGTTGGCTAGCGCGGGCTGCGATCGAATTCGCTGATGGCGCGTTCCATCTCTTCGCGGGCGGCGTCGGCGGTGCTGCGGACGCCTTGAATGCGGAGGCGGAACTCGTCGGGATTCGATGCGCGCATGAGCGCTTCTTCGAGGGTGATCAAGCCGCGGGAATAGAGATCGTAGATGGATTGATCGAAGGTCTGCATGCCGTACTGGCTGGTGCCCGCGGCGATGGCGTCGCGGATGTTGCGGGTCTTGTCGGGATTCATGATGCAATCGCGAATGAAGCCGGTGGTGATCATCACCTCGACAGCCGGAACGCGGCCGGCGCCATCTCCGCGGCGAACCAGGCGCTGGCTGATGACCGCGCGCAATGTGCTGGCGAGCTGCAAGCGAATTTGCTTCTGCTCGGGCGGCGGAAAGACGGCGATGATGCGCTGGATAGTTTCCGTGGCGTCGAGGGTGTGCAAGGTCGAGAGAACCAGGTGGCCCGTTTCAGCGGCGAGTAGCGCGGTCTGAATTGTTTCAACGTCGCGCATTTCGCCGACTAGAATCACGTCGGGATCTTGACGAAGGGCGGCGCGCAGGGCAGTCGAGAAACTCGAAGTATCAACTTCGACTTCGCGCTGGTTGATGAAGCCCTTCTTATCGCGATGCAGGTATTCGATGGGGTCTTCGATGGTGATGATGTGCTCTTGACGGATCGAATTGATGCGATCGATGACGGCCGCGAGCGTGGTTGACTTGCCGGATCCGGTGGTGCCGGTGACGAGAATCATGCCGCGCTGCTCTTCGCAGATCTTGGTAAGGACGCGCGGAAGCTCGAGTTCC
>Ga0310038_10000419_pt1 | contig 36725 bp, 34 predicted proteins | sample Sb_taG_6_FD_200461 | JGI IMG/M metagenome (GOLD analysis project Ga0310038, IMG submission 200461) | Peat soil microbial communities from Weissenstadt, Germany - Sb_50d_4_PS metaG (v2) (version 2) | ecosystem: Environmental > Terrestrial > Soil > Wetlands > Peat | place: Germany: Weissenstadt... | reverse complement strand
TTCCCCGACGACGAGGACCCCAGCGTGGTCTACCTGGAAAACGACACCGGCATCCAGGAAGTAACCAGGGCCGAGGACGTCCAGGCATACAAGCAGACCTTCGCCCGCATCCGCGACGCCGCGCTGGCCGCCGCAGCGACCAGGAACCACCTCGACCAGCTCAGCGAAACCCAGGAGTAAGCAGCAATGATCTCGAACAACGCACACAGGGCCGAGAAGGGCATCTCCGGCGGGAGTAGCAACTGTGCCGAGATCGAAATGACCGGGCCGGGGCAGGGGAGTCTTTCCCCGGCGGTCATCCCGCGCGTGTCTAGTAGCGGGCCATGCTCGCCGCCGGGAAGCGTCCCTGCCGCCCAGGCTGGCATCACGCTACCTCCGCTCAGGTCAGAGTGGACAGCGGTCCCTGGCGGGCGGCTGCCCGCCGGCCGGCACCGGTCCGCGGCCGATGTCAGGGACCTGGCGTGGATGGCCGCACCAGTCAACGCCGCCCTGGCCCGGCTGGCCGGGTTACCAGCCAGCGGATCGTCCGCGTGGCCCGCCACTTGCCTGACCTGGGATCAGGCGACGGAGCTGGCCGACCTGCTGGGCGCCCGGCTGCCTACCTCGACTGAGTGGGAGTGGATGGCCGACAGCGGCATCCCGCTACTCGCGGGCCACGGCAGCGGCTGTCCTGGACCGCTGGGGCTGGCCATGACCGGTACCTGGCTCTCCATGGTCACCGGATCCGGCGGCTCTGCACCGCTAGGTGTGTTCGGCGTCCGGACATGCTCACCAAGGGCCGCCGACCAGCTACCCGACCACTAACCCGGCCAGCGCGACCGCGCCCTGTCCGGCGAGGGCGGCCTGGCCGTCCTGCGCGGCAACCTGGCACCCGACGGCGCGGTCATCAAGCACCTGGCTGCCCGACCCGGCCCTCCTGGCTCACACCGGGCCGGCCGTGGTGTTCGACAGCTACCCCGACCTGCGGCAGCGGATCAACGACCCGTCCCTGGGCGTCACCGCGGAATCGGTGCTGGTACTGCGGGGCGCTGGCCCCAAAGGCGGACCCGGCATGCCGGAATACGGCATGCTGCCGATCCCTGACTACCTGCTCGCCCGCGCGGGGTGCGGGACATGGTCCGGGTATCCGACGCGCGGATGAGCGGCACCAGCTACGGCGCCTGCGTCCTGCACATCGCGCCCGGGGCCCACATCGGCGGGCCGCTGGCCCTCGTGCGGACCGGCGACCTGATCACGCTCGATGTGGGCAAGCGGCTGCTGCGGCTGGAAGTCGACGACGCCGAGCTTGCCCGCCGGCGGGCCATATGGAAGCCGCCCGCACCGCGGTTCGAGCGCGGGTACGGCGCGCTGTTCACCGAGCATGTCACCCAGGCCGACCAGGGCTGCGACTTTGCCTTCCTGTCCCGGCCCGGCGCCAGCCCCGAGCCCGACCCGCAATGAACTGCCCGGCGCCGACGTAGTTACCAGCTAATCCCGCTCAGCAGTTCTTCGACCGAAACTGCTTCGGCGGCGCCGCTGCGGGCAAGCGCCTCCGTGACCAGGCCGATGACGACCAGGTTGGCCGGCTCGTGGCGCATGTTGACTTGTTCCTGGATGTACTCCAGTCCTCCGTTGGCGTACTCCTCGAAGATCCGCACACGTTCGCCGGTCCTGGTTACGTCCATGATCTCTGGGTCATCGGCGAGCTCGCTGGCCGCGATCATGTTGATCAGGGTCTCCGAGAACATCGGCTCCCTCAACGTCTCGTAGCGGACCGGCTCGCCACTGCTGGTAAAGGCGACCCGCCGCTTCACATGGGCGCCGACGGCAGCTGCGAACAGCAAGATGTCGCGGAAAGTGGCAAAGGCTGCCTCGTCGCGCAGCTCGATCAGGAGTGCTTCGTGCTGCTGCGGACGGCGGACTCGGACGTCCCCAACCGGCGTGGTCACTTGATCACCTTCAACTCAGCATGGTCGGCTTCGGCAAGCGAACGAATGTACGGGTAGGCCACGCCTTCAAGCTCAATGTCCTCAGATGCATCGGACGTGCTGGTCGTGTGCGTGACGATGACGCCGAGATGACTGACGTAAGGTGTCAGCTCACCGACAACGTGCCCGAGCCCTTGACTCTTTGAGACGAAAACGACGAGCTGCGGCGCCATCTGGGCGAGTACCCGGGATACCTCGCGCTGATAGTTCTGATCGAGCGAGCCGAACGCGGCATCCATCACGATCGGGTAGGTACCTGCATCGTCCGGCGGCTCGCCCTCCGCCCGGCGCTCGGCGCGAATCTCGCGCGCCAGCTCGGACACCGCCGCTACGAACGACAGGCTCAGGATCTGGTTCTCGCCGGTGGACTTGGGCACAGCCAGCTCGACTCCGTTCACGTCCTGGTACAGCGCCAACTCGAAGTCCTTGCTGAGGCGAGGAATGTAGGGCTTGATCGTGATCTTGCCGAAGACGTCCTTCAGCTTGGCGTCGAGCCGATCGCGCATTTCCTCCTTGCGAATCGCCAGGATCTCCTCGAGCGCCCGGCGAACTGACTGGACGAGATCGGACCGGGCTCGCGCCTTGGCCGCCAGCTCATCCTTGACCTCCGCCTTGCTGCGCTCAGCGGTCTTCTGCTCAATCTCGCGCTGTATCTGCTCAAGCGCAGCGCGAACTGCGCCGCGGCGCTCACGCTTGACGCCGATGCGAGCCTCAAGGTCCCGGCGCTTGCTCTCAAGTTGCTGAACATCTTCACGACGGGGGTCGTTCAGCTGGCCGTCCAGCTCGGACATGGTCTCCTCAAGCCGGGTTACTCGCTCACGTTCAGTCGAGATGCGCTTGACGGCAGCCTGAAGCGAGTCGTGGAGTTCCTGCCGCGCGCCGGACAGCTGCGTGATCTGACCGCTGAGCTGCTGCCAGGCCGTCTCAACCATCTGCAGCCCGGCCCGCTGACGCCATTCGGTGACCTGATGCCATGCTTGCGTGCCGTCATCGAGCTGCGTGCCGCAGATGCACTGGCCATCCTCCAGCAGCTGATCAACGAACTCTCGCTTCAGCGGTGCTGGCAGCGCACCTTTCTGGTACAAGGCTGCTGCCATCTCGGCAGTCTTCGTGGCCAGCTCGTCGGTGAAGGCCAGGAAGCCGCGTGTCGCGACGAGAGATGCCCGCTCCAGGATCGCCGCGGCACGCTGGGTCCTGGCATCTGCCAGGTCTGTCGCGACTCGATCTCGTTCCTTCTGGATGGGGGCCGCTCCGGCATGCTGACGCAATAGCTCGACGACGCTGTCACGCTCCTCGGCCAGCGTGGCCAGGTCGCCTTCGAGCACCTTCAGCTCGTCACGGCTGCTGGTCTGGCGATCGCGCAGATCGTCGATCGCAGTCTGGATCTCACTGGCACGTTCGCCGCCGTGCTTCTTGAGATCGGCCGTCAGCCGACGGTCAACCTTGGGCAAATGATCAATCGCCCGCTCGACCTGTTCAAGATCGAGCAGTGCCTTTATATCCTGCTGGACCTCGCTGTAGGCACCCTTCTGTACCAGCTTCTCGATGCGCTCACCGTTGAAAAAGAAGAACCGGCTGACTCGGCTCGGCAGGATGCTGTAGATCCGCTCCTGTGGTGCTGTGATGGTCTCGGACGACCCGTCCGCCATGGTTTGCCAGAGCTGGACCTCGGCGGACGGCTTCTGCTGCTCGTCGGACTGCTTGCGGGCTTCTGCGTGGCGGCGCAGCCGGTAATCGTATCCCTCGTGGTCGAATCTCAGCTCGACGGCCACTTCGGTCGAACCCCCGATCGGCAGGGCGCGCCAGACGCTGTCTGTGACCATCCGGTCCTGTTCTTCGACGTCTTCGGACATCGTCCCGTAGAGGGCCCAGGTGAAGGCGTTGAGCAGTGTCGTCTTGCCAGCCCCGTTAGCGCCGAAAATGAGCGAGACGGGCTTCAGCGAGTTGGACTGCAGCTCGAAGGTCTGCATGCCACTGAACTGGCGAAAGTTGGTGAGCGTGATCGAGTGGATTCTCACGGCAGGATCGCCCTCACCGCAGTGAGCAGGTCATCGGTCAGATCGGCTGCCTTGACGTGCAATTTGGCTCGCTCGATCTCTAGCACACGCTTGAGGAGCTGCTGCTCATCGGCGGTAAGTTCTTGCAGGACATCACGCTCCGTGCGCTTGTCGGCCATCATGCCAACCGCCTTTGTCTCGCCAATCCCGTGCTCCTACAGGTACATCAGCTGGTACTTCTCCTTCAACGGGCGGAGCAGGGCAAGAGTATCTTCGTAGTTGTCCGCCAGCTTGCCGAACTCGTTCGCCCGCTCCAGCTCGCGTGTCAGCAGGCTCCGCTCGACATCGAAGTTCAGCGGCGTGCCGTCCTCGGGCACCGCGATATAGTCGATGATCTCCGCCACGTCCTTGCCGGGCGCCCGGCGCAGGATCCGTCCGCGCCGCTGGATGAACTGGCGCGGGTTGCTGCTGCTGGCAAGCAGGTAGGCAACCCTGGCATCCGGTATGTCGACGCCTTCATCGAGGCAGCGCATGGCCACCAGGACGCGAAGGTCGTTGCCGGTACCGAAGCGCCGGAGCAGCACCTGTCGCTCCGCTCGCGGAGTTTCGGCAACGTACGAGTGGGCCGCTAGGTGGAGATCATTGCCGACCAGGTCCATGACCTGGGAAATCTGCGGCGATTCGACGGGGTCGCCCGGTTCCGCCGGCCGGCTGCCCTCCGCGCAGTAGACCAGCTGGTACCACGCATCCCGGCGTTCATCCATGTCGCTGAGCAGCTGCGGCAGCTTGCCGTTTGCGTGGCCAAGGACGCCTGCGCGCCGCCGGAGCAGGTAGCCGATCGGTGAGCTGGCGTCATCGTCCAATCTCTCGCCGCTCGCCAGTCGCTGGGCAATCTGCGCGGTGAGGTCGAGGTAGAGCTGGTTCTCGGCGCCGCTCAGCTCCACCAGGCGCGGAAGGTAGCGATACCGGCAGAGCGCACCCATCTCGATCGCCTGACCGAGGCCCAGCTCGAAGACGACCGGGCCGAAGTAGCCGGTCAGCGCGTCCGTGCCCTCGTCGTCGAACCAGCGTTCCGGCGTCGCCGACAGGGCGAGGCGGTAGGTTGCATTTTCCGGCAACGACGAACGGTACGTTGACGAGCCGAGGTTGTGGGCCTCGTCAGCGATAACGAGCAGCGGCTGGGTAACCCGAGATAGCACCGACTGGAAGCGTTCCCCGGCGAATGAGGCGTTGGTCGCCACCATCGCGACTACGGGTCGCTGACCGAGTCGGGCTTCGGCGAATTGATCCTCGACGACCGGTAGCCAGCGCTGGCTGGACTCATAAACGGCAATCGGCCGGACTCCGAATGACTCGACCTCGGTGATCCACTGATCGACAAGGTGCTGCAAGGGCGCGATGATCAGCAGGACGAGGGGCTGCTCGCGATTGCGCAGGACCTGCGCGAGCTGGCAGGCGGCGAACATCGCCGTCTTGGTTTTGCCAGTGCCCGTGGCCATCTTCAAGATGCCTCGCCCGCGGTAGCCGAGCCAGGCTTCGACTGCCTTGCGCTGGTAATCACGCACGGTGAGTCCAGGAGGAATCGCCAGCCTGGCCGCTTGCTGCACGACCGCTGCCGGCGGTTCAAGCGCATCATCGCGGCCAGGTAGCTCTGCCTGCGGACGGTTGGCCGCGATCTCAACCAGCCTCTCGCGCGCCACGTCCGGGAAAGGCTCGATGCGCAAGCCCGCCGTCCTGTCGTTCCAGAGATCCTCGAAATCCTCCTCGATCCGCAGTGCCCGAGGACCGTCACCGGGCAGCCAGCCGAGGTAGGCCTCGATTGACTCAAAATTGGCCAGGAGTCCGCCAAGCGTTTCGTTGGCGCTGCCCGTGAAGGCGATAAGGTCGCCCGCGCCATCGCGGAAGATCCCTACCTTCTCGTGGTAGATACCCATCCGGCCCTGCCGCACGACGAACGCCAGCTTGATGTCGAGCCGCTGCTCGGCGATAAGCCTGCCGACCAGACCCAGGCCATCCAAGATCGCATCGCGATCCTCGGCGTCGAGCTCGCGAAGGGTGGCCCGCTCGAGAACCGCCCGTACGTCATAGCCCCGATCGATGTCGGTAATGTCGTCTGCGTTCAGGTGAGGCGAGGCGATGAGGCGCATGGAGCCACCACGCTCGGCGAAGTCTCGGATGCCGCGGGCGAAAAGCGCCAGACTGGTTGACGTGAAGTAGCCAACGGCCCGGCTGTAGCTCCGTGCCACTGATAGCGCGGGCACGTAGAAGTCGGCGACGACATCTTCGCGGTCGCTCCGATAGCGGGCGGCGATGTTCAGCGACCGAAGGCCGGCCGTCTCACCGCTCATAGAAGATCCAGTATCTCGTCGATGTCTGCCGAGGGCGTCGCTTCCCGCGCGACTGCCATGCCGTCCAGCTCGTCCCTGACAGTCAGCAGCAGGTCGGCGATGTCGCTGTCGCCACGTTCGCGGTACCCGCCGATCACGCTAGCGGCAGGCGAGTCGGCCGGCAGCCCGATCGCTGTCGCCAGCGCAACTCGCGGCTGTTGCCGGTCTGCCGTGTCCGTCGCGCCGATCAGCCGAAGTGCCCGCTCGATCGGTCCCGTGCTACCGGCGTCGATGGGCTCGACGTGGAAGGAGCCATCGTCACCGATCACCAGGAAAATGTCGCTATCGATCGCGAGATCGGCGGTGACCAGGAACCGGCGGATGGTCCCGAAGGCGGGCTGGTTTCCGGTCCAGTTGATGGATTGCGGGCCGAGTACTGACTCCAGTCGGCGGGTCTGTCCGTACTGGAGGTCGAGGATGGAGGCGATTGCCATGGGCGCGGGCGAGCCGCTGCCGCGCAGGTGATCCTTTGTGATCTTGACACGGTAGAGCCAGTCATCTGCTCGCCGGTACAGGCGCCTGGTCCGCGCGGGACTCTTATGTATCTCGCGCTCGGCCGCAGCAAAGCGCACGATGCCGCCCTTGGCCTCGAACGGCGGCGCGCTGGCGTAGGCAATCACGCTGCTCGCTGTGACGCTGTACTTGCCCGTGACGTGCTCGACCAGGGTGTCCATGTCCACCTGACCGCCGCCGCGGGCTACCTCCTCGCGCACCAGCGATCTGACGCCGCTATACGACTCCAGACCCCATTCGGCCAGGGCCCAGCGGTCCCGATCGACCCGCTCGAAGCGATCGTCGGACGCCAGGGCATTCCTGAGGGAACTCAGGCTGCGCTCAACACCGAACCGGTCGAGGATGTCCTGGGACGCCATCGGTGAGCCGACGACCGACAATATTGACGCTGCGCGATCACCTAGGGACTGGGTGCGCGTAAAGACGTAGCCGCCGTCGAGGTCATAGCCGCTGTAAGTCAGCCAGTCCAGGAGCGACTGCCGGCCGGCGTCCTCCGGCTGGTTCGGATTCAGCGGATCAAGATCCCCGATTCGGACGACGCCATACTGGTCGGCCAGCTCATGCAGCTTCGTGAGGGTTGCCGTCTGTGCGCCGAGGATCGTCGGGGACGCGCACCAGCCGTCCTCCATCTCGTAGGCGTCATCGAGCCGGTCCAGGACGCGCCAGGCAGGTTGACTCACTGCTTCGACGGTACGAGCCAGCGCAGGCATCAGCTCGATGAGGTCCGCGAGCGGCATGACCGTGCCGACCATCTCCCGAACCGCCGCGCCGACCATCTCAAGCGTGCCGCCAGGCTCAAGGAACTCAACCATGTCTGCTCGCGCCCTGGCCTCAATCTGGCGCACGCGTTCACGCGTGACATCGAGCGACCGGCCTAGCTCATCAAGCGTCTCCGGCTGGTCGGCGAAGAAGCGCCGGGCCAGGATCTGCCGGGCGCGGCTATCCAGGGCACTGATGCAACGCTGCAGTAGTTCGGCCGCATCGAGTTCCGTCTGCTCCTGATCCAGCACGTCGCCGGCGTTGATCAGCTCCAGCCGCTGCCTGGCCTTGATCACCTCGGGCGGACTGGAAGGCTGAAGCGCGCTGCCGAGCAGTGGCTGCGCGGGTATGCCCAGAGCGACGTACCAGCTCCCGATCAGCCGCAGATCCTGGAGAAAGGACGCGTCCCGTGACGCCGGCTTGCTGTCTTCGTCGTGCGGAACGTGATGACGTCCGGTCCCTTCCTTTCGCGCAGTCAGCAGAACTGGCGCCGCGTCCGAGGCTGAGGCGTCTGCAAGCGCCTGAAGCATGGAATCGACCGTGCCGATGCCCACGTTCGGGATGTCGAGCAATTCGCCCAGCTGGAGTCCCTGAAGATCACTGGCAACGCGGTAACCAAATCGGGTGAGCGCGTTCCGCGCCTTGCTGGTCATTGGCAGGTGGGAAAGGACCGTGTCAGCGGGCAGACCCGGGAAGATCTGCCCGACGGTCCACCGTGTCAGGTGCTCGAGGGCGAGATCCGACAGATCGGCGAGCCGCTCGGCTCGTTTCGAGGTGGCGGGTGCATCCACCGGTTCCAGCCACCACCCTTGAGCGCTCCCGCTCGTGAAATCTGTGTCGCTGGCGGCAGCCTCGATCCATGGGAAGGCATCCAGCCAGCAGAGAGCTGGCATGGCATCGGTCACCGGGTCATCGGTCACCGCGCGGTACCCCTCTCGCCTACCCGTGGCTTTCTACCTTGGCGCCCGTCGGGGGCAGGCGCTAACTCGTGTATGGGCTGCGGTGCTTTTCCTACCCCTATCAGGAGTCACCGACAAGACCAGCGTGGCCACGAGTACGGGCAGTTTCGCCAAAGCGGTGCAGCGGGACAGCGTGCTGCATGTCATCCTCGGACTTCGTTGGACGGCCGGGGATTCGCCGCATCCCCAGCAAACGGTAGCCCTCAGCCCGACGGCGTCAACGACGAGTTAGTGACTTTGATCAGTGAGTGTCGGGCGATTCCTGGCGAGTCTGTGCCCTCGCACCTTCACGTCGGCTGCTGCCAGCGTTTCCTGCCAGCCGCGGAGGGTGCCGATCTGCTCTGGATGCTCATACAGCCCGGCGCGGATCTCGGCGCGGGTGAGCCGTTCCCATAGCGCCCGGCGTGGATGGTCCGCGCCGACGAACTCCTCCTTGCGGTGCAGTAGCGGGGGGCTGTCCGAACGGCCATAGTCCCGCAGGGCGACGGTCAGCTTGCTCAGGCTGACTGTCACGGCAGCCGACAGCGTCGGGTGGGCATCCCGGTCGAAGCTTGGGTAGGCAAGGTAGGACACCTGGGGACCGGTAACCGACAGCTTGATGATGTTGGCCCCCTCGACGGTGCCGGCCAGGGCCTGGGCGCAGCCTTCGTAGAGCCGCAGCAACGGTGGCAACTGTGCCAGAGCGCTGCGGTGCACATACAGGGCAGACGGGGTGAGCTTTCCCACAGGGGAGCTGCAGGCGGCCAGGTCGATGAGGTCGGTGTTGCCGGTGGCGAACAGCAGCCTGTCCGCCTTGGCGCAGGCGGCCTGGTAGCCGCCGAACTGCGCTTTGATGTCGCGGGCGAGGCTGAGCGGCAGCTGGCTGATGCGGGGACGGCGGCCAAAACGGGAAAGGCCGACGTAAACGAGCAGGTCCGCACGCCGGGCGGCGGTGACCTGCTCCCAGTGGGCATCTTCGGTGACCTGCCGGATGATCTGGCAAGCACGGCCAAGGCTGCCGAACACCTCGCGCAGCCGGGCAGACATGTCGGCTGGCAGCTCGTCGTCACGCGGCGGACGGGCGTGGTCGGACAGGAAATCGACCAGCGGGGTGAGCAGATCGCGGTGAGCGTCGTAGACGGCGTGCGGGTCGATGCGGATCCGCGGCCGGTAGGCGGACACGCGGTTGGCAAGAAACTGCTGGGCGTCGGCCGGGTCACGGAACACGTAGAAGATGCCGGGAGCCGCAGCCAGCGGCACCTCGCCGAGGGTCTGCTCGATCCACGTAGCAAGTTCGGTGTGCTGATAGAACTTCTGGAATGTGCCGGTGCGGGTGAGGATCCCGTCGCCCAGTGGCCGGCCTGCCAGCTCTCGGGCGTCCCAGGTCAGCCGGGCTGCCACGACGAGGAGGCGCTGCGCCAGCGTCCAGGCCTGGCGCAGCACGTCTCCCCGTTCGGCGGGGTCTTCGATCACGTTGACGACATAGCCGAGGTTGACCACATCGGCGCACTGGCGGGCGGCCAGCGGGCGGTGAGTGGGGTCCCAGCCGGAGGCGGCGATGCCGACAGCAGCGAGGTGGCGCAGGTCATCCCCGCGACCGCAGCCGTAGTCGAACACCGATCGGGCGGGATCCAGGAGCTGGTCGGTCAGTGCCTGGGTGAGGGGGCGGGACAGGCTATTGCGCGTGAGGGCGGTGCGGTGGCGGGCGACCGCGGTGCTCATGCCGCGGATGACTCGTCGAGCGCGAGGCTGACCAGGCCGCCGATGTCGGTGACCCGCGGATCGCCGACCAGGTATCCGATGCCGCGGTGCAGGTGCAGCCGGAACTGGGCGGCCAGGGTGTCGTCGTCGAGCGGCAGCCCGTCAGCATGGCAGCGATGCCGAAGCAGCGCCCACAGTTCGTCTCCGTGGGTGCCGGCAAAGACCTTCCAGGTCATCTCGACGTTGCTGTCTGCGGGCAGCCTGCTGGCCGGGGGTGGCGCCGGTTCGGCCAGCGAGCGGCAGAACGCCCACCGGCACAGCACGTTCCAGTGGGAGATTCCGGTCCGACGTTTGAGGGTGATGAGCTGGTCGCGGGCCGACCGTGACAGCCGGATGTGCTCTAGTGGCATGCCTAAGACTCCCAGAAGTACCCAGGTTGCACGGTTGTGGCGCCGGCAGACGGGTTGAACTCCAGCCGGTAGGTATGCCCGATATACCGGGACAGCCGCTTCCGGGCGTCCTCATCGATCTCGGTGTCGGTGGACAGCAGCACCACCTGGTGGCTGGCCTGAGGGAAGTACCGGTCGAGCAGGTGACTGCGGTGGGACTGGTCGAGCCGGCCCAGAGGGGTGTCGATGACGACTGGAAGCGGCTGGCCGGAAGCACGGGCCAGGCCCCACAGAAGGGCGACGGCAAGGAGCTGCCGCTCGCCCGCGGAGAGCTGCTCGGCGGCAAGTGGCTGGCCGGCAGAACCGCGCAGCTCGACGGTATAGCTCGCTGGGTCGATGCTTATCTCGGTGATCAGGTTGCTCTTGCGCAGCAGCCGGCTGAGGGCGTCGAGGACCAGGGCGCAGATGCGGTCGAGGTGGCGGCGGGTAGCAGCCAGCCTGAGTGCGTCGAGTGTGACGCGCACTCGGTCCGCGTGGTCAACGAGCCGGCGATCATCATCGACGGTCAGGCTGGCGTGGGCGGCGGCGTCCATGGCCTTCTCATAGACCGCATCCGCGCGGGCGCGTTGCTGGCGCACCGCGGTAAGCCGGTCCTCCGCGTGAGCGAGGGCAGCCTGGGAGCGCAGCAGCTCACGATGGGCGTCGTCCCGTTCGGCGCGCACTGGTGCAAGCGCTTCCGGGTCAGGGATAGCCGCGAGCATCCGTTCCGCGGCATCAAGACCTGCGCTTGCCTGGGTCCGGCGGGCGAGAAGGATGCGGATCTTCTGGCGGGTGTCCGGCAGTACACGGGTCGTGAGGAACTCTATTGGGCTCGAGTCGTCCAGGCCGGTGACCGGCGTGTTTTCGGCGTTGCGGCGGCGCGCGTCCCGGTCGGCGGCGAGGAACGATTCCACGGTCCTGATCGCGGAGGCCCGGATTCTGGTGCCACGCAGCTGGTCGAGCAAGGCGATGTCGCGGGCGTCGATGACGTCGAGAACGACCCGGTCACGGGCGGCATCGGACTCGCGGCGGGCGTGTGCTGCCAGATCGGCCAGCATCCTGGTTAGCTGGAGCAAGGGAGCCGCCCCTGCAGCGGTCTCCCGCAGCTCATCGTCGACGCGGGTCAGTTCACCGTGCAAGGTGGCGACCCTGGCTTCGGCGTTCTCCCGCTGGTCGAGCAGCTCTCCGCCGCCAGCCCGGTACCGCTCTGCGAACTCGAAATGCCGCTTAGCCGCCCGTTCCGCCTCAACGCGGGCGGCTGCGACGTCGGAAGCGCCAGCCTCCTCGGCCTGCCGGGCGGCGGTCGCGGCGACCTGGCTGTCCTCGACGCGGCGGCGCAGATCGTCAGGAAGGTGGCGGGCTCGGTGACGGCGGCGTAGCACCGCCAGGTCAGTGGCCAGCCGGTCGACCAGTTCCAGGCCGAGCAGCGCGGCGAGGGCCGAGCCGAGTACCTGGGGGGAGCGGTCCAGGTCGGCGAGAGACTCTATCTGCTCGCCGTCGAAGAAGAACAGCCCGGCGATACCGCGGGGCAGGAACGCTTCGACCTGCTCGGCCCAGGTGGCGGCCAGGGCCTCGTCTGGGACTCCTTCGCGCAGCACCTCCAGTCGCTCCCGGATCCCGGCACCGGTGTCGCGCCAGAACCGGCGGACGCGGTAGTGGAGCGCAACGCCTTCGTGATGGGCGTGGAATGCTAGCTCCACGGCCGCGCCGTCTCCCGGTGTAGCGGCGTGGTGGATCAGCGACCGAAGGTGTGCCTCGTAGCTTCCCGACCGGCGTGCGGATCCGCTAGCGAGCGGGCCGTAGAGGGCGAGGTGGATGGCGTCGAGAATAGTGGTCTTGCCCGCTCCGTTGAGTCCGCCGATGAGCACGATGGGCTTGTGCGGGCCAGGCGTCAGGGTGAGGACTTGCCGGCCAGCGAACACGCCGACATCATGCAGCACCAGCTCGTCGAGGATCACCTCGCTACCTCATCGGACGCGACCTGGCGGATGAACCCGTCGGCAACATCCAGCGGGTCCGGGACCATATCCTCCTGGGACGGGCGCGCCAGCGTTGCCTGGCGGTGCTGAGCACGGATGGTGGCGTCGGTCTCGTCGTCATAAAAGCCACGGCGCAGCGCTTTCTCCAGTGCGTCGAACAGGCCGGCGCGGCGGGCCTGGGCGCGGTGGCGCTGTTCGATGTCAAGCAGCTCGCGGACCATCTCGAGGTGCAGCCGGTCATCGCCGGTGATCTCCCGCAGTACCTCAATGGTGCCGGCGTTGAGCGGCAGATGCTCATCCAGCGGCCGGCCGGGGTACGGGCTGCCCGTGGCTTCGGTGTAGATGACCGGCAGCCGGTCTTCGAACTCATGCTTATCGACCACCCAGATGCGGCGGATCTCCTCCAGCTCCGCCAGCGTGATCAGCTCGATCGAGCGGACACTGGCCGGGCCGTTGGCGCGGATCCACGCCTGGGCTTCCAGCAGCATCCGTAGCCACCGTTCCCTGGCTGACTGCACGTAGGGGCCGGGGATGGGGCGGTCGTGAAATAGCTGCACAGTCCCGTTCATGCGGCGGAAGTCCCTCAGGTGCCTGTCGTCGGCCAAGTCAAGCTCATTGCGGAGCTGGAGAAGCGGGAGCATCCACTCCTTCTCCTCGTCGTTCTGGATCATCGCCGACATCGACTTGTCCTTGTCCACCAGCGTGCACACCCAGCAGCCGAACCGGCTGTCCCCGCAGCTCGGGGTGGTGGCGTCCACCACCAGCGGGCACTCCCCGTCCGGGGATGCTCCCTGGTACATGCTCAGCAGATCCTTGTTCGAGTAACCCCACGGGTTCGGGGTCTGCATGAGGAACGTCCATACGTCATCGTTAGACCAGTTCTCCACCGGCGTGTAAACAAGGCAGTTCGGCAGAGCCTCGTTCTGGCTCAGCAGGTCCCGGGACCGCCGGGCCTCAAGCGCGGCCATCCGGTGCGCGCGGCCCGAGCTTTCCGCCTTGCGGGTGCCGAGCACCAGGATCGCCTCGCCGTGCGCGCGCACCACGCTGCGGATGAACGCGTTGGACGGCTTGATCTTCAGCCGCTCGGTGCACCAGCGGAACTTCGGCCGCGGCGCCGGGTACCCGCGGCCGATGAGGTTGACCCAGAAGCTGTCCGCGACCGCTGGGGTCAGCCGGCTGGCTTCGATGGGCAGCCCCTGGGCTGAGGCCGCAGCGGACATCACGTCAAGTGAATGGGTCACCCAGGCAGCAACCACCGGGTTCTCTACCAGGGTGTCGGTACTGATGACATGCACCGCCTTGTGGCGCTGGCCGGAGGGCAGCCCGGCCAGCGCCAGCCAGACAAGCTGCAGCACTGCCGTGGAGTCCTTCCCACCCGAATAGCCGACCACCCAGGGCACGTCATCGGCGAGGTACAGCTGCTGCGCCTGCACGGTCAGCGCCTCCAGCGTGGCGGCGTAGCCGGCGTCGTCGAAGACCGACCGGGGGCGCAGCGGGATGGTACGTGTCACGTGTCTCCTCGTCGGAAGGCATCTTCGGCCCGCTGCTCAGCCGGCGGCAGCGGAAGACCGAGCGCGGTACGGAGCGCCGCTGTGGTCAGCAGCACGTTGGCTGAGCTCTTGCATACCCGGCCACCCAGAGTGGCGCGGCCTTCCCAGCTAGCTGCGTTGTCCCGCCGCCAGTCGAGGTCGGCCAGCTTGCGTAGCCTACGGTCCCACCCGGTCGGCGACGTGGTGGCCCCGATGAGCGAATTGCCGATCTTGCCGAAGGCGTGCAACACGATGCCGTGGCTGTGGATGAAGTCGCGGCGAATCTCCCCTGCGGTGAGCACGCGCTCGTAGACCTGGCCCCACTCGGGGAACTGACTGGCGACTACCTCCCAGTACGCGGCAGCCAGATCTACCCGGCGTTCCAGGGACAGGTGGTCAAAACCGTCGAGCAGCGCCTTGTTCGCCGTGTAGAACGCGGAGAGAGTGAATAGCTTACGAGACCGGCCCGACAAATTGCTGCCCTCCGTTTCGGTCAGGTCCCGAAGCAGCGCGAGCCGGAATACTACTAGCCGAGTGATACCCGATACCTCGTCGCGATGGTCGTAGAGCACGCTGATCGACCTGGCAGGGCGGATGGCATACTGATTGAGATCGGCGAACATCTGCTGGCATCGCGCCAGGCCGACGTCGAGGAACAGCACGATCGCGATGCTCTCATCACCCAGCTCTGGGTTCTCGGCCAGCGCCCGCTGGATGCCGGCCCGGCGGTGCTGACCGTCGTTGATTATGAATCTTGCCGACATCGGGATAGTGAGCGTGCCGACCCGCTTACCGGTGCCAGAGCCCGCGTAGGGCTCGAAGCACAGCTCGGCGTCGACCGAGGCAGTCAGTGCGGAGAACACGTAACTGTTCGGATTCTCGACGATGTAGCGGGCGATCTCGGGCACCCGGCCCTTGTTGAGGTTGCGCTGGGCTCGCAACTCGGGCTTGAGTTCATCTTCGTCGAAGACAAACAAGCGCGGGATAAGGCGCAGCGGGCACATCGTCACGTAGTACTCACGGCCGGCCTGGATCCCGCGGATAGCAGGGAATGCGTACTCGAATTCCCCGGTTCGGGGACGGGAACTCACCCCGGGACGCGGTAGCGGCGCCCCGGCGACACGGTCGATGATCGCAGACATGGTGCTGGTCCTACCGTGGCTGCCGGTGCCGGTCAAGGCTCCTGGTACGGGTGTCAAGTTACGAACATCATGCCGTGCCGATCCGTACATTTGTCGGAGGACACGCGTACGCTGTCCCATCGTGACCGTAATCACAGGCACCGGCAGAACGATGCTGGGCAGCCTGCCATCGCCAGCGCGGCCCATCTACCTGGATTGCAACGCGACCGCCCCAATGGACCCCGAAGTCCGGGAAGAAGTGCTGCACTACCTCGACGAGGAGTACGGCAACGCCGGCAGCCGCACCCACATGTTCGGGCAAACGGCCAAGGACCGGGTCAACCGCGCCCGCGCCGAGGTCGCCGCCGTCGTTTCCGCCGAGCCGGACGAGGTCATCTTTACCTCAGGCGCCACGGAGAGCGACAACCTGGCCCTGCTCGGTCTCGCGCGCCACGGCGCCGCATCCGGACGGCGACACCTGGTCAGCACTACCATCGAGCACAAGGCCGTTCTCGGGCCCCTCGCTGCCCTCCAGGACGACGGCTTCGATGTCACGCTGGTACCCCCGACCGCAGGCGGGTGGGTGGACCCGGAGAAGGTAGCCGCCGCCATGCGGCCAGATACCCTGGCTGTCTCGGTGATGGCAGTCAATAACGAGACTGGCGTCATCCAGCCAGTCCCTGAGATCGCCGACGTCATGTCCGGCCACGACGCCTACCTGCATGTAGACGCTGCCCAGGCATTCGGCAAGAACCTCGGCCTGCTCCGTCACCAGCGCATCGACCTGATCAGCGTCTCTGGGCACAAGGTCTACGCACCCAAAGGCATCGGGGCGCTCATCGCCCGCCGGCGCGGGTACAGTCGGCCTCCGCTGCGCCCGCTCGCCTTCGGTGGCGGGCAAGAGCGTGGCCTGCGACCGGGCACCCTGCCAGTCCCGCTGATCGCCGGCCTCGGCGCAGCTGCCCGGCTGGCGCTGCGCGACCATGAGAAGCGCGCGCTGCGCTGCGCGGCCTTCAAGGCACGGCTGCTTGAGGCCTTCGAAGCCCTCAAGCCGCTGCTCAACGGGGACCCCGATCGGACCGTGCCGCACGCGGTCAGCCTCTCGGTCCCCGGGCTGGACGCCGAGGCGGCGATGCTCGCCGTCAAGGACCTCATCGCCATATCGAACGGATCCGCCTGCACCTCGCAGCGCTACGAGCCCAGCCACGTGCTCACCGCCATGGCCCTCCCCGAAGACCGCGTGCGCGGTGCCCTGCGCATCTCATGGAGCCACCTCACCCCCGCCCCTGACTGGGCAGCCGTCGTCGCCCGGCTAGCCCAGGTGCGGCAGCCCGCCGCGTAGCCCGAGGCCTGGGCCGTGAACTTCGCCGACATCGCCGACATCGCCGACATCGCCGACATCGCCGACATCGCCGACATCGCCGAGCGAGTATTAGCGGAAGCGGGCGGTGGCCCGCTTCATATACAGGGAGATCACCCAGCGTGCTGTCGATGCTGGCTACATCACGCCGCGCAGTGCTACCCCGTGGACCTATATGGCCTCCGCTGTGTCCTCGGACATGCGGCGGCGAGCAGCACGCGGCGAGCCGGCCCGCTTCGCGGTGGCAGGGCGCGGCCACTACCGCCTCCAGGCGGCATCCGCCGTAGAAGAGGCCATCACAGCCTGGAATGCGACGGTGAAGGCGCGCCTAAGGTCGCGCCTGCACGAACTCGACCCGGCAACCTTCGAGAGCCTCATCGGAGAACTTCTTCAGCGGGCGGGATATGAGGAGATCGAGGTCACTCGCCGGGCGCGCGATGGCGGCGTCGACGTCCGCGCCATCCTCTCAGTTGGCGGACTGTCCCAGGTTGCGACGGCCGTTCAAGTAAAACGCTGGCGGCGGTCGGTGCCGATCGAGGTTGTCCGTGAGCTGCGCGGCGCGCTGAGCGTTCACGAGCAGGGCCTAATCGTAACAACCTCCAAGTTCACCCGTGAGGCGACAGCCGAGGCCACGGCCACCTGCCGCGCGCCCATCGGCCTGGTAAACGGCGACACGCTCATCGATCTCCTCGCCGAGCATCAGCTGGGGGTGATCAAGAGGGAGGCCGCGCTATTCGACATCGACGAAGAACTGTTCAGCGGCGAAGTGGTCGAAGATCCCGCCACGCTGATCACAGAGCGCGACAGCACGATTCCCCGGAGTGGGACCGCTGCGCAGCGCCGCTTCCGGATCTACCGGGTCCCTGGCGGCGCCCCCCGCCTCGACACTGTCAGAACCATGCTGACCATCGTGGGCGGCGGGACGCCCGTCGATGACTACCTCACGGCTTTCCAGCACCGCTTTCCCACAATCACGCGACGTGATATGGCCGAGCGGTTTCATGCGGGTCATGGTCGCATTCGGGCTTGCCGTCATAACCGCCAATCGACTGACGGTCACTGCCGAGGGAAGCGGTTATCTCCAGGGTGGACCGGCTCAGAGACGTGAGATCCTCACCAGGCTGTTCGCCGAAAGGATCTACGGCGCTTCGGAGCTACTGGCCACCGCCAGCGAGAATCCGCGCGACGCGGCTCAGCTTCAGGACATGCTCACGGCCAATGGCGTCACTGGCCTCACGGCCACCCAGACGAGGTACTTGGTCGACTGGGCCGGCGAACTTGGTTTGCTGGCGCGAAGAATGCATCGCCTGCCAGCGTGAAGAGACTGCTGATCGCCGCGAGGGGCATCAGCGTTTGGCAGCGGGTGATACCGAGCCCGGTGCCCGCCGCCTCGCCCATCGGTGCGGCGCCTCAGGCGGCGGGGATGGCCTTGACCTTGGCCAGCAGGGTTTCAAGGAACGCGCCCCGGTGGTTGCGCATGGGTTGAGTGGTTGACAGCCGGAACCCGCAGATGCTCAGTTACGCTCGCACTCGAGGTAAGAGCGACAACTCGTCGACCGATATCCGTCCCTGCGTCTAGAGCCTGGCTTGCAGCACTTGTGCTGGCCGAACAACGGGCGCATGTGCTCAGCTATGAAGAGCACGCGCTGCGCACGGCGCTGCAGGCTCGGCCGGAGGTAGCCGACGGCCGCCGCCAGCAGCTGAGAGAGTCAGCAAGACTGGGATTGAGATCAGGAGGTCACAGATCGCATGAACTTCGCCGATGCTGCCGAGCAGGTTCTCCGGGAGAACGGTGGACCGTTGTCCGTAGCCGACATCACCCAGCGGGCGCTACAGCAGGGACTGATCAACCCCCGTAGCAACGACCCCGTGACCTACGTACGGGCCGCCATTAGGAAGGACAACAGGCGGCGGGAAGGCGGGAACCAGCCCGCTCGCTTCAGGCTGACGGCTCCTGGCGTCTACGGCCTGTCGTAGTCGCCGTCTCAATCCATACGGTCAGCTACCACGGTTACCAAGGACGCCAGATGCCAGCCGATCTCCATAACCCTCAGCACTTCCTCGAACCGTCCACGCTGACGCTAGGTGACGCGCCCAAGGGCATCGGCGCACTCATCACTCGGCGGCGTGGGTGCCAGCGCCTGCCCCTGCACCCGCTTGCCTTCGGTGGCGGACAGGAACGCGGTCTGCGCCCCGAGACCCTCCCGATGCCGCTGGTCGCCGGTCGGGACCGCAGCCCGGCTAGCGTTCCGAGATCACGACACGCGCCAGCGGCGCTGCGCCGCGTTCAAGTCAGACCTTCTCCACGCGCTCGCACCGCTCGAACCTCAGATCAACGAAGACCCCGGACATGCCGTACCGCACGCCGTCAACCTGTCCATCCCGGGTCTGGACGCCGAGGCGGCGATGCTGGCCACCAAGGACCTCATTGCCATCTCCAACGGCTCCGCCTGCACCTCTCAGCGGTACGAGCCGAGCCACGTCCTTGCCGCGATGGGACTTCCGGAGGAGCGAGTCCGGGGTGCCCTGCGCATGTCGTGGTGCCACCTGACGCCAGCACCCGACTGGCCGACGGTGGTGGGCCGACTGGGCCAGATGCAGCAGCCTGCCAGGTAACCGATGTGCGACCTCCCGCAAGACCTCGCTCGACATCCCTCATTCCCAGCCGCGCGCCCGTGCGCAATCCCGGCTGAGCCGGTCGGCCTGCTGGGGTGTAAGCAAGTCTGGAGCAGCGAGCCCTGCGATGAGTCTGCCGGTCAGGATGATCGCCTGCTGGGTGTTGATCATCTTGCCGTTGGAGCGGACGATGATGTCGGTCCATATGTCTGCTGCGGCGCTCCAGTCCAGCCCGTTCGCCTTCTTGATCGCGTCGGCGAGGTCGGGGCCATTGCGGACCAAGATGCCGAGCCCGCGGAACAGGGCGACTTGGGCGGCGGGGCGGAACAGCAGGGACCACGGTTCGCGGTACTGGCGCAGTCCGCGGATGCTGGCGGGCCACGCGATGGCGGTCTTGTACGCGTCGATCCCGGCCAGCACGGCGGACCACCAGCTCGCGGACCAGGTGTAGGCCTGCTCGAGCTCTTGGTCATCGGGCCGGTTGACCCGGTGTTTCTCGTCGAGGCGCGCGAGCCCATGCGTCTCGCAGATCGCCTCGATCGTTTGGTAGAGCCCTTGCAGGGTGGTCAGCTTGGTCGTGAACTGGTCGAGGTTGGTGCGCCGCCATTCGACAATCGGCTCACCGACCGCGTCGAACAGCGCCAAGGGCGGCGCTGGGCTGGTCAGGTTCAACGGCGGCTCCTGTTCGACGAGCCAGCGCGCGACGATAGCGTAGCCGTCGTCCTCGCTGGTAATGATGTTGTCGGTGGGCGTGGTCGGGCGGGCGTGCCGGTTGACCTTGTTGAAGATCCGGCGGGTTTTCTCCAGGGACTCGTGCCGCACGAAGACCACGCATACCTCGTCGGACGCGACAGCCGCTGACTCCGCCGGACTGGCGTCCACCGAGCCGTTGAGGATCTCGCGCAACGCGACCAGCCGGTGTTGGCCGTCGAGGGCGATGTACGTGCCGCCGTGGACGGTGAGGAACCCCATCCGCTGGCCGACGTCTCGGTAGGCGGCTGGCACGGCTCCGGGGATCAGGTCCAGGGTCTCGAACGAGAACCGATCCGGCTCGTAAACCAAGACGATCAGCGAGCCGAAGAACCTGTCGTTCGACCGCAGGAGGTACGGGACCAGTTCCTGCCTGATGCGCTGGATGGCCAGGTCGCGCTGGATGCGCTCGCCGATGGTCCACTGCTTCCACTCGGCCAGTTCGCTGGCCGGCCCGGCTATCGCCGCCAGCTCCCTGGCGGTCATGGTGACCTGGAAGAACTCGGTGGATCCCATCCCGCCCGCGGATGGCCGGGAAGACGTATGACGACAATGAGGGCTCCTGCCTGGGCGGCGGGGGAGGCCGGGCGGGCGGCGGGTGCGCGGCGCCGCCCGCCACGACGGGGTACTAGGCGACCGGCGCCGGCAGCGGCTTGCCCTGGCGGTACTCGCCCACGCTCTTGGCTACCTGCTCGATCTCCTGCTGGCTCATCCTGTCGGCGCTGATCTGGTACGCCACCATCTCGGCGGTGACCTTGTAATTCTCGGCACGCGCCGAGATCCTGCCGTTCGGCTGGATGAGCACGTCCTTCCACTGGTCGGCTTCGATGTCCCAGTCGATCTTGTTGAGGCGCCCGACAGCTTCGTGGAGATCCACGCCGCGGTTGACCGCCAGGGACAGCGCCATGAACAAGACGATGTGAGCGGCCGGTTTGAGCAGCAGCCGGTTCGGCTGTCCGTCCTCGCGGAGCTTGGGAAGCTGGCCGGGGTTCTCGAACACGGTCTTGAACAGGTCGATGCCTGCAAGGACGGCGTCCCACCACTCATTAACGTGCTCGTAGGCCAGGTCGATGTCCTCGTCACTGGGCCGGGTGACGTGCTTCTTCTCGTCGAAGTCCTCCCTGCTGACACCGTAGTGGTCGAGGATGACCTTGACCGTCTCGTAGACCGCGCTGACCGTGGTGAACCGCAGGCTGCGGTCGGAGATGGTGTTGCTCTTCCAGTTGACGATCAGGTTCTTCTCCTCCTGGCCGCCCTTCTTCTCGGTGACGGTCACGCCGAGCGGCTCGCCGGTGCGCAGGAGCATGCGGGTCACGATGGCGTAGCCGTCATCCTCGCTGGTGATGATGTTGTCGCCCCGTCCGGTGGGCCGCGCGTACCGGTTGAGCTTGTTGAAGATGCGGCGCACCTTCTTCGTGGACTCGTCCTCGTGCTCGTGGTCGAAGCTGATGAAGATGACCTCCAGTTCGTCTCCGGCCACGTCCGGCTTGTAATCACCGGTGACCTTGTCGCTGGTGATGGCATCCTTCAGCGCGGCGTGCCGGTGCTGGCCGTCCAGGACGATCAGCTCGCCGCCGTCGATGGTCAGGAACCCGATGTCGCTGGCTACCGACTTGTAGGCCTGCGGAACCTTCGCGCCGAGTTCGGCGAGCGGCTCGAAGTAAACCTGCCCCTTGTAGATCAGGACGACGAACGCCCCGAAGAACCGGTCGGCAGACCGCACCAGGTACGGCACGATCTCGTTGGTGACCCTGGTCAAGTTGAGTTCGCGCTGCATACGCTCCTCGATGGAGAACCCGGCCCACTCGTCCAGGTCACTGGCGGGCTTGGTGGCGGCGGTGAACTCCCGGGCCTTGATCTTGGCCATGTAGTAAGGGGTCGAGCCCATCTGGCCCTTCACGGCGGCGACGACGGTTGCCATCGGCATATCCTCTCTGTGCGTCTCGATTTGCTAGCTGCGGTTCATGGCTAGGTTGCAGAGCGGCCGGAACGTGCTGATCAGGGACCGCTCAAGGCTGGGCTGGCCGGCCGGGCCAGTCAGGACCCAGCCGAACGACACGGCGCCCAATGGCCGGCTGAGCGCTGCGGTGAGCCAGCGGTTGTGCGAGCCCTCCAAGTGCTGCGCGAACCGGCGGCGCAGGCAGTCGGTCCGCCCGACGTACAGGACACCGCGGAAGTCGGCGAAGACGTACACGCCCGGCTCGTCGGGCACGCATCCGCTCAGCCCGGCCCGCGCCGGCACCTGCCCGTCGAAGCTGATCGTGGGGGGGTTGACGGCCATGGCCCGGCGCCAGTCCAACCACGTTCGGGCCGCCGCCGGTCTAAGATCGCCTCCTGCCGGGCACTGCCCCGCCTCGCTCCTTCTAGCCACCGAGCCCTCCCGCCACCACGTTCGACTGTCAAATACAGCTTGTTCTGTTTCACCTCGATGAGAAGCAGTTTGCACAAACAGAGAGGCAGTTGTCAACTGTAAGTCGAGATGTTTGTGGTTGCAGCCCGTCCTGCAGTCGCCGATCCGGTCATGAGCACGATCACCGGCGAGGTCACGGCTGGCGGCGCCTCGCGTCGAGGCCATCACGGCGAGCGCTCCCAGACCTGGGACGCAGACCGATCGGCAGGTGCACGACTGCGCGCCCAACTGCCGGCCGAAACCGGGCTGGCATGGGCCTTGCCGGAAACGAGGCATCGGGGCCAGGCATCGCGATCGGGCAGGCGGATGCGGCCAGGTGCGCCGTCCGGTCACGTGACGTGGTGCGCAGGCTGCCTGGCAGGAGCCCGTGACCAAGGCCTCGAAGGCCAACCGGGTCCGCGCCGGACGCCTTGCTGGTTCATCACCTGACGGCCGGGTCCGGCACGCTCGCCGCGGCGGGCGGAACGACGGCGGGGCCGTCCCAGGTCAGCGATTGCCAGGAAGCCCAGGCCAGCAGGACCGCCAGCGGCAGCTCGGCAAAGCACGCCAGGACCATGGCCTGCGCGTACGGGAACTTCGGCGCGGCGGACATGTAGTCGAACCACCCGTCGGCGGTCAGCAGCATCGATCGGGAGCGGCACATCAGCCGCCGCGTAGGCGCCGACCCAGGCCAAGTTCCGGTTCTCGTGATCAACACCCTGGCACCGCCGGCACCGCCAGAGGATTCACGAGAGGCCATTCGCTTATCGTCCCAGACCTGCCCGCTCGACCGGGACTCATTGCGCCTGGCCTCGGTGAACTTGCCGATCGCTGCACCAGCGGCGCGGCTGGCTCGCCGCACGCTTCGGCGAGCTGCCTGGCCGCGCTATCCAAGTCGGCGAGCGCGCCCTGGCCGACATCGAGCGGCTTCTCGGCCCCGACCACCCGGACACGCTCGCCTCGCGGAACAACCTGGCCGGCGCCTACTAGTCAGCGGGCCGGCTCGCCGACGCGATCCCCCTGTTCGAGCGGACCCTGGCCGACCGCGAGCGGCTGCTCGGCCTTGACCACCCGGACACGCTCGCCTCGCGGAACAACCTCGAAAGGGCTAGGAGTTGGGCGGCGACAGTATTGTTCTACGGTGACCATGAAGGCCTGGCTGGAAGGCAGCACGCATGACTTGGAGTTCCTCGCCGGCCACTTCCCTGCCGGGGACATACAGGTGGGCAGAGAAGGCGAGAAGTTCTACGTCAGCTCGCCCAGGCTTGACAACCTTCCCGGTGGTTCTGGTCTCCTCCTAGACGTTGCGGAAGATCTGATCGAGAGCGTCAATGGCCTTGGACGGTTGCTGAATCCGGGCTTCGAACGCATCGCTCTTACCGGGCCTTCACGACGAACGGTGACGTCACGGTTGCAGCGGCTACCGCGCATCTGGTAGCCCGCTCGCAACTGATGGCGACGGCAGTTGTCTTAGGCCCCGACGGCGCTCCGGTACCGCAACCGCCGTCGTCCGCAACCAGGTACATAGGGCTTGCCGCCACGAACGCTCATGTCGCTGACCTACTTAAGATCATGGGGAGAGGCGAGAGCTTGAGCTGGGATGATCTCTACCAGGTCGATGAGGTCATCAAGCGCACAGGCCGCATCAAGGCTGCGATGCAGGCAGCCGGGATCAGCGAGGCTACCAGGAGTCGTTTCAAGCAGACGGCAAACTACGAGGCCAGGCACGCGCAGACAGGCCAGGCACCTCCGGCCAATCCCATGGAGCTCGCAGCAGCCAGAACGATGATGCGCCAGCTCGCAGTCGCCTGGCTGGATTCGCTGTAAGCCGGGCACGCCCAGATCGCTGGCCGAGTGAGCGAGCAGTTCCCCGGCCGGATCCCTGACCCGGGTGACCAAGTGACTGGAACTGCAAGCGGGTTCTGCCGGTGGTGGCCGAAGAGGCGATCGCGTGCATCGGCGGCAACGGCTACATCGAGGAGCACCACTGCCCGCCACACCCGGGGCAAGCACCGGTGAGCCCAATCTGGGGAAGGCACCTCGAACATGACGGTGTCCGCCCAGGTAGTACTCACCGGCCAGTCGAAGGCCGTCGCGCGCCTGCTCGACGAGGTGAGAGCAGCCCCGGCGTTTGCCGACGGCCGCAGCGCCGGATGGGCGGCATGCTAGACGGGTGAACCACGACTTCTCAGACTTGGCCGCGACGATGAACGTGATCGCGGGTTCCGCGGTGAGCTGGGAGATGGCCGTGCGCCTCGGCCAGTCTCTGGAGATCACCGACGCGCTGTGGGACCTGGTCCCCGTCGTGGTGACCGCTGGCGAACGGGTCGATGAACGGTCAGCCACACAGGCAGCCGACCAGTCCACGGCGGCTCGCGGGCTGGATAGCGACAGCCGCGCCCGTGTCCGCACCCTCGGGGACGCGTACATCGCCGCGATGGACACCGCCTTCGCCGGCCAGCACCTCGATGAGAATGCGCTGGCATCGCTGACCGCGGCCGAGGTCATGGCCGACCCGTTCGGCACAGTCGGCGCCTTGATCGACATGCCGGCCTACGTCGAGCAGGCCCTGCCCGCGGCGGCAGCTCTGACGACCTTGTCACCGCGGGAGATGCTCTACCTCCGCGCCTATCTCCGTCAGGCGATCGCGTCGCCCCGCACTCCCCTGCTGCTGCGAGCGCTGTTTGTGACGGCGGTAGGCACAGCCGAGCCCCTGATTACCCGCTTGGTCCGGCTGCTGACGTACCACGCGGCACCGGATGCGTATTCGTCCCTGTCCGACCCGAAGCTTGATCAGGAGGCGCGGGCCGCGTGCTTCGGGCCGCCCGCGAAGTGGCGGGAAGCACTTGAGGCTCTCGGCGTCAGCGGGATCTCCGAGCTGGTGGACTGGGCCGCGCTGGGGCGGTTGTGGGAGGACCGGAACGTCATCATCCACCGCGGAGGCGTGGTGGACGCGCGTCATAGCGCGATGACTGGCGCCGACCCCGGCACCGTTCTCTTGCCGCCGCCGGAAGACGTGCAAGCCGCGATCGATCAGATCGGCGCGGTGCGCTATGCCCTGGTGGCAGCCGCCTGGGCTCACCTGACACCGGGTGCAGGTGGCACCATCGCGGAAGGGGCCACGTTGCCGATCTGGGATAGCTTGCGGGCCAGGCGCTGGCGGCAAGCGGAAGGTCTCGCCAGGATCCAGGTGGCCTTCGCTACTGAACCGGAGGTGGCGGCCACCTCAGCGGTGAACAGGTGGCTCGCGATCGAGATGGGCCGGGGCGCCGAAGCGATCCGCGGCGAGGTCAGGCGGTGGGATGTCAGCGGCCTGCCCGCGAAGTTCCAGATGGTACGTCACCTGCTCCTCCGCGAAGACGCGGCGGGCATCTTGATGCTCCGCCAGCTGATCGCCGGCGGAACCCTCACTCAAGCCGACCTCATCGAATGGCCCCTGTTCACACGGCTCCACGATGAAGGACAGCTCGGTGACCTGATCAGCCAATGAAATCCTCGAATCAGCGGACACTGGCCGTGTGGCGTCGAAATACGACTCGTACTGGTCCTCCCGGTTGGCGCAGATCCGCGCCGCTGTCGAGCGCGCAGCCGTCGGCTTGCCCGCCGAAGTCCGGCTGCCGGGCCTGGCCCGCGCCGGTCAGCGGCAGTCCTGGCGGGGAGTCGCCGAGGTCTGCCGGAGCGAGCTCACGCACAGCTCGATGGCGCACGCGACATCGCTGGGACGGATGATCGCGGCCAGCGGCATCTGCTCAGCATGGCCGCAGGCCACGTTCCGGCTCACCATCGCCACAGACGGGGACATCCTCACCATCAGCGCAGATCAGCGCCATTCAGGCCAGCCAGGCAGAGACACAGCCGCACCGGAGGAAACGGCAGAGGCAGGCAGCCGGAAGGGCACCATAAGGCGCGATGAATCGGCTGCGGGAGGCACTCGGCCCGGCAATACCCGCATCCAGGTTCCGGATGGAGCGGCTGCCGACCGGTTCTACCAGCTGCTGGGCCAGCTCGCGGACATCCTGGCCGGGCCCCGGTACCTGCAAGATTGCCGCGGCGGTGACGGCTGGCCGCACCAAGGCGTCTACCTCTTCTTCGAACCCGGCGAGACCCGCGCCGACGGCAGCAGCCGGATCGTCCGCGTCGGCACGCACGCGCTGACGGCAACGAGCCGGGCCACCCTCTGGGGCCGGCTCCGCCAGCACCGCGGACACCTCGGCGGCATGCATCCCGGCGGCGGCAACCATCGGGCCTCGGTATTCCGCCGACATGTCGGAGCCGCCATCATCTGCGAGAACCTGACAGGGGAGCTGCTGGAATCCTGGCTCGACCGTCATGGACCCTGGCCGGGCCAGGCGGAGGAGGAGCAGCGGATCGAGCAGGCCGTGAGCGCTCACATCCGCGCCATGCCGTTCCTGTGGCTCGCCGTCCCCGATCGCCCCGACCGGGCCCGCGTCGAGCGCAACAGCATCGCCCTGACCTCCTGCCTCGCCCAAGGACAAGACCAGCCCAGCTCCGGCTGGCTCGGCCGCTACGCTGTCCGGCCAGAGATCAGCCAATCAGGCATGTGGAACATCGACCACATCCGCCACCAGCCCGAACCCGGCTTCCTCGACCTGCTCAGTCAGCTGGTTGAGCAACAATGAATAGCCCGTCGACCCGCGCTGAGAGCGGCAGGAGCGCGTACGTGGACCAGGAACTCGGCCGGGAACCGGCACCATCCGGCACCGTGTCTCGCCCTGACGTGCCCGATCCGGCACCACGCGGAATTCGCCGGTATAGTCCGATACCTCGTAAAGCAAAGATGACGCGGACTCCTAATCTGCTGGTTCGGGGTTCAAGCCCCTAGCGGCGCACCCGTCTGTCGTGCCCCTGAGCTGGGCGTTCTCGGTGATCCGGGGAGCTTCCAGCGGTGAGCGCGGGGCCATGTTTGCTCGATGTCCGCTCGGATGCGGCGATCCTGGTAATGCGCGATCCTGATGGCATGCCGTCGCCATCTTGCCGGCCGGGGCGGCGTGGTCACCCGGACTGGCGCATGCCCCGGAAAAGCCGTTCCGCATCCACATCGAAGAGAAGTGCGACGACGCGGTCAACGAGGACGCCGTCTCGTCGTATTGGAAGCAGGCGGGCCGAGACGCGGAAGCGGCCGGGCACGAGGCCTGTCTCGCCAACGTAATCGGCTGCACCGTCAGCCAGCACGTCAGCCAGCGCCGTTGAGTCGTCGATGGACTTGTGCCTCGGTATGAACGGGAGCTGGTGGCCCAGGCTCTTCTGGACGCGCAGGCGAGGAGCGATCGGTTCCTCCTGGGGAAAACCGGGCAGTGTGCGCTGCGACTCGCAGCGCGCGATACGTGTCAGCTCCGCTGGCTTGAGACCTGGCTCCAGGACGATCATGGCGGCGGGGACTGCTGAAAGTGCGACCACGCGCAGCGCGGTCGCCTCTGCGCTGGCCTGGAAGACCTCGGCGAGCTTGAGCACGTCGGCCATGTCCGGGCGCGAGGGGCAGGCGTCGACGAAGGCCGGCCGCGGGAGGAGGAGTTCGGCCGCACCCTGGTCACAGAGATCCTCCTCTTGCCGACTCCACCAGCCGCGTGCGGCGCCTGCCGTCGGCAGGCCACTGCCTGCCTCAATGAAGAAGGTGTGGATGATGCCGTGGGCGCAACTGAAGCGCTGCCGCCCGTCGGTATCTGCCCGTCGCACCCGTATGACGAAATGCCTGCCGTCCCACAGGATCGTCTCGGCCTGCTCCTGGTCGAGAACCGTGATCCGAGCGTTGCGGAATGAGGCGAGGACTTCGAGATTCACCGGTACGGCCGCCCCGGCGACATCGATGAGGTCAGAGCACAACCGGGTGATCGTCTGGGCCGCGTCGTTCGTGCCGTGCCGTGCGAGGATGGCGGCGACCCTGGTGTCCGGCTTGGCGTCAGGTCTCATCGAGCGCCCGGCTCGTCACGATGGTGTCGTAGATCATCGCCCAGCGGCGTGGCGTTCTCGGCGGGTCGCCGCGGAACCGGATGCTGGCCAGCATCGCCACATCAGACCTGGGGAGCTTCCGCTCCTTCGCGAACTCGAGAAGGCTCGGATCCGGCACGGGAGGGTCTCCGTCGCCCGGACGGATGTCCTGGCCGAGCAGCTCAGCGATCGTGACCTCCAGCGCGTTGGCAAGCCGGAGCAGGATCTCGCCGCTCGGCCGTTTGCCCAGCCCGCTCTCCAGCTCGGAAACGTAGGCGGCGGACACGTTTGATCTCCGGGCGAGATCGGCCTGCGACATGCCCAGGCCTTTGCGGTACTTCCTCAGCCTGTCGCCCACACCGTTCTCGCCCACGGGACCTCCTTCGCCACAGCGAAGCGTACATCGGAACTGCCGCGCAGACGCGTCCCGGGACTGCTACCCTCTTCGGAGTTCCGATGACCAATTAGGAGGTCCGAATGTCAATCGCACCCCAGGCCGACTTGACGACGACCGGCGACCAGCGCGAGATCCAGGTCACGGTCAGCTACCTGCCCGCCGTCGCATCGTTCCATCACCGCTACGCCCCGGAGACCACAGTCGAGACCGTACGCGAGGCGGCGATGAAGTTCTTCGGCGTTCAGGACCGGCAGGACCGCGACACCTACCGGTACTTCCTGGAGATCGGCGGCAGCCGGATCACCGACACCAGCCAGCCGATCTCCAACATCGTCGAGCACGGCCACGAGCTTCACTTCCACCTCGTCGAGCAGATCACCCCCGGCTCCGGCTGGTGAACGTGCAGCCCTACCCACGCATCGACGTCTGGGAGCTGGACAGGTCCGCGATCGCCGCGACGCTCGCGGCCGTCCAGCGACCCGGGCGCGACGGCAACGAAGGCGGCGTTTTCTGGATCGGCACCCGCGCGGCGATCTCAGTCGTCCACGCCGTCGTAGTCCCCTCCGGGGACGGCGTGATCGAGGCCGTCGGCTTCTGGCGGGTAACGCCGGAGGTGTTCGGCGCCATCAGCAGGTGGGCAGCCGAGCGCGGCTGGAGCTTGCTGGGCATCTGCCACATCCACGGCGAAGGCGTCCCGGCGAGGCTATCGGTCCAGGACCGCAGGCACCTCGTCCGCGCTCCCGGTGTCCTCGCGGTCGTCATCGGCTCCGGCGGGCGTGACCACGACCTGGAACGGTGGGGCTGGTACGAGTTCGCCTCCGCCGCGTACCGCGAGATCGGCCCGGGCGAACGTCACCGCCGGCTCCGCCTTACCGACGTCGCCGGCGTCGAGGTCTGGACAGCCGACCGGCGTGGCTGCCGACCGGCGGTGAACCTGTGACCGGCGACCTGGCGCTCAGCCGACCGCTGCGTTTGGCCACGCAGCTTACGGGCGACAGCGCCGGCCAGGCACGGACGCGTCTCCTCAACGCGGCCGTTCACGTTCGGATCGCGGCCGAATTCGAGCACAGCCAGGACGCGGTCATCCTCCTTAGGTCGCTCGTCGATCAGCTGAGCCGGTGCTGCGGCACCGTCGTCGTGTCCGCGCCAGCCGCTATCGCCCGGGCATGCGTCGAACGTGACCGCGAGCTTCACGACCGGCCCCGCGTGCACGCTGGCCGAGCTTCTTCAGCTGGAGCGAAGGCTCTCGATATCCTCATCGGCAACTGCCCAGGGATACCCGGCGGCATCGCGACATGCTCGGACGGATGGACCGGCAAGGTCTACGCCACCAGCACCCGCGACCAGCCGGCCGCGTTCACCATCGCCAACCCGATCGGGGCGCTGACCGCCGCCGCCCTCACCGCTGGCGAGGCATTCCTGCGGCTCGTCGGCGTCGGCAGACCCCCGCTCGCCTTCGAACTATCGGCCTGGACCGGGGACTGCGGCCCACCGTGCAGCCTGGCCGCCGGCCCGCGACTGCCGGCCGCCCCGCCGATCGACGCGCTTCTCATAGGCTGCGGCAACGTCATGAACGGCTGGGCGGCCGCGGTCCGCGCCCTGCAGATCACCGGCCACGCCCGTGCCGTTGACCGGCAGTGCCTTGGCGAGGAGAACCTCGGACCCTACGCCCTCGCCTGCCACGACATGATCGGACAGCCGAAGACTGCCCTGCTCGCCGGGCACCTGCAGCCCCTGATCACCGTCACCCGGCATGACGAGGAACTCGACCTCTTCGTGCCGAGAATCACCCGCTGGCACCTGCCGCTACCGGCCCTGGTCATGAACGGCCTCGATGAGGTCGAGCCCCGCCATGTGGTCCAGCGGCTATGGCCCGAAGTGCTGGTGGACATGGCCGCAGGCGGAACGACAAGCCAGGTCATCGTCCACCGGCGGGGCGACGCCGGCCAGTGCCTGCTCGGCGCGTTCGCCGTACCCGACACCGAACCCGGCTACATACAGCGGATCGAAACGGCCACAGGCCTGCGCCGCGACCGGTTCCTGGACGAGTTCACCACACCCGTCACCGCCCAGGACGTCGCCCACGCGCCGCCCGAGCACAGGGCGCGACTTCAGGCAGCCGCCGATTCGGGCCAGCTCATGTGCGGCTACATCAACCAGGCCAGCCTGACCGCGAGGAGCACCAGCGACGATTTCGCCCCCGCCGCGCCGTTTGTAGGCGCGCTCACTGGCGCCAGGGCCGCGGCCATCACCGTCGCCCTGCTTACCGGCGACAACGTGCCCGGCGGGATGCGATGGCAGTACAACTTCCTGAGCAACCGCGCCAGGACAGTCGTCGTGCGCTGCCTCGACACGTGCGAGTGTCATACGGGGCAAGCATCCTGACGCTGCCGTAACTACTCGGTATGCGTCGCTCCCAGGCGCCTCCGTAACAGCAGCTACGCCGGACATCCTTAGCTTGGCTGGCGTCTCGCCCCAGTGTTGCCGCGATTCGCGGCCGATGGCTCCGCGCTCCAAAACTCGACGTAGACGGGATCTCTACCCTGAGTGGGCCTGGCCGTGTCGTGCTCATGGTCCCGTATGGACGTGCGCAGCCCAGTACAGGGCCGGCAACTCGGGGGACTCGTCGCGGATACTGCGGATCGCTGCCCGCAAAGCAACCGCTGCCCCGGCGATATCCACGTCGATGACGCCATCATGCTCGGTGATGGTCTGGTCATAGACGCGCTGCATTACGTCGGTGGCAGTCAGGCCCGAGATTTGCCAGAGGGTCGCTATCACGTGCTGATAGCCGGCGATCTGAAGCGCGGAGGCCAAAGTGATTGCCTCATCAGGTACGCCGACTCCTCCTCGGCTGGTGTCACATGCCGACAGGTAAGCGAACTCCGGGCTCGGAAGCTGGAGTCTCATGATCTGCGGGATGGTCAGCGGGCCGTCCTGCAGGTGCAGCGCGCCGCTGTCTGGCTCGCGCAGGTCCTGGCTGCCATGGCAGGAGAAGTGCGCCCATCGGTGCCGCGGCATTGCCTCGGCGACAGCGTCGCGGGTCGCTGATGACCCCTTGAGCAAGGTGTGCGACGGAAGCCGCAGGGCGAGGTACGCGGCCTCCCGTTCAGGACTCTCCAGGTCGTTCAGACCTGGGGTCTTCGGCATCGCGACAATGAGCAGCTCGGAGTCAGCGCCTGCCTGGCTAGCCTGGCGTTCCCGAAGCTGCAGCAAGGTCCGCAGCGTCGGCGTGTATGAGGAGACGGCCAGATCCAGGGCATCGGCTTGGGTTCGACCGTCGCGTTCCTGATCGCCTGCAGCGTGCAGCGGCAAGAAGGCACTAAGCCCTGTGGGGCACCACCACACGTGCACCTCGTCACCGGATGATGCCGACTCAGTCAGTCCAAGGTGGCTCAATACTGGCCCGACGATCTGGTCCCAGGTCCATTTGAGCACGTCATTGACTTGCGCTCGTGACACGGCATCAGCGCCGTCCAGAAGGTTCTGCACCTGCTCGGCCACCGCTTCCGCGGTCAGGGTGGCAAGGGGAACCAGGCGCAGCTGATCCCCGGAGATGATCAGCGCGTCGCACCGATACTGGCTGACGTTCACGATGACGACCGGGCCTTGCGCCGCGGCTGCCAGCAGCCGCTCGAGGCGCGGTGCCGCGGCAAGATCTTCCAGTTCAGGCCGCTGGCGGACCTGGTCGAGTATCTCGGCCCGCTGCCGGGCGAGCCTGTGCCGACGGTCGGCGGTGCCAGCGGCCTGAGCATCAGAGCTGGGTTGTCCGCTGATCGCTCCGAGCCGGTCCGTCGCGCTCGCGTCCAGTGCGTTCTGGACCCAGGCAAGCTCCCCGGCCAGTTCGGGATCGTGGGCTTGCAGCAGCGCGTGGAGTCCTGGTGCCTCAAGCAACCTGGCGAGCAAGACGCCGCGGCCTCGCTCCAGCAGCTCGACTGCTTCCTCCAGGCGCCCGGCCTCGATCGCCATCGCTGCCGCATCCATGGGCAGCCCGTTCAGCTCGGTCAGCAGTCGCTGCTGGTCAGCACGGTCCATGCCGGCCCATGCGGCTTCCTCGATGTGGCGGACCGCGTCTCGGAACCCGTTCAGCGCGGCGCCGAACGCGTGAGCGGCAGCGGCTAGCCGGCCTCGATCGCGGTCTGCCCTGATCCGGACGGCAGCCGGAGCACCGTCGATGTCCCCCGCCTGACGAAGTGCCGCCAGCCCCAGATCAAGCGCCGCGGCGTTTCCGAGCTCGAAAGCCCGAGCGTGGGCGGCGCCGAGGGCATACAGCGTCAGGGCGCGCCCCGGATCGTCAGTACCGATTGCCTTCAGTGCTTCGCCGAGAATCGTGACCGCCTGCGTCACGTCTACCTCGTCCTCGCTGATCCTGGCCTTGTGCAGAAGCGCGATGCCGAGATTGGACAAGTGCGGGCCGCGGTTGCTGTGATCCGGTGGCGTGATAAGCACCGCCCGGCGGTGAAGGCTTAGGGCTTCTTCCAGTGATGCCTGGTCCCCGGTGTGCTCGAATCTTCTGTCCAGCAACCCGCCGAGGTTCGTCAGCAGCATGGCCTGCTGGACGTGTCCGTCAGGCAGAAGGTCGAGTGCCTCGCGGAGTTCCCCGATCGCTGTGTCAAGGTGCGCGAGGTCAGACGGGTCGCGCTGGAATCGCAAGACGGTCGCTGTCGCCAGGGCCGACAGGCGGCCGGGCTTAGCGGGATGCCCGTCCGGCGTGGCATCGACGACGACCCGCCAAAGGCTGATCGCCTCGTCGATGCCGGACATGTCGCCTGTGCGTTCGACCAGCCGCATCAGTGCTGACGCCAGGTCATGGAGGTACCTGAACCTGCGGTCGTCGCCTTCCGGGGTGCAGTCGACAGCTTGCCGGAATATGTCGATGGCCTCATCAAGAACGCCTAGTTCACCGGTTCGCTCGTACAAGCTCAGGAGCGCAACAGCGAGATTCGTCTGCCGGGGGTAGTGCTCAACGTGTTCCTCGGGCGTTTCTGCGACAGCTTGGCGGTGAAGGACTATCGACTCATCAAGCGCAGCGCGCGACCCGGTTTCCGCGTACAGGTGCTCAAGGGCAATGCCGAGATTCGCGTTGATCATCGGCCCGAGCGGATCTCCCAGCCGCCCGACCTCCACGGCTTCCCGCTGAACGTCGACAGCACGCTGCAGCATCACGATGTCGCCTGTGCGCATCGCCAGGTCGTCCAGGCAGGTACCGAGGTTGGAGAGGCGGCCGGGAAGACAAGCGTCGTCAGGCGGCCTGTCGCGCGTTCCAGCCTCGTGCACCCGGACTGCCTCCCGGAGTGCGGCCAGGTCTCCGGTGATCCTGAACTGCGTGGCCAGCGCGGCACCCAGATCGGATAGTCGTCCGTGGTAGGCCGTCTCCCGCCTGCCGGTCAGTTCCAGCGCTCTGCGTCTAGCTGCCACGGCCCGCTCGGCTGTCGCGGCAAGGCCGCCGCGCTCGGCGTCGCGCAGGAGCGCGTGTCCGAGGATCGAGAAGAAGTCTGCTTGGCGGGAGCCGAATGCCGCCGCATCGGGCTCAGCGTCATCTAGGAGAGTGATGGCCCTGTCAAGAGCGTCAACGCGGCCGGTCAGTTCGAACTCGATCACCAGGGCGTTCGCCGCATTGGCGGCGGCGATCGGGTGGTTGGCATCGCCGGGAGAGGTGGCCGCAAGAACGGACTCGAAGCGCGCCACCGCGCGCCGGACAAGATTCGCATCGTCGGCCGCGATGCCTCGGTTCACTAGGCGAGATGCTGCGTCCGTCCACGCAGCAGGATCTACCGGCACGGCATCATCTGGCTGTCCCGGCGACATATCCAGGAACATTAGCCGGACCGAGCCTGATCGCGACTGCGGCCCGCCGCGGCAGTCCCGCGCTCCCGCCCGCCGAGATCAGTTCCTGCGTAGTCACATCGATGGGATCAGCGCTGCGGCGGCTTCGGCGGCGGCGCGGGCTACTTCAGGCAGGACGGTTATACGTGACAGAGGTGATCGCCCGGCAGGAGTACCTGAGCATGTCCTGGACGATCTTGATGTCGACGCCGGCGGCAAGGTGGAGGGTGGCCGCGAAATGCCTCAGGTCGTGCAGCCTGATCGGGGGCAGTCCGGCCAGGTACGCCAATTGCTCGAACTGGCCCGTGATGAATGCCGGATGCAGCGGCTCGCCAGTCTCGGTAGTGAACTCGAACCCCGAGTCGGCCCAGCGGTCGCCAGCGGCGTGGCATTCCTGGCCCTGATGTTGGCGGTGAGCGCGCATGACGTCCGCAGTTCTAGCGTCCAGGGCGACCTGCCGCTCGCCGGCGTCGGACTTGGGCGCGCCGTGGCTAGTGTCCCAGCCGAGCTGGGTGATTTGCCAGCGGATCGTAGTGATGGCGCTGTCCAGGTCGGTGTCAGGGCGGCGCAGTCCGCAGGCTTCGCCGCGGCGCAGCTCGCTCTTCTGGATCAACGTGCCGATCGTGGCCGCCGCGATCGTGGGCACCGCGCTGTTCGTACCCGAGTCCCGCGCCGCCCGGGCGCGCCGGCTCGACCCGGTGGGCCAGACCCTGGTGATCCTGGTGCTGGGCAGCGTCGTCTACGCGATCATCGAGTCCGGCAGGCTGGGCTGGACCTCGCCGGTCATCCTCAGCCTGCTCGCCGTCGCCGTGCTCAGCGCGCTGGGCATCCTCGGCTACGAATCGCGCCGTGCCGACCCGCTGCTGGAGCTGCGCTTGTTCAGCAGCGTGCCGTTCAGCTCGGCGATCCTGATGGCGCTGTTTTGCCTTGTGCGCGTTCAGCGCGTTCCTGTTCGTGACCACCCAGTACCTGCAGGACGTGCGCGGCATGCCGGCGCTAACGCCGGGCTGTGCCTGCTCCCGGTCGGGGTGCTGATCGTGGTGCTCGCCCCACGCACCGGCCGGCTGGTCGGCGCGCGCGGTCCCCGGCTGCCGCTGGTGGTCTCCGGGACCGCACTGGCACTGGGCGGCGGCGCGTCGATCTGGCTCGAACCGGCCACGGGTCGGCAAGACCGGCACCACCCTGGGCATCGCGATCTCCGGAATGATCGTCGGATCGGCCCTGGCCCGCGGCGAGACGGCGTTCACCAGCGCGGAGCACGGCGTGTGGTGGCTGGTGCTCGGCTTCGGCGTCGGCATCCTGGTCTTGGGGTTGCTCACACCGGACGTTGGGCCCTGGACACCGCCGGGCGGGCGGCGCTGTTCGAGGAGGTGGACCGGGGCGCGGATCTTCGAACCGCCCCTCTCGGCCGCCGATGATCGGCGGCAGGGCCGCTGACCTCGGTGTTGTGGTGGCTTGACAGTCGACGCGATCAGCGACCTCGACCCTGCTGTTCCGCGGTCACACCGCCCATAGGCGAACGAGTTTTCGCCCGCGCGACCACCCCATGCCGCGAGTCGGCGGAGCAAAGCGCGCAGTTTGAACACTGGCCGGTTCCCACTCAGCTCGATGATTCCTGGCCGCTGGCGTGAAAAACGGCCGCCGGACCCCCGACTTCTGTTCATGCCGGGGAAACAAGCGGGCCTCGCCTTGCCCAGGTGTTGCCCGACCCCATGCTGGGCAACACCGGGAAATCCGCCAAGCTAGCGGTTCGGTGAACCGCCGCTCCAGCCTAGATTCCGTCCGCCATATGTCCGTAACCACCGCCACGCAGCGGCTCACGGTGGCACATCATGACGCACGGCGGGACAACGCCAAGACGGCCAGCGAGCCCGGGTATGCCCAGGCCACGGGCCGTTTCCGCAGGTAGTGGCAGGTGTTGGGTTCGAACCAACGTAGGCTGAGCCGACGGTTTTACAGACCGCTCCCTTTGGCCACTCGGGCAACCTGCCGTACGCCGTCCGCCAACGACGGCACCAAGCAGGATAGCGGAACCTGCCCAGTGAGTCAGCACGCGGCCGTCTAACCTGGACCCGTGGCAGCTGAATCCTCCTTCGACATCGTCTCGAAGGTCAACCACCAG
>Ga0310038_10000400_pt1 | contig 38184 bp, 36 predicted proteins | sample Sb_taG_6_FD_200461 | JGI IMG/M metagenome (GOLD analysis project Ga0310038, IMG submission 200461) | Peat soil microbial communities from Weissenstadt, Germany - Sb_50d_4_PS metaG (v2) (version 2) | ecosystem: Environmental > Terrestrial > Soil > Wetlands > Peat | place: Germany: Weissenstadt... | reverse complement strand
TCGAGCGTGAACTCGTCGAAATGAAATACCTCACGGCTGGCCATCAGATTTAGGCGAATCTTAGCAAATCCTTAAGGACACGTCACGGACGGAGTCGTAACGTTCATTGACAAAAGGGAGCGCCTCGAGAAACCTGATCGCGCTTTCGAGGGAGAAGAAAATGAGCATGCGATCGTCGGTCGCCGTCATTCTGATCTGCGGATTCACAGCACTCTCACTCGCACAAGCTCCACCAGAGGGCCCGAAGCCAGGCCCCGAGCACAAGAAGTTGGAGTACTTCCTTGGGACATGGAAAGTGGAAAACGAGATTAAAGCCAACGAGTATGTGCCGGCCGGTAAGGGTGTCACCACCGCGACAGTTACATTGGGTCCGGGGGAATTCTGTGTCGAGAGCCGCGCTGAAGGGCAAATACCGAGGACCGACGCCATCATCGCCTACGACAGCGATGCGAAGGTCTACACAGAATTTTACGCGAGCAGTGCCGGACTCGTGGGTACCGGCACAGGAACGGTTAACGGAAACACTTGGACGTGGATGGTGGAAGACAAGGTGTTCGGCAAAGCCGCCAAAGGAAGAACGACAATCACGATGTTATCAGCCTCTCAGTATACGTCGAAGTATGAAATGCTCGACGCGAACGGCCGTTATGTAACCCTCACAGAAGGAACTGCCACCAAAGTCGCGCCTTAGAGACGCAGGCGCCAGAGGTCCGGAATGAAGCAGAACATGGTCCTAATGGTAGAGTTCTGTTGGGCGGTGGATACGGGGTTCTCGTCCTGCATGAGACATTAGTCGACGGCCGCGCGCTTAGAGCTGTTATCCTCGATGGGCTCCGATGGACCCGCAACAATCCGATAATTCGGGTGAAGATTCCGCGATTCGCAGCAGCGGAAATGGTGGATTTCGTGATCGCCAGGGCCAACCGGTCAACGATGAGCGAATAGGCGTTTGTCACCTCCAACGCAAAGCGCAGATAGTCTGTTCCGGCACCTGCAAGAAACTCTACCGATTCCTCAGGCACCCACAAATCTTCCCGACGAGGCAGTAATTGAGGGATCGAGCATGCTCATAGAAATCGGAGCTGTGGAGGCGATCTTCCGGTATCCCGTGAAGTCCATGGGCGGCGAACGACTCGAGGTCACCAACCTGGGCTGGTACGGCCTGGAGGGTGACAGACGCCTGGCATTCCGGCAGATGGGGAACCGCAGTGGGATGCCGTGGCTGACAGCAAGCAAGCTTCCCGACCTGCTCCGGTTTGTTCCGCAGCGCCGTGAAGACGGTGGTCGTCAAGATGGCGATCTGGGAGACCTGTACCTTCCCACGCATATTCGCACGCCGGATGGCAAAGAGATGCCTGTCTTCGGGGAGGACTTGGCCACGGAGGTTGGACGCCGGTACGGGGCTCCCGTCGAGATGATGCAATTGAGGCATGGCATCTTCGACGAAACGAGCATCTCCGTGATCGCCTCCGATACGGTGCGCGAGATCGGACGCCTCGCAGGGCGGAGCCTGGACGTGCGACGATTTCGCCCGAATGTTCTGGTTCGTTTACTGCGATCAGCTCCCTTCCAGGAGGACGAGTGGGTGGGCGGTGTGCTCTGCTTCGGCGAGGGGGACGACGCCCCCGCCATCGCCGTCACGATGCGAGACGAACGCTGCTCGATGGTGAACCTTGATCCCGACTCGGCCAGTCCGGCGCCAGAAGTGATGAAGGCGGTCGTTCGTGCGAACCAGAACAACGCGGGAATCTACGGCGCGGTCACTCGCATCGGTCGACTGGCGGTCGGACAGACCATATTCCTCCGTGCGGCACCCGGGAAAAGGGAACGTGCGTGATCGAAGCACGAAACTCAATGCCCCAGAACGCTATGGCAACAACCGGCGCAACAGAGGAAATCCTGACAACCTCGATTGGCAAAGCCAGCTGGAGGGCACTGATCGCCTCGTGGCTAGGATGGATGTTTGATGGATACGAATCTTGGGCACTCGTCCTTGTGATGGGGCTCGCCGTACGTCAGCTTCTCCCTCCGGAGAAGCTGCCGATGGCCTCAATATACACGGGTGGCCTGCTCTCCGTGACCCTGCTCGGATGGGCAGTGGGCGGAGTCGCAGCAGGCATTCTCGCCGACTACGTCGGTCGAAAGCGCATGCTGATGTTCTCGATTCTGTGGTATGCCGTTTTCGCAGGGCTGACCGCGCTTTCCCGAGACTACTGGTCCCTTCTGATTTTCCGTTTCTTTACTGGGATCGGGTTAGGTGGCGAATGGGGACCCGGCACCGCGATCGTCGCCGAGCTCTGGTCACCCTCGACGCGGGGGCGCGCTGCGGGTGCTCTCCACGCCGCTTATGGGGTCGGAATCTTCCTGGCATCTGGCATCTGGCTCTTGCTGAATCCGCTTGGGCCTTCATCTTGGCGCTACATGTTTGTAATCGGAGTTTTACCGGCTTTCCTGCTCCTATATATTCGCCGGTCGGTCGACGACTCTGCCCTGTGGGTTGATGCCGATAGACGTCGGCGAGAGGCGCAGAAGCGCCTTGAAATGGGTGTTGTCTCCCGGCAAGACCGAGAATTGGCGCAGTTCACTATTATCCGCATTTTATCGGACCCGGAGCTGCGTCGCCGAGTCGGCCTTTTACTGCTGATGTCCATTAGCGCTGTCGTGGGCTATTGGTCTATTTCCACATGGATTCCGCAGTATGCCGCACGGTTAGCAGTCACCAGCGGACACCAGTCTCAGTTATCCGCTTCGCTAGTCGGACTCACCCTCAGCGCCGGCTCGATCGCGGGCTATCTCGTACTGGGATGGCTGGCGGATGCCTTCGGTCGGAAGCCGACGATCTGGTTTTACTACCTGGGCGCGCTGACAGTCTCGTTGTGCCTGTTTCTGTTCGTCCACGACACGCGCGTACTACTTGTTATGGCCGCGGCAAACGGCTTTTTCACCAATGGCCTGTTCGCTTGGATGACGATCTATCTTCCCGAGCTGTTCCCGACGCGTGTACGAGGCTCGGCAATATCTCTCGTTTTTGACAGTTCGCGAAGCGTCGCGGCATTGGGTCCGCTCTTGGCGGGTTGGTTGATTTCTTCTTTGGGCGGCATTGAAACTGCCGCGGCGATGATGTCATTTATCTATGTGGTGGGGTTGGTAGTCACGCCGTTTGCCGGGCCGGAGACCAAGGGGAAGGCGTTGCCAACGTGAACGTGATCTTTCGCACGGGGTTTGGAAACGTGGTTGCGCGGAAGCGAAATACGAGACTCTGGGCGTATTGTCGGCAACCCTTCCCTTACCCAGATTGTGGAGAGTTGCCCGTGATCTGACAATTGAGATCGCCAGCGTGGCATTCGTGTTGAACCGGCCGACGTGCCGTCCAATCGAAGTTAGTTGAGAAACGAGTGGACGTTCTCCGAGGCCCACTGTCGCAGAGCAATAGGTTTTCTACCCAAGATCCGCTCGACACGGTCGGTGGTGGCAGCTAGCCGTCCCTCACGTATCGCCCGCCACAACGCCACGTGTGCTTCAGTTTCTTCCTGCGAGCCACTGATGCTGGGCGGGGGCGGGCCAAAAGTCAACCCCGGCTGCAGGGGAGGGGGTAGCCGAATTTTTCCCGAAAGGTACTACCCCTTGACCGGTTTGACTCTGCTTTTCTTGCACTTGTAAGATCACTCGCGCTCCGAGTCGAGAGTCGAATCCCAGCGAGGTCAATAGGCACGCGGCTAGGCCAATGCCGCGGCCGGCAATCGCATATCGCAGTCTGTGGCTTGAGATGCGAGGTTCATCCGCGTTTGACGCCTCGGATAGGAGGGCGTACCTTGGCGGCTGGCTTGCGGGGTTGTTCCTGCTGGGCCAGCCAACCACGCACCGATTCGATCTTGTAGAAGACTGAGGGCCAATTTTAATGCGGGGTGGGCCCAGTCTCCGCGCGGCGAGGCATTGCAGAGTACGGACGAGCGATTCAGTTGCTTAGCCAAATCGGCTTCTCGGATGTAGCCTTCGAGCACCGACGGTTCATAACTGGAAGGATCACCCAGTCTATTTCCCCTTCACAGATCATCGGGCAGGGATCGCGGCACCTTAAGAACCGTGGTAACCGGTTCGGCAATTGGCTGCTTCGGCTCCTATGCCCCTGCCTGTCGCAGCGCTCCTGTTCGTCGCCCTGGGAGTGTGCATCAAGCTGAATTACTCTCAGGTGGCGACACAGAGGCGACACAGATACCGTGGCGACATGGCAAACAGGAGAGAGGTGCGAGGAAACTAGCGTAAATACTGGAGAATATCTGGCTGCCCCCCAGGGATTCGAACCCCGATATGCTGATCCAGAGTCAGCTGTCCTGCCGTTGAACGAGGGGGCAGTGGTCACTGAGAGCAGCGTGGAGCTGGCTCCTCCTGATTCTATGATTGAGAGCAAAGGGCGGTCAACACTGCCGTCATAGCGTCGTTGGAAAAACGTCGTGAACCTCGGGAACTCTGCAACGGTAGCAGTTTTTCTTTCTAGCAGTCTTTCTTTGCTTTTGCTTTGATGACCAACTCCATCCTCCACCGGGTAGAATCAGTTTAGGCCTGCCCTCAGGAGGACCAATGTCATCGGTATTCGAGAATATCTCCACTCCCATCCCCGACTATGCCGAGGTCGTCCGCCAGTCGCTGGAAGCGGAGCGATGCGCCTTGCTCGTGGTGGACATTCAGGAAAAACTTTTGCCGCCAATTTTTCATAAGGAACAACTGGTGCGCAACTCGAAGCTGCTGATTCGCGCAGCGGATGCGCTCAAGATTCCAGCGATCGTGAGCACGCAATATGCAAGGGGCCTCGGTAAGACTGTTCCAGAGGTAGCTTCCCTGCTGCCTGAGACCGAGGCGATCGACAAAGATCAGTTCTCCTGCTTCGGCAGCGAGGTTTTTTGTACGCTGCTCAAACGCCTGCCTGGTAACCGCAATACCCTGCTGTTATGCGGCATGGAAAGCCACATCTGCGTGATGCAGACGGCGCTGGCGGCGCTGCGCGAAGGTTATCTCGTGCACGTTGCTTCGGATGCGGTGAGTTCGAGAACGGAGTGGAATTGGAAGATCGGACTGGAACGAATGCGCGGCGCGGGCGCGGTGATTTCTTCCACAGAGATGATGATCTATGAATTAATGCGATCCTCGTCGTCGCCGGCATTCAAGGCAATACTGCCGCATTTGAAGGGATAGGATCCATGTTCCACTCGTTATCGTCCTCCCGGGCGAGGAACCTTGGCGTTTGTCCGAAGCATGAGCTAAGGCCCTCGCCGGCAAGAACCATGGTCCCTCGCTTCGCTCGGGAGGACATTCATGTTCACGTATTATCGAAGGTCGGCCTAGACCGCGGGCTCCTTCTTCTTAACGCGGACAACCGTAATCTTGGCGATGCCCTCTTCGAACGTCGGCGGCTTGAGTTTCGCAGCCATGCGGCGCATTACATCTTCGGGAACGACGCGGTCACGGCGCTGGTGGCGTTCGAGGCAAACCTCCAGCGGCACATCGAAGAAGACGGCATGCACTTCGTACTGGTAATCCTTAGCCAGCTTGATCCAGTGCTGGCGTTCCTGAGGCGTGAGGTTCGTGGCATCCACATAATTCATGGGACGCTTGGCGATGAGGCGCGCCTTGAGCATCGAGCGCAGATTGGAAAATACGAGATCTTGAAAACGCTGCTCGCGCACATCGTCAAACAGAAGCGAACGCACCATGTCGCTGGAGAGTGGAACCACATTGTGGCGCTTGAACCACGTGCTCTTCCCTGAGCCAGGTAGTCCGATCGCGAGCACGACTATACCCTTGGGGGCGCGCGCCGCCGCCGCAGGGGCTGCCGGAAGCTTCGGTGGAGCGGTAGCCGCCACTGGAGCCGGCACTTGGCCGTCCGCTTCTGCAGCATCCGAGAAATTATCTTCTGACCCTCCTGCTTCCGCAGACTCGGCTGGCACTACCGTTATCGATCCCTTGACCGCAGCGGGGGTGAAAGCTTGAGCGACCGCTTGTTCCCGCCCACGTCCACCCCGTCCTCGTCCACCGCGGCGTCGGCGGCTACGACCCGCCTGTCCAGAACTAATCGGAGCAGAGGGAGGTGCAGCAGAGGATGGTGCAGCAGGTGACGGGCCAGCAGGTTGCGCCTCCGCAGTCTGTTCGTCGGGGCCGGGGCGAGCGCTGCGTCCTTTTCGAACTTCCGAATCTTTCTCTTTCTCTTGCTCGTGCTTTTGAGGCGTAAGCGAGACTTCCGATTCGATGTTTCCGGCATCGGAAACTACTTCGGGCTGCTGCTCCGCATCAAAATAAGCCGGTTGCAAAGGTGGAGGAGCGGGCTGGTCGGACGGCTCTGCGGGTTTTTTTTTGCGACGCTGTAAGCGCTCGCGCATCCATTTGCGCATGCAAGGCTTTTAACACAGAAGAGAGTGTCGGATCAATCGGCTCAAGCTGCAAACGAACCACGCGCGACAGCCGCTCAAGTCGTGCGACGGTAACCGGCAATCAGAAACGACGAATACAATAAATTATGCCAGGGCAAATTCCCTCTTCAATCCGCGACCAGAAATACATATCGCTCACCACGTTCCGAAAGAACGGTTCAGGCGTCGCTACTCCAGTCTGGTTTGGAGAAGACAGCGACAAGCTTTACGTAATGACGCGAAGCGATATGGGCAAGACCAAGCGCGTCCGCAACAATGCGCAGGTAAAGGTTGCTCCTTGCACAATCCGCGGGAAAGCGACGGGGCCTGAATTTGCCGCGACGGCGAGGATTCTCCCGCTGGCAGAACATGGGCACGCACGGCAGGCGATTAATCGAAAGTATTGGATGGCCCGCCTGCCGCTTGTCTGGCGTAGAACGGATACTTACCTCGAAATAACCTTTTCTTAGTTTCCTCTTCGGGGACAAGAGCAGAATCCCGCGATAGGATTGGAGAGCCTTCCGTAATCCCGCCCAACACATTTACGCTGGTTCGCGCTCCTGCTAACATCATCTGTCTGCAGAATGGCTCGAAAGGATTTCTGCAGCGCAGTCATAGGAAGTAAGAACGGAGAAACAATGGCAATCAAAGTTGGTATCAACGGTTTCGGACGCATTGGTCGCAATGTTTTGCGAACATCCCTCAACGATCCCGAGCTGGAATTTGTGGCCGTCAACGATCTTACCGATCCGAAGACATTGGCTCACCTCCTGAAATACGATTCCATCCTCGGCAACCTTCCGAACAAGATCACTGCCGGCGCCGACAGCATCTCGGTCGATGGAAAGACCATCAAGGTTTTCAAGGAGAAAGACCCTTCGGCGCTTCCCTGGGAATCGGTCGGGGCGCAGGTCGTGATTGAATCGACTGGCCGCTTCACCGATGCCAACGACGCCAAGAAGCACCTGCGCGGCCCGGTGAAGAAGGTGATTATTTCTGCCCCGGCGAAGAATGAGGACGTCACTCTAGTGCTGGGCGTCAACCACGAGAAGTACGATGCCGCCAAGCATCACATCATTTCCAACGCCTCTTGCACCACAAACTGTCTGGCGCCGATCGCCAAGGTGGTGAATGACGCGTTCAAAATCGTCAGCGGAACGATGACCACGATTCACTCGTATACCAACGATCAGGTCATTCTCGACTTCCCGCACAAGGATCTGCGGCGGGCGCGAGCTGCGGCCATCAACATGATTCCGACTTCTACCGGAGCGGCTAAGGCGCTCAAGCTCGTCATTCCTGAGCTGGCCGGAAAATTGGATGGATTCGCGATGCGCGTGCCAACGCCCAATGTTTCGGTGGTCGATCTGGTAGTGTGGGTAGAAAAGAAGACGTCGAAGGAAGAAGTGAATGCGGCATTGAAGAAGGCGTCTGAAGGCGGGCCGCTGAAGGGTTATCTGGGCTTTGAGGAAGGCGAACTTGTTTCGTCGGATTTCAAGGGCGACCCGCGCTCTTCCATCGTCGACGCACCCATGACCTTGGTGGTAGGCGGGAATTGTGTCAAAGTGATTTCGTGGTATGACAACGAATGGGGATACTCCTGCCGCGTGCGGGATTTGATCCACTACATCGCAGGCAAGGGTCTGTAGACTCGCAGTGCCGGCAATTTGCCGGCTACCGAAGTGCGGGCGAGGACGCCCGCACGACAACCGCCGAGTGAGCCTGTCCTGAACAAAGTCGAAGGAAGGGCGACTCTGCTTTTCGGCGGTGCATTTGCACATCGCCTTGAATTAGGAACGAACCGCATTCGGACAAACCAGCCAAAGGACGAACCAGCCAATGTCCAAGCTTTCTATCCGTGATCTTCCTCTCAACGGCACGCGCATCTTCATGCGGGTCGACTTTAACGTTCCCCTGGACGACGGGCGCGTTATGGACGACACGCGCATCCGCGAGACGCTGCCTTCTATCGAGTACGCTCTGCGGCATGGGGCGAGACTTATTCTAGCGTCCCATCTGGGGAGACCGAAGGGGAAGCCCAATCCCAAAATGAGTCTGAAGCCGGTGGCGGAGCGGCTGCGCATGGTCCTCGATAAAGAGCTCGCGCGCGGTGAGAATGTGGGCTTCTGCCCCGAGTGCGTGGGTCCCGAAGCTGAGGAAGTCGCCACCCAATTAGAGAAGGGCCAGACACTGCTGCTGGAGAATCTTCGCTTTCATGCGGAGGAAGAAGCCAATGACGAAAAATTCGCCAAACAACTGGGCAACCTGGCGGAATTCTACGTCAATGATGCCTTCGGCACGGCGCACCGAGCGCACGCATCGACGGTGGGCATTACGAAGTTCGTGTCGAAATCGGCGGCCGGTCTGCTCATGGAAAAGGAACTTCAATATCTGGGCAAGGCCATTGAGCATCCCGAAAAGCCGTTTGTTGCGATCCTCGGTGGCGCCAAAGTTAGCGACAAGATCGGCGTGATTCGAAATCTGATGACCAAGATCGACTCGCTCATCATCGGCGGCGGCATGGCCTATACGTTCCTGAAGGCTCAGGGAAAAGAAATCGGCAAGTCGCTTCTCGAAGCCGACAAAGTAGAACTGGCCCGGCAACTGCTGGAAGAAGCGAAGCAACGAAATGTGAAGTTCCTGTTGCCAATCGATCATGTGGTCGCGATGAAGCCTGATACCAACGCGGTGGTACAGCAGATCGGCGAGGGCCAGCCCATCCCAGCCGATCGCATGGCACTGGATATTGGTCCGAAGACGATCGAATTGTTCTCGGAGGAGATTTCGCGAGCGCGCACGATCGTGTGGAATGGGCCGATGGGAGTATTTGAGGTCCCAGGATTTTCGCGCGGAACATTTAAAATCGCTCATGCGGTGGCGGAAAACGTGGGTGCGATTTCAATCGTGGGCGGCGGCGACACAGTGGCCGCAGTTCGCGGCGCCGAAGTTGCCGACAAGATGACGCATATCTCCACCGGCGGCGGAGCGTCGCTGGAGTTTCTGGAAGGCAAGAAGCTGCCCGGGGTCGAAGCACTCACGGACAAAAAGTGATCGTTCTGGACGCTGGCGTGCCCGATTCTACACTTCGACTCGTACTGGATATTGGCAAGACCATCGAGTTTTGTGGTCCCGCTGACATCACTGAGGAGACGACAGATGCAATCGTAAATGCCGCGAATTCGGCGCTGCTGGGCGGAGGTGGTGTCGATGGCGCAATTCACCGCGCCGGCGGACCCGCGATACTCGCCGAGTGCAAACAAATCGTGAGCAAGATTCGTAGCCTACCCGCGGGAAAGGCGGTCATCACGACCGGCGGCCGCCTGCGCACAAAGTACGTGATCCACACCGTTGGCCCGATCTACCACGGGAGAGAACGCGAAGAAGCTGAACAGTTGGCGAGTTGCCATCGTGAATCGATTCGGCTTGCCGATGAGCACGCTCTCGTATCCCTATCTTTTCCTGCCATCTCCACGGGCGCTTTCGGATATCCAATTTCGGAAGCGGCGCCCATTGCGATTTCCTCCACGGTTGAAGCTCTGGCGTTGGCTAACCATGTCCGCAAAGTTCGATTCGTGCTCTTCGACACTTCTACTCTGCAAGCCTACACACGAGCCGCCGAGAACCTGCACGCGACGGCTTCCTCTTACAAAATCGAGAAGGGATCTTCATGAGAAAGAAGCTCATTGCCGCCAACTGGAAGATGTACAAGACTCCCGACCAGACACGCGAGTTCTTTCGCGACTTTCTGCCGCTGGTCAGCGGACACAGCCGCGACGAGATCGTGATCTGCCCGCCTGACATCAACTTGGCGGCTGCGCTGGAATCGACAAAGGGCTCAAGCGTTGCTATCGGCGGCCAGAACGTGCACTGGAAGCCGGAAGGCGCATTCACGGGAGAGACTTCGGCAGCCATGCTCCTGGCTCTCGGAGCAACCCACGTGATCATCGGACACTCGGAGCGGCGGCAATACTTCTGCGAGACTGACGATACCGTGAACCTGCGGCTGAAGGCCGCGCTGGAAGCCGGTCTCATACCGATTTGCTGCGTCGGCGAAGTGTTGGAAGAGCGCGAAGCGGGTCTGACTGACGACGTGCTGCGGCGCCAGTGTGTGAGAGCCTTTCATGCCATATCCTCCAAGAAAGCTGCGAAGCTGGTAGTTGCCTACGAGCCGGTTTGGGCGATTGGCACAGGCAAGACGGCTACTCCGGAATTGGCCGCTGAGGCCCATGCCGTGATTCGCCGGGAAGCCTCCGAAGTGTTTGGCGAAGATTTCGCTTCGAAGCTCCGCATTCTCTATGGAGGGTCGGTGAAACCGGACAACGCTTCTACTCTGATGGCACAGGAGGAGATTGACGGTGCCCTGGTCGGCGGTGCCTCGCTCGATCCGAAGTCGTTTGCCGGGATTGTGAAGTACTGAGGCTACCGGCAAAGCTACAACCGACTTGTCTGTCGCGAGCACCGTTGCGATCTGCTAATCTTCCTGTTCCCTTGATTTCCCGAGGTTCAATTCTGATCGAACACAGAGAGCGCGGATAACCAAGAGATGACCGAAACTGTGCGTCCTGAGCCCAGTCCACTGTACCGGTGGCTGGTGTTGATCTTTGTCAGCCTGGCGATGTTTGGCAGCTACTACGTCTACGACGCTCTCAGCCCGCTCGCCGATGTGCTCAAGCAGCAACTTGGCTTTTCTGATCTAGACATAGGATTCCTGCAGGCCATTTACAGCTTTCCCAACATTTTCACGGTGGTCATTGGGGGCTTCGTTATTGACCGTATCGGGCTACGAAAATCACTGACGATCTTCGCCGTGCTTTGTTTTATTGGCCCCGCCATCACCGCCACGTCTGGCCACCTCCCGATCATGGCCACTGGACGCCTCATTTTCGGGATGGGCGCGGAATCCCTCAATGTCGCTGTTATCACAGCTTTGGGTCGCTGGTTCCGGGGCAAAGAACTGAGCTTCGCTTTTGGGCTGAACCTCACCACAGCCCGCCTCGGCACGTTTGCCGCGCTGAATTCCCCTACTTGGGCACGCTGGGCCTACGCGAACTGGCGAACGCCGTTTCTCATCGCATTGGCCTTCTCGGCTTTATGTGTGGTGGGAGCGGTCATTTACTGGATCACGGAGGAATGGGCCGAGAAGAACTACAGTCTGGGAGCGGTTTCCACGGACAAGGTGGTTTTCGCCGACCTCTGGAAGTTCGGCGTCAGTTATTGGCTTATCGTCGCGCTTTGCATCGTTTTCTACTCCGCCATCTTCCCTTTCCAGACCTTTGCGGTGAAATTCTTCATGGAGGCGCACGGTACGTCCCGTGAATTCGGAGGCTTCTTATCGAGCATGCTGACGCTTTTTGCCATGATTGCGACCCCCCTGTTTGGCTTGTGGGTGGACCGCATCGGCAAACGTGCTCTGCTGATGATGTTCGGCTCGCTGCTTTTGATCCCTGTGTACCTAATGATGGCCTACACCCAGGTCAACTTATATATACCGATGGCGATGATGGGGGTGGCATTCTCGCTGATCCCCGCGGTGATGTGGCCCTCGGTCGCCTACATCGTCGACCAATCCAAATTGGGAACCGCCTACGGATTAATGACGATGATCCAGAATATCGGGCTGTTCGGTCTGAACCTGCTGGTTGGGTGGGCCAATAACTTTGGTCACGCGGATGCTTCCAATCCAGCCGGTTATCACCTGGGTATGTGGATTTTCTCCGTTCTGGGGATTCTCGGCGTGATATTCGCGTTCCTGTTAAGGCAGCGGGAATTGGGACCGCACGGGCATGGCCTGGAGACGATTACTACAGCGAAGGGTGCCGCTTAGTCTTCCAAATTGCGAAGAACGCGACTCCTGGCTTCGGGCAGGGTTTGACTTTTTAGGTGCGATTCCGCATTCAAACCACCGACTGCAAAGGCTTTCTTTGCAGCACCTGAGGCAAGCGGAGGGACGGTATTCGCATCCGAAGATCGGTAGAAATACTCTGATATTCTGGAACTTCGGTAGGTGAACGTCGGTGCTGCCAAGCTGGGCAAACGATACAACATAAACTACTTATGCCGCATCCCAATCAGTGCGGCCGGAAAAGGCGACTTGACCGAGCCACGACAACCCCAGAGCACCGAAGCTAGCGAAGCCGATTTAATCGAACGGGCTAAGCAGGGGGACGCGGAAGCGTTCCAGATGCTCTATGACAAGCACAAGAGGCGTGTATATTCGCTATGCCTGCGGATGACGGCGAATACCGCCGAGGCGGAAGACCTGGCGCAGGAAGCTTTCTTGCAGCTCTACCGCAAGATCGCTACGTTTCGCGGTGAGTCGGCGTTTTCGACCTGGTTACATCGGCTGTCCGTGAATGTAGTGCTAATGCACTTAAGGAAGAAGAGTCTGCCAGTGGTTTCGTTGGAAGAGACGACACAGGGCACAGACGATGATTCACCGAGGAAGGATTTCGGGGCGGATGATGTGGCGTTAGCCGGATCCATTGACCGGCTGCAATTGCAGAAGGCAGTGGACAGTCTCCCTCCCGGCTACCGAACGATTTTTGTTCTTCACGATATCGAAGGTTACGAGCACAATGAAATCGCCAGGATTGCTGGGTGCTCGGTGGGCAACAGCAAGTCGCAGTTGCATAAGGCCCGCATGAAATTGCGGGACCTGCTCAAGATGAATAGAGCCGAAAAGGCCGGGAAATCTCGGGCAGGGTAAGAGACGATTTAAAATTGCACGATTGTGACCGGCAGGGGCAGCAAGAGCTGCGGCCATACAATAGCCGTGGCGGACTTGGGGAGAAGTTGAGTATGAATTGCGTTGAGCTGCGGCAAAGCTTGGCGGAAGTAGAAAATGGCAGCACCGCGGAACAGAGCGCTCATCTGAGGACGTGCCCAGCGTGCTCGGCGCTGGTGACAGAATTAAGTTTGATCATCGCGGCCGCTGGCCGCCTGCAAGGGGCGGACGAACCCAGTCCCAGGGTTTGGAATTCCATCGAAATCGCCTTACGGCACGAGGGTTTAATCCGTCCGCAGCGCGCCGCGAGACCTCTCATACCTTCGTTCAGCGCGCGCTGGGGCGCGGCCCGGTGGCTGGTGCCGGCGGCCGCTCTGGTGCTGCTGGCTGTGGGAATATTCCTAAGACAGCAGTCCCAGCCCGAGGAATTGACCAAGACCGCATCCGCCACCATTCCAGCGGCGAGTCAATCTGATCTTACCCAGTCGGATTTGAACGACGAAGACTTGATGCAGGAAGTTTCGGCCAACGCTCCGGCGATGAAAACGCAATACCAGGAAAACCTGCAGCGGGTGAACGAATCAATCCGCGATGCTCAGGGTCTGGTGGATGAGAGCCCAAACGACCAGGACGCGCGTCGTTCGCTGATGGACGCCTACCAGCAAAAATCCATGCTTTTTGAGATGGCGATGGACCGTTCTCTGCCATAATATTGGAATTTTTCCAGCGGCACTCAAGGCGATGACTGAACAGATGACGAGGCAAGCTTGGGGGGAGTCGGTTATGGTGAGTACACGCGCGGCAAAGCTCGTTGCAATTGGCGTGATCGTCGCGGGCACGCTGGTGGCCGAGAGCAGGAAAGAGTTTCACTTCGCCGTGGGACCGAAGGCGGGCATCTCGGTTATGAACCCCTACGGCTCCATCTCGGTAAAACCATCGCTGAACAATACCGTCGTGGTCAATGCGGTTTTGCACTCCGATAAAGTTGAAGTCGATAACAATCAAACCGGAAACCGCGTCGATATTCAATCGCACCTGCTGGCCGGCGCCGACGCAGATTCCGGTCGTGTGGATTACGAAGTGCTTATTCCAGCCGACGCCAGCATCACCCTGCATTCCAGTAGCGGATCGCTGCGTGCCGAGAAGCTGCACGGCGACGTCACCCTGGAAGGCCCGGGGTCGGCAGTCGATGTTCGCGACGTTTCCGATGCTCACGTTCACGTGAAGACTATGAACGGAGCTGTAAGTTTAGCCAACATCCAAAACGGGCACGTTGAGGTCGATTCGTTAAGCGGAGACGTTACGCTTACAGGCGTAACCGGACCTTTGGTTCAGGTCGTGTCCACCAGCGGCCGAATCAATTACATCGGCGACTTCGGAAACAGCGGCGAATATCGGCTCACCAGCCACAGCGGCGATATCGAAGCTACGATCCCCGAATGGACCTCGGCCGACGTTAGTGCGCGCTCGGTAAAGGGAGAAGTCCGCGACGATATTCCTCTGCAACCCAAAACGCACACCTGGTTTCCCATCGACAAGGGACGTGCCTTCGCAGGTACCATGGGGCGCGTAGCTGTGTCCTCTACGGTGGTGCTGCGGACGTTCAGTGGTAAAATCCACCTCAGAAAACGCTCCGAAAAACAATAACTAAAACGAAGCGCAAAACGGATCGGCGCCAGTGGCCTGACCGGCCAGCCAAGACTTCTGGCGTTCGTGTGTTTAGCCCAGAGCCCGTGGCAGGTCGAGATTACGAAACGCAAGCTGTGATCTTGATCGGCTTCATGGGCGGTGGCAAGAGCAGTGTGGGCCGGGTTTTAAGCGAACACCTGGGCTGGACATTCGAAGACCTTGACCAGCGCATTGAGCAGCGTGAGCGGCGAAGGGTAGATGAAATATTCCGCGATTCCGGAGAATCGGAATTTCGACGCGCCGAACACGCAGCGCTCAAGGATTTGCTGAGCGAGTTACCCGCAGGAGCCGGGAGAATCGTAGCCCTCGGGGGTGGCGCCTTTGTGCAGAAGCACAATGCCAGAATAATCAAAGCTGCGAAGGTTCCCACGGTATTTCTGGACGCGAGTGTCGAAGAGTTGTGGCGGCGTTGCCGGCAGCAGGCCGATGACGAAGGCATGGAGCGTCCGTTGCTGACGACTCTCACAAGCTTTCGCAAGCTTTATGATGCCCGCCGTCCGCACTACTCGAAAGCATTTCTTAGGGTAGAGACCGGAGGCAAGACCGTCGATAAGATCGCGGCGGAAGTGGTTGCGGCTCTGGACCTGCGTCCAAGCCGGACGGTTTGAAACGGGTCGGTTCAGAGCGGTCGGGAGCGAGAGACCAAGTACGAGGAGAGAAGCTGTGATTTTGATAGCGCGGATGCGGTGGGAAATAACGGTTGTTCTAGCCTGCACCGCTTTATTATCTGCTGGCGAAAAGAAAGACACTGCAAAACCAGCAACCAGCCAAATGGTCGATTCAGGTGCCTTCGGAGTTTTCGTGAAAGGCCAGCGCGCCGTCACTGAAACTTTCACCATCCAGCAGGAAAACGGCACCAGCGTGGTCAAGTCACGCTTGCAGGAAACAAATCCTTCAGCCTCGGCAAGTCAAACGTCAGAACTGCAGATGACAGGAGCCGGGGAACTGATTCATTACGATTGGACGGATGGCACCGGCTCGCTGGTAGTAACTCCGAACAACGAATTCCTCCTTGAAAAAATAACCCCCTCGCCTTCGGCCAAGGCGGCCGAGCAGCCGTTCCTGATGCCGAACACTTCAGCGATTCTGGACAACAATTTTTTTATCCACCGCCAAGTGCTGGCCTGGCGCTATCTGGCAACCAACTGTCGCACGGAAGGTGGCTCCTTGAAGTGCCAGCAAGGCTCCGTGGAATTCGGCGTGCTGGTGCCACAGGATCGGACGTCGCTGCGAGTCCGCATGGAACTTGTGGGAAGAGAGAAGGTCACCATTCGCGGCGCGGAGCGGGAGCTGTTGCGCCTCGACCTGAAAGGCGAAGCTTTCTCATGGGCCCTGTGGGTCGATGATAAGGATCAGTTCAAACTAATCCGCGTCCTTATTCCCGACGCTAATACCGAAGTAGTGCGGGACTAGCGGCAACACGGCACTTGCGCGACACTTGATTCGGAGCTAGGTACTAACCATGCCGGTGACGGATGGACGGACGGCGCGGGTTCTAATCACGGTGCTGCTGTTTGCGCTGGGGTTGGGCTTTCTTTACGTCGCCAGGGAAACACTGATCGCCTTCCTGTTTGCCATCTTCTTCGCCTACCTGATGAGCCCGCTGGTCTCGTACCTGGAAAAGCTTCTTCGTGGGCGGGGCCGCGCAATTGCCGCAATTTACCTGTTACTGCTGGGCCTGCTGGTTCTCCTTTTCGTTGCCATGGGACCGCGCATTGGCCGCGAAGGGGCGCGCTTAGTGCAGTCGCTCCCATCGCTGGCCCAGCTGAGTTCCGGGCAGATCGCGAAACAACTGGAACAACAACACCCTGGCTGGGACTACCGAATTGTCAATTTGTTGCGCGACTACCTCGCCAGCCATGGCGACGACATCGCAAACCTGGCTAAGAATGTTGGCCTGCGCGTTGCGGACGTGGCGAAACAGGCATGGCTGCTGGTGATAGTGCCGTTATTGTCGATCTTCTTTTTGAAAGATGGCCGAGCCCTCAGCGAAATCCTCCTCGACCTGGTGCAGTCGCGGCCGCAGCGCGAACTTCTGCAAGGCGTCCTCAGCGATCTGAATCAGATGCTGGCCCACTTCATTCGGGCGCAGTTGACCCTGGCGGCGTTGTCGTTCGTCATCTATTCCTCCGTTTTGGGCATTATGCGAATGCCGTATGCTCTGGTTTTGGGGACGCTGGGCGGATTGCTGGAATTTATTCCGGTGGTAGGACCCCTGGTGGCAGGACTCACGATCGTCAGTGTCGCGCTATTGTTGGGCTACCCGCATTGGCTGGCAATCATCGTATTTCTCGGAATCTGGCGGCTGATTCAGGATTATGTAACCCAGCCGCGGATCATGGGACAGAGCATGGAATTGCATCCGCTCGCGGCAATTTTCGGTGTGATGGCAGGTGGCGAAATTGCCGGAATTCTGGGGATATTCCTTTCCATTCCCGTCATGGCTACTCTGCGCATTTTATTCCGGCGTTGGCGGCTCTACGCGGAAAAGAGAAAATTCGGTCCGCTCAATGAATACGTACTCGACCCGCAGCGTGTGCGGCCCAAGTAGTGCTCCATTCTTCCTCTGACCTTTTAGCAGGCTAAAAAATGTTAGCGAGCTAAAAAATCAGGTGCTCCGGCTTAGGCTCCCGCTCCGGCGGCTTTCTGGGCATTCACGTTGCGAAGGAATTCGGCCGCCGACTCAGGCAGCACTGTATTGATGAACATGCCCGATCCCAGTTCGAAGCCAGCCACGCGCGTCAAGCGCGGAATCACGCTCACATACCAGTGAAAGTGCCGCGCCCCCACATAGTCAGAGGGGCCGCTGCGGATGGTGAAATTGAGATCCGGATTTTCCAGGCCTACATAAATCTTGGCGAGCAAGGTCCGCAGCACACGAGCTAGGTCTGTGATCTCCACGGCGCTGATGTCGCCAAAGCTCGCCATGTGGCGCAGCGGAAAGATGTGAGTGGCGAACGGCGTAGGCGAAGCGAATACTTCCAAGGCCACGAACATTTCGCTTTTGATCACGATCCGCGTGTGATCCTCAATCTCCCGTTCCACCATGTGGCAAAACATGCATTCCCCCGCATCGTCGTAATGGCGCAAAGCCTCGTGGAGCCTATGCCGAACCTGGCTGGGAATCACCGGAGTCGCAATGAGCTGAGAATGCGGATGCTGTAAACTCGCTCCCGCATCGGCGCCGTGGTTCTTGAAAATTGTGACGTGATTGATGCGTTGGTCGGCACTCAGCGAATTGTATCGCTCCTTAAAGACGCATAATATTCGCGCCACCTGCGCATCCGGCAACAGAGCCATGCAGCAGGCATGGTCTGGACTGTCGATAATCACTTCATGAAAACCGAAGCCCTCGATGCGCCTCCGCAGGTGCTGAAGGTTTCGAGTCGGTTGAACCTCGCTGGACAGTGCGGCGAACTTGTTGGGAATCACTCTTACGGCCCAGGGCTCGCTTGTATTTCCCGGAAACCGCAGAACTTCAGGTGGCGTCTTGTTTTCGTTGCCGGGGCAGAATGGACAGCTCTCAACAAACGACGGCACTGCCTGCGCCGTCCGATGCGTGGCTAGCTCCTCGGGACGGCGGGCGCGTTCGGTAGCGATGATGACCCATTCCTTGGTGAAGAAATTCTGTCGAAGCTCCGGCATGGTGACCCTCCAATTCCTCCATCGGCAGAAAGAGCGTTGATCGGATGTGACGGAAGACTCGCCCCTATCGACTCCAGGGTTGACGTAACGACGTTCCTCCTCCGCGGTTTGCTTGTGCATAGTGACCTTTGGGTCGTTTTCCGGGCATACCCGCTGTTGTAGAATCCAAAGTATCCGCTTATGACCAAGAGACTTCCCATCGGCATTCTTGGCGCTACCGGTGTAGTTGGACAGCGGTTTATCCAAATGCTGGAGCGTCATCCGTGGTTTGAAGTGGCGTGGCTCGCCGCTTCTGACCGCTCTGAAGGCAAAACCTACGCGGAAGCTGTGCGTTGGAGGCTGAAGACACCCATCCCGCCAAATGTTGCCGGCATGAAGGTTTCCCCGGCCACTCCTGAGGGCGCTCCCAGGATTATTTTCGCTGCGCTCGATGCCTCGATTGCTGCCGAAATGGAGCCGCGCTTCGCCGAAGCCGGCTGCGCCGTAGTTTCCAATTCCAGCGCTTTGCGCATGCAGGCCGACGTCCCGCTAGTGATTCCCGAGGTCAATAGCGGACACATTAAGTTGATCGATGGGCAGGCCTGGCGGAAGAAGTCTGGCGGATATGTCGTGACTAATCCCAACTGCTCCGCCATCGGGCTGGTCCTGGCACTGGCGCCATTGCAGCAGCGCTTCGGCCTGGAAGCCGTGATGGCCGTGACCATGCAGGCTGTCAGTGGCGCGGGTTATCCGGGAGTGGCGTCGCTCGACATTCTGGGCAATGTGATTCCCTACATTCGCAACGAAGAAGAAAAGATGGAGGAAGAAACGCTGAAGCTGCTGGGACAACTCAACGGAACAAAAATTATTCCAGCCGCATTCGCGATGAGCGCGCAGTGCAATCGAGTTGCCGTCGAGGATGGCCACACCGAATCGGTTTCAGTTCGGTTGAAAACGAAAGCCAAGCCGGAGGAAATCGTTGCAGCATGGAACGGCTACCGTAGCGAGCCTCAGGAATTGAAGCTGCCCAGCGCCCCTGAGCGACCGGTGGTTTATCTGGAGGCCAATGACCGTCCGCAGCCGCGCTTCGATGTCGACATGGGAGCAGGTATGACCACAGCCGTAGGACGCCTGCGTTCCTGTGGCGTGCTGGATTGGAAGTTCACTGTGCTGTCGCACAACACCATCCGAGGCGCGGCCGGCGCGGCCGTGCTCAATGCCGAATTGCTCAAGGCCAGGGGTTATCTCGACCTGCAATGAAATCCGAGCCCCACTCCCGTAATCCCGCCAGGACGCCACGCCGATGATCGTGATGAAATTCGGCGGCACTTCGGTGGAGGATGCACGGGCCATCGAGCGCGTGGCTGCAATTGTAAAAGGCCGCCTGCCACAACAACCTTTGGTGGTGGTCAGCGCAATGGCCAAAGTGACCGACACGCTTCTCACGATGGCACGAGCGGCCGGTGCGGGAGAACGGAAAGCTGCCCTCAAACTTTGCCGCTCCCTTCAGGAACGCCACTACAATACAGCCAGCGAATTACTGGGCACAGCGCTGTTTACCGACTTCCACTCGGAACTTGGGAGCGACTTCGAGGGTCTCGATGAATTGCTGCGCGGCATCTCTGCAGTGGGCGAACTGACGCCACGGACCACCGATCACGTCGCCGCCTTCGGCGAGGTGCTTTCCAGCAAGATTGTGGCAGCCGCATTTTCCGCCCAAGGCTTAAAGGGCGCGCACGTGGATGCCCGAGACATCCTGGTCACGGATAGCAATTACACAGAAGCGGCGCCACAGCAGGAAGAAACCAACCAGCGCCTGCAAACCAAAGTAAAGCCGCTGCTCGATGCCGGGCAGGTTCCCGTGATGGGCGGATTTATCGGAGCAAATCGCGCCGGTGTAACCACCACAATCGGACGAGGCGGCTCCGACTATTCCGCGGCGATCGTAGGCGCTGGTTTGGGCGCGGAACGAATTGAAATCTGGACCGACGTCGATGGAATTCTGACCACTGACCCGCGCATCTGTCCGGAGGCCCGCAGGATCAAGGTAATTAGCTTCGACGAAGCGGCCGAGTTGGCCTATTTTGGCGCGAAGGTGCTTCATCCGGCAACGGTACTGCCCGCGATCCAGAAAAATATTCCGGTATACGTTCTGAATTCACGGAACCCGTCGTGCGAGGGGACGAAGATTACAACGCGGGCGCCGCAGGGCAAGAACATTTTCAAAGCCATTGCAGTGAAAAAACGCATCACCATCGTGGACGTGGCTGCTCCGCGAATGCTGCTCGCGCACGGCTTCCTGCGCGCGATTTTCGAGGCCTTCGACCGGCACAAGGTTGCGGTCGATGTCGTCTCAACCTCCGAGGTAAGCGTATCATTGACCGTCGATTCCAACTACGCGATTCCAGCTCTCGCCGCCGACCTTGCGAAGCTGGCCGACGTAAAATATGAAGGCCGCAAGGCTATCGTCTGCCTCGTAGGCGAAAGTCTGCGGGATAAGCCAGGCGTGGCCGCACTGGTGTTTGGCAAGTTGGCAGACAAAAAAATTCGCATGATCTCGCAAGGCGCGTCGGAAATTAATTTAACCTTTGTGATCGAAGAAGATGAAGTACCCGCAGTGATCCAGCGTCTGCATAGTACGTTTTTTGCGGAGCTGGATCCGGAAGTATTCGCGTAAGGGCTTTCATCGCAGAGGACGCTGAGCAAGACCGCGAGCGGAGCGCGAAGAACTTGCAGGGATTCTCTGTTCCTCCACGGCATTTCTCCGCGATCTTTCTCCGCGACCCCCGCGTGGAGGTTCGAATGAATATACTGCTTCTCGGCCGCGGCAAGACGGGATCGCTGGTGGCGCAAGTGGCGCGCCAGCGCAAACACAATATTCGTGTCGTGGGCGCGATCGAGAACGCTGCCTGCGCTGCCCTCACGGCGGACAAGCTGGGCGACATCGATGTCGTGATCGATTTCACCGCTCCCTCCTGTATCGTCGGTCATATCGAGGCCTGCATGGGCGCGGGCAAGAATATGGTAGTCGGCACTACCGGCTGGTACGCTGAACTGGACCGCATCCGAAAGTTAGTCGAAGGCCAGGGCTCAGGATTTCTCTACGCGGCAAACTTCTCCGTGGGAGTGAATCTGTTTCTTGACGCCGCACGTGCCGCGGCCGCCGCCCTGCGTTACGAGTACTCCGGCCAAATCTTCGAGCGTCATTACGTTCAAAAAAAGGATGCACCCTCGGGAACAGCCATTGCCCTGCAGCGTGCAATCCGCGAAGCCAGCGGCAAAAGCAATGATAAAGATATCGAAATCACTTCTTTCCGCGAAGGCGATGTTGTGGGCATGCACGAGTTCGTGCTCGAATCCCCTGCCGACAGAATTTACCTCTGTCACGATGCCAAGTCTCGGCAGGGCTTTGCCGAGGGGGCCGTGCGCGCCGCGGAATGGCTCGCCGGAAAAAAGGGATTCTACGATTTCCAGGACGTTTGGCGGGAACTTTAGCGGGCAACGGTTCCACTGCAACTACATTCGCGTTATCTTATTACCATGCAACTTCGTGGATGCGGCACCGCACTCGTCACTCCTTTTCATCAGGATGGTTCGATCGATGACGCAGCCCTGCGCAATCTGGTCGCATGGCAGCTCGAATCCGGCATAGATTTTCTCGTCCCCTGCGGAACCACTGGCGAGACGCCCACTCTTAGCCACGACGAATGGCTGCACGTTATCGATACGACTATCGAAGTGGCGGCGGGGCGTGTCCCCATCGTAGCTGGCGCGACTTCGAACTCGACGCATGATGCCGTAGAAAAAGCCAAGGAAGTCTCCGCGCGCCACGGGGTTGACGCGATTCTCACGGCGTCCCCTTACTACAACAAACCAACTCAGGAAGGCCAATACCGGCATTTCAAAGCGATCGCGGAGGCCGTCGGCGACAAACCGGTAATTCTCTACAACGTTCCGGGCCGCACCGCGGCCAATATCGAACCGGGAACGCTTGCGAGGTTAGCTGAGATTTCGAACATTGTGGGCGTCAAAGAAGCCAGTGGCAATATGACGCAGGTCGCCGAGATCATTAACGCCGTGCCTGAAACGTTTCTGGTCTTCTCCGGGGACGACGCGGTCACCCTGCCTGTGATCGCCTTGGGCGGCGTAGGAGTAGTTTCGGTTGCGTCGAACGAGATTCCCCGCGAGATGGCGACCATGACACGGGCCGCGCTCGACAATGACTGGAACACGGCACGCAGTATTCATCGCAAATATCTCGCCTTGATGCTGGCGAACTTCATCGAATCCAGCCCGCTCCCGGTGAAAGCAGTACTGACGATGATGGGCAAGATCGAGGAGAATTACCGCTTGCCATTGCTTCCGATGCGCCGCGACACTCGATCGAAGCTGCAGAAAGTTGCTACGGAAGCTGGGCTCATCGCGAGTGCCGCGCCGTCCGCTCCGCAACCTGCGGAATTCTACATTTATGAAAACTGGCTCGCCGGCCCACACAAGATTGTGTTGCACCGCGGATCATGCGGACAATGTAACCAAGGCAAAGGCCGGCCCGCGGGCCACGACGCCAACCACGCGCGCTGGCACGGACCATATTCGACTTTGGCCGAAGGCCGCGAGATCGCGCAGGGTATGACGGGCATTCTGATTCGGGGTGAGTGTAAGTGCGTGTAGCAAATCGGACCTCAGGCGTCAGACCCCAGCCAAATTCGTGGCCGCCTGGTATGAAGCCCTGAAGCTTTTGAGTACCAAGGTCCGACGTCTGAGGTCCGAAGTCACACATGCAATCCCTAAAATCTTCCATCGAACGCCTGGCCGCGCTAGGCGAAGTCGAACACAATCCCGAGGCTCGTGCGGCGTTTCTAGAATTCCGTGACGCACTTACACAGGGTAAGATTCGCGCCGCGGAGAAAATCGACGGCCGCTGGGTGGTGAACACATGGGTCAAGCATGGCATTCTCCTTGGGTTTCGGCTCGGCGAATTGGCAGAGACGGGCTGCGCGGCGCTGACTTTCGTGGATAAAGACACTTTTCCTGCGCGCCGGTTTTCCTTAGCCGACCGCGTGCGCGTCGTTCCCGGCGGATCGTCGGTGCGCCTGGGAGCGTATGTTGCGCCCTCGGTCATTTGCATGCCGCCCATGTTCATCAACGTGGGAGCATATGTCGACGAAGGGACGATGGTCGACTCTCACGCTCTGGTAGGCTCGTGTGCGCAGGTTGGCAAGCGCGTCCATATCAGCGCGGCGGCGCAGATCGGCGGCGTGCTCGAACCCGTAAACGCCGCTCCCGTGATCGTTGAGGACGACGTACTGGTTGGCGGCAACTGCGGAATCTATGAGGGCACGCTGGTGCGAGCGCGCGCCGTATTGGGCGCAGGAACAATCTTGACACGATCGACGCCGCTTTACGATTTGGTGCGGGACGAAGTTTACCGCGCTACGAAAGAGACAACACTCGAAGTTCCAGAAGGCGCTGTGGTTGTGCCCGGATCGCGCGCTGTGAGGAAGGGCGCGGCGGCTAAGTTAGGCGTCTCGTTATACACACCGGTAATCGTGAAGTACCGCGACGACAAAACGGACCGGGGAATCGAACTCGAAGACTGGTTGCGATAGTGTCATTGCACTCAGAGTTCCTTCGACATCACGATGCAGTGGCATTCCACTCCATCCTTCATCGGACGCAATGAACGAATCTCCTCTAGTCATCTTCTCCGCGAGGTCCGCCTCGTCCGTGCGTGTGCCTTCGAGAAAGGTCTCGATCGCAAAGGCAGAGTTGATAAGCGAGGCCATCGCTGGTCGGTCGATTGCAGTTGCAACGCGAACAAAAGATGTTTCGCGTCATGACGAGACCCACTAGCCGGCACTCACGCGAAGGTAACCGTTTTCGACAGCCACCGACAATTCTTCAAAGCTTTGGACTGCGGCATCCGCTTCTCCCAGTTTTTCCTTCTCGAATGTGCTAGCGAAGCCTACGACTTTCATCCCGCCGGCGTGTGCCGAGCGAATCCCAGCGGGTGCGTCTTCAATCACCAAACACTCCTGTGGCTTCACGCCCAGCAACTTCGCGGCTCTCAAATACGGCTCGGGATGGGGCTTTCCGTTGGCGACATCTTCTGCTGTAACCAGAACCTTGGGAACTCGCAGCCCGGCGAGGCGCAGCCGCGCGGTGGCCAGATCGCGCGTTCCCGACGTGACCACACCCCAGCGGCCGTCGGGGATCGTATTCACCAGGTCGATAGCGCCGGGCATCACAGCAACATCCACACGGTCGTCTGCCTCGCGACTTTCCAGTTTACGCAATTCCGCTCCAGCATCGAGATGGGGGGCTACGGCGCGAATCACTTCGATGGCACGGACGCCGTGGGCGATGGCGATTACCTTCTCCTCGTCAATTCCCTGCTCGCGCGCCCAGGCGCGCCACTGGCGGTCCACGGAGCGAGTGGAGTCAATCAGCACTCCGTCGAGATCGAAGAGAATTGCCGCACACCGGAAAATGGTCATACTTTTTTTTATCATAGGCAGAGTTATCGCGACCTTGAGCGCTCGGAACGTGCAGCACACGTGGGGAGAAATTACGAAAGCCGTTGGATGGCGCTAGGGGTTCGAAGGTGGAAGAATCAGTGTCGGTGTCGCCATCAACATCGAATGCTCGGATTGCTGGCGTATTTGCAAATGCTTCTGACGGAAGTGGTTCTTAGCGCGCTCGCCCCAAGCGCGTACGAACCAATAATTCAAACCAGCGCCAATGGCAGAACTGATCAGGGGAATCATGCGTCCAGCCCACTTTTCGACCACTTCCGCGCTGGCTCTCGCAGCGATGCGCTGGATTACTCGCGGAACAAACTTATTAACTATTTCTTTTTCCATCAGCTCGCGACTGATGTCGACTCCGGCCGCGCTGGCGGCCGCAATCCAGAGTTCAGCGATTTCTGTGTCGGTATTGAATTGAAAACCATAAACCAGGCTAAGCTTTTGGATGGTGCGCATGGTGATCGCGGAGAGGATTCCGAGATCCGGCAAAATCGTGATCAGCCCGCCCATTCCGAAGCCCGCTCCCTCGACCGCCGCAAGTTTCATACCGCTGCGAACGATGTCGTCCGCAACCACGTCGAGTTCACCCAGCTCCAGCGAATATGTACCGTGGTAGCCGCTGATTGGCAACCGGTATGCCGTCCGTAGTTGCAGCAGAAATTTCTCCGGGTCAACTCGCACCGTCGAGTAAGCGCTGGTCAGTCCCCTGGTCAGAGATTTTTCTACGCGGGCGCGAAGCCACGATTTGGTTTGAGCGTCAGCCATTTATTCACATTAATCCCGCGGCTCACAGAAAGCTATCGGGGACGCTCTGTAGCCGCGCTCGATGCGGCGCGAAACACAGTCTGTGCTAGCATCAAAGTTTACCCAATGCCAACTGGAAAGCTGCAAGTCATCCCTCTCGGGGGCCTCGGCGAGTTCGGTATGAACTGCATGGCCGTTCGCTGGGGCGACGACATTATTGTGATCGACGCGGGCCTCATGTTTCCCGAGGCTGAATTGCTGGGTGTCGATATTGTTGTCCCCGATATTTCTTACCTCGTCGAAAATCGCGAGCGGGTTCGCGGCATCATTCTCACTCACGGCCACGAGGATCACATCGGCGCGCTGCCTTGGATTCTCTCGGAGCTGAATGTGCCGGTGTGGGGCACGGAATTCACGCTGGCGTACGTGGATGACAAGCTCGACGAGCACGGCTTGCTCGACGATGCCGACCTGCGCGAGATTCGCGCCGGCGAGCGCTTTAAGGTCGGCGCGTTCACGATTCATCCCATTCGAGTAACGCACAGTCTCGTGGATTGCGTCGCGCTGGCGATTCACACTCCGCTCGGCGTGATTATTCATACTGGCGATTTCAAGGTCGATCCCACGCCGACCGACAACCATCTCTTCGATTTGCACGCCTTCGCCGAATATGGCAAACAGGGCGTCCTGGCGCTGTTTCAGGATTCGACCAACGTCGAGCGCAAGGGTTACACGCCGAGTGAGCGCGCGGTGCGCCGGAAGTTCGACGAAGTCTTCGCGCACACTCAACGGCGACTTTTCATTTCGTGTTTTTCCTCTTCCATTCATCGCATCCGGCTGGCGGTGGAGCTCGCCCACCAGCACGGTCGCAAAGTGGCGTTCATCGGCCGCTCGATGAACAACTCTGCAGAAATCGCCGAGGATCTTGGCTATCTCGAAATTCCCGATGGGCTCGTGATCAATCCCGGCGAGATGAAGAATTTTCCGCCGGAAAAAGTCTGCGTGATGATCAGCGGAACTCAGGGTGAGCCGATGTCGGCGCTGTCTCGTGCGGCGGTGGACAACCACAAGTACGCCAAAATCGAGAAGGGTGACACGGTCGTGCTCTCGTCGCGCATCATCCCCGGCAATGAGAAGACGATTTACCGCATGATCGATCACTTGTTTCGCCGCGAGGCATACGTGATCTACGAGGACGGAACCTCGCCTCCCATCCACGTCAGCGGCCACGCCAGCCAGGAAGAGTTGAAGCTCATCATCAATCTGGTGAAACCGAAGTATTTCGTCCCGATCCACGGCGAGTACCGCCAACTGAAGCTGCACGCCGAAATGGCCGGCGCTATGCACAGTTCGGTGGGAAAAGTAATCTTGATCGAGAGCGGCGAGGTTCTCGAATTTGATGACCACGGCGCCCGTAAAGCCGGACGCGTGAATGTTGGCCGCGTCTGCATCGATTCCGGCTCGCGCACGGACGTGGTTGAGGATTTGATTATTAAAGACCGCCGGCACTTGAGCGAAGATGGCATCGTGTTGCCCATCATCGCGATTAACAAGTTGTCGGGCGAGGTGGAAACCACGCCGGAGATCGTGACGCGCGGCTTTAATCCTGGCGAAGATGGTTTGATGGACGGAGCGCGGCGCGTTGTCGAAGACACATTGGCGCACTCCAGCGAAGAAGAAAAAGCTGACTACGGAGTGATCAAAGAAAAAATCCGCGCGGATTTGAAGCGCTACATTTCCAAGCAGACCCAGAAACGACCGCTAATTATGCCGGTGATACTGGAAATCTGACGCGATCCGCTGATGGTAACTCTCAATGACATTCGCACGGCCGAATCTCGGATCCGAGGCATAGCCGTCCGCACGCGCCTGATCGAATTCAAACTCCGCGCCGAGGACCGTCGCCAACTCTTCCTCAAGCCCGAAAACCAGCAACCGATCGGCGCCTTCAAGCTACGCGGAGCCTACAACAAGATTGCTTCGCTCTCGGCAGAAGATCGCAAGCGCGGAGTAATCACCTACTCAAGCGGTAATCACGCGCAAGGCGTGGCGTATGCGGCGCGAGCACTGGGCGTGAAGGCCGTGATCGTCATGCCGGACAGTGCTCCGGCCATCAAACGCGAGGCTACGGCGGCGCTCGGAGCGCAAATTGTCTTCGTGGGTCCGGGCAGCACAGAGCGTCAGGCCAAAGCTGAAGAGCTGGCCGCACAGTATGGATATGTAATCGTGCCTCCCTACAACGACAAGCAGATCATCGCCGGCCAAGGCACGATTGGATTGGAAATTCTGGAAGACCTGCCCGAGGTAGAAACCGTTCTTGCGCCGGTCGGCGGAGGAGGGCTCATCAGCGGCGTAGCGACTGCAATGAAGTTGAGCAATTCCTCGATCAAGATCATCGGCGTAGAGCCGGAACTGGCAGCCGATGCGCAAGCCAGCCTCCGCGCAGGAAAGATCGTTCAGTTCCCTGCCAGCGAAGTTTCGAGAACCATCGCCGACGGACTGCGCACGCAAAGCGTCGGCGCCATCAACTTCGAGCACATTCGCCGTTACGTCGACGACATCGTTACCGTGACTGAAGATGAGATTCGTGAAGCTGTGAAATTATTATCGGCACATTACAACACAGTCGCCGAGCCCAGTGGAGCGGTCGCCGTGGCAGGATTTCTGTTCCACCGCGAACAGCTTCCGAAGACGAAGGTAAACATCGCCATTATCAGCGGAGGCAACATTGATCCCAAATTGTTGGAAGAACTCCGCCTGCAGTAGCCACACCAGGACTAGACGCACGCAGATCCAGTCTACGATGCTGGAGGGGATGCTCCGGTCAGGATGACTACCTCTGGGAAGGCTCTTGAAGTATCGACTTCAGATCGCTTTTGAACCACCCGCCTTGGCCCAACGCACGATCGCTACGACAGACCAGACCGCCTCGACCAATCCGAAGGGCCAAGCGCCCTGCAGAAAGCCATACGCCGAGCCGAGCGCGCACGCTCCGGCAAAGGCCAGGATGAACCACCGGCTGCGCGCTTCCAGTGCGTAGCACACGAGCATCGCCGTAACCGCAAACAGGCCGAAGATCGATAAGGGCGTCATCGCAACGCGTTCACACTCGCTGATATTGAGTCGTCGTAAGCGCTCGCCGCGACTCCGAATTATGATAGCGCGATGGAGAACTGACCTGAGATGCCGACGGCACTCAAGACCCTAGAGATCCAAAACCGGCGACAATGGCGAACCTGGCTGGGAAAAAACCATGCATCGAGTCCGGGTGTTTGGCTCGTCTTCTACAAAGATCATACGGGAATTGAGTCGATCCCATATGAGGATTCGGTTCACGAAGCCCTGTGCTTCGGGTGGATCGACAGCCTCGTCAAACGTGTCGATGATGATCGATACGCGCGCAAGTTCACACCGCGAACGCCTGGCAGCAAGTGGTCCGAGATAAATCGCAAACGCTGGATCGAAGTCGAGGCAACTGGGCTCGTCACCGCCGCCGGGCGGGCAGCAGCGCCAACTGCCAACACTTACGCGCCGCGGCCGTCAATCCCAGATCTGCCTGCCTACATCGCCAGAGCGTTGAAAGCGAATCCGCAAGCATGGAGCTTCTTTCAAAAGTTGGCACCAACCTACCGACGTCATTTTGTGACCTGGATTCATTCTGCCGTTCGACCCGAGACACGTGAAAAGCGCATTCACGAATCGATCGCTCTGCTGGCGGCCGGATGAAAGCTAGGCTTGAAATAGCCGAGGTTCTGGTAAGTTATTGGACAGGAAAGCTCCTCGAATTTTATGAAACTGCGATTTGCCTGTATTGCCACGCTCACCTTAACTTTCCTTATTTCCTCCTTCGCCGCCGCCGATGCCCTGCGAGGAACTTTGGTGAGCGAAGAAGCCATCCGCATCTCGCCCAGCACAGAGGCCGCCAAACTGGTTGAGGTAGGACGTGGGCGCGAATTGATCATCATTGAGAACGGCCGCGATTGGGTTCACGTGCAGGCAATTCTGACTCAGCCCACTCACGAAGAAGGCGCCACCGAGGAAGAAGAGGAAGGCAAAACGGTTACCGGCTGGGTTCCCGCTAGAGCAGTAGTGATGGCAACCACTCAGGACGGTGATCGAATTATCTTTGGCGAAGCCGCGGATTCGGAAGATCAGGCCAGCCGTCGCCGGGGCCGGCGCGATGCTGCCCAGGATGCCTTGCAACTCTATTATCGCCTCTATGACCTCATGCCCACTTCGCCCCTCGCTGCCGAAGCGCTTTATCGTGCGGCCGATATCCGCTGGCAAATCGATCGCGCCGACGTTATGTCGCGGGCTTCGGCGCACGCACGCGAAAACTACATGCGCGCCCAAATGAGAGAAGAGTGGATGAGGCTGGTGATCAAAAAATATCCCGGCACCAAGTGGTCGGACCTGGCGAGTTTTCGTTTGATTGAGAACAAGCTTTGTGGCGAGTGGGAAGGCTTGGCGAAGTGTCCGGACAAAGAAGCCGATTTGTACGAGAATTATGCCAAGGAGCACTCGCAGTCTCCTGCAGCCGCTGAAGCTTTGTATGACGCCGCTTGGAGGCGCGCGGCGCTGATCGAGATTTATAAAACCGAGCCCAATCAGAAAAAGTCTGCCGAATCGAGGGACCGCGCGCTGGCGCTGGCGCAGAAAATCATCAGCCAATACTTGCAAAGCGATTGGGCCTTGCGTGCGCAGCGGCTGATCTTCTACATTCAGCAGGGCATCCCAACCTACGGAAATACGGCGGACTGAACTTGCCCATCTATCAAGCTGTTGTTCTTGCCATCATTCAGGGACTGGCGGAGTTCATCCCGGTCTCGAGTTCGGGACATCTCATCATCGTCCGGCGGCTGCTCGGCTGGAACGAATTGTCGCCTGCGCATGAACTTACGTTTGACGTGGCGCTGCATTTCGGAACCTTGCTCTCTGTCCTCATCTATTTCCGCAGAACCTGGTTCCAGATTGTTCGGGCGGCGTTTGGCGGAAAGGTAGTGCGCTTTTCCGAAGCTGGTGGCTCGGATGTGAATTTGTCCGCAGACGAGCAACGGGAAGAGCGTTTACTCCTTTGGTTCCTGGCAATCGCTACCATTCCAGGAGCGATCGCCGGCAAGCTGCTCGAAAGCTCCGCCGAGGATTATTTTCGCGAACACATCTTTTTGATAGCCGGGGCGCTGATTCTGGTAGGACTATTGATGTGGCTGGGCGAAAAAGTGAGCCGTGAGGATAAGCCTCTGACCCGCATCTCGCTGGTCGATGCTCTGGTGGTGGGCTGCGCCCAGGCGGCGGCGTTGATGCCCGGTGTTTCGCGGTCGGGGTCCACTATTACCGCCGGTCTGTTTCGCAACATGACTCGGGAAGCGGCGGTGCGTTTCAGCTTTTTGCTTTCGACGCCAATCATTGCGGGCGCCGCGTTGTTAAAGGCACATGAGCTCCACAAAGAGGGTCTGCCGCCGGGAATGCACGCCCCGTTTATTGTTGGGATTTTAGTTTCAGCGATTGTGGGTTATGGAGCGATTGCTTGGCTGATCCGATACCTTCAATCTCACAGTCTGAAGATTTTCGTTGTGTACCGCGTAGTTTTTGGGATAATCGTTATCGCTCTGGCGTACATCTGGCACCTGCAGTAGGGATCGGCTCTCGACGGCCTCCGTGTAGCCGGCAGCGGTCCTGACGACGGGGTAGTGCGCCATCATGAATCTTCTTCATAAGATTTTCATTCCGACCAATAACCGGCGGCTCAACGAGCTGATCGGTTTTTTGTGTTGTACCTTCGCGCTCCTCCTCTTCCTCGCCCTGGCTTCGTACTCGCCGCTCGATCCTTCGCTGAACAGTGCCTCTGTCCTGACCGGGACTCACGTGGCGCGCAACTGGATCGGAATGGTCGGAGCGCTCATCTCCGACGTAACGCTGCAGTTTTTCGGAATCGGGGCATTTCTGCTGCCGGTATTTTTCGGTGTGATGGGGATTCGCTGGTTTGCTTCGCGGAAGGTTCAATCCCCGGTCGCGAAGAGTCTGGGAGGACTCTGGCTGATAGTTTTCGTTCCTGCCCTGCTGGCACTGCTGCCGGGCCATTTGCGATGGCTCAACGTAATCCCTATTGAAGGTCTGGTGGGGAGGATTGTCGGCGATGTTCTGATCCATTACATGAATCTTGCGGGTGCATACATTGTTTGCGCTAGTGTGCTGGCGGTAGCCCTGTATCTCTCGACGGCTTTCTCGTTTTCATCGATCCGGCTGTGGGCGCCGACACGCTTTGCTTTTATAACCGCTCTGTGGAACCGGTATCAGGATTGGCAGGAAGAGCGGATCAAGCGACACCAGCAGAAGGAACTGGACAAGCGGCGTATTTCGAAGCCAACCGTGAAGACGCAGTTAATTCCTTCGCGGCAGAGCGCAGTCCCCGAACCCGCAGTGCAGGCGCGCGTGGCGCCGGAACCCCGCAGAACCGGTATTGAACGGACGCTTGGGCCCGAGGTCGCAGAGGAGGTTCCGGCAGCGACGGGCGGAATTCTGGGGGAGTCTTTGTCTCAAGCAGCGGCTGATCCAGAAGTTACGCAGCGAGCCGACAGCGATCACAAAGCTAGGACAACGATGCCCAAGATCGCGGGCGGTTACAAGTTGCCGTCGAGCAGCCTGCTGCAGCGTCCTGACGAACAGCAGGTTGTAGATGCCGACGAACTGAAAATACTCGCGCAGGTGCTCACGGAAAAGTATGCGGAGTTCGAAGTGCACGGGCAGATCACGCAAATTAATCCCGGACCCGTGGTCACTACTTTCGAATTCAAGCCCGACGCCGGAATCAAATACAGCCGCATCACCAACCTGACCGATGATCTGTGTCTCGCGTTGAAGGCTGAGAGCATTCTGATCGAGCGCATGGCCGGGAAATCCACCGTTGGAATTCAGGTACCGAATCGCGAGCGCGAAATTATCTGGTTGCGGGAGAACATCGAGTCGCAGGAATTCATGGGCCAGAAGTCGAAGCTGACGATGGCCCTCGGCAAAGACATCAACGGACGCATCGTAGTCGCCGACCTCGCGGGCATGCCGCACTTGCTGATCGCCGGTTCGACCGGTGCGGGCAAGAGCGTCGCTATCAACGCTTTTATCATGTCGATTCTGTACAAGGCTACGCCCGAGCAGGTACGGCTGATCCTTGTGGATCCGAAGCGTTTGGAGTTGGGAAATTACGAAGGTGTGCCGCATCTCTACACTCCGATTATTACGGAGCCGAAGCTGGCGGCGAACGCGCTGCGCAACGCTGTGCGCGAGATGGAACGGCGGCTCAAGCTGCTGGCTGCGAAGGGCGTCCGCAATATCGATCAATACAATCGTCTCTTCGAAAGCGGCACACCGAGCCTGTTCGAAGAAGATTCCGACGACAAACCGATTCCCTACATCGTGATCATCATCGACGAATTGGCCGACCTGATGATGCTCGATTCCAGCAACGTCGAAGAGTCGATCACAAGGCTGGCGCAGATGGCGCGCGCAGTGGGCATTCACCTGGTCCTGGCAACTCAGCGTCCGTCGGTCGATGTGATTACGGGATTGATCAAGGCAAACTTTCCCGCGCGAATTTCGTTCCGCGTCGCGACCAAGGTGGATTCGCGGACCATTCTCGACGCCAACGGAGCCGAAGCGCTCTTGGGCAAGGGCGATATGCTCTACCTGCCTTCGGGATCGGCGCGGGTGCACCGCCTGCATGCGCCTCTGGTCACGGAAAAAGAAATCGCGGCAGTCGTCGAATTCTGGAAGCAACAAGGCTCGGCCGAATATCAGCAGCAATTCCTCGAAGCACCGAAAGATGAGCGCGAGGCCGCGAGCGCCGAGAGCGGCGGCGAGAGTTCAGAGGACAGCGACGCTGAAGATGATCCTCTTTATCAAGATGCGGTAAAGCTGGTGGTGGAGTTTGGAAAGGCTTCCACTTCCCTGCTGCAGCGCCGCCTGCGCATTGGCTACGGTCGCGCGGCCCATCTCATCGATCTAATGGAGCAGGACGGAATTGTGGGCGCTGCGGATGGGCCGAAGCCCCGGGAAGTATTGAAGCGTCCCGACTGGATTTCCGAGACTGAAGAAACAATGCGGTAGCCAAGCCCCCTCAGCAGCATCCCACTGCTACTGAGGCGCTGGCGACCCAAGCCCCAGGATCGCCAGCACGCCGAGGGCAACTACCGCAAGCAGCATGGCCGCCCAGAGAATCCCCTTATGCCGCTCTGACCATGGGCGCTCGTCGGAGCGTCCCGTGTATGCCGCGTTCACCGCCTCCGCGCCAAGCGTCGCCTCGGCGGCGGCAGCATCCTTACGAAAGAATCGGGCGTAGTCATAAACGGGCGCCGGGAGTTTTTCGTCTCCGTAATAAAGTCTTAGCAATGATTTTCCCGGAGCGTCAAAATATACGCGGCGTTCGAGCGCCAGCGGTTGCACGGCCAGAATCGCGAGTAACGGATTATCTCCGTTCTGCACCGTCACAGTCAGATGTCCCGAACCAGCGACAGTATTGATTGATAGCTCTTCGGCAGTTACCAGGGTGCCGCCACGGTTCATGCGAACACGGCTGAGATTGCCGCTGGCCAGCTGCATGTTGGTTTTCGCATCCTCCACGCTCACAGAACGGTGAAAGTTCACCTGCCCGGGGTCGATCTGAAACTGGATGCGGTTGAGCGGCACGTTGCTGGGCACGGCACAGGTGAATACTGTCACCCGTGGCTGCTGGCGAGGGCTGGAGCACTGACCGGCATTGGTCCAGGAGGCCTGCCACTCGCGCAGGTTGGAAATCGTCGCTCCTTTCACTTGCTGCGGGCGAACTCCGTGAGAAAGTTTGATGTGAAGATAGCGAAAACTGGATGGTGGCACCTTCAATGTGAAGTTCGAGCCGAGCTGTTCGCTACTGAAGTCATAGAACGTTACGGGCGGCAAGTCGGTGGAGGTTTGCCCGAGCTCGCTTCCACCGGCAACGGAAGCGGTCACAACGAAATCCTTGGCATCAAGGTGCAAGCGAATCCGGTTGTACTCCGCAATGCCGTTCGCGTCGAGATCAAACTCGGTATGGCCCGCGACGCTGCCAAGATTGACAATCTTCGCTTCTGCCTCTTCCGAAGAGACGCCAGCGCTCTGCTCGGCCATAAAGTATTGCACCGGAGAATTTCCGTCGTAGAGTCGAATATCTCCGAGATCCGGTCGCGAATGATTCCAGAGCGCCGTATCAATCGTAAAGAAGTTTTGCCGGTCGGCTTGTGCGATACGAACGTCTCGAACAATCGCGAAGTAAGGGATCGCGGCTTCGTGCGGCCCCGTGTCCACGAAGGCCAGCACCGTCAACATCAGATAGGCTGCGTACCTCATGCGCCCTCGGCTGCCCTTCCTTTTTCTCTAGTACCCGGTGAAAGCTGCAGCCAATCGCGCTGGTAAACAAATGAAATTGCCAACAGCAACACGCCGAGCACGATGAAGCTGACGATGCGGTATCCCCGATCAAGCTGAGAAACGTCGTAGACAAATACCTTGACGATGGTCACCGCGATCAGCACTAAGGCCTGCCAGCGGACAAAGGCGGAGCGGCGGAAGAACCCGACTACCATGAGCATCGCCCCATACGCCATCCATAGCGCCGAATACGTGAAGTCACGTTCGATTTGTACTCGCCGCAACTCGACAACGTTGGCGCGATTCCACTGCCTGTACGCTCGTGGAACTTCAGCAAGCTGCCTGGCATAGTAGTCCGCAACTTCATGGCTCAATGCAATCAAGGCAAGGAAATTCAGGGCAATAATCGCGGCGGCGGCAACCGTACGCCCGGCTTCGTCAGTTCGGCGCGAGGCGTACCAGGCAACCGCGCCCAGCACAGCGACCGCAACTGTGTAGGTGGCCATGCGCATGTTGAAAATGAGCTGCGTCGTCCGAAAATTATCGATCAACAACAAACGCGCCACTCCGAGCGCCAGCGCGGCGAGGGCAAACACATTCAGCAGTTCAGACTCAACGCGACTGCCCACCCAGAGAAGGACGCCAGCCTCCACGAACCACCCAATCGTGATCCAGTGCGCATCGAGACGAATCGGAATCGCCACGGTAATAAAACCGAGGGCAACCGCGAGATGAAGATAGTGCAGGAGCTGCGTCGCACCGGGCGTACTCTTCCTGGTGTGGACCTGACGACTGAGAAAGATGTAAACGGCAGCCAGGGCGAGCGCGAACCAGGCCATATAGGATTGATCGACTGCTTGAATCATCGCGTAGGCCTGCAGAAAATAAACCACGGCATTCACAAAAGCTAAGAATGCTGGAACCGAAGCAAGGAGAGCAGCCTCGCGTTCCGGCTGAAGCGTGACCAGCGGTGCGATCGCAAAAATAGCGAAAAATAAGGTGGCAAACGTCAGGGTAAGATCGAGCTGATTGCGAGTGTAGAATCTGGAATACCAGCCGACGTAAAGCAACAGCGTACCCGCATAGCTCATGATGAGGAGCCGGCGCCAAGGCTTGAAGACAAGCAGGAACAACGTGCCCAGGTCGAGCAGCGCGACATAGGAAAACAGGGCCATTTCCCGGTTCTGTCCGGTCGAGAGTAAAACTGGAGTGGCGAAACCTCCGGTAAGCGCGAAAGCCGCGAGCAGTTGCGCGTCCTGCGCCCATGCCATTGCCGCTGTGGCCGACGTCACTACCAGCATCATGACGAAAGCGACACCGCTGGGGATCAAGTTGTAGATTTGAAATGCAGCCCACAAAGAAAGATAGAGCGCGCCAATGCCAACCGCTTTCAGCGAATAAGAAAATGCTTGATAACCCTTGGCGCGAAAGCGCTCGCTCCAAACAACCACCGCGATGCCGGCCAGCAGGCCGATGGTCACACGTCCAGCGGGTCCAATCCAGTTGTTGTCGAAGGCGAACTTGAGGAAATAGGAGATTCCTATCAATACCGCCGCAATGCCGATCCGGTTGAGCCAGTGTGAGCCGATCCGCGATTCGAGATCGGCCTCAGCCTTAGCGTTAATGGGCGGCTTGGTGCGTGGCGGAATGTAGGGAGGTGAAGGAAGTGGCTGCGCCGGGCTTTCCGAAATGGCATAGGGCACGGAAACCCCCGGGGACGCAGGCTGATTGGGTATCGCGGCGGACGCTTCTACACCACGCTCAGGCTCCATACCGAGCTTGCGTTCCATTCGCGAAACACGGTGGGTGAGTTCTTCGAGAATCCGCCGGATCGCTGCGAGATCGTTTTGCGAAGTATCCATGATCAGAGCATGGAAGATCAGAGCATGGAATTATGCGCGAAAACGGACCTCGGTGCACGTAATTTCTGCAGAGACTCCAAGGGCTTAGCGCTCCTCAGGTTTACGCCACGAGCGAAGATTCACGGCGTAGAGCCCAATGCAGAACACATTTGCGGGGATGAAGCCGAATTGCGCCGTGCGGAATCCGATCACGCACACCACCGCACTGTTGATTGCCGCCAGAATCCAGCCCTCCCAGCAACGCTTGCCCAACAAGATGGTCGATAAAACTGTAAGAATGCAGGATACGTAATCAAGCCTGAACAGCACCGAAACCTCCGAGACAATGTGAGTATGCATCAAGAGGGCGGAGCTTTCAGTGATCGTTGGTAGCAATTGGGGTAACGGAGGTAATTGTCCAACAGTGCACGCGACCTTCAGCTAGAATCTTGCGTACGTTTTTTCTCTTAAATCAGTTTCTCTCTTAACCACTTTTTCTTTTAGCCGGTTTTTCTCTTAATGAGGAGCAGTGCGATGAAAGTTCTTACCGAATATTTGAAATTTCATACCAAAACGCATCGGGCGTATGTGCACATTACGCCTCAGATCGAAGAAACCGTACGCAAGAGCGGAGTAAAAGAAGGGATGGCTCTGGTTTCCGCCATGCACATCACGGCGGGCGTCTACGTAAACGATAACGAAAGCGGATTGATCGAGGATATCGATCAGTGGCTCGAGCACCTGGCCCCCTTTCGCAAGAATTACAAGCATCACGAAACCGGGGAAGACAACGGCGACTCCCACCTGAAGGCGCTGTTGATTCACCACGAGGTCGTCGTGCCGATTACAGCGGGCAAACTTGATTTGGGAACCTGGCAACGAATCTTCTACGCAGAATTCGATGGGCAGCGCGACAAGCGGGTGATTGTGAAAGTAATGGGAGAGTAGAAGCGGTTACCTGCTACATCTTTTACTCTCCCGTAAAAGTTGGTTGCCGAGTCTGTCACCGCCAGTCGGCAGCCGCCAGCAGGCCTACCGGGCTCGCCACTCGCAACTCTGTTGGGCGCCGTTCCGCCACTGACTTCGAGCTTCCAATCTAGTCGGGCGTGCGGCCCAGAAAGTCCTGATGACCCTCGAATATCTTGAGCAGGAGGTTTCGAATGCGTTGTCCCGCGCTCACTGGCTTCGACTCGGGTTTCTCGACGATCTCTAGGGTCTTCTCAAGATGGAGTTTCACTTGAGGAACCGTGTTTGGGCTC
>Ga0310038_10000396_pt1 | contig 38328 bp, 35 predicted proteins | sample Sb_taG_6_FD_200461 | JGI IMG/M metagenome (GOLD analysis project Ga0310038, IMG submission 200461) | Peat soil microbial communities from Weissenstadt, Germany - Sb_50d_4_PS metaG (v2) (version 2) | ecosystem: Environmental > Terrestrial > Soil > Wetlands > Peat | place: Germany: Weissenstadt... | reverse complement strand
CAATGCGAGCAGTCGATCCAGCGTCGCATCGAGCGCGGCGTCAGCCGTGAAACGAGCGCGATCGAGCGGCGGCATGGCATGCTCGCGCGCCCGCGCGCGGGCGTCATCGGTCGGCAGGTCGGGCTCCGGCAGGTCTTTTTGGATGCGATGCTGACATTCGCTGATGGCGGCGAGGAACAGCAGATAAGGCCCGAGCTGATGGCCCTCGGCCAGCGTGCGAAAGCGCAACGAGCGTGTGGCAAATAAATTGAGCGGATCGGGCAGGCGCACAAACGGCGGCGCTGCGATCTCCCCGATCGGGATCGGATCGTGCCGAGGCGCGCCGGCCTTACTCATTTTCTACCTCACGAACCGCACGGGCCACGTGACCGACCGGTGAACGGCGCCCGCCCGCGGCGGGCGCCGGCCGTTCAATTAGACTTACCACCAACCAATTCGCGAAGCCACTTGCGATGGTGCCGCCACGCCCAGCCGCCGGTGACTTGGCCGCGGGTCATGGCGCCGATGGTGCCGCGCACCCAGATCGCGGCATAAACGTGCACGATCCAGACGCAGATGATGGTGATCGCCGCCATGGAATGGACCAGCACGGCGATGCGCTTCTGCTCGATTGTGGTGTAGCCGTAGAAGTACTGGTCCCACATCACCAAGCCGCTACTGATCAGTACGATGATCAGGATCGACATCAGCCAGAACACCACCTTCTGGCCGGCATTGTATTTGCCGACCTCGGGCAGGCGCTCCTCGTGACCTGACAACACGTCGCGCAGGCGCGCCAGCCAAGTGCCGTCCTCGGCCTTCCACAAATTGGCCCGCCAGAACCGGATGAACAGACCGGCGAAGCTGAAGAACAGCACCACGCCGATCCAGGGATGGATCGCCCGCGTCGTCTGGCCGCCGCCGAACATGGCGGTGATGAAATAGAGCCACGGCGAAAACAGCGCGAGGCCGGACAGCGCGAGAAGCACCAAGCACGTTGCCGTGATCCAGTGGTTGGCGCGCGCCCCGGTCGTATAGCGGTCGACGGTGACCGGATCGCCGGCATGGACGCTGTCGCCCGGCTCGACATCATACGCCGTCATGGCCGACCACTCCCTGCCAATCGCTTGGCGGCTTCTTCATCCTCGCGCGAGACCTTGTTGGGGCCTTCGACGATATGATGGACGAAGCCGATTGCGGCCATGAGGCCCATCGCGGCCAAGCCGACATACTTGGTCGCGGTACCCTTCCACAATTCCACGATCGGGCTGATGCGCGGATTGTTGGGAAGGTTGGCGTAGATTTCCGGCTGGTCGGCGTGATGCAGCACATACATCACGTGGGTGCCGCTGACGCCCGGCGGATCGTACAGGCCCGCGTTGGTAAATCCGCGGGACTTCAGATCCTTGATGCGGTCGGCGGCGTGCTGCTTCATCTCCTCCTTGGTGCCGAAGGTGATCGCATGCGTCGGGCAGGCCTTGGCGCAAGCCGGACCCTGACCGACGGCGACGCGATCGGAGCACAGTGTGCACTTGTAGGCCTTATTGTCGACCTTGGAGATGCGCGGGATGTTGAACGGGCAACCGCGCACGCAATAGCCGCAACCGATGCAGTTCTCGTGCACGAAGTCGACGATGCCGTTGGAGTACTGCACGATGGCGCCGGGCGCCGGGCAGGCCTTGAGGCAGCCCGGGTCCTCGCAATGCATGCAGCCGTCCTTGCGGATCAGCCATTCGAGATTCTGCGTCTGCGGGTTCACCCACTCGGTGAAGCGCATCAGCGTGAACATTTCCGGCGTCAGGTCGGCCGGATTGTCGTAGGAGCCGGCAAAGGTGCCGATGTCGGCGCGCTTGTCGTTCCACTCCAAACATGCCGCCTGGCACGCCTTGCAGCCGATGCATTTCGACACGTCGATGAGTTTCGCCACCGGCGTGAGCTGACGCGCCGGTGCCGGCACCGATGAGGCCGAGCGGCGCACCAGATCGGCGTCGCTCAGGGTCGTCGTCGGGTTTTGCGTATTCGGGTTGGGAAGCTCGAATTCGAATGCCATGGCTTCCTCCCTACGCCACCGGTCCAGACGGGATGGACTCGATGTCGACCAGGAACGCCTTGAACTCAGGCGTCTCGGCATTGGCGTCGCCGACATAGGGGGTGAGCGAATTGGGCCCAAAACCCTTGCGGGCGCGCCCCATGAAACCCCAATGCAGCGGAATGCCGACGACATGGACGGTCTTGCCGTCGCAGATCATCGGCTTGATGCGCTTGGTCACGTACACCTTGGCCTTTACCGAGCCGCGCTTCGACCAGACGCGGACCCAGCTGCCGTTGGCAATGCTCTTTTCCTTGGCCAGTTCTTCGCCGATCTCGACGAAGAATTCCGGCTGCAGCGAAGCATTGATCTGGCTGTGCTTGGTCCAATAGTGGAAGTGCTCGGTGAGCCGGTAGGAAGTCGCCGCGTAGGGGAAGTCCTTGGCGTCGCCGAACTGCTCCATGTCGCCTTTGAACACGCGCGCTACCGGATTGCCCCTGATCTTGGGATTGATCGGATTGGCAATCGGCGATTCGAACGGTTCATAGTGCACCGGGAACGGCCCTTCGCGCATGGTCGCGCGCGCGAACAGGCGCCCGGTACCTTCGGGCTGCATGATGAAGGGGCCGACCACCTCCGGCTTCGCCGTCGGCAAGATGTCGGGCACGTCATCGCCAACCCACGTCGTGCCGTTCCACTCCATGAGCTTGCGTGTCGGATCCCACGGCTTGCCGGAAAGATCCGCCGATGCCCGATTGTAGAGGATGCGGCGGTTGACCGGCCACGACCACGCCCATTTGCCGAACGTGCCGAGGCCGGCGGGATCGCTGTTGTCGCGGCGGGCCATGTTGTTGCCCGCCTCGTTGAAGCAGCCGGAATAGATCCAGCAGCCGGAAGCGGTCGTGCCATCGTCGCGCAACGCGGCGAAGCTGACGAGTTGCTTGCCTTTCTGCAGGATCATCTTGGTCGCGTCGTTCGGATCGGGCACGTCTGCGAGCGCCGAGCCGTTGAGCTCGCGGGCCAGTTCTTCCGGCGTCGGATCGCCCGGGTTCTTGTAGTTCCAGGTCAGGTTGACGATCGGATCCGGAAACGCGCCGCCTTCTTTCTGGTAGAGCGCTTTGAGGCGCTGGCCGAGCTGGGCCATGATCCAAACGTCGCTCTTGGCTTCGCCCGGCGCCGTGCCGCCGGCCCAGTGCCATTGCAGCCAGCGCCCGGAATTGGTGAGCGAGCCGGCGTCTTCGGCAAAGCAGGTGGCCGGAAGCTGGATGACCTCGGTCTGGATCGACGCGGTTTGCACGTCGTTGTACTCGCCGTGGTTCTCCCAGAACCGCCCGGTCTCGGTGTCGAGCGGGTCCATGATGACGAGCCATTTCAGCTTCGACAGCCCCACCGTGAGCTTTTTCCGGTTCGGAAACGCCAACAGCGGATTGAAGCCTTGGCAGAAGTAGCCGTTCATCTTGCCTTGGAACATCAGTTCGAAGGCGCGCAGAACGTCATAGGCCGGTACGTCGAGCTTCGGCAGCCAGTCGTAAGCCCAGTTGTTGTCGGCGGTGGCGGAGGCCCCCCACATCGCCTTCTGGAAGCTGACGAAGAACTTCTTGTAATTCTGCCAGTAGCTGGTCTGGTTCGCCCGCAGCGGCTTGAAGCCGCGAGTCGACATGTATTTGTCGAGGCTGTCCTCCTTGTCGCTCGGGATATTCATGTATCCTGGGAGCAGATGCGACATCAGTCCGATGTCGGTCAGGCCCTGGATGTTGGAGTGACCGCGCAACGCGTTCATGCCGCCGCCGCGACAGCCGACATTGCCCAGGATGAGCTGCAGCATCGCCATGGTGCGGATGTTCTGAGAACCTTTGGAATGCTGGGTCCAGCCGAGCGCGTACATCGACGTCATGAACTTGTCTTTGGCCGACGTCTCGGCGATCATCGCCGCCACTTTCAGGAATTTGTCCTTCGGCGTGCCGCAGATGCGCTCGACCATTTCCGGCGTGTAGACCGCTATGGTTTTCTTGAGCAGATTCCAGACGCAGTGCGGATCCTGCAACGTGTCGTCGGTGAGGACGAAGCCGTCCGGTCCGATCTGGTATTCCCAAGTCGAGCGGTCGTAATCGCGCTTGACTTCGTCGTAGCCGGTGAACAGGCCGTCCTGATAGTCGAAGCCCTCTTTCACCAGGTAGGTCGCGTTGGTGAAGTTCTTGCAGTATTCCCACTGCACCTTGTCGTTCTGGATGCAGTAGTTGATCAGACCGTTGAGGAACGCGATGTCGGTGCCCTGGCGGATCGGGGCATAGTAGTCCGCCACCGACGCCGAGCGCGTGTAACGCGGATCGACGACGATCAGCTTGGCGCCACGATTGGCTTTCGCCTCCGTGACCCATTTGAATCCGCACGGGTGCGCCTCAGCGGCGTTGCCACCCATGATGATGACGAGATCCGTGTTCTTGATATCGGTCCACGAATTCGTCATCGCTCCGCGACCAAACGTTGGGCCCAAACTGGACACCGTGGGGCCGTGTCAGACCCGCGCTTGGTTGTCGAATACGAGCATTCCGGCGCTGCGCACGACTTTGTAGGTCGCCCAGGCCGTTTCGTTGGTGGTTGCCGAAGCGGCGAGGAAGCCGGTGGAGATCCAGCGATTCACCGTGGTGCCGTCGGCGTTCTTGGCGATGAAGTTCTTGTCGCGATCGTCCTTCATCAGGCGCGCGATGCGGTCCAGTGCATAATCCCAGGTGACGCGCTCGAACTTGTCGGAGCCGGGCTTGCGCACCATCGGATATTTCAGGCGCGTCTCGGCATGGACGATGTCGAGCAGCGCCGCGCCCTTCGGGCACAGCGTGCCGCGATTGGTTGGATGATCCACGTCGCCTTCGATGTGGACGATGTCGGCCTGCTCACCCTTCGCAAGGTTGCCCTTGGAATACATGATGATGCCGCAAGCGACGGAACAATATGTGCAGGTATTGCGGGTTTCGGTGGTGCCGATGAGCTTGAAGGGCCGTATCGCCGCGGCATATGCGGCTTCGACGCCTCCAAATCCGAGCGCTCCGATGGTGGTACCGGCAAGACCCGCGCTGGCGCCCGCCAAGAACCGGCGCCGCGAGAGTTCCATATTCAAGGTCGTCTCCTCAGACGTTTGCCCCCGACGGGGGACATTCCTGCCACCCTCTATCGGCCGATAGAGGGTGTCGATGAATCTTACGCAGACCAATGTGTTGGAGCGTATTTTTGAACGAGAACAGTGTCAAACAACGCCTGTTCCTCGGCGATCGTTTGTGCGGCGCAACATAAAACTGGAACGGGCTTGAAAGCGTTGAGTTTTTCGACGCAACCGATGGTTATTCCAGGCGATGCGACAAAATAATTCGGTGCGGGACGCGAGCAAAGCCGCATTGGCGTTGATTGGGACGGTGGTCCGGCGCACAATGCGTTTGTCGTGACGTTTCGCTTGGCTCCCGAGGTTCGGGGTACATCGCGTGTGAAAGCAGTCGCTGCGCTGACCTGCGTGGGGGCTGTTTTTTGTTTTGCGATGCAGCCGCCGCGCGCCACGGCCGCCGAATTGCAGGGCTGGAGCGGCGGCGGACAACCGGGATTTTCGCTGCCGACGATCAGTGGTGCAGCCGCGGCGCTCGAAGCGGCGCGCGGACACCCCGTGCTGGTTCACTTCTTCGCCACCTGGTGCGAGCCGTGCCGCGAGGAATTGCCGGCGCTCAATCGCTTGGCCGCGCGTGCCGGCGGCAGCGTGACGGTGCTGGCGATTGCGGTCGCCGACGCCGACCGGAGCGTGCAGCGTTTCTTCGCAACCACACCGGTCGATTTCCCCATCCTGCTCGACCGCGACCGCGCCGTCGCCAAGGCGTGGAACGTCGCGACGCTGCCCACCACATTCGTGCTCGACGGAAGCTTGCAGCCGAAATTCGTCGTCGAAACCGATTTCGCCTGGGACACCATCGATCCCGGCAAGCTCTCGTCCGCGCTGGATGCGGGCGGCTCCACGTCAATCAAAGATGCCAGCAACCGATAGAATCTGGGAGGAGACCATGCATAGACGTGAATTTCTCAAAGCCGGCGTGGCGCTGACGTTTGCCGCGGAATGGCCGACACTCGCCCGCGCCGACGTGAACTTCGACCCGACGCCCGGCACTTGGCGCAACTTTCAGATCACGACGCGGCTCGAGATCGCAAAGCCCGCCGGCGTCAGCCAGGCCTGGATCCCGCTGCCGTCGGTCAATCAGAAAGATTGGATCAAATCGAGCGATAGCCAATGGACCACCAACGGCAAGGCGGTGCTGGCGCGCGATCCCCATTACGGCGCCGAGATGCTGCACGTCGCCTGGGCGGCAAGCGAAGCGGCGCCCGTGGTCGAGGTCACCAGTAAAATTGCGACGCAAGACCGCGCCGTCGATCTGATCAAGCCGGGCAAGCCCGCGATCGATCTCGCATCGGCCGAGCGCAAATTCAACACGGCGGGCACCGAGCTCATTCCGGTCGACGGCATCGTCAAAGAGACGTCGGACAAGATCACCGCCGGCAAAAAGACCGAGATCGAGAAGGTCCACGCCATCTACGAATGGATCGTCGAGAACACCTTCCGTGACGCCAAAGTGCGCGGCTGCGGCATCGGCGATATCGCCGCGATGCTCAAAACCGGCAATCTCGGCGGCAAATGCGCCGATCTCAATGCGCTGTTCGTCGGCCTCGTTCGCGCCGCCGGCATTCCGGCGCGCGACGTCTATGGCATCCGCGTTGCGCCGTCGAAGTTCGGCTACAAGTCGCTCGGCACCGGTACCGAAGTCATCACCAAAGCGCAGCATTGCCGCGCCGAAGTTTTTCTCACCGGCTACGGCTGGGTGGCGACCGATCCCGCCGACGTGCGCAAGGTCGTGCTCGAGGAGCCGCCGACCAATCTCGCCATCGACGACCCGAAGGTCGCCGCGGCGCGCAAAACCTTGTTCGGCGCCTGGGAGGGCAATTGGCTCGCCTATAATTTTGCCCACGACGTGGCGCTACCCGGCTCCAACGGGCCGAAGGTCGCGTTCCTGATGTATCCGCAAGGCGAGACCGGCAATACACGGCTCGATTGCCTCGATGCCGATAACTTCAAATACATCATCAAGTCGAAGGAACTGACCGCGGCGTGAGTGGAACCTTTTCGCCGATGCGAGGGTTTTTCATCGGGTCTCACCTTGGAGATTGCGATGAAACCCTTCTGGATTGTGCCGCTTCTTGCCGGCGCGATGCTGGCTGCGGCACCTATGCTGTCGTCCGCGCAGGACAATCCGACCGCGACGTCGCGGGACAAGGCCGATCCGGAAGCAGCGCAGAATCAGCCTTTCATGGCGACGGGCTTGGATCTCAAGGGGCCGCCGCGGCAATTTCGCGCCAACGAGACGCCCGAATAGCGCCTGGTCATATCTCCCGGTCGCGCCCATGCTGACGCGACCGATGACCTCGAACCCTGAAACCGTGCTCGACCTGCGCGGTTTGCGCTGCCCGCAACCGGTGTTGCGCGCCAAGAAGGCGCTGCGCGCTATTCCGGTCGGCGGCATGCTGGTGCTCGAATGCACCGATCCGCTGACCGTGATCGACGTGCCCGCATTCACCACTCAGACCGGCCACACGCTCAGCGCCCAGACGCGCGACGGCGATGTCTACATTTTCAAGATCGTGAAACGGCGATGAGCGCGGCGCCCATCTATCTCGACTACAACGCCACCACGCCGGTCGATCCAGCGGTGCTCGACGCTATGCTGCCTTATCTGCAGGGTGAATTCGGCAATCCATCGTCGGCGCACGGTCTGGGCGGCCGCGCCCACGACGCCGTGGAAGCGGCGCGCGCCGAGGTCGCGGCCTTGATCGGCGCCGTGCCCGATGAGATCGTCTTTACCAGTGGCGGCACGGAGGCGAGCAATATCGCCATTCGCGGCGCGGTGCGGATCGACGCAAAGCGCCGCGCCGTCGTCACCAGCATGATCGAGCATCCGGCGACCGAAGCGTGCTGCGCGTTCCTGGAAGGCGAGGGGCACAAGGTCACGCGGGTGCCGGCGCAAGCGGATGGCTTGATCGATCCCGCGCGTGTCGCCACCGCGATCGACGACGATACGGCGCTGGTGACGATCATTCATGCGCAGAATGAAATCGGCACCATTCAACCGATCAAGGACATCGCCGCGGCGGCGCGGCGCCGCGGCGCGCTGGTCCATGTCGATGCGGCGCAATCGGTCGGCAAGATCGCGGTCGACGTCGAGGAATTCGGGGCCGACCTCCTTTCGATCGCCGGCCACAAGCTTTACGCGCCGAAGGGCGTTGGCGTGCTCTATGTCCGTCGCGGCACCGCGGTGCCGCCGCTCCTCCTCGGCGCCGGCCAGGAACGCGGCCGCAGGCCCGGCACCGAGAACGTGCCGTACATCGTCGCGCTCGGCGAAGCGTGCCGCATCGCCGGCGCGCTGCTGGAGCGCGAAGCGACGCGGCTCTCCGCCTTGGCCGGCGAACTGTTCGCCGCGCTCAAGCGCGACATTCCCGGAATCGTGCTGGTCGGCCACCCGACACGACGGCTGCCGAATACGCTCAACGTGCTGTTCCCCGATGCGTCCGGCCGCCAGGTGCTGGAGCAATGTCCGCGCGTCATGGCCTCGACCGGTTCGGCCTGCCATGCCGGCAGCGAGGAGCCGTCCGCCATTTTGACCGCGCTCGGTATCGTGCGCGGTAAGGCACTCGGCGCGGTGCGGCTGTCGCTCGGCCGCAGCACCAAGGAAGACGATATTGCGGCCGCGGCGCGGGCACTCGCGCAAGCATGGCAGCGCGTGGCGTCCGCCGTCGCGGCCGCCGAATAAGGAAAGACGCCGATGAATGTCCCCATGGTGCGATTGACCAGCCTGGCCCACGGCGGCGGCTGCGGCTGCAAGCTGGCGCCGTCGGTGCTGCAACAGCTTCTGGCCGATCAGCCGCTGGCGGCGCCGTACCGGCAATTGCTGGTCGGCACCGAGATGCCCGACGATGCCGCGGTGTGGCAGCTCGACGACGGCACCTGCGTGATTGCGACGACGGATTTTTTCATGCCGGTGGTCGACGACCCTTACGATTTCGGCCGCATCGCCGCGACCAACGCCATCTCCGACGTCTATGCCATGGGCGGCAAGCCGATCATGGCGCTGGCGATCCTCGGCATCCCGGTCGACAAGATTGCCCCGGAGACCGTGCGCGACATCCTCAAAGGCGGCACTGCGGTGTGCGCATCCGCCGGCATTCCGGTCGCCGGCGGGCATTCGATCGATTCGCCCGAGCCGATCTACGGCCTCGCCGTCATCGGCATCTGCAAGACCGAGGACGTGCGCCGCAAATCCGATGCAAAACCCGGCGATGCGATTATCCTGACGAAACCGCTCGGCGTCGGCATCTATTCCGCCGCGATCAAGAAAGGCGTGCTGTCGCCCGCAGGCTATGCCGAGATGATCGCGACGACGACGCTGCTCAACCGGGTCGGCGCCGACTTGGCCAAGGACGCCGCCGTGCACGCCATCACCGACGTCACTGGCTTCGGACTGTTGGGACACGGTCTGGAAATGGCGCGCAGTTCCGGTCTCACCTTGGTCATTCGCTCGGGCGACCTGCCGCTTTTGTCGGAGGCGGCTGCATTCGCGCAACAGGGCGCCGTCACCGGCGCGTCGCTGCGCAATTGGGCGAGCTACGGCCACGACGTGACGCTGCCGAAAAACTTGCCGGACTGGCAGCGTCATCTACTCACCGATCCGCAAACCTCCGGCGGTTTGTTGGTATCGTGCGCGCCCGAACGCGCCGCGGCAATCGTGCAAACCATCATCGCCGCCGGTTATCCCGCCACGCGCGTGATCGGTTTTGTCGAAGCCGGCCCGCCGGGGATTCGCGTGATCGTCTAATGCGCAGTGCTGGTTCTCTGTGGATCAAGCGCCTGATGGATCAGGCGGCCAAGCGCGGCAATTTGATAGGGTTTGCGTAGCACCGGGAATTCCGGCTCGCTGTCGAACGCCCGCGTATAGCCGGTGGTCAGCACGATCGGAATGCCGCCATAGCGATCGGTGACCTTGCGCGCCAGCGCCAACCCATCGAGCTGGCCGGGCAGCGCGACGTCGGTGAAGACCAGATTGACCGTCCGTCCCGAGGCCAACACGTCGAGGGCTTCCGTCGCCGATTCCACGGCGATGGTTTTGTAGCCGAGCTGCTCCAACAGCGACACCGCGACGTTTTTCACATCTTTATTGTCTTCGACCACGAGGATGGTTCGCGGGTCGGCCGCCATGTAGCGCGAAGTGTCTTCGGGTGACGGCGCGGCGACCGGCGCCTCGCTGCGCGGCAGAAAGATCGTGACCTTGGTGCCGTGGCCGATTTTGCTCGTGATCTGCACCGTGCCGCCGGAGCGGTGCGCCAAGCCGTAGACCTGGGACAGACCGAGGCCGGTGCCCTTGTCCGGTCCCTTGGTGGTGAAGAACGGCTCGACCACGCGCGGCAACAGATCGGCCGGAATGCCGCAGCCGGTATCGGCGACGGTGAGCGCGACGTAGTCGCCGGCGGCCCCGTTCGGCGCGTCATGCGCATGCAACGAAACGTTTTGCGCCGTAATAGCTATGCGGCCGCCGTCGGGCATGGCATCGCGGGCATTGACCGCGAGATTGACCAGCGCCAGTTCGAGCTCGGATTTGTCGACGCAGACCGGCCAGGTGGCGGCGGGAACGTCGATCAGGAATTCGATATTGACGTGCATGGTGCCGGCCAGCACGTCGCGAATGGCGGCAACCGTATCGGCAAGGCTGATCATGGTCGGATTGAGCGGCAAGGTGCGCGAGAACGCCAGCAATTGCCGCGTCAAATTCTCGCCGCGGGTCGCCGCCATTTCGATCGCCTGCAAAGCGCGGACGTCGCGCGGCTCGCTCAAGCGCTTCTTCAGGCTTTGCGCGTGCCCGCTGACGATCATCAAGAGATTGTTGAAGTCGTGGGCGACACCGCCGGTCAGTTGGCCGATCGCTTCCATCTTCTGCAAATGCGCGGCCTGCCGCTGCGCGTGCTGCAACGCGGCTGCAGATTCCTTTTCCGCAGTGACATGCCGGCCGGCGACGTAGATCAGCCCGTCATGCTCGGTCATGGTCCATTGCAGCCAGCGCCAGGAGCCGTCCTTGTGGCGGAACCGGTTCTCCATCCGCACCGTCGGCACGGCTTGCGCCAGCTGCGCGCGGCCGGCCTCGGAATGGGCGGTGTCGTCGGGATGGCGCAATGCGCTGACATGCATCGCCTTGATCTCGTCTTCGGTCCAGCCGAGGAGCCGGCTCCAGGCCGGATTCATGCTCAGAAAATAGCCGTCGAAATTCGCAACGCCGAGCAGATCCTCGGAAACGTTCCAGATGCGGTCGCGCTCCAGCGTGCGCCGTTCGACTTCCTGCTCGAGCTTTTCGCTGAGTTCGCGCAACTCGCCCTCGATGCGGTCACGCTCATGTTCGGCCTGTTTGCGCGCGGTGATGTCGCGGGCGATCTTCGAGGCGCCGACGATGGTGCCGTGCGCGTCCCTGACCGGCGAGACACTGAGCGAAACCGGAAGGCGGCTGCCGTCCTTGCGCTGCCGGATCGTCTCGTAGTGGTCGAGGCTGTCGCCGCGGCGGATGCGCTCGAGGATTTTCGGCTCCTCGTCGTGCAGCTCCTGCGGGATGAGAATTGTGATCGACTTGCCGATGATGTCCGCGGCGGCGTAGCCGAACAGGTTTTCGGCGGCGCGGTTCCAGCTGATGATGATGCCGTTGAGGTCCTTGCTGACGATCGCGTCGCCGGACGATTCGACGATGCTGGCGAGCTGTTCGCGCGCCTGCACGGCGCGGCTCTGCTCGGTGATGTCGAGCAACGACGCGATCCAGCCGTCGACCTTCCCCGCCGCATCGGTTTCCGGCCGATAGGCGATTTGCAGGCGGCGCGGCCCGACGTTCGGGAAGTCGATCTCGCAATCGAATTCCACCGCTTCGCCCGCCAGCACCTTTTCGACATGCGGCCGCAGCGTGGCAAAACCTTTCTGCCCAATCGCCTCGGCGATGGTCTTGCCGACGATGTCTTCACGGCGCCGCCCGACCAGCTGCGCATAGGCTTGGCTGACAAAGCGGTAGTGCAGGTCGCGACTGCAGCGCACCAGCATGAACGGCGTGCGGTTGATGACCGATTGCAGCTCTGCCTCGCTGGCGCGTAGCGCTTCCTCGATGCGTTTGCGTTCGGTCAAGGCTTGGAAGCTGCACACTGCGCCTTGCAGCCGGCCCGATCTGCTCTCGAGCGGGGCGACGTTCATCAGCACCGGTACCCGTGTCCCGTCGGGTTGCTCGATAATGACTTCGGCGCCGACGATCGGCTGTCCGCTGCGCAACACGCTGGCGACCGGCGTCGCTGCAAAGGGGAGCGGAGCGCCGTCGGCCCGATAGCGGCGAAAACCGGAGCCATGTTGCTCTTTCGGATCGCCGAGCCGGGGTGCCCGGCCCCACAGCTCCACGGCGCGGCGGTTGTAGCGAACCAGGACGCCTTCGGCCGTGCACACGCAAAGGGCCGTCGGAATCGCATCCAACGCAGCCTGGTCGAGATCGATAAAGACGTCGATGCCGGACTGTGCCGCAGCCGCCTTCGGGCGCTGACCACGCATTCTGGTTTCCCCCACAGCACGCAACGCGGGGTCGGCAGACAGGTTCCGTTTGGTTCGGCTTCTTTTCCCTTTTTTCCTTTTCACCGGCACGGCGATCGTCTCGGTGGGATGCTCAATGGTTAACGACCGCGAGAAACGCCGGCGGCTCGTGGCAGCGGAGGAGGTTGCGAGAAAGGTTCAGACGGCGGTCGGCGAGCATGCCGTGTGCTGCGAGAGTCGCGGGGCGCGCGCGGCTCAATTGACGTTCTGATTAAAGTAGGAGGCGCCCCAGATCACCACCACCCAGATCGCCAGCATGAAACCGATGCAAAGGACTGCGAGCATTTCCAATTCCCTCCCTGTCGAAAACTTTTGCTAAAGCTTATGCACATTTTACGACAAGTCGGGCCGGCGAACCACCCCGATCGAAGCCATTCGAGATGGACATTTACCGCCATAATGCGTCTCCTAAATACGGCGCGGGGACGGGCGATGGCCCGTCCCCGTTCCACATAGCGCGTTCCGCTCGGTCTAGGCGGCTTTGTCTTGTGCCTTCAGCCAGTCGTCGACGTCCTTGCGCACCATGTCTTTCGCCAAGCCATAACGCTGCTGGATCTTGCCTTCGAGCTGGTCGCGCTTGCCGTTGATGGTGGCCAGATCGTCGTCGGTGAGCTGACCCCACTTCTCTTTGACCTTGCCCTTGGCCTGTTTCCAGTTTCCTTCGATGCGGTTCCAGTCCATCGTCATCTCCACGCGTTATTGGTGTCGGTTCGATAACGTTTGGACGTGCCGGGGGTTCCGGCGACGCTGAAGAACGCCTTCTTGACTTGATCGCGACTACACCTTCAGGATTTGCCCGGCATGAGGGCGCAGCAAAAGGACCGGCGCGACACCAATCCGGCCTTCGGCGGCCGCAAGCTCAAGCTCGGCACCTTTCAGACCAATCTCGATTCCGGCTGCGTCATGTCCGACCTCGACGGCCGGCTCGAGATCACCTGGCCCAACACAGTGACGCTGGCGAAGCTTGCCGACGACATGGATTTCGAGGCGCTGGTGCCGGTGGCGCGCTGGCGCGGCTTTGGCGGCGCCACCGACCCGCAGGGCCCGGGTTTCGAGACCTATACCTGGGCGGCCGGCATCGCCGGCGCGACGCAAACCTCAGGCGTGATCTCGACCTCGCACGTCGCGCTCAATCACCCGATCATCGCCGCTAAGCAATCCACCGTCATCGATCACATTTCCAACGGCCGCTATACGCTCAACGTGGTCAACGGCTGGAATTATCCCGAGATGGAAATGTTCGGCATTGCGCTGCTCAACCACGAGGATCGCTACGCCTGCGCCGAGGAATGGCTCGGCATCGTCAAGCGGCTGTGGACCGAGGACGAGCGCTTCGACCACGAAGGCCGCTTCTACAAGATCAAGGGCGGCTACCTTGAGCCGAAACCGATCCAGCATCCCTATCCGGCGATCATGAATGCCGGCTCCTCGGAGCGCGGCCGGCATTTCGCCTGCAAGCACTGCGACCTCATCTTCACCAATCTGCGCAGCCACGATGTGGCGACCCACATCGCCCACGTCGAGGCCTATCATCGGCTCGCCCGCGAAGAGTACGGCCGCGAGGTAAAAGTGTGGACCAACGCCACCGTGATCCAGGCCGAGACCGAGGCCGAGGCGCGCGCCTTCTACGACTTTTATGTGCATGAGAAAGGCGACTGGGTCGCCGCCCGCAACGTCATCGACACGATGGGCGCCGAGATCAATCAGCGCGATTACCCGGAAGCGCGCCGCAAGGCCATGGCCGAGATGATGATCTCGGGCTGGGGCGGATTCCCGCTGATCGGCACCAAGGAACAGATCGTCGACGGCTTGGCGCGGTTATCGCAGGTCGGCTTTGACGGTGTGCTGCTGTCATGGCCGCGCTATATCGCAGGCATGACCGAATTCCGCGATGTGACCTATCCGCTGCTCAAGCAGGCGGGGCTGCGGGGCACGTAGCCTGGATTTCGCTTACGCTCCATCCGGGCTACATTGCGCACAACAAATCCGGAGCAAACGCGATGGCCGCCCTCAAGCAAAGCTACGTCCACGGCGCCAGCGAAGTACCGCTGATCGGCGAGACCATCGGCCAGTTCTTCGATGCGGTCTGCGATAAACACGCGGAGCGGCCGGCGCTGGTCGTGCGGCATCAGAAGGTGCGGCTCACCTATGGCGAATTGCGCAACGAGGTCGATAAGCTCGCCGGCGGATTGCTGACGCTCGGGCTTGAGCCCGGCGACCGCATCGGCATCTGGTCGCCCAATAATTCCGAATGGGTGCTGACACAATTTGCCACCGCCAAAGCCGGGCTGATCCTGGTCAACATCAACCCGGCTTATCGCATCGCTGAATTGGAATACGCGCTCAATAAAGTCGGCTGCAAGGCGCTGATCCTCGCCGAGCGCTTCAAGACCTCGGACTATGTCGGCATGCTGCGCGAGCTCGCGCCCGAGCTCGGCCATGCGACGCCGGGAAAACTTGAATCGGCGCGACTGCCGGCGCTGCGCTCGGTGGTGCTGCTCGGCGACAGCTGGCATCCCGGCACGTTCAAGTTCTCCGAGATTCTTTCCCGCGGCGGTGAAGCGGAAGCAAAGCGCATCGCCGAGCTTGCGCCGATCCTGCAATTTGACGAGCCGATCAATATCCAGTTCACCTCGGGCACCACCGGATTTCCCAAGGGCGCGACGCTGTCGCATCACAACATCCTCAACAACGGCTATTTCATCGGCGAGGCGATGCGGCTGACGCCGCAGGACCGCCTCTGCATTCCGGTGCCGCTCTATCACTGCTTCGGCATGGTTTTGGGTAATCTCGCAGCCGTGACCCACGGCGCCTGCATGGTGTTTCCCGGCGAGGGTTTTGATCCACTGGTGACGCTCGAAACGGTCGCCGAGGAGCGCTGCACCGCGCTGCACGGCGTGCCGACCATGTTCATCGCGCAACTCGATCATCCGGAATTCGACCGCTTCGACCTCACCTCGCTGCGCACCGGCATCATGGCCGGCTCGCCGTGTCCGATCGAGGTGATGAAGCGCGCCGTGGCGAAAATGAATCTCTCCGAGATCACCATCGCCTATGGCATGACCGAAACCTCACCGGTCAGCTTCCAAAGCTCGACCGAAGATCCGCTGGAGCGCCGTGTTTCGACAGTCGGCCGCATCCAGCCGCATCTCGAAGTCAAGATCGTCGACTTGAACGGCCGCATCGTGCCGCCCGGCACGCCGGGCGAGCTGTTGACCCGCGGCTATTCGGTGATGCTCGGCTATTGGGGCGACGAGGAACGCAGCCGCGAGGCGATCGACGCCGCGCGCTGGATGCACACCGGCGACCTCGCCACCATCGACGCCGAGGGCTATTGCAACATCGTCGGCCGCATCAAGGACATGGTGATCCGCGGCGGCGAGAACGTCTATCCGCGCGAGATCGAGGAGTTTCTGTACCGGCATCCGAAAATCCAGGATGTGCAGGTGATCGGCGTGCCGGACGACCGCTATGGCGAGGAGATTTGCGCCTGGGTAAAACTGCGGCCCGGTGTGACCGCCAACGATGAGGAGATCAAAACGTTCTGCCGCGAGCAGATCGCGCACTACAAGGTGCCGCGCTACGTCAAGTTTGTCGATGCGTTTCCGATGACGGTCACCGGCAAAATCCAGAAATTCATCATGCGCGAGGAGACTATCGCCGAGCTCGGCCTGAAGGTGCAGAAGACGGCGTGAGGCGGCGCGTTACTGCCCGCTGAGCAGCGCCGGATTGTCCCGCACGATCTTCCGATACAGCGCGAACTGCTCGCGGGTGGCGGCATCAAGCTCGGCCGGCGGCGACCCGACCCCTTCGGTGCCGATATCGCCCAGCCGCTTGGCGACGGCCGGGTCGTGCATGGCCCGGTTGGCCGCGGCCGAAAGCCTGTCGATGATCGCCTGCGGCGTGCGGATTGGCGCATAGAGCCCGGTCCAGAACGGCACCTCGTAGTCCAAGCCGACTTCACGCATGGTCGGCACGTCGGGGATCGACGGCGATCGGGTGGCGGTCGTCACCGCCAGCGCCCGCACGACGCCGTTCTGGATATTCTTGGTTTCGGCCGGCACGCCGTCGATCATCATGGCGACGCGTCCGGATATCAGGTCTGGGAGCACGGCCACGGTGCCGCGATATGGCACGTGGACGATGTCGACGCCGGCTTTCTCTTTGAACAGCTCGGTGGCGAGATGCACGGCGGTGCCGGTCCCTGACGAGCCATAGCTGTATTTGCCGGGATTGGCTTTCAACAGCGCGATGAAGTCCGCCATGGTCTTTACCGGCAAGGACGGCGTGACGATCATCACCGGCGCGAAGCGGGCGATCAGCGAGACAGGTGCGAGATCGCGCAGCCAGTCGTAGGACAGGTCTTGGGTGACGGCAGCGTGGGTGATGCCGGTGACCGAGTGGTAGAGCAGCGTATAGCCGTCGGGATCGGCGCGCACCACGGTGTCGGTCGCGATGGCGCCGCCGCCACCGCCCTGGTTGATGATGGCGATCTGCTGGCCGAGAATTTCCGAAAGCTTTTCGGCGGCGATCCGCGCCGTGACGTCGATGCCGCCGCCCGGCGGAAACGGCACATACATCTTGATCGGCCGCGACGGATAATCGGCTTGGGCGCTGGTTTGGGCGCTGGCCGCCGTCACGCAGAGGGCAAGCGCCAACGCTGCCCACGCCGCCCACGCAGTGCCTTGCAGCAGTTTCCTCATCGGGCTCTCTTTTGTTTTGTGTCGCCGGAGCGCGCGGCCGATCGGCAGCGAGTATCTTGAACACACGATCGTCGCGCAAGCTTGCGTGGCGGAATAGGGCGCATGCGGTGGGCGCACGGCCGCGTTGATTGCCGCGCCCGGTTCGACAATGCCATAGTCGCGAGCGCTCGCAGCCGGAATCAGAAAAATGCAACGCAGCACCGAACGTATCCTGACCACCCATGTCGGCAGCCTGCCGCGGCCGGACGATCTGTTCGAGCTGATGCTGGCGCGCATGGACGGCAACGCGATCGACGAGCAGGCTTACGCCGAACGGCTGCGCAGCGCTGTGAAGGATTGCGTTCGCCAACAGGTCGACGCCGGTCTCGACATCGTCAGCGACGGCGAAATGGCAAAGCCGAGCTTCATCACCTACGCGGCGTCTCGCTTGAGCGGTCTGGAAAAACGCGAAGGCTTTCGGCCGAGCCCGTTCGCCAATACGCGTGAGACGCGCGACTTCCCTGAATATTATCAGTCCGCGGTGGCCGAGCAGGTCAGCGCCCGGCGCCGCCGCGCGCTGATGGTTTGCGCCGGGCCCATCGCATACAAAGGCCACGCCGCGCTCAAGGCCGATCTCGAGATGCTCAAAGCGGCGCTGGCGGGCGTCGGGGCGACCGAGGCTTTCGTGCCGGCCATCGCACCGTCCAATGTCGAGGCGACCACGCCGAACGAATATTATCCGACGCCGCAGGCTTACGTCTTCGCCATCGCCGGGGCGATGCGCGAGGAATACCGCGCGATCGTGGACGCCGGATTTCTGTTGCAGATCGACGATCCGTTCCTGGTGACTTATTACATCACGCGGCCGGACCTCGATATCGCCGCATGCCGCAAATGGGCCGAGTTGCGCGTCGAGGCGCTCAATGCGGCGCTGTCCGGAATCCCCGCGGACCGGATTCGATTCCACACTTGCTACAGCATCAATATGGGTCCGCGCATCCACGACATGCAGCTCAAGGACATCATCGATATCATTTTGAAAGTGCGCGCCGGCGCCTATTCGTTCGAGGCCGCCAATCCGCGCCACGAGCACGAATGGGAAGACTGGCGGCGGATCAACATCCCGGACGACAAAATTCTAATCCCGGGCGTGATCACGCAATCGACCGTGCTGGTGGAGCATCCCGAGTTGGTGGCGCAGCGGCTATCGCGATTTGCCTCGGTCGTCGGCCGCGAGCGTGTCATCGCCGGCGCGGATTGCGGCTTCGCCTCGTTCGCCGGATCGAACGAAGTGCATCCGTCGATCGTTTGGGCGAAATTCAAGGCGCTGGTCGACGGCGCACGCCTCGCCAGCCGGCAATTATGGAAATAGTCGCCGCCCGGCTATCGGGTCGCTCAGATATCGATGGCGATGTCGCAGATCAGGCCGTCGGCGCGCCAATCGAATTTGAGCGCGCCGTTGAGCTGCTCGCAGATACGCGTCACGACGCGGGTGCCAAAACCTTGGCGCGTCGGCGGCACGACCTGAGGTCCGCCGGTTTCGACCCAGCGCAGAGACAACCGGTTGACCGATTGCCGCCGCCAGGTGAGCGCGATCCGTCCTGACGGAACCGACAGCGCGCCGTATTTGACGGCGTTTGTGGTCAATTCGTGGAGCGCCAGCGCGATCGCTTGTGCCGGCTGTTGCTCCAGCATCAGGCTCGGGCCTTCGATTTGCGCGCGCGAACCGTCTTTGCCATCGTCTTCGGCCCGGTAAGGCGACAATTCCTCGAGCGCCAAGTTGCGCAGATCGGCGCCGGCCCAGCGCGATTGCGCCAAGAGCGTATGGGCATTGGCCAAAGCGCGGAGCCGGCCTTCGATCGCGCTCTTGAGCTCGGCCGCAGTCTCTCCGTTGGTCAGATGCACGGTGGCTTGCGCCAGCGCCAAGAGGTTCTTGGTGCGATGGTCGGCCTCGCGGGCGAGCAGGCCGATCTGTTCTTCGCGGCGCTTCTGCTCGGTGATGTCGCGGGCGATCTTCGAGGCGCCGACAATGCGCCCCAGGCCATCGGTGATCGGCGACACGGTGAGCGAGATCGAGACGAGGCTGCCATCCTTACGCCGGCGTATGGTTTCGAAGTGATCGATGCGCTCGCCGCTGCGGATGCGTTCCAGGATCCGGGTCTCTTCATCGCGATGCTGTTCGGGAATCAGCATGGTGATCGGCTTGCCGACGGCCTCCTGCTCGAGATAGCCGAACAGCCGCTCGGCGCCCTTGTTCCAGGTGGCGATCACGCCGTTGAGGTCCTTGCTGATGATGGCGTCGTCGGACGATTCGATGATCGCGGCGAGGCGATGCGACACCTGCTCGGCGCGCTGGTGCTCGCTCATGTCGATCAGCATGTTGACGGCGCCGACGAAAGCGCCCGCGGCATCGTACAACGGCGTCGGAAACGCCATGAACGGCACGCGGCTGCCGTCGGGCCGCTCGGCAATGGCCTGGCCGCCGCGCACTGCGCGGCGCTCCCTCAAGGTGATCGCCATGGGGCAGGCATCGTGTGGCATCGGTGTGCCGTCGGGCCAGAATAGTCGCCAGGAGCCGCACCACAGATCGGCATTGAGCTTCGGCCGGCGGCCCCACAGCGCGGCAGCCGCTTCATTGAAATAGGTGATCCGGCCGTCGGCGTCGGTCATGTAGATGGCGGCCGGCAGCGCATTGAGAAACTCACCGCGGCGCGTTGCGTCGGGGAAATCCGGCAACGGTTCTTTCAGCGTGATGGTCGAGGTAATGCCGGTTGCGAGATCGGACAAAGCAAATCCCATGTGTGACATTGCGACACCCCGGAATGCACCCCGACCGGCAACGCGACTGCGTGATTTCGGTTCCGTCATCGGAACAGATTTCTGTCACGGCGCGATGTTCGCGAAATGTCGCACTTCAGACTGGCGCACCGCTAAGTCAGCGTGGCGTGGCGGAACTGGCGTGGGCGAGAAGGGTTACCCTCAAGCAAATAACGAGCCCGGGCGGCATGCGGACTTCAATGTTCACGGGCTCGGAGAGGGACGACACCAAAAGAGGAACATGATGAGGAATAAGCTATTGGTTACGGTCGCGATGACAGCCCTGATCGGGTGTACGTCATTTGCTGTAGCGCAGAACGCCGGCACTCAAGGCGGCGCAACGCAATCCCAGGGCGCCCAGCAGCATCAGATGGGCAATCCAAGCGCCTCGCCCGGCGGCGCGATGACCAGTCCGTCCGGCGGCAACGCGCAAACCGAACCGTCGACATCCACCCCGCAGGGCTCCGGCGAGCAGGGCAAGAGCTTCTCGCAGCAGGAACGCAATATATCCCCGACACCTCAGCGTGGTGCTCAGAACAACGAGCCCGGCCGTGCCGGCGCGAACGGCAGTCAGGAGCGCGGGGACCAGGACCGAGGCAAGGCGGTCCAGCGCGAGGCGCAGCAGAACGGCACCAGCGGCCGCCCGGGCGGCGCGTCGGTCCAGCTCTCGCAAGACCAGCGCACCAAGATCAAGGACATCGTGGTCCGCGATCGCAACGTCGCGCGCGTCAATAACGCGGACTTCAACGTCAGCGTCGGCGTTACCGTGCCGCGGACCGTTCATGTCGCGGTGCTGCCGCCCGAGGTCGTGACCATCGTTCCGGAATATCGCGGCTTCGATTATGTCGTGGTCGGCGACCAGCTCCTGATCATCGATCCGAATACGATGGAGATCATCGCCATCCTGCCGGCGTAACGTTCGCTCGATTGAACGCGATTGAAACTGACAAAAGCCCGTGCCGGCGTCCGGCGCGGGCTTTTTCGTGGCGGCGCGCGTCAGACGATATGTTCCGGCGACAGCTTGCACGGCCGGTCGCCGCGCTCGATCTGGATGGTCGGGTGGCCGATGCCAAAGCGCTGCTGCAAGCCGGCATAGACCACGTCGAGAAAATCCGGCTGCGGGTCGCCGTCCGGCATCACCAGATGACAGGTCAGCGCGGTCTCGGTGGTGCTCATCGGCCAGATGTGCAGGTCGTGGACCTCGGCGACCGCGGGCAGCGTTTGCAGATAGACGCGCACCGCGCCGGGATCGATCTGCGGCGGCACCCCTTGCAGCGACATTTTCGCGGCGTCGCGTAATAGCCCCCAGGTGCTCCAGACGATCACGCCCGAAATTACGAGGCTCGCGACCGGGTCGACCCACAGCCAGCCGGTCAGCAGGATGACCAGGCCGGCAAAGACCACGCCCGCGGAAACGGCAGCGTCGGCGACGAGATGCAGGAACGCGCCATAGACGTTGAGGTCGTCGGTATTGCCGCGCGCCAGGATCGCGGCCGCGGCGCCGTTGATGAGAATGGCGAGCGCCGCGACCACCATCACCGTCGCGCCGGCGACCGGCTGCGGCGCGAACAGGCGCTCGAGCGCCGCCCAGGCGATAGCGCCGGTCACCACCAGAAGGATCGTGGCGTTGATCAGTGCCGCGATGATCGACGACGAGCGGAAGCCGTAGGTGTAGCGCTCGGTCGGATGTCTTTGCGAGATGGCGTGGCTGCTCCAGGCCAAGACCAGTGCCAGCACGTCGCCGGCATTGTGGCCGGCATCGGCGAGGAGCGCCATGGAATGAGCCAGCACGCCGTAGGCTGCTTGAATGATCACCAGCGCGATATTGAGAGCCGTGGCGAGGGCGAAAGCGGTTCCGAACGTGGCCGGCGCATGGCTATGGCCATGGTGGTGGCCGTGGTCATGGTGGTGACCATGATGATGACCGTGGTCATGCTCCTGCGCGTGGTGCGACGCCATGCTTTCGACTCTTGCTCCCCCGCGCGCATGCTAGAGCATTTTCGCGTCGGCGGAAACGCGCGCCATGGTCGTGCTGCAGAAGAATTCGGCATGGTGCGGAGGAACAATGTAACATCGCCAAATATGGTGCGACCGTTCGGCCCTTCCTAGGTTCGGACCGGCAGTGTAGCGTGCCGGAAAATCCGCCGAGCCGATCATCATGCAGACGACCCGCCGCCGCTTCCTGCAACTCGCCGGCACCGCGGCTGCGCTGCCGGCGCTGCCGCGCTTTGCCGCCGCGCTCGATTATCCGCTGCGGCCGATTCACTTCGTCGTCGGCTTCGCCGCCGGCAGTGGGCTGGACATCACCGCGCGCCTGATCGGCCAGGCGATGTCGGAGCATCTCGGCCAGACGGTCGTCATCGACAATCGGCCCGGTGCCGGCACCAATATCGCTACCGAATCGGTCGTCAACGCGCCGCCCGACGGTTACACCATTCTGATGGTGTCGACGGCGTCGTTCACCAACGGCGCGCTCTACGAGCACCTCAACTTCGATTTCATCCGCGACATCGCGCCGGTCGCGAGCGTCAGCCGCGGCGCCTTCGTCATGCTGGTCAATCCGGCATTTCCGGCGAAGACGATTCCGGAGTTCATCGCCTATGCCAAAGCGCATCCCGGCATCACGGTGGCGTCGGCCGGCAGCGGAACCGTTACTCATGTGTCGGGCGGAATGTTCAAGATCATGACCGGCATCGAGACGGTGCATGTCGCCTATCGCGGCGAGCCGCAGGCGCTGACCGACCTGATTGCCGGCCAGGTGAATTGCGATTTCAACACGCTCTCAGGCGCGGCCGAGTTCATCAGGACCGGCAAGCTGCGCGCGCTCGGCGTCACCACGGCGCAGCGCTCGGAGATTTTTCCCGACATTCCGGCGATCGGCGAATTCGTGCCCGGCTACGAGGCCAATCTGTGGAACGGCATCGGCGCGCCGCGGGCGACGCCGCCCGATATCATCGACAAGCTCAACTCAGCCATCAATGCCGGCTTGAACGATCCCAAGGTCAAGGCGCAATTCGCCGAGCTCGGCAGCATGACGGCGCCGTTGACGCCGGCGGAATACGGCAAAGTCATCGTCACCGAGACCGAACGCTGGGGCAAGGTGATCCGCGCTGCAGGGATCAAAGCGGAATAATTGAAATCTTCCGGAAGGCATTCGTCATGACCCAATCACGCCGAAGTTTCCTGACGCTGGCGGCCGCCGCCGCCACGCCGGCGTTCACGCGCATCGCCAAGGCCGATGATTATCCGTCGCGGCCGATTCATCTGGTGGTGCAAATTCCGCCCGGCGGCTCGCCCGACATCGTCGGCCGGCTGATGGCGCAATGGCTGTCGGACCGGCTCGGCCAGCCGGTCGTGGTCGACAATCGGGCGGGAGCGAGCGGCAATATCGGCACCGAATTCGCGCTCAAGGCGGCGCCGGACGGCTACACGCTCCTTCTCGCCATGTCGTCGAACGCGATCAATCCCTCGATCTACAGCGACCTGCATTTCAATTTCATGCGCGACGCCGCGCCGGTGGCGAGCATTTCGCTCATTCCGCTGGTGATGGAAGTAAATCCGTCGGTGCCGGCGCAGACGATTCCGGAATTCATCGCCTATGCCAAGGCCAATCCCGGCAAGATCAACATGGCGTCCGGCGGCACCGGCACGCCGCTGCATGTCGCCGGTGAATTGTTCAAGATGATGGCCGGCGTCAATCTGACTCACGTTGCTTATCGCGGCGAATCGTCGGCGATGCCCGATCTGCTCAGCGGCCAGATGCAGGTCATGTTCGGCGTCATGCCGGCGTCGCTGGGCTATATCAGGGACGGCCGCGTGCGCGCGCTCGGCGTGACCAGCGCCAAGCGCCAGGACGTTTTGCCGGGCGTTCCGGCGATCGCCGAATTTCTGCCCGGCTACGAGGCGAGTGGCTGGTACGGCATTACGGTGCCGAGCGGCACGCCGCCGGACATCGTTGCCAGACTCAACAAGGAGGTCAACGCCGCGATGGTCGATCCAGGAATGCGCAAGCGCCTCGACGATCTCGGCTGCGGCGTGTTTTCAGGCTCGCCGGCCGACTTCGGCAAATTCATCGCCGACGAGACCGAGAAGTGGGCCAAGGTGAACAAGTTCGCCAACATCAAGGCCGAATGATCCGCCGTTTTTATGGGAGGGATGACGTGAAGTTTCACCGCCGCGAATTTTTGCAACTGACCGCGGGCGCCATCGCCGTTCCGGTCCTGTCCGCTGTCGCCGCGGCGGAAACCTATCCCGACCGGCCGGCGCGGATTATTTCCGGTTACCCGCCGGGCGGCATCAGCGACACCTATGCGCGGCTGATGGCGCAATGGCTGTCGCAGCAGCTTGGCCAGCAATTCATCGTCGAGAATCGCCCGGGCGCCGGCGGCAACCTGGCGGCGGAGGCGGTGGCGAAATCGGCGCCTGACGGTTACACGCTGTTGCAGACCACGTCGGCCGACGCCTGGAACGCGACGCTCTATCAGAACCTCAGTTTCAATATCGTTAGCGATTTCTCTCCCATCGCGACGATGTCCCGCGGCTCGGGACTGCTCGTCGTGAACCCGTCGCTGCCGGTGCAATCCGTTTCCGAATTGATCGCTTATGCCAAGAACAATCCGGGCAAGGTCACCATGGCTTCGGCCGGTGTCGGCAGCGCACCGCACATGTTCTGGGAATTGTTCCGCACCAAGACCGGTGTGGACATGGTGCATGTGCCGTATCGGGGCGGCGGGCCGGCCGTGGTCGATCTGCTCGCCGGTCAGGTCCAGGCCTATTTCGGTACTTTCCCGTCGACGATCGAACAGGTCAGGGCCGGGAAGCTGCGCGCCTTGGCGGTGACCAGTCCGACACGCGCGGCGGTGCTGCCCGATGTTCCGGCCATGGCCGAATTTTTGCCGGGCTTCGAAGCCAGCATCTATGTCGGACTCGCCGCGCCGCGCGGTACTCCAGCCGCGGTCATCGATAAGCTTGGCGCTACGCTCAGTCGCGCGCTTGACGATCCGCAAATCACGCGGCGGATCGCCGAATTCGGCGACGCGCCGCTTCGGCTGTCGCCGGCCGCGTTCACCAAGCTGGTCGCCGACGAAACGGAAAAATGGGCGGAAGTGATCCGTGCCGGCCACATCAAGGCGGAATGACCATGAAACTCTCGCGCCGTACTTTTTTGTCGCTGACAACGAGCGCAGCCGCGCTCCCCGCCGCATCGCGGCTCGCGTCGGCGCAAGCCTATCCGGCGCGCCCGGTGCATCTCCTCGTCGGATTTTCCGCCGGCAGCGCCTCCGACATCGTCGCCCGCCTGGTCGCGCAGAAATTATACGAGCAGCTCGGCCAGCCGGTCGTGGTCGAGAACCGGCCGGGCGCCGGCACCAACATTGCCGCCGAAGCCGTCACGCGCGCGCCGGCCGACGGCTATACGCTTCTGCTCGCGACCTCGGCCAATGCGGTCAACACTACGCTCTATCAGCACCTCAGTTTCAATTTCTCTACCGATATCGCGCCGGTCGCCTGCATCGATCTGGTGCCCTATGTGCTCGAGGTCACCCAATCGCTGCCGGTCAAGACGCTGCCGGAGTTCATCGCCTATGCCAAAGCCAATCCGGGCAAGATCAATATGGCGTCCAACGGCATCGGCTCGGGGCCCCACGTCGCCGGCGAGCTGTTCAAGATGATGGCCGGCGTCGATCTCGTTCATGTGCCTTATACCGGCAATCCCTATTCCGACCTGATCGGCGGCCAGATACAGGTGATGTTCTCGCCGATTCCGGCGTCGATCGGTTACGTCAGGTCGGGCCAGCTGCGCCCGCTCGCTGTCGGCACCACAACGCGGATCGCGGTGCTGCCGGACGTGCCGACCGTGGCCGAGTTTTTGCCGGGCTACGACGCCAGCGGCTGGCACGGTGTCGGCGCGCCGAAGAACACGTCGGCGGACATCGTCGAAAGCCTCAACAAGGCGGTCAACGCCGATCTCGCCGATGCCGCGTTCAAGGCCAAGATCGCAGATCTCGGCGGCGTGCCGATGCCGATGACGGTGGCCGCGTTCGGCAAATTCATTGCCGACGAGACCGAGAAGTGGGCCAAGGTCAATAAGTTCGCCAATATCAAAGCCGAATGAATTTTGCGCGCCGAAAATTTCTGCACCTGGCCGCGGGCGTCACGACGGCGGCCGTATGGCCGCGGCGTGCGCGTGCGCTCGATTATCCGACGCGGCCGGTGCGGCTGGTTGACGGCTTTGCCGCCGGCGGCGCCGTCGACATCGTGGCGCGGGTGCTGTGCCAGTGGCTGTCGCAGCGGCTCGGCCAGCCGTTCGTGGTCGACAACAAGCCGGGCGCGGCGACCAACATCGCGACCGAGGAAGTCGTTCGCGCGGCGCCCGACGGCTATACCCTATTGTGGGCCACGACGGCGAACACCACCAATGCGACGATCTACGACAAGCTCAGCTTCAATTTCATGCGCGACATAGCGCCGGTCGGAACCATCGACCGCTTTCCTCTGGTCATGGAAGTGAACCCCGCGGTGCCGGCCAAGACGGTGCCGGAGTTCATCGCTTACGTCAAAGCCAATCCGGGCAAGATCAATTACGGCTCGGGCGGCATCGGCACCATCCAGCACGTCGCCGGCGAGCTGTTCAAGTTCATGACCGGCGTCGATCTGGTCCACGTGCCGTATCGCGGCGCGGCTCTGGTGCTCAACGATCTGTTGGCCGGGCAAGTGCAGCTCAGCTTCAGCCCGATCGCGTCGTCGCTCGGCCATATCCGCGCCGACCGGCTGCGCGCGCTGGCAGTGACCGGCACGATGCGCTCGCCGGCGCTGCCGGACGTGCCCACGGTGAGCGAGTTCCTGCCGGGCTACGAGGCCTCCGCGGTGGACGGGCTCGGCGCGCCGGCCAATACGCCGGCGGAGATCATCAACAAGCTCAATACCGAGGTGAATGCCGCGATCGCCGATCCGTCGATCAAGGCAAAACTTGCCGACCTCGGCAGCATTCCGTTATCGATGTCGCCGGCCGAGTATCGCGCCCTCATCGCGGCCGAAACCGAGAAATGGGCCAAGGTGATCAAATTCGCCGGCATCAAGGCGGATTAAAAAGGGAGAAGCACATGGAACGCCGAAAAATTCTGCAACTGGCCGCAGGCGCCGCCGCATTGACGCTGGCGCCCCGCGGCGCGTCGGCGCTCGATTATCCGACGCGACCGGTGCACATCGTCGTCGGTTTTCCTCCCGGTCTTTCGCCCGATATTATCGCGCGGCTAGTGGCGCAATCGGTGTCGGAACGCCTCGGTCAGCAATTCATCGTCGACAATCGGCCGGGCGCCGCCAGCAATATCGGCACCGAGGTGGTCGCCCACGCAACGCCGGACGGCTATACGCTCCTCCTCATCGTCTCGGCCAACGCCATCAACGCCTCGCTTTATCAGCATCTGAATTTCGATTTCGCCCGCGATCTCACGCCGATCGGCTCCATCGGCCGCACTCCGTTTGTCATCGTGGTCAATCCGCAATTTCCGGTGAAATCGGTTCCCGATCTGATCGCCTATGCCAAAGCCAATCCCGGCAAGCTCAACGTCGCGTCGGCCGGCGTCGGCACCGGGCCGCATGTAGCCTGCGAATTGTTCAAGATGATGACCGGCACCGACATGGTGCAGGTGCCGTACAAGGGCAGCTACATGACCGATCTCTTGGGCGGACAGATACCGCTGGCGTTTGCGCCGATCGTGCAGATCATCGAGGACGTCAGAGCCGGCAAGCTCATTGCCATCGGCGTCACCACGGCGACACGTTCGAATGCCGCGCCGGATATTCCCGCTATCGCCGAATTCGTGCCGGGCTATGCGGCGGCCGGCTGGTACGGCATGTGCGCGCCGGCCGGCACGCCGGACGAGATCATCGAGAAGCTGAACGCCGCGATCAGCGCCGGCGTCACCGATCCCGCACTGAAGACGAAGCTGCTCGGCCAGGGCGTCGAGACGATGGCGATGCCGGTCAACGATTTCAAGAAATATGTCACCGACGAAATCGCCAAATATGCGAAAGTGATCGCCGCGACCGGCATGAAAATGGACTGATTTGGCCGAGCCGCTGCCGTTCGGTGGGAGGAACACATGAAGAAACTGCCGCGCCGCGAATTTTTGCGTCTCACCGCGGGCGCCGCCGCGGTCGCGGCGCTGCCGCGCAGCGCCTCAGCGCTCGACTATCCGACACGGCCGGTGCACATCGTCACCGGCTATCCCGCCGGCGCCGGGCCCGACATCATCTCGCGCCTGATTGCGCAAGCGCTGTCGGAATCCATGGGCCAGCAATTCATCGTCGACAACCGGCCGGGCGCGTCGAGCAATATCGGCACCGAAATCGTCGCCCATTCGGCGCCGGACGGCTACACGCTGCTCACGACGGTGTCGACCAACGCGGTCAACGCCACGTTCTATACCAACCTCAATTTCGATTTCGGCCGCGACCTCAAGCCGGTCGCCGGCATCGGCCGCACGCCCTTCGTCTTCGCTGCCAATCCGGGATTCCCGCCCAAGACGATCCCCGAGCTGATCGCCTATGCCAAGGCCAATCCGGGCAAGGTCAACTTTGCCACCCAGGGCGTCGGCTCCGGGCCGCACGTGTCGGCCGAATTGTTCAAGATGCTGACCGGCGCCGATCTCGTGCACGTGCCCTATAAGGGCAATTACACCACCGATTTGATCGGCGGCCAGATTCCGCTCGCGGTCGCGCCGATCGCGCAGGTGATCGAGTTCATCCGCGACGGCAGGCTGCGCGGCATTGCGGTGACGACAGCGACGCGAACGAATGCGCTGCCGGACGTGCCGGCGATCAGCGAGTTCGTGCCGGGCTACGAGGCGGCCGGCTGGTACGGCATCACCGCGCCCGCCGGCACGCCCGCCGACGTCGTCGCCAAGCTTGCCGCGGCGATCGTCGCCGCGGGCAACGATGCGACGTTCAAATTGCGCCTGGTGGCGCTCGGCGTCGAGTCGACGCCGATGACCACGGCCCAATTCGAGAAATTCGTCAGCGACGAAATCGCCAAATGGGCCAAGGTGGTTCAGTTCGCGTCCATCAAGGCGGACTGAATTCCTTAGACCATGATCCAATTCAATTGAATCGGATCATGGTCTGGAATCTCAGATTGCGCATGATCTTATCCGAAAACCGGTATCCACTTTTCGGGATCATGCTCTAAGCGGACGGCGTCCCAATGATTGCCGCGGCGCTTATGTCTTGGCGGCGAGTTTTGCCGCCGGCAGCGGTTGAGCGACGAGTTCGCTGAGCGGCCGGTAACGGAACAACAGGATCATGGTCGTTGACGCCACCAGCATGATGACCACGGCGAGAACGAGCGGCGCGACGAATGCTCCGGTCGCCTGCGCGATGAGGCCGGTGCCATAGGGCGACAGCGTCGCGCCGACGATGCCGAAGAAATTCATCACCCCGCCTAATGTGCCGGTCTGGTTTGGCGCGATGTCGGTGCAGGTCGTCCAAAAGGGCACGACGTAGAACGACAGGCCGGCATTGGCGATGATGATCATGATCACCGCGAGCGTGTTGGATTCCGTGGTCGCGGCGATCAGCGTGGTGACCGCGTAAATCGCGGCGCCTAGTCCGACGAACAATTTGCGATGGAAGCCGCCTTTGGTCCAGCCCGCCGCCGCCAGCCAGTCCATCGCCCAGCCGGTGAAGTTCGACGCCAGGAACGCGACCAGGAACGGCAGCGCGCTGAGCGCGCTGGCCTGCACTAGTGGGATGTGGCGGTAGTGGCTGAGATATTGCGGCAGCCAGGTCAGGAACAAATACTGGCAGTACGGCAGCGCAAAATAGCCGATATAGAACGGCCACAGCGCCGGACTGGCGATCAAGAGCCGATTAGGCACCGGCGCCTGCGCGGCGCGCTCCTTGGCTTCATCGGTTTCGGCGTGCGCGCCGTGCGGCACCGGATCGTCGAAATTCCTGGCGTAGCTCCACCACGCCGCGGCGCCGACTAGGCCAACCAGGCCGAAGATCAAGAAGATGTAGGTCGCCGATCCGGTGGTGCTGAGAATAACGCCGGCGAAGAACACGCCGGCCGCCGGCCCGAGCTGTGCGCCCGACTGCACGAACGCTGAGAAGCGGCCGCGCCGGGTGACCGAAGGAATGGCGCGTGCCACGGCGGCGACGCTCGCCGGGATATACGGCGCCTCGAAGACGCCGAGCAGTACGCGGAACGTTGCGGTGAGCCACAACACCGCGGGCGCGATCGGCGTCAGCAAAACCCAGAGCGACCAGCCGGCCATCGAGGCGGCAAGGGTGCGTCGCGCGCCGGCTTTATCGGCAATCCACCCGCCCACCGGCTGCAGGATGAGATAGCCGAGCGAAAACGCGCTCAGCATCATGCCGATGGTCGCGGGCGTCCAACCGAACTCCTTGGCCCAGGCCGCGGCGGCGACGCTGAAATTGGTGCGATCGGCCCACAACAGCACGCTGCCGGCAAAAAAGACGACGGCGGTGACGGTCCAGTTGATTGGCCGAGACGATGATCGGTCGGTGCTTGCTGACATGGCGTTTCTCCCGGGTCGCTCTGGTGTCGGCGTCTGTGCGGCGGACTTGAAGCCGCGCCGGTCGCGCCGTTGCCGCCAGCATGGAACGGAGCCGGGCCGCAGTCCATGCGTCACTGCGTCTGATATTGAGTGCTATAGATTGGCGGAGACAATGCAGTCACAAGGAATTTGCCAAGGAAAATGCCATGCCCGATGCCGCCGCAAAGCCTGCCGAGCCCGAAGTGCCGCCCGATGCCGATCCGGCGATCCGCACCATCGCCATGCCGGCCGACACCAATCCGCACGGCGACATTTTCGGCGGCTGGCTGATCTGCCAGATGGATCTCGCCGGCGCCACGGTGGCGGTGCGCCGCGCCGGCGGCCGCGTGGTAACCGTCGCCATCACCGCGATGACGTTTCATCGCCCGGTCTGCGTCGGCGATGAAGTATCCTGCTACGGCAGTATCGAGAAAATCGGCACCACCTCGATCACCATCAAGATCGAAAGCTGGGCGCGGCGCGGTACCGGCACGACGCCGATCAAGGTGACGGAAGGGCTGTTCACCTACGTGCGCGTCGATCTCGATGGCCGGCCGCAGCCGATCCCGGCGCAATAGCTTTCACCTCTCCCCTGCAGGGGAGAGTTCAAACTGACGGCACGATCTCAGCGTGCTTCAAATCCGCCGCCGAAACCTCCGGCGGCCCCCATTGCACGGTGCGATAGTCGAAGCCGGCGGCCAGCGTCGGTTTGACGATGGCGAAGAACGGCGACACGTCAAAGTCGCGCGGCGTGTAGAGGCCGTAGGTGCGGATGTGGTCCATCTCGCTCTGCACGTAGGGCGCGATGCCGTAGGTCTTGCCGTTGATCGAGGCGCGCTCGGGCAGAATCGGATAGTGGATCGAGGCATAGGCTTCCGCAATCAGCGCCGAGCAGATTGCCCTGGTCGGATCGCCGCAACCGATCGACAACATGCGGCGGCGAAACCAGACCGGCACCGGCGGGTAGGGGAACAGGTAGCGCGCCAGGTCGATGATGCGCTGCGAATCGTACTGGGTGCCGATGCGCTTGAGCGCGTAGTCGATGACCTTCTGCCGGTTGGCGCCGTCGACGCCCACGGCGCGGCAAATCCGGGTGTGGAAGCGGACATATTTCGACAGCGGCACGGTGACGACGCCGGTAGCGGCCTCCGCCTCCAACAGCACATTCGGCTCGCCGTGCCGCGACACGTCGCCCGGCCGCTCGCCGACATAGAGCGCGGCATGGGACCATGTGCTCTGCGTGAGGTATTTGATGGTGGCGCTAAGCCGCGAATTGCCCTCGATCAGCAGAATGTCGCCGGGTTGCAGGGCGTTGCGAACCACCTCGGGGTCGGGCGCATAAAACGGCGCGTAGCGGCCGGTGGGTTGTGCCAAATATTTGAGGATTCTGGCGGTGACATACGCCTCGATCTTGTCGAACATGAGCCGCAATCCTACGTGCGGACAAAGCTATTGGCCTGTCAGCCGGCCTTGTCCGGTCCAAGCCCTGCAAGGGCCGTCACCCACGCGAAATTGTAACATTTTGGCGCACGGAACCTATAGTCTTGCAGCGAATCATCGAAACGGCGGCGCCATGAGCGGCCGCCGGCAAAAGCCCGGGGAAAGCCGATGTCGCAATCATCGTTCCGGCGGGACTACCTCACCAAGCCGATCTTTCGCTTGGCGCAGCGCGCGCTGCCGCGCCTGTCCAACACCGAGCGCGAAGCCATCGAGGCCGGCGACGTTTGGTGGGACGGCGAGTTGTTCACCGGCAATCCCGATTGGCGGAAACTTTTGGCCTTCGCGCCGGCGAAGTTGTCGGACGAAGAGCAGCAATTCCTCACAGGCCCCGTCGAAGAGCTCTGCCGCATGCTCGACGACTGGAAGATCAATTGGGAGCTGCACGACCTGCCGCCGGAGGTCTGGGAGTTTCTGAAATCGCGCAAATTCTTCGCCATGATCATTCCGAAGCAATATGGCGGGCTGGGGTTTTCGGCTTACGCCCATTCGGAGGTGATCCGTAAATTGTCGTCGTGCTCGATCTGCGCCGCGGTCACCGCCATGGTGCCGAACTCGCTCGGTCCGGGCGAGCTGTTGCTGCAATTCGGCACCAAGCCACAGCAGGATTACTGGCTGCCGCGGCTCGCCCGCGGCGAGGAGATTCCCTGCTTCGGACTGACCAGCCCGGAAGCGGGCTCCGACGCCGCCGCGATGATCGATTCCGGCGTGGTGTGCCGCGGCACGTTCGAGGGCCGCGAGACCATCGGCATCAGGCTGAATTGGCACAAGCGCTACATCACGCTCGGGCCGATCGCGACCGTGCTGGGCTTAGCCTTCAAGCTCCATGATCCCGATCATCTGATCGGCAGCCGCGACGACATCGGCATCACGCTGGCTTTGGTGCCGACCCATCTGCCCGGCGTCAGCATCGGCCGGCGCCATCTGCCGTCCATGCAGGTTTTCCAGAATGGGCCGAACTGGGGCCATGACGTCTTCATCCCGATCGACAATGTCATTGGCGGCGTCGATCAGGTCGGCAAAGGCTGGAAGATGCTGATGAGCGCGCTGGCCGCTGGCCGCGGCATCTCGCTGCCGTCACTGTCCGCCGCGGGGGCTGCGTTTTCCGCCAATGCCACCGGCGCCTATGCACGCATCCGCGAGCAGTTCCACGTGCCGATCGCAAAATTCGAGGCGATCCAGGAGCGGCTCGGCCGCATCGCCGCCACCGCTTATCTGCTCGACGCCGCGCGCCGCATGACCTGCGCCGCGCTCGACGATGGTCATCATCCGGCCGTGGTCACCGCCATCATGAAGGCGCAAGCCACCGAACGCATGCGGGTCGCGGTCAACGACGCCATGGACGTGCATGGCGGCAAAGCCATCATCGAAGGGCCGCTGAACTATTTCGGCAGCCTTTATCGCGGCGTGCCGATCGCCATCACGGTGGAAGGCGCCAATATCGTCACCCGGGCGCTGATCCAGTTCGGCCAGGGCGCGATCCGCTGCCATCCTTATCTGCTCAAGGAAATGCAGGCGCTCGAAGACTCAGATCGCGAACGCGGCCTCGATGCTTTCGACAAAGTATTATGGGCCCATGTCGGCCACAGCCTGGCCAATACCATGCGCGCCTTCGGCCGCGCCTGGACCGGCGGCTTGTTGGCGCCGGCCGCGGATGCGGGAGCTGCGACAAAATACTACCGGCAACTCAGCCGCCATGCCGCGGCCTTCGCGCTCGCCGTCGATCTTTCGTTGCTCACGCTGGGCGGCGCCTTGAAGCGCAAGGAGATGATCTCGGCGCGGTTCGGCGACATTCTTTCAGAGCTTTATCTCTCCAGCGCGGCGCTCAAGCGCTGGAACGACGAAGGCCGCCAGCGGGACGATTTGCCGCTGCTGCAATACTGCATGGAAGCGAGCTTCGCGACCATCGAGGCGCGCTTCGACGAACTCCTTGCCAACTTCCCGGTGCGGCCGGTGGCCTGGCTCTTGCGTTTCCTGATCCAGCCGCTCGGCCCGCGCCGCCGCGGCCCGTCCGACCGCGTCACCGACAAATGCGCCGATCTGATCACCACGCCAAGCGCGGCGCGCGATCGCCTCACCGTCGATCTGTACCATCCGCCCGCGAGCCAAACCGAAAACGGCGTTGCGCTCCTTGAGCGTGCTTTCGCCATGACGGCCGCGGTGCAGCCGATCCGCGACCGCATGCATGCGGTGCGGGTGCGCGACATCGATCAGGCGGTGAAGCAGCGCACCATCACCGCCGACGAGGCGGCAAAACTCAAAGCTGCCGCCGACGCCGTCGCCGCGGCCGTCGCGGTCAATGATTTTGCACCGGAAGAACTGACGTCCCGGGGCGCATTGCATAAAGGAGATCAGCCATCGCAAGCGATATCGCAGCCGACGCCCCTGCCGCCCCCGACGCCGCCAACCTCGGACCTGCCGCCGGTGGAATTGCCGGCGCCGGAGGAAGTCCCGGCCCTGCCGCCGCCGCAAGCGGCGGAGTAGGGCACCGCCCGGTCTACATCGTCGACGGCAGCCGCACGCCGTTCATCAAGGCGCGCGGCAAGCCGGGCCCGTTCACGCCGGTCGATCTCGCCGTGCAATGCGGCCGGCCGCTGTTGCTGCGCCAGCCGTTTTCGCCGGACGCCTTCGACCAGGTGATCCTCGGCTGCGTCAACGTGATCGCCGACGAGATGAATCCGGCACGCGTCGCAGCGCTCCGCCTCGGCATGGGCGAAGCGATGACCGCGTTCACCGTGCAGATCAATTGCGGCTCCGGCATGCAGTCGATCGACACGGCGTATCGCTATATCCGCGAAGGCGTGTCCGATCTGGTGCTGGCCGGCGGCGCGGAATCGCTCAGCCACGCGCCGCTGGTGTTCAGCCGCAGCGCGGTCAACTGGTACGCCAAATTGTTCGCCGCGCGTGGCATCGGCGCAAAACTTGCGGCGTTTCTCGGCTGGCGTCCGTCGTTCTTTACGCCGGTCATCGGGCTCGAGCGCGGGCTCACCGATCCGATCACCGAGCTCAATATGGGCCAGACCGCGGAACTGGTCGGGCATCTGTTTCATATTTCGCGGCGCCAGGCCGACGAATATGCCGCCGAGAGCCAGCTGCGCCTCGCGGCGGCGCAGAAGAACGGTTACTTCTCGGGCGAGATCGAGCCCGCCTTTGCCCGCGACGGCACCTTGTTCGATCACGACGACGGCGTGCGGCCCGACAGCTCGGCCGATACCTTGGCCAAGCTGAAACCGGCTTTCGAGCGGCCGTGGGGCAAGGTCACGCCCGGCAATTCGTCGCAAATCACCGACGGCGCGTCGTGGGTCATTTTGGCTTCCGAAGACGCGGTGAAGGCGCACAAGCTCACCCCGAAGGCGGTCATCGTCGACAGCGAATGGTCGGCGCTCGATCCCTCCGTCATGGGGCTCGGCCCGGTTTATTGTTCAACCGCGATCTTGAAACGGCACCAGCTTACGCTCCGCGACATCGAGCTGTGGGAATTGAACGAAGCCTTTGCCGCGCAGGTGCTCGGCTGCCTCGCCGCCTGGGACGATGACGAGTTCTGCCGCGAGGCGCTCGGGCTTCCCGGCGCTGCGGGGCAAATCGCGCGCGACCGGCTCAATATCGACGGCGGCGCCATCGGCGTCGGGCATCCGGTCGGCGCCAGCGGCAATCGTATCGTGCTGCACCTGGTCAACGCCATGAAGCGGCTCGGCTACAGGCGCGGCATCGCCACCGAATGCATCGGCGGCGGCCAGGGCGGCGCCATGCTGATCGAAGCGGTGTGAGGAACCCATGAAAACCTCACCCGCGCCAAAACCGACGCTCGCGATTCTCGGCAAGCGCGACATCGAGCTCGGCCCATTCGCCCTCGACGAGGCGCCGCAGGAGCCGGGCCCCTGGGCCAATTGGCGGCTGCGCACCGACGAGGACGGCATCGCCTGGCTGCTGTTCGACAAGAAAGACTCCAGCGCCAACACTTTGTCGGAAGCCGTGCTCACCGAGCTCAACGCGGTGCTGGACAAGGTCGAGCGCGACCATCCGCGCGGGCTGGTGATCCGCTCCGCCAAGCGAAGCGGCTTTATCGCCGGCGCCGACATCGCCCAGTTTCGCGGTGTCACCGATCCCGCTCTGATCGAAACGACGCTGACGCGCGGCCACGCGGTGCTCGACCGCCTCGACCGGCTGCCGCTGCCGACCGTCGCCGTGATCCACGGCTATTGCCTCGGCGGCGGGCTCGAAGTGGCGCTGGCCTGCGATTTCCGCATCGCCATCGACGACGCGAGCTTCGGTTTTCCGGAAGTGCTGCTCGGCCTGCATCCCGGTCTCGGCGGCACGGTGCGGCTGACCCGGCTGATCAGCCCGGTGCAGGCCATGACCATGATGCTGACCGGCAAGACCGAGCGCGCGCGGCGGGCTCGCGCCCTGCATCTGGTCGACGCAGTGACGCAGGAGCGCCACGTGCGCGCCGCAGTGAAATCCGCCGTCAGCGGCGAGATGGTCGCGTCGAAGCAGAATTTGCTCGGCCGGCTGATGAACATGGAGCCCGTGCGCGGCTTTCTTGCCTCGCGCATGCGCGGCGAGACCGCCAAGAAAGCGCCGAAGCGGTTTTATCCGGCGCCTTACGCCTTGATCGACCTGTGGGCCGCCCACGGCGGCGACCGGGACGCGATGCAGAAGGCGGAAGTTTCCTCCTTCGCAAAACTTCTCGTCACCGAAACCGCGCAAAATCTGGTTCGCGTGTTCTATCTGCGCGAAAATTTGAAAAAACTCGCCGGCGGCAAATGGGACGGCCAGCGCGTGCACGTCATCGGCGCCGGCGCCATGGGCGGCGACATTGCCGCGTGGTGCGCCTGGCACGGTTTCGTCGTCAGCCTCGGCGACACCAAGCCTGAGCCGATCGCCGGCGCGATCAAGCGGGCGAGCGCGCTTTACGCCATCATCGGCCGCGACAACCGCCGCAAGGTGCGCGACGCGCTCGATCGTTTGATTCCGGATCTGAAGGGCGACGGCGTCGCCACCGCCGACCTGATCATCGAGGCGGTGCCGGAAGTGCTCGAGCTCAAGCGCAAGATCTTTGCCGGCATCGAGCCGAAGATGAAAGCCGACGCCATCCTCGCCACCAACACGTCGAGCATCCCGCTCGAGCAATTGCGCGAAGGCCTGCCGCGGCCGGAGCGCTTGGTCGGCATCCATTTCTTCAATCCGGTGTCGCGCATGCAGCTGGTCGAGGTGGTCAGCCACGATCAGGTCTCCGCCGACGTGCTCGCCGACGCCCGCGCCTTCCTCGGCCGCATCGACCGGCTGCCGGCGCCGGTGAAAAGCGCGCCGGGCTTTTTGGTCAACCGCGCGCTGACGCCGTATCTGCTCGAAGCCTTGGTGATGCTCGATGCCGGCACGCCGAAGGAGGTCATCGACAAGGCGGCGATGGACTTCGGCATGCCGATGGGACCGATCGAATTGGCCGACGAGGTCGGGCTCGACATCTGCCTGCACGTCGCCGAAATGCTGCGCGGCAGCATCAATCGCGACATGCCCGAGCCACCGCAATGGCTGAAAGACAAGGTCGCCAAGGGCGAGCTCGGTAAGAAGACCGGCAAGGGCCTCTATACCTGGCAGAACGGCCATGCGGTCAAAGCCAAGGACGACGCCGTCGCGCCGCCGCCGGACATGATCGACCGCCTGATCCTGCCGATGCTCGACGTCTGCGTCACCTGCCTGCGCGAAGGCATTGTCGCCGATGAAGAGATCGTCGACGGCGCGATGATTTTCGCCACCGGCTTTGCGCCGTTCCGCGGCGGGCCGATGCATTACGCGCGCTCGCGCGGCGTTGCGAACGTGCGCGACACGCTCAAAAGCCTCGCACAAAAATACGGGCCGCGCTTCCAGCCCGATCCGGGCTGGGACTCTTTGCAATGATCCATACCGGCGCGGGGCCGGCGCGCTTTTCCGATCCGGCGCGACTGGCCGACGCCATTGTCGAGAGAGTCGGCAGGACCATCGTGCTCGCTCTGCCGCTCGGCCTCGGCAAGGCCAATCACATCGCCAATGCGCTCTACGCCAAGGCGGCCGCCGACCGCTCGATCAATCTCACCATCTTCACCGCGCTGACCT
>Ga0310038_10000389_pt1 | contig 39001 bp, 37 predicted proteins | sample Sb_taG_6_FD_200461 | JGI IMG/M metagenome (GOLD analysis project Ga0310038, IMG submission 200461) | Peat soil microbial communities from Weissenstadt, Germany - Sb_50d_4_PS metaG (v2) (version 2) | ecosystem: Environmental > Terrestrial > Soil > Wetlands > Peat | place: Germany: Weissenstadt... | reverse complement strand
TGCGGCACGAGCCCGACAACTGGGCGGTTTGGACCAACCTGGCCCTGGTGGAAACCCTCCTGGACGACGGCGAAGGCTATCGCGACACCTGCCGCGACCTGGTGAAGCACTTTGCCGATACGAAAAACACCGACACGGGCCACTGGGTCGCGCGGACGTGTGCGCTCGCCCCGGACGCAGGGGTCGATACCGCCCTTTCTCTGTCTCTCGCGGAGAAGGCGCTGAAGACGAACCCCGGCGCTTACGAGTACCTGACCTGGGTGGGGGCGGTCCTGTACCGCGCCGGCCGCAATTCGGAAGCGCTGGAGCGGTTCGAGTCCGCCGCGAAGGTCCACCACGCGGGGGGCACGTCATATGACCTCTTCTTCCGGGCGATGACCCATCACCATCTGCACAACGCGGAGAAAGCCGGCCAATGCCTGTCGGAAGGGCGGCGCTGGCAGGGACAGGCCGAGAAGAAGGAATTGAACGATCCCGTTTTCGGCAAGGAGTTATGGGCCTACCAGGAGGTGGAGTTGCGGGTGCTGCGCCGCGAGGCAGAGAAGTTGCTGTCGGCGCCGCCATGAGTTCACGCGAGCGGCAGGACTACCTCTCCCCTCGCCCCGGAGTACTGGGGCGAGGGGGGAAGAAGACATCCCGCTCGCCTTACGGCCGCGGCAGCGCCCACACCCGCACCGTCTCGTCGTAGCCAGCTGCGAAGAGTCCCGTGCCGTCCGGGCTGATCGCCACCGCCGTCAGGCCGCTCCGGTTCCCCACCAGCGGGCCGCGCTGCCGTCCCGTCGCCACGTCCCCTAGCACCATTTCGCCGCGGGATACTGGGCACGGAAGTCCGGATCGACCCGGCTGCGGAGACGGCTTCGGGGCTGAGCAAGGTGTGCCACGCCTTGTGTGCCAACGTGCTGACGCTGGATCAGGGGCTGAGCCTGGGGACGGTCGGCTCCCTGAGGAGGGGCCAAGGAAGGGGGCCAAGGTGACAGTTTCCGGAAGCTGGGGGCCAAGGAGGGCCAAGGTGACAGAAGGAGGGCCAAGGTGACAGTTTCCGGAAGCTGTTGTCAGGGGCTGAGTTACCTCGAAATGGCTCCGCCGGGACCATTTCGACGTAACTGCTTTCGTGTCATTGCGTTATCTCTGGAGTGACTTCGTAAACTCCTTGGTTTCCCCTTGGTTTCCTTCGCTCCCCGACCCCGGCGTAGGCACACGCTTCCTCGTCGGTGCAGTCCATCGAAAACGCCTCCTCCAGTTTTCGCACCACCTCTGGCGTCATGACGGTTTTCCTACCGACCGGCAGCAGTTCCCCGGGCTTCTTCTTGGACATACAGGCAGGATAGCACAGCTTGAGCGAACTCTGCCCGCGGCCACCGCGTCGGGTATAATGGCATGTTGCGTATCGATGGCTTTCGCCCAAGGGAGGTCGCCATGAGAGACCCGCACGTCGCCGCGCTGGAATACCGCCTGGAAACGCGGGGGGCGCTGACATTCGACCATCCGCCAGCGATCACGAGGGAGACAGCGGACTACCACCTGCGTCTCGCTGACGGTCTCCTCCGAGTCGAATTGAAGGGGCACCACGCCTCCGAGCAGACCGCCCAATCGCTGGTCGAACCCTATTTGCGGGCCTGGGAGATCGAGGCGGATTTGGCCTTCGCTGGCCCTGCGATTGTCTTCTCGTTCCTTCGGGCAGAAGTCGTTGATCGAGACCCGCCAAAGGGCGAAGCAGTCAATGACACCCTTGCTTTTGAACAGGGTATCGGCGTTACAAAGGCAAGTGTGGCTCGTGTCCAGCCCGCGTACCCGGCTCCCCCCGAACAATTTGTCGCCTCCCCGGATGTCATAACTATGTGGTCCCGGTATCAGATGTACCGCGATGGGCGAGATCAGTTGCTGTCGATGGCCTACGCCTGCCTGAGCCTCTTGGAAGGAACGACGGGGAAGAAGAAGGGTTCGCACGAGGCGGTGTGCGAGAAATACAGCATCGCGCAGGCCGTGAGGGCCACGCTTGGCGAGCTGGTATCGGTGAAAGGCAGCCCGCTGGAGGCCAGGAAGCTCGACATCAAGGCAACGCAGACGCCGCTCACAGACACCGAAAGGCGCTGGATTGAGCAGGTCGTTCAAGCACTCATCCGGCGCAAGGGCGAATACGACTTCGACCCGAGCGCAGCATTGCCGCTGCTCAGGATGAGCGATTTCCCGGCGCTGTAAGAAAAACAAAGTTGACGTGGACCGGGTCTTCCGTCACGTTCCAGCCGATCTCGTCGGTCTTGCCGAGGACCGTGCCGCCCTTCACGCCGCCGCCGGCCAGCCACAGCGTGAAGGCGAACGGGTGGTGGTCGCGGCCGCTCACGTTGGTGTTGCCGTTGCGGTTCTCGCCCAGCGGCGTGCGGCCGAACTCCGACATCCACACCACCAGCGTCTCGTCGAGCAAGCCGCGCTGCTTCAGGTCCTTGAGCAGCGCCGCGACCGGCTGGTCGGCCATGCCGCAGTTGAAGGCCAATTCCGTGTCGAGGTTGCTGTGGTGGTCCCACGAGGCGTGATACAGGTTCACGAAGCGGACGCCGCGCTCGATCAGCCGCCGGGCCAGCAGGCAGTTGACGGCAAACTGGTGATACTGGCCCCGGCCGCCGCCACGGTGAGGGCCCTGGATCGCGCGGTCCTCCCGACCGATGCCGTACATCTCCAAGGTCTGCTTCGTCTCGCCCGACAGGTCGATCAGCTCCGGCGCCGACGACTGCATGCGGAAGGCCAGCTCGTAGGCGGCGATGCGGCTGTCGATCTCCGGGTCGCGGAGGGCGTCGTGGCGCAGGCGGTTGAGGTCGCCGAGCGCCTCGATCGTCTGGCGCTGCATCTCGTCGTCGAGGCCGGCGGGGTTGTTCAGGTTCAGGACCGGCTCGCCCTTGTTGCGGAAGAGGACGCCGGAGTAGGTCGAGGGGAGGAAGCCGCTTTGCCAGGTGGTGGCGCCGCCGCTGGGGCCGCGCCCGGCGGTCAGCACGACGTATCCGGGGAGGTCCTTCGACGGGCTGCCGAGTCCGTAGTTCAGCCACGACCCCACGCTCGGCAGGCCGAACGTCGCCCGGCCGGTACACATCAGCAACTGGCCGGGGTGGTGGTTGAAGGCGTCGGTGTGCATCGAGCGAATCCAGGCGACGTCATCGACGCGCGTGGCCAGGTGCGGCAGAAAGTCGGACAATTGCATGCCGCATTGGCCGTGCTTCTGGAACTTGCGCGGGCTGCCGAGGAGCTTCGCCCCTTCCTTCTTGATGAAGGCGAAGCGCACGTTTTTCGTCATCGATTCGGGGAGCGCCTGGCCGTGCAGCTCGTTGAGCTTCGGCTTGGGGTCCCAGAGGTCAATCTGACTCGGGGCGCCTTCGAGGTAGAAGCAGATACAGCGCTTGGCCTTCGGCGCGAAGTGCGGCGGCTTCGGGGCCAAGGGCGCATCCCGCCGGTTTTCCGCGGCAAGGAGGCCGTCGTCGCGCAGCAGCCAGGCGAGGGCGAGCAGGCCGATGCCGCTGGCGCCGGAGGTGAGAAAGTGGCGGCGGCTCAGGTGGGCACGTTCCTGGGTGGGGTGTATGGGTTGCTCGTTCATTTCACAGGCCCTGGCAGTAACGGATTGCTCGTTCGATCGCCTGGAGGCGGCGGGGGGCAAGTCGTCCAGCCGGTTGGCCGGGAAACCGGCTGTGGTCGAGCGCTCGCACCTGGAAACACAGGAAGACGGTTTCGACGGGCAAGCCACTTTCGTTCGAGGGTACGCGAACGGTACTCGGAAAGTCGCGACGAAAGTTCGCCCCGTTGGTTCCGGGTACGACCGTAACTACCAACGGAAGTTGGTTGATCGTGTCGATCGAGACCACGACGACTGGGCGGACGCCCGCCTGCTCTCGTCCCACGACGGGGTCGAGGTCCACGAAGTAAATCTCACCCCGCTGCATGCCGGGGTTCCTCATCTCGTTGATTCAGCTCGCGCTGGACGTCGGGGTCAGCTGCCATCTCGCGAAGGCCCCGCTCCAAGGCTTCGTGGTCGGTAAAGTACGCCTGCCGGAGCCGACGGAGCAAGCGCTCGATCAGCTCCATCTGCTCTCCCGGAGGAAGTTGCCCGACACGCTGCTCGAAGTCGAATAGTTCTTCAGGGCTCATGAGTATCACTCCCGCGTCACGAACTCGTCCAGGTTCAGCAGCGCCCGCGCCAGCGCCACCCACGCCGCCGCCTCAGGCGCCTCCACGCCGGCCGGCTTCGCCGCCCCGATCAACTTCGCGGCCGCCTCCGGCTTCGCCTGGCACGACCGCAGCAGGTCGGCGTACAAGTGGCCGAGGCGCGCTTGTTCAGCCGGCGTCGGCTCGCGGCCCACGCACAAGCGGAAGCCGTAGCGGAGGCGCTCTTCCATGATACCCTCGCTCGCGCTCCGGGCTGGTCTCTCGGTCACGATCCGCCGCCCCAGCGCCTGCGCACACTCCACGAAGACCGCGTCGTTCAGCAGCGTCAGCGCCTGCAGCGGCGTGTTCGACTTCTCGCGGCGGACGGCGCAGAGGTTGGCATCCGGGGCGTCGAACGTCATCAGCATCGGGTACGGGCTCGTTCGCTGGAACCAGGTGTACAGCCCGCGGCGGTAGCGGTCCGGGCCAGTGCTTTCCAGCCATTTCGCACTGCCGGCGTAGGTCAACTCCGAGATGCCCGGCGGCTGCGGCGGGTGGGCGCTCGGCCCGCCGATGACCCGCGACAACAACCCGCTCGCCGCCAGCGCCTCGTCGCGAAGCACCTCCGCCTCGAGGCGGTGCCGGGGCTGCCGTGCCAGCAGCACGTTCAGCGGGTCGCGGCCGGTCAGCTCCGGGCGGGACAGCGACGATTGCCGGTAGGTGGCCGACGTGACGACCAGCCGGTGCAGCTCCTTCAGGCTCCAGCCGCGGCGCACGAACTCGCTCGCCAGCCAGTCGAGCAATTCGGGGTGCGACGGCCTCTCCCCCTGCGTGCCGAAGTCTTCCAACGTCGCGACGAGGCCGCGGCCGAAATACTTGTGCCACACCCAGTTCACCGCCACCCGAGCCGTCAGCGGATTCTCCGGGGCGACAATCCAGCGGGCGAGGTCGAGCCGGGTCAAGCCCACGGGCGGCGAACCGTGGGCTTTCAAGGGAGGAAGTATCGCCGGCGTTCCCGCTTGCACCTCGGCGCCGGGCCGCAGGAAGTCGCCGCGCCTCAGGACGTGCGTCTTCCGGGTCGGCCCCAGGGCCAGCGCCTGCGCCATCGTCCCCTTGGGGGCCGGCTTCGGCTTCTTGTCGCCCGGCGGGGGCTCCGGCGGAGGCGGCGGCTCGTGGGGCAGCGGAGCGGCAATGTCCACTTCACGGTCGCTGTCGAAGAAGGCGAAGAACTGATAATAGTCGCGCTGGCTGAACGGGTCGTACTTGTGATCGTGGCACTGGGCGCAACCGAGCGTCACCCCGAGGAAGACCTTCGCCGTCGTGTTGACACGGTCCACGACGGCCTCGACGCGGAACTGCTCCTGATCGACGCCGCCCTCGCGGTTGGTCAGTGTGTTGCGGTGGAAGCCGGTGGCCACCTTCTGCTCGGTCGTCGCGCCCGGCAGCAGGTCGCCGGCCAGTTGCTCGACGGCGAACTGGTCGAACGGCAGGTCGCGGTTGAGCGCGTCGATGACCCAGTTGCGATAGCGCCAGGCGAACGGCCGGCCGCTGTCCTTCTCGTAGCCGTCGCTGTCGGCGTAACGGGCGCAGTCGAGCCAGTGACGGCCCCAGCGCTCGCCGTAATGCGGCGACGCCAGGACGCGCTCCACAAGGCGCTCGTAAGCCCCCGGGCGGACGTCGTCCAGGAAGTCATCGACCTCCCGCGGCGACGGCGGCAGGCCGAGCAGGTCGAGATACAACCGACGGATGAGGGTCACCCGGTCCGCCTCGGGCGACGGCGCGACCTTCTCCGCCTCCAGCCGGGCGAGGACGAAGCGGTCGATGTCGTTGCGCGGCCAGGAGTCTCCCACCCTGGGCGGCAGCGGGCGCTTGATCGGCTGGAACGCCCAGTGTGCCGTCTTCGACCCGGCCGGGGTGGTCCTGCCGCCGTCCTTCGGCCATTTCGCCCCCTGGTCGATCCAGGCGCGCAGCACACCGATCTCCTCCCCGCTGAGCGGCGGCTTCCCTTCGGGCGGCATCTTCAGCTCGGGGTCGAGGCCGGCGACGAACCGCAGCAGGCGGCTTTCGCCGGCCTTGCCGGGGAGGAGGACCGCGCCGGAGTTGCCCCCCTTGAGGGCCGCGGCGCCGTCGTCGAGGCGCAGGCCGCCGCGCTGCTTGGCGGCGCCGTGGCAGGCGACACAGCTGCGCGCGAGGATCGGCTGCACGTCGCCCCGGAAATCGACAGCCGGCTTCGTGTCCGGCCGCGGCTTGTCGTCGCCGATGAGGAGGCCGGCGAACAGGACCAGGCAGCCGAGGGCGGCGACAGAGCGTGTCATGGCGGGTCGGCTCGCGAAGAGGCGGGAGGGTTGTACGGCAGGCAGCGGGCGGGTTCACAGTTATGCTATCCGCGCCGGCCCGTAGCCGCAAGCTGCCAGCTTGCGGGCTTCGTCTTGGAATCGGTTTGCAGACGTGGGGCAGGCCGCTGGCCTGCCTGGAACCGACGGCAGGCCGGCGGCCTGCCCCACGTTTGCTTCTTAGCTCAGTCGCGTTGCAGGACGTTGACGAGGCAGTGGAGCGTTCCGAAATGGCGGGCGCAGGCGTCGCACTCGACGGGTCGCACCTCGTAGCCCAACTCGGTCCAGACTTCCGTCGCCGCGCGGTTCAGGCTGCCCGCGAAGCTGTACGCCGGCAAGTAGGCGATGCGGCGTCCGTCCCGCTCATCGAGGATGCCGTTGACGTAAGTCAGGTAGGTACGGCCGTCGCTTCCGGGGACGATGGGAATACGGACGACACGATAGCCGGCAACTCGGCATTGCTCGGCGACGGCCTCGAAGGAGGCAACCGTGGCCTCCGTGAAATCGGGCCCCCCCGGCAAGTAGGAAGCGACGGCACTGGCCTCCTGCTCCGTCCGGGCGAGCATGTCCTGGGCCATCTTCGGGTCGCCGACCAGGACGGTTCGGCCGCCGACCGGCATCAGGTACATGCCGACGTGATGATCCGGTGCCCCCTCCAGCACCACGACACTATGCTTGAGGGCGCCGGTCAGGGAGTCGATCAGTTCCGCGCGGGTTGCCACCGTGCGCTGGAGGTTCCGTAGCAGGATGGATGGGCGGGCAAACGCCGTCTCGTTGTCCGCGGCGAAGTCGCCGCCGTCGAAGTACAGGTCGCTGCGCCGGGACCGAACGGCCGGCCCCAGGGCCGCCGCCAGGTCGCCCGCGACCTGTTGGTCCCCCTTTCGGGCCGGCCAGACCTCCGCGCCGTCTTCCGCGCGCGAGAACAGCAGGGTCGCCCCTTCGCCCTCCGACGGGCGCAGCGCTAACCACCGGTCGCGCGACCAGGAGGTGATGGGGTGGCCCACGAGCACCGGCGTCAGCCGGCACTCGGTCGGGCCCACTCGCCGGCGCAGGGCGGCGAACGCCTGCTCGTCGGGACAGACCGCGTGGACGTCGATGCCCGCCGGGAGTTGGCGCAAGAAGGCCCGGTAGGTCGGGCCGACGACGTCGTCATCGTCCTCGCCGGCGTACTGGATCACGAGTCGGCGGAGGGCGCCGTCGCACTCGCTCAGCAGCGGCCCGGCCGCCGGCCCCGCCGGGTCGGCCCGACCGCCGTGGTAGAAGTACAGCACGCCGGCCGAGACCGCCAGGCCGAGCGCCACCCCCAGCAGGATGGGAATTCGGGACGCCATGGCAAAGGGCCCTACCGTTTCGGCACCGCGTTCGGGCCACCCGGCGGCACCTGATTGAACCCCCCGCCGGAAGGCACGGCGACGTTCGTCGCCATGACCGCGTTCTTCTTGTCGCTCAGGATGATCCGGACGTCTTGCCCGGGCGGCAGCTTGGCCGAGCAGGTGAGGGTCATCGACTTGGTCTCGTCGGCCTTGAGGCTGAAGGCGAACTCCTGCGACGAGAGGGTGCTGGGCCTCGGGAGCATGCGCGACATGCGGGCCGTGGGGGCCGTGGCCGAAACCGTGACCCACACCGTCGCGTTGACCGGCTTGTCCGTCGGGTTGGTGGCCGTCACCTCGATCTTCGGCGACTCCCCCTCTTCATACGACGCCTTGTCGGTCTTCAGCACGAAGGTACACCCTTGCGACGTGAGCTGCGGCCGGGCGATGACCGGCTTGACGACGCCGCCGGCCTCGGCGACGCCGACCGGCCGCAGCGCCGCGAACGTGAGCGTCACCGCCACGGTCACCGCCGCGGTCCCCAACACTGTCATGACGTTGTGGAGTTTCATGGACCTCGCTCCTTTCTCCGACCCTGTGCGGGCGGTTCGAGATCTCGTGTCGTGTCAGGGACATTGTACCGAGGAGACGCGGTCATGGATGTAACTAGTCTGTAACAGCCGGGCCGCGACCTCACTCCCCCGGCCCCTTGTGCCGCAGGGCGCGCCCCGCCAGCGCCCCCGTGGACTTCCCCTTCTCGAGCGCCGGCTTGCCGTTGACCCACAGGTAGACCACGCCGGTCGCGTAGGCGTGCGGCTTGTCGTAGGTGGCGCGGTCGCGGTACGTCTCCGGGTCGAACAGCACCACGTCGGCGCAGTAACCCGGCTTGAGATAACCGCGATCGCTGAGCTTCAGGATATCCGCGGGCAGGCCGCTGGCGCTGCGGACGGCCTGCTCGACCGGGATCAGTTTGTCGGCGATGGCGTAGTTGCCGATCTTGCGCGGGAAGGTGCCGTAGTTGCGCGGGTGCGGCACCGTGTCGCCCGGCACCTGTGCGCCGCCGTCGCTGGCTGTCGCCACCCATGGCTGCTTCATGATGAGGCGCACGTCCTCCTCGCTCATGCCGAAGTTGACGACCGACGCCCCGCCGTTGCGCTCGATCTCCACGGCGATCTCGACGGGCGTCTTCTTCTCGGCCTCGGCAATCGCTTGCAGGTCCTTGCCCTGCCAGGCCGTCTTCGGCGCGTAGCGGGCGATGCGGATCGTCTTGCCGCCTTCGCGGCCGTCGATGGCCGACTCGATCGCCTTGCGGATCAGCCGCCCCTGCTCCGGGTCGTCGAGACGAGCGAGGAAGTCCTTGGCCGACCCCTCGCGGAAGCGCGGCGGGATCAACGTCGCCGCCAGCGACGTGCTGCTGGCGAGGTACGGGTACTGGTCGGCGGTCACCTCCTGCCCGGCCTGGCGCGCCTTCTCGATCAAGGCAATCTCGTCGGCGGACTTGCCCCAGGCCCGCCGCCCGGACGCCTTGAGGTGCGAAATGTGGACGGGCAGCTTGGCCTCGCGGCCGATGGTCAGCGCCTCGTCGATGGCCGACAGCACGCCGACGCCTTCGTCGCGGATGTGGCTGGCGTAGAAGCCGCCGTGCCGGGCCGCCACCCGGGCCAGGGCGATGATCTCGTCGGTCTTGGCGTAGGTGCCGGGGTTGTAGATCAGGCCGGTGGACAGTCCCCAGGCGCCGTCCTTCATGGCCTGATCGACCAGCGCCTCCATCTTCGTGAGTTCGTCGGCGGTCGGCAGGCGGTTGGCGTTGCCCATGACCTTGCGGCGGACGTCGTTGTGCGGCACCTGGTGGATGACGTTGCTGCCGACGCCGCCGCTCTCGAGCGCCTTGAAGTAGGCGGCCACGTCGGTCGGGCCGGAGCCGCAGTTGCCGGTGACGACGGTGCTGACGCCCTGCATGAGGTAGTTGAGGTTGCCGCGCGTGGCCGCCTTTTGCAGGGGGTAGTCGCTGTGGGTGTGCAGGTCGATGAAGCCGGGGGCGGCGACGAGCCCCTTGCCGTCGATGACGCGCGGCTCGCCGGCGACCTTGAAGGCGCCGACGGCGACGATGCGGTCGCCCTTGAGGGCCAGGTCGCCGACCTGCCCGGGCTTGCCGCTGCCGTCGTACAGGGTCGCCCCGCGGATGACGACGTCGGCCTCGACGGGCTTGTCGGCCGCGGGCAGGGCGAGGAGCATCAGGGTGGTGAGGGTGAGCATGAGGCAGTTCTCTCGTCTTGGCGGGCGGGGCGAAGTCGTTTCTATTCCGGCGGTCGCCCGAATGCCAGGGAAACCCGAGCGCTTGTCGGGTGCCGGTCCGGGCGGCTATGATGCCCGGGAGAGATTCCGGTGCCTGTCGCACGCACCGCACCCCCTTCCCGGAAAGGCGGCCCATCATGGCACTCCTGGCCCGGCCCCGATCCCTCGTCCTGGCCGCCCCGCTGTTGGCACTGCTACTGGCCCTCGCCGGCTGCTTCGACACCTCGCAACAGGTCGCCGCGCCGGCTGGCGAGTCCAGCATCCACCTAACGATGGGCAACCCCAGCGGCGCAACCGCGGACCCGGACAAGCCCGACAACTACCTCATGAGGAAGACCTACTTCGCGCTGTCCTACAACAACGCGAAGGGGACGCCGAATTGGGTCTCGTGGTGTCTCAAGAAGGACGACCTGGGGGACGCCCCGCGCTGGCCGCAGTTCTACCCCGACGAAGACCTCCCGATTGGGTTCAAGCAGGTGAAGCCAGGCGATTACACCGGCAGCGGCTTTGACCGGGGCCACATGTGCCCCTCCGCCGACCGCAGCACCGAAGAGTCCGCGAAGGCGACGTTCGTGATGACCAACATCATCCCCCAGTCGCCCAACTGCAACCAGCACGCCTGGGCCGACCTGGAGGACTACTGCCGCGACCGGGTCAGGAAGAAGCACCAGACGCTCTACATCGTCGCCGGCCCCCAGGGCGAGGGCGGGGTCGGCACCAAGGGGCCGGAGAAGATCATTGGTCACGCGGACAAGGTCACCGTCCCCGCGCATTGCTGGAAGGTGATCCTGGCGCTCGACGACGGCCAGGGAGACGCGAGCGACGCGACCCGGGTGAACCGCGACAGCCGGGTGATCGGCGTCATGATGCCGAATGACCAGTCGGTCGAGCATGGGTGGGCGAAATACCGCAAGAGCGTCAAGGACGTGGAGGCGCTGACCGGCTACCACTTCTTCGACCAGGTGCCGGCCGCGGTGATCGGGCCGCTCAAGGAGCGGGTGGACAACGAACATATCCCGGCGGGGCACCACAAGAAGCCGGAGGACTGACATGCCGACGAATGAAACGACGACCGCCCTCCAGCAGGCCGCGGAGGGGCTGACGTACCAGAGCGAGACGGACGCGCCCTGGAAGGCATTCGCCTGGCCGACGGCACAGGGCGAGCCCACCGCCGCGGCGGTGCGGCAACAGGGCCGCCACAAGGCGGACGCGCCGGTCGAGGAACAGACCGTTGAGGATTTCTTCGCGCCGCTGATCCAGGACCAGGACTGGTACGGTGACGAAGAGCGGGCCACGGCGGCGAAGTACCGGGCGCTACTCGACACCGTCAAGCGCTACTTGAAGGATCCGAAAGTGATGCGGGTCGGGACGCGGAAGAAAGCCGTTTACGTCGTCGGGACGGCGAAGGAGGGCGGCTGGGCTGGGCTCACGACGACTGCCGTGGAGACGTAGCACCGTGTGCGGCTGGTGTAAATATCCTATTTGTGAATATTGCGGATTTGTTCTATATTATATACCCTAATCTGCGGCTGCCCTTCGTAGAGCGAAACTGTCCCAGTGACGACAATCGTCTTGCCAAAGAAGTGACGTTCTGCGTCATCAATGCCGATTTGCTTGAACTCCGGCAGCACCGAGGTCTTGATCGCAATAGCGAAATTGCCAGATTCTTTATACTTCTTTGAGTTCAAGAATAGATAAAACTCTGTGGATTTCGTAGAATTGACTCGAATTTCAACGGCGCAAACTTGATCCACCCGCTTGGCTGCCTCTTCTGGTGTCACCGGACGGAGCAGCTGTGGTGGAGGAGAATCACGCTGTGTTGTGCGGGAAGTAGTCTGGGACGCGCCTGGGGGCGCGACAACGCCTGTGGAACGAGAAGATTCCTGCTCTGTCGCACGAGAGGTACTCGACTCTCGACTTTCCTTCCACGAATGCACATACTCACGCACGATTTCGACAATTAGCGGGGCGACAATACCGACAAACAGCCATTTGAGCCACCAGGGCCGCCGTGTCTTGACTCGGCGCCGTTGGCTAGTCGAGTTCGCCACGGGTGCCTCCCGAAGATGGAATAGGCCAGCTTCCTCGTTCGCGGAATCGTACCAGTTATCCAGCACCGGAGGTCATCTGTCAAGTTCTTTCTCGCTCTGCTCGCCCGCGGCTGCCGTGATCCTTGAAGATCATAGGAACCACGGCCCCGGGAAAGCAACGCGCCAACACCATCCGCGTCAAGATAGACGCGATGGAGGAATTCATCACCGACTACCCGGAGGACGAGATGGAGCCCTCCGCGAACGAGGGTAGCGGATCGAAGGCGGCGAGGAAGGCGGCAGTATCGGCCGGTGCGAGTGGCGGAGCGAGTTCTTCCCCTTGACCAGCCCGGCCGGTGTGCGATGATAGCGATACGGCTGACGCCGGGCCAGCAGGATGCGAGGAGCGAGGGAGGCGAGAAGGATCGCCCATGATTCATCTGCTGTTCGCCGAAGATGACAAGTCCTGGCTCATGTCCTTCTTCAACCAGTGGGGCAACGCGGCCAGCGTCATCGGCCTGGTCATCACGTTGATTGGCTTTGGCCTTATCCTGCGGGGTCAGTGGAAGATTCGACGGGCAACGGAAGAAACCGTCAGGCGCGTCGCGCTGCAAGTGGCGGCGGCGGAGTTGGGGACAATTCTCCGCCTTTCGACGGGAGTTCGTGAAGCGAACGTGCAGGGGCAATACGAACTGGCACTCTACCAGTGCCGCGAGGCGGGTTCTTCCGCCCAGTCGCTGTCCCACAACCCGCACATCGACGAGGGCCACAGCCAGGCCCTGAGGGACGCCGCCCTCGACCTGGGGAAGATCGTGAAACACATGGTCGGACAGAGGTCGAAGCATGGCAAGCTTGCCGCCCTCACCCCGTACCAGGCTCGGCGGCTCGAGGCGGTCATCACAATCCTGGCCGACATGAACGGGCGGATGCAGAATGCCGTCCTGGAGGTGTAATATGACGACCCGCGAGCAGTTCGTAGGGACCCTCGGAAAGCTCTTGGAGGCCACGCGCGCCAAGCAGTTGGCGTGGAAGGAAACCGCCGAGGAGGGGGTTTACCGCGCGTCGTTCAAGAAGGCAACGGTCGAGGTCGGGCGCTTTGAGGATGAAGAGGTAGAGCAGCACTACCTGCAGGCCCGACTCTACAACAAGAACAACGCCGTGGTAGAGGAAATTAAAGGATCTCTAAGTAACGGAAACACGAAAGAGCCGTCTCCCCTCCTCCGAGCGCTTTACGAACTGGCCCGTGACTCGGCTCTTCGCCCCGAGGATCTGCTCAAGTCGATCGAGGATGAACTGATGAGCGCGCAGCGGCAACAGTAGCTCAACAAGACATAATGAAGATCCAAGTTGACATTAATCTTTTCCTGTCTCCAAAAAAGATGAATGGCCACTTTCCCTTCCTGGGCCGAGACGAAACACAGGTGGTCCTTCCGTTTTCTTCGTTGACATGAGGGAAGTGCCCCGAGATAGTCGAAGCGCTGCCTCGGTCCGAGTGCCCGGTTCGCCGGGGTGCCGAACCCATCCTTCCGGGCCGACGTCAGCGACGAGAATAAATGGCGATCGTGTTGGCGCAAGCGAAGGAGACATGCTTCATGCCGCCACCAAAGACTGCCCGACCATCCGCCGCGATTCGCAGCGCGTCTCCCGCGGAGGCGAACGCGCTCAACCCCACGGGGTCGGTCTTCCGGGAAGGCGAAAGGGCCTTTTCCCGCGATCTTCCCGCACTCCTGACGGCGCACGCGGGGCGGTGGATCGCTTACCTCGGAGCGCAACGGCTGGACGTCGCCGACAGCAGTGCCGAGTTGTACCAAAAGCATGCGAGCCGAGGAACGGATCCGAAAGATCTCTTTATAGAGTTGGTTCATCCGGACGCGGCCCGCGCCGATTTCTCGTTGATTCGCCCCTCCGGAAGAGGAAAAGGGGATATTCATCTTTTTCTGTCTCCAAAAATATGAATGTCCCCTTTCCCTTCCCGGCGTTCCCCGGGGCAGTCGATCCTGCTTCCCGTTTGATAGCTTTCCCGGCTTCTTGTTACAGTTCCCAAATGGGATGCGACAAAATGCCAAAGCGGAGACGACGATGACGGTGGAACTCACGTTCGCCTTGCCGGAGCAGTTGGCGCGGGAGGCGGAGGCCAACGGCCTCTTGAAACCGGAAGCCCTGGAGCGGCTCTTTCGCGACGAGATCCGCCGCCGCCGGGTGGGCGAGTTGTTCGACGCCGCCGACCGCCTGGCCGCGCTGCGCGAGCCGCCGCTGACCGACGCCGAGGTTCTGGCCGAGATCCAGGCCGCCCGCGCGGAAAGGCGAGCGCGCCCTGCGTCTGGTGCTTGACACCACGGACACAATCACCCGGCGAGTGTATTACGATACCTCGAGCACCGGCGCCCCGAGCACTTCCCGCCGTGGCGTAATGCCAAGACCGTGCGCCGTCGCGGCGGCCATGCGGCCGTTGACCCGCCGCGGCGCCCCCTCGGCGATGCTCACCGTCACGTAGCTGTTGAAATCGGTGGCCGTGAAGAGGAACTCCGGCGGCGTGCTGTGTGCCAGGTGCGCAATGGCCGCGGTCACGATGTCGCCGCCCCAGCTGTCCTCCAGCGTCATCGCCACGCCGAGCGAAACGCACAGGTCGCGGGCCTGGCGCGCCTTCGTCAGACCGCCGAGTTTGCTGATCTTGATATTCACGACATCCATTGCCCGGTCGGCGTGCCCGCGCAGCAGCACGTCGATCGAATCGATCACCTCGTCCAACACGAACGGGTGGTCGGTGTGCCGGCGAACCGTCAAGCACTCCTCGTAAGTCAGGCAGGGCTGCTCGATGTACACGTCCACGTCGCGAACCGCTCGCACCACCCGCAGCGCGTCGTGCATCAGCCAGCCGGTGTTGGCGTCGGCGATCAGCCGGTCGCCCGGCCGCAGCTTCGCGGCGACGGCCCGGATGCGCTCGACGTCCACGGCGGGGTCGCCGCCGACCTTCAGCTGGAAGCGCTGATAGCCCTCGGCCCGGTAGCCGGCCACGCGGTTCGCCATCGCCTCGGGGGTGTCCTGGGAGATCGCCCGGTAGAGGCCGAAGTCTTCGCCGTAGCGCCCGCCCAGGAGGGTGCAGACGGGCTGCCCCGTCGCCTGGCCGAGGATGTCCCAGCAGGCCATGTCGATGCCGGATTTCACGTAGGGATGGCCCTTCAGGGCCGCGTCCATGCGTCGATTCAGCTTCTGGAGCTGAAGTGGGTCGTCGCCGAGCAAGTGCGGCCCCAATTCGGCGAGGCCGGCACGGACGCCGTTGGCGTAGGCGGGCAGGTAGAACGGCCCGAGCGGGCACACCTCGCCGTGGCCGGTGATGCCGGCGTCGGTCTCGACTTGCACCACGGTGCTGTCGAAGACGTTGACCGACTTGCCGCCGGACCACTTGTAGCTCCCTTCGTGCAGCGGGAGATCGACGCGGTAGGCGCGGATGCGAGTGATCTTCATATCGGCTCTCGCGGGGTTGTTCGCCGCGCGGCCGCGGTAGCTCCGGGCCGCCGAGACACTCAGGCACGTTTCCGAGTATGATAGGACACCGCGGCGGCGGTCCCACCCTCGGGGCGTTGCTGCAGTTCGGCGGAGGAGAAAAAGACATGAGCGGACCAGCCCACGTCCTCGGGGCGACGCGGCGCGAATTCCTGGGGGCGGCCGGCACCCTGGCCGTGGCCGGTGTCGTCGCGGCCGCCGTCCCGGAGGCGCCGAACTCGGCGCCGTTCGAGCCGATCAAGCTGCCGGAGTGGGTCCGCGGCGTGACGCGCATGGCCTTCCTCACGCCGGGCGAGGTGCCGCGCGCCGCCAGGGCGGGGGTGCAGGTCGTCCACACGAACCTGGTCTGGCCGTACTACCCCCTGCGGCGGGACGACGGCGGCCTGGGCAAGGAGGACGCGAAGGCACTTCGCGACCTCGTCGATGCCTGCCACAAGCGCAGCATGAAGCTCGTCCTCGGCCTGCCGCCGTTCCCGCCCGTGGCGCTGGTCAAGGAGCATCCCGATTGGCGGATCGATTCCGACGGCAGCGGTGCCGCCCTGAAGAAGCCGGCGAAAGAAGACGACCTCGGCACCCGCCTGGGCTGCAACCTCGGTCCGTGGGGCGACTACCTCATCGACGTCTGCGCCGAGCTGGTGCAGGATCACGGCCTCGACGGCTACTCGTTCGACGGCAACTATCATCCGCGAATCTGCTATTGCCCCTCCTGCAAAAAGGCGTATCGCGCCGCCGGCCGCGACCTGCCGGCCAAGGCCGATCTCGACGACGTGGCCTATCGCGAGTATCTCGTCTGGCGCGGCGAGCGGCTCGAGGACCACTATCGCCGGATGCAGCAGCGGCTGAAGAAAATCAACCCGGACGCGGTGCTGATGTCGTGGACGGTGAACGCCGGTCGCTACGGCCACTTCCTGCACTCGCCGCGGGCCATGCCGACCCGGCTGAACCTGCTCTTCGACCTGCCGATGCAGGAGTGGTGGCTGGACGAGACGAACTTCGGCGCCAGCGTCGCGCCGGCCTTCGGCGCCGCCTACCTCGCCGCCACGACGGGGCACCGGCCGAACGCCTCCGAGCCGTACCTGATGTCGCGCGGCAACCCCTACGGCACCGACAGCTTCCCGGCCCACGAACGGTTGACGCGCTGCTTCTTGGCGCTGAGCAACGGCAGCCTGGCGCCGGAATCGTACGGCTGGCCCGGACACGGCGACTCGACGGACGACGTCTTCCGCGAGATCGGCCGGCGCGAGCGCTGGCTGACGCGCTGCGAGCCGGTGCCGTGGGCGGGGCTGCTGGTCAGCGAACAGACGCGACAGTTCTACGCCTACAAGGACATTGCCGACCGCTATCTGCCGCACCTGTTCGGGGCGTTCCGTGCCGCGTCCGAGGAACATCTGCCGCTGACGCTGCTGAACGACTGGGACGCGGACGCGAAGGCGCTGGCGAAGTACCGCGTGGTGCTGCTGGCGAACACCGCGGCGCTCTCCGACGCGCAGGCCGAGGCGATTCGCGCTTACGTCAAGAGCGGCGGCGGCCTGGTGGCGACGGCGGAAACGTCCCTCTGCGACGAACTCGGCCGGCACCGGCGCGACTTCGCGCTGGCCGACATGTTCGGCGTTTCCTACCGCGGCCGGCCGAAGGCGCCGGAGAAGCGCGCCGACCTCGACCCCAATTTCGCGGTCGCGGTCGGCGAGGACTACTGGAAGCAGCGAACCGGCGTGGCCCGGCTGACGTGGGGCGATCACGCGCTGCCGCGCGACCGCCGTCTCAACGAATTGGTCCCGGGCAAGTCGGTCACCTTCCGCGGCCCGCTGGTGAGTGTCAGCGAGCCGAAGGACGCCGCCGAGGTGGCCGTGCGAATGGCGCCGGAAGGGTCGAAGGGAGAGCCGCTGCCTGGCGTGGTCGCGCGTTCCTTCGGCGCCGGCCGCGTGGTCTACCTGGCCGCCGGGATCGACGCGGCGCTGTGGAGCTACGCCTATCCGTACCAGCGGCGATTGCTGGCGCGGGCGCTGACCTGGGCGGCGGGCGGGCCGTTCCCGATCACTGTCGCGGGGCCGATGTGCGTGCGGGCGACGTTCTTCACGCAGGATGACCGGGACGGCCGGCGCCTGGTGCTGCACCTGTTCAACGGCGTGAATACGACGGCGAACCACGGCCTGCCCGCGGCTGACGTGCCGTTGCGCGAGGAGACGGTGCCGATTCACGGCATCTCGGTCCGCTTCGAGAAGGAAGTGCCGACGCGCTTCCACGTCGAGCCGGGAGGGCAAGAGCCTCGCGCCCGGAAGGATGGGTCGGCTACGGTCGTCGAGCTGCCTCCGCTGGAATTGCACGCGATGCTGGTCGGCGAGTGGTGAAGCAGAAAGCGGTGTCGCAGAAAGCGGTGTCGCAGAAAGCGGTGTCGGTTCATCTCTTGACCCGGTCAGGGAGAAATATGAAATGACACCATTTCCCCGCGCAGTTTTTCTAGCTTGATGCGGGCCTTTTCCGTCGTGAAACGCCAGCGCACCTTGGCCTCCGTGCGGTTCCGTTCCGCCTCCCAGGCGGCCACCTCGCTGCGCACCAACTTCTGGCTCTCCATCCGCCGGTCCAGGCCCTGCTCCGCCAATACGCTCAGGGGAATGGAACGTCCTATCCCCATGAGTATGCCTCCGCGGCCAACCTTTCAATACAACATGGTCACGGCCTAGTAGGTCGCCCCTTACTCCGGCTCCGGCGGCGCCACGGGCAGTTCGGTGGTGGCGCCGCTGTTCATCTCCTGGCTCAGCGGACTCTTCAGCGGCAGTCGCAGGACGAAGCGGCTCCCCTTGCCGGGCAGGCTCTCGACGAGGATGTCGCCGCCGTGCTCGCGCAGGATCTTGCGGCTGACCGGCAGGCCCAGGCCCGTCCCCTTCGAGCCCTTGGTGCTGACGAACGGCTTGAAGATGTCCTTGATCTTTTCCGGCGCGATGCCGCCGCCGTTGTCCACCACCAGGATGCGCACCCAGGCCCCGTCGGCCTCCAGTTCCGTCTTCACCCCCACGCGCGGGTCGGGGCGATCCTCGACGGCGTCGAAGGCGTTGCTGACGATGTTCAACAGCGCGTGATGAATCCCCTGGGCATCGATCTGGGCCGGCGGCAGGGCGTCGAGCTTTGAAGCCAGCCGGGCGCCGGCCTCCTTCGCCCGGCCCTCGACCACTTCCAGCACCTCGCGGACCACCGCGTTGAGGTCGGCCTCCTCGATCAGCGGCTCGCGGTCCTTGGAGTAGCTGAGCATGTCCATCACCAGGTCGGAAATCTTGCCCTGGTTCTTCTGGACAATCTTCCAGCCCTTTTGGAGGAGGACGTCGTCCTTCTCGGCGAGGCCCATGTTGAGGATCTCGCTGCCGCTGCGCAGGCCCTGAAGGATGTTCTTGATGTGGTGCGACAGGGCGGCGATGGTCTGGCCAATGGCGGCGAGGCGCTCGGACTGTACCATCGCCTGGTGGTAGCGCGTCTCCTCGACGGCCAGGGCGGCGTAGTGGGCGATGGCGAGGGCCAGCTTCAGGTGTTCCTCGGTGAACTTGCCGGTCGGGTTGCCGTGGGCCACGATGTCGCGGGCGCCGCTGAGCGTGTCGAGGTACAGCACGCCGAGCGTCTCGTGCCGCCCCTTCAGGGGCACGCAGATGACCTCGCGGATGCCGAAGCGGACGATGCTCTGGCCGGTGGCGAACCGTTCGTCGTGGGCCGCGTCGGAGACGAGGACGCCCTCCTTCTCGCGGCGCACGTAGTCGATGACGGTGCTGCTGACGTTCATGCGTTCCTGCGGGGCGACGGCCTTGCGCCAGCGCACCGCCTTGGGCTCGAGCAAGCCGCTGTCGGCGTTGAGCAGCATGACGCAGCCGCGGTCGGCCTCGATCGACTTGAAGATCAGGTCGATGATGCGGCCGAGCAACTCATCGACGTCGAGGATGTGGCTGACGGCCTGGATGGTCTCGTAGACGACGCCGAGGTTGGCCAGGGCGCTCTTCAGCCACGGCCCCTTGACCTGCTCCGGCTGGGCGAGGATGCGGCTCCCTTCCGACTCGCCGATGGTCTTGACGATGGCCGACGACAGCTCCATGTCGTGGCGAGTGATCATGCTGATGCGCTCGGCGAGGTCGCTTTCGCCCTTGGCGGCGTTGCCGGGGCCGCCGCTGAAGAAGAGGACCGACTGGCCGATCTGGATCTTGTCGCCGGGCTGCAAGGGAGCGTCCTGGACCGCTTGGCCATTGACGAAACAACCATTGGCGCTGCCGATGTCGATGAGGTGCCAGGCGCCGTTGACGAGACGGAACTCGGCGTGGCGCCGCGAGACCTCGGTATCGACGAGGCGGATGTCGCTACCGGAATCGCGGCCGACGCTGTGAACGGGCCCGGTCAACTCGAACCGCTTGCCCTCGTCGGCGCCCTTGATGAGGATCAGGCGCGGCACGATACCCCCTTCCGTCCAAGTGGCGGGACACCTGTCACCGTACCGGGGGCGGCGGCGGCCTGTCAAGCAGTTTCGCCGCGACCCGGGAGGGGAGCGGCTAAGAAACTGTGTCACCAATGGCGAGCGGCGCGGCGTCAGCCCGCCGGTGAAGCCGATACCGGCGGGCTGACGCCGCGCCGCTCGCCATTGGTGACATGATTTCTAAACAGTTATTTTCCCACCCGGCGGAACTCCTCCCCCAACAGGCGCAGCGTTCCCACCTCGCCGTCGGCCCGCAGCACGAACGAGGCCAGCTGGTTGTCGAGGGGGTCGCGCCCTTCCGGCTTCTCCTGGCGGGCGACGAACGTGTCGTAGTGAAAGTGCTCCAACTTGATCTTCGACCGCCCCCATTCCAGCCACAGCGCCCCCTCGCGTAGCGACACCTTCGCCTCGCCGTAGGCCGCGTCCTCGTAAGTGCCGGCGTACGCCGCCAGGTCGCGCGACGGCTTCGTGTCGGTGTGGCGCGCCCGGTCGCGCTGGCGGATCGCCGCCTCCGCCGCCTCCCGCAGTCCCTTCGCCCCGGCCGTGTAGTGCCTGTCCCAGTCCTTCTTCTCCAGGCCGAGCAGCAGGTCGAGCAGGCTGTTGCTGACGACGTAGTGCATCGAGGCGAAGCTGGAGCCGACGCCGGAATTCATCAGCAGGACCAGGCCGAGCTTCTCCTTCGGCAGCAACACCACGCGCGCCCGGAAGCCTTCCAGGCCGCCGGTGTGGGAGTAGGCCAGGTGCTTGCGGTGGTCGTGGACGAACCAGCCCAGGCCGTAGGCGAGCTGCAGCGTGTCGGGGTAGGCGACCTTCACTGGCCCCTCCAGGCGTACCACCACCTGCGGCGAGTGAGTTTCCGCCAACGTCTCCGCCTTCAGGACGCGCTGGCCCTCGAAGGTGCCGTCACCGAGCTGGAAGCGCAGCCATCGCGCCATGTCGCGGGCGCTGGCGTAGATCGACCCGGCCGGCCCGATGCGGTCAAGGTAATCGTGCCAGGGCAGCACCTCGACGGTGCCGTCCTTTTTGCGCCGGTGCGGCAGGGCGTGCTCGGGATCCTTGCCGGCCTCCTTGGCACTGCAGGTCGCGCCCTTCATGCCCAGCGGCTCGAAGAGGCGCTTTGTAACAATCTCGTCCCAGCTGCCCTTCGACGCCGCCCCGACCGCCTGCCCCGCCGCCAGGTACATGTTGTTGTTGTACTCGAAGGCCGAGCGGAACGGGTGGGCCGGCCGGACGTGGGCCATGCGCCGCACGATGTCGTCGCGGCCGAGGTCGGTGCCGGACCCGAGGAAGTCGTGCCGGGCCAGGCCGGTTCGATGGCAAAGCAGGTCGCGAATGCTGGCGTCGCGATCCGCGAGGGGGTCGGACAGGTGGAACCAGTCGAGGTGCTTGCGGACCGGGTCGTCCCACGTCATTTTTCCGTCGTCCACGAGCAGGCCGGCGGCGGTCGCGGTGAACGCCTTCGAGCACGAGGCAATGGCGAAGAGGGTGTCGGGCGTGACGGCCTTGTCGGTGCCAACCTCGCGGACGCCGTAAGCCTTCAGGTAGACCACCTCGTCGCCGCGGACGATGGCCAGGGCCGCCCCGGGCACCTGCCACGACTTCAAGCCGTCCCGCACGATGGCATCGACGGCCGCCGCGTCGATGGACTCGGCGGCGGGGGCGGCGGGGACGAAGAAGGTCAGGGCGAGAAGGAAGGACGCGAAGCGCATGGGGTCGTCCGCCGGTGAGGAAAGGTCGCCGGTTCACGGTCGGCGGCCGTCCCCAGCGTAACCGGCCCCGTGCCGCTGTCAAGCTGCGGCGCGGATTGCGCTTGCAGGGACGCGGCGGGTTCGCTATGACGCAGCCCTTTATCCCCGGCCCCTCCCGCGCAGCAACGATGCGGGGGGAATGGAGAAGGGGCATCAAGCTGCGGGGGGACACGGAATGGCAAAGGTTACCGGTCGGGAGTCTGCGCCGGCTCGGGGCAAGATGGGCGCGATCGTGTCCTGGGCCCTTGGCCTCCTGTCTCCCTTCTTTTGTCTTCTTTCGACGGGCTGTGCCCCCGATGACCTGAACCGGACCAACGACCCCTTCAACGGCACGATGCCGCCCCCGCGCCCGTCCAGCGCCGTGGGACTCGGCCAACCGTTGGCGGTCCCCGTGCCGCCGCTGCCGCCGCAGAGTTCGACCGGCAGCCCGGCCGCCCTCACCAACCCGCGCGGCCCCCTCGATCCCACCCGCAGCGAGCTGCGCATCGGCTCGGGCGCCGGCGCCGGTGGCGCGATCACCCCCGCCTGGCAGCCGTCGGGACCTCCCGCGACCGGCGTCGCCCTGCAAGCGCCGCAGCCGCTCACCGGCGCGGTGCCGCTGCAGCCGAAGCCGCCGTCAGACCTTCAGCTCACGGGCAACGCGACGGCCCCGACCTACGAACAGCTCAAGGCCCAACTCAAGGCGCGCGGCGTCACCCAGGTCAGTATCTTGATCGATTGGACGACCGGGAAAACGACGCTGACCTGCTTCGGACCGGAAACGAAGACCGGGCACCAGAGATACGACGTGCCAAACGCGACCGACGAGGTGGCAGCCCTGCAAAAGGTGCTGAAGTTGCTCGATCAGCCGCCGGCGCACTGACCGAGCAGCCGCTTGCGGCTTCGCACGTTGGACCTGCGAAGCCGCAAGCGGCTCATTTCTGCTCGTCGGCTTCGAGGAACATGCAGCCGTTCTCGTACAGGTCGTCGCCGACGGCACACGTCCAGAGAACGCGCACCAAGAGCGAACACGCCTCGTCGCCCTCGCCGAGGATGATGCGTAGCTTCTGGCCGAGGAGACTGCGCGTCGCAATGAGGCGGATGCCGGTGGTCGAGAGGTCGCGGCTGAGGACGTGGCGCTCGCGCTGGTCCTCCATGAGCACGCGCACCGGTTGAATGAAATCGATGCGGTCCTGGCCGCGCCGCTCCACCTGTTCGGCGGCGCGGTGGCGGCGGATGATGCCGCGGATGGCGCGGCGCACGGCCTGGCGCTGCCGCTCCCGGGCCGACACCCGGCGGGCGGCACTGACGTAGTGATAACGGTCCTGGCGCTTGCGCAGCGACCGGCGGCACAGCGTCAGCACTCCTTCCCACGCCTCTTCCGGCACCCCGGCGCGCGTCAACTCGTCCTGCACGTCTTCCGGTGTCACCGAGCCCTGGCGCTGCGCCCGCTCCAGGACCGAATCGACGATCCCCTGCATGTTGATGGTCATCATGGCGATGGCTTCTCACGTGTGACAGTGCCGTGTCCCTTGCGTGCGGGGGCGCCGAGTCGCCCGGCCCCGGGGCCACGACGCACAGACTCTAGCATTTTTTTGGCAGGAGAGCAGCGGCGGGCACATTTTAGGACGGGGTGCCGCTTGCGGCTTCGCGGGGGAGACGTGCGAAGCCGCAAGCGGTTCGGACTACTTTCCCCGGGCCAACGCCTCGGCCCGGGCCAGGGCCAGGCGGACGGCCTCGGCCTCGGTGGGGGCCTGGGCCTCGATGGGCCGGGTGCGGCCCGGGTCGGCCGTCGGCAGCACGCAGACGCAGCGGTAGCCGTCGCTCGTCCGCTGCAGCTGCAGCGACTGCGAGCCCAACTCGTTCAGGCGGCGGTGGACCGCGTTCCAGTCGATGTCGGCCGCGGCAGTCTTGCCGCCGATGCCGAGTTCCTCCGGCGGCGGCAGCGTCAGGGTTGCCGGCGTCGGCTCGGGCCGGCGCTCGCTGCCGGGCGGGTCGTCGGGGCGTTGGAAGCGCACTTTCGGGGGCGGCGAACTCGGCGGCACGGCCGACGCCGCCGGCTGCGGGCGCGGGTAGGGCTGCGCGGGGGGCGCGTAGGTCGGCGGGGCGTAGCCGCCCTGGGGCGGGAAATACATGGGCGGCGGAAGCGACGACATCGGCGGACCGCCGATGAACATGGGGGGACAGGCCCCGCCCGGCGGTCAGCCGGCGCCGCTGCGGCTCGGCGCCCCAAGGAGGCAGGCGACGGCCACGACGGGGCCGACGAGGAACGGGAGCGCGTCCTTGCGCATGGCGGGAGATCCTCCTGGCCGCCGCGGCGCGGTTGGGTCGGGCCGGCGGCGGCCGGGTCGTGGGGCAACCCTTGCCCCGGGGATGGTCGGGGGCCTTCGCGACTGCTCCGTGCGGGTCGAAGCCGGACCGTCACGAAAGTGGGCGGAAGATAGCAGACGCCCTGCCCCCGCGAAAGGCCAATTGCATAAGTCAAGGAAGGGGCACAATTTACAACGAGGGCAAGCAGAAGTTACAACCGCCTTGTTTAGCCGCGCGCCTCCCGCGAGCGCGCGCAACGTCGGTGTTGCAACGGCGATGGTATAATAAGGCCGGTGACTGAACCTTGTTCCGCGCCAAGCAACAGTCGGGGGAGAAAGCGATGGCCGACAACTTCGACCCGATCAAGCAGATGGAGAAGATGCGCGTCTTTATCCCGAACCGGCAGGCGTTCCCGCTCGAAGAACTGGAAAAGTACGAGGGCCAAATGATCGCCTGGAGTCCGGACGGGACGCACATCGTCGCGTCGTCGAGTGAGTCCTTCGATGCCGTCTGTGAGGCCGTCGTCGCCGCAGGCTACGATCCCCAGGAGTGCGTTTTCAGTTACGTCCCGGGAATCGACGAGAATTACCTCTGACAACCGGGGGTGTGATGCGCTTCCCGTACATGGCCAAGCGAGTTCGTGTACCGGTTTACTCGCTCGGCGGCGCGAGTCATCTGTACCTGCCGATGTTCGCCATCAGCGTCGTCACCCCATCGGGCCGGCACGTCATTGACGGGATGGTCGATTCGGGGGCCACCGACGTCGTCTTCCCATCGCACGTCCCCAACCAGGTTGGCTTGAACCTCGCGAACGCTCCGGTGGGGCAGGCGATGCAGGCTGGCGGCGCCGTCCTCGCGTTCCGCTACGCCCAGGTACGTCTCTTCCTCTCCGACGGCCGCGAAGGGTATGAATGGGACGCCGTTGTCGGTTTTCTTGCCTCGCCGAGGAAGCCGTACGCCCTCCTGGGACACGCAGGATTCCTCAATTTCTTCGACGTGCTACTCAGGGGAGCGGCGAAGGAAACCGTCGTCGATCCGAACGCTGCCTTCCCCGGTCAGCGGGTCCGGCCGTGATCCTCACGCCAGCGCCCGCCGCAAATCCTCCTGCAAATCGTCTGCGTCCTCGATGCCGACGCTCAGCCGCACCAGCCCGTCGTCCACGCCGCGCGCCTGCCGGACGTCGGCCGGGATGCTGGCGTGCGTCATCGTGGCCGGGTGGCACACCAGCGACTCCACGCCGCCGAGGCTCTCCGCCAGGCTGAACAGTTTCGTCCGCGTCATGAAGCGCAGCGCCCCGTCCTTGCCGCCCTTGAGCCGCACCGAGATCATGCCGCCGAAGTCGCGCATCTGCCGCTTCGCCAGTTCGTGCCCGGGGAAAGTGGGGAGGCCGGGGTAGTAGACGCGCTCGACGTGCTCTTGGCCCACCAGCCAATCGGCGAGGCGGCGGGCGTTGTCGCAGTGCTGCCGCATGCGCAGCGCCAGCGTCTTGACGCCGCGCAGCGTCAGGAAGGCGTCGAACGGCCCCGGCACGCCGCCCGCCGCGTTCTGGTAGAAGGCGATGGGCTGCAGCAGGTCGCGCCGGCCCACGACCGCCCCGCCGACCACGTCCGAATGCCCGCCCAGGTACTTCGTCGTGCTGTGGACGACCAGGTCGGCGCCCAGGCGGATCGGCTGTTGCAGGTACGGCGAGGCGAAGGTGTTATCGACGGCCAGCACCGCCTTCGCCTTGTGGGCGACCTCGGCGATGGCGGCGATGTCGAGGATCTGCAAGAGCGGGTTGGTCGGCGTCTCGATCCAGACCAGCCGCGTCGCCGGGGTGATGATCCTGCGGAAGCCGTCGGGGCTCGGGTCGTCGGTGTAGCGGGCGACGAGGCCCCACGGGCGAAAGACGCGCTCCAGGAGGCGGAAGGTGCCGCCGTACAGGTCGGCCGCGGCCGCCACCTCGTCGCCGGGCTTCAGCGTCGAGAGGACCGCCGTCGTCGCTGCTAATCCCGAGGCGAAGGCTAAGCCGCGCTCGCCGCCTTCCAGGGCCGCCAGGCACGTCTCCAGGGCGGCGCGCGTCGGGTTGCCGCTCCGCGAGTATTCGTAGCCCTTGTGGTGGCCGGGCGCTTCCTGGTGATAGGTGCTGGTGGCGTAGATCGGCGTGATCACCGCGCCGGTCGCCGGGTCGGGATCCTGACCGGCGTGAATGGCGAGGGTCGCGAAACCGTGCTGCTCGGACATGAACCTGCCTCCATGAACGGCGTTACTGCCGGCCGTTGGTGTGCCCGTTGCGCGGGCCGCGCCAGTACTGAATCAGGTCGATACGTGTGATGATGTCCACGACCTTCCCATCATCCACGGCCAGCACGCCGGTGTTGCCGGCCATCAGCAGGCGGTAGGCCTCGTCGAGGTGCGTGCGCAGTTCCAGCTGCGGCAGCGGCTTGGCCATGATCTCGCCGACCGTCACCTGCGTCGGGTCGCTCTTGTCGTGCAGCACGCGCGCCAGGGTGATCTCCTGCACGCTGCCGACCGCCCGCCCCTGCTGCACCACCGGCAACTGCGAGATGCCGGCCGACTGCATCAATTCGATCGCATCCTCGGTCGTCGCCTCCGGGGTGATCGTCACCAGTTGTCGCGGCCCGCGCGTGTGGATCAGGTCGCCCAGCGAGTGCGGCGGCTGCTGGTCCCACTCCAGCTTGTTCTCGGCCAACCAGCGCTCGTCGAACAGCTTGCTCAGGTAGTTACGGCCGGTGTCGGCGGCGAGGGCGACGACGAGGTGGTCGCCGCCGGTCAGCCGCCGGGCGTAGCGCAGGGCGGCGGCGACGCTTGTGCCGGTCGAGCCGCCGACCAGCATCCCCTCACGCCGGGCCAACTCGCGGGCGGTGTGGAACGACTCGGCGTCGCCCACCCGGACCCAGTCATCGACGAGCTGGCTGTTGAACGTCTTGGGCACGAAGTCCTCGCCAATGCCCTCGACCTTCCACGGCCGCCCGCTGCCGCCGGACAGCACCGAGCCTTCCGGGTCGGCGGCGACGATCTTGACGTCGGGGTTGCGCTCCTTCAGGTAGCGGGCGACGCCGGAGATGGTGCCGCCGGTGCCGACGCCGGCGACGAAGGCGGTGATACGGCCGTCAGTCTGCTCCCAGATTTCCGGGCCGGTGGTGCGGTAGTGGATCTCCGGGTTGGCCAGGTTGCTGAACTGGTTGGGCCGCCACGCCCCGGGCACCTCGCGGGTCAGCCGGTCGGCGACGCCGTTGTAGCTGTCCGGCGAGTCGGGGGCGACGGCGGTCGGCGTGACGACGACCTCGGCCCCGTAGGCCCGCAGAAGGGCGATCTTCTCGGCGCTCATCTTGTCCGGCAGGACGAAGATGCAGCGGTAGCCCTTGACGGCGGCCACCATCGCCAGGCCGACGCCGGTGTTGCCGGCGGTGGCCTCGATGATGGTGCCGCCGGGCCGCAGCAGGCCACGGCGCTCGGCCTCGGCGATCATGGCCACGGCGACGCGGTCCTTGACACTGCCGCCGGGGTTGAGGGCGTCCATCTTGAGGTAGACGGCGGCGGTCAGCCCCTCCGTCAGCCGGCGCAGCCGGACGAGCGGCGTGTGACCTACCGATTGCAGGATATTTTCTTGCATGGCTCGATTGTACTCCACGGACTGCCCGGGCGTCGGCGCGGGCGGTCGCAATCGTATTGTCCCCCGCGGGACGGAGTTCGCACAAGAGGAGTCCGCCGGAGGCGGGTGGACGTGGCGCGGCTGCGGGGGGTAGAATGGTCGGAGGCGCGTGGCGTGGCGGCGGAGGACGGCGGCCGGCCGTGGGGCTGTCGCTCACGGCGCAGGCGGAGCCCGAGCCGGTGCATAACATGTCCCAGCCGAGCGGACAACCCACACCCACCAGCCCGCCGTTGGTCGATGGCAACGAGGTGCAGGCTGTGAAAACCGCCTCACGTGCAAATCCTTCAGACACGGGAGTGGGGGTTTATCACATTCCGACGAACAGAGTGCATCTAATTCCAATATCTCAAACTCATCCATACGGGCATACCGCCTTCGTGCGGCAATTGGGCCTGACCCCCGCTGACTGCAGGGGCTTCGTAATCGCGCTGGCTCCCGGCGGACAATTCGTGGTGGAAAACATCTCCGGACTCAACCGCGGGTCCGGTGGGGCGACGAGTTTCCAGATGCCGCAACCCTTGTTCGACGGCCTCAAGCGGGCCGTGATCGCCGCCGGGTTATGACACCGCCTTGCCTCCCCGAGGTGACCCGTGACGAAAGAGACCGAGCAATCCCAGCCGCCGATCGGCAAACTCCTGGCCGATCTGGCAAACGAAATCGATGGAATCGCCGATTTCGGCGTCACGGCCTGTCTGATCGACGAAGGGAATTGGGCCGGGCGTCATGGCTACATCGTTCAACGATGTGGCGAGGTCTGCCTGACCGTCGGTTCTATCGTTGCCTTCATCGACCAGTCGGCCGTCGCGAGTCCCCCGCACCTGTTGCCCTTGCGGTCCGATTTGGTTGCCGGTTCCGATCAGTTGCTGAATGCCTTGAGTTCTTTGGAGCACTTTCGGACCCTTCCGGCGGAGGCGACTCGTTCCGCGGCGGAATCGCTCCGTGCGGGGTGGGAAGCCACTCATCAGTCGATTACGCAGCTCGCGGCGGCATTTGGCCTGCTTGACGAATCTTGGTGCTCCGAGGTTCGGGAGCGGCAAGACGCTTACCGTAACGGCCTCGAAGGGCTCATGACCTGGCTTCGTGAGGCTTCTATCGCTCCTTGTCCCCCTGGACAATAGCGTCTGTACACCGGCGAAACGGAAGTCGGTTCGCCGGGGAACATCGACAAGGACGCGAAGTCAGGTACAATTCACGACGAGCCGGCGGGCGCGTCCCGTTGGCACACGCGGCGGAGACGCACCCCCGTCGCCCACCCTCCTGATTTCCCACGGAGTCGTTCATGGACATGGAGCTGGATTATCGCATTGCCGCCGACGCGCGCACCTCGGAGCGCGCCGCCTTCATCCGCCGCACCTACGCCCACCTGGCCGGGGCCATCCTCGCCTTCGCCGCCCTGGAGGTGGTCCTGTTCAACTACGCGCCGCCGGTCGTGGTCGAAACCATCCTCCGTACGATGATGGGCTCGCGCTTCAGCTGGCTGTTCGTCCTCGGCGGCTTCATGCTCGTGAGCTGGATCGCCCAGAGCTGGGCGCGCTCCGACACGTCGCGCGGCTTGCAGTACCTCGGCCTTGGGCTGTACGTCGTCGCTGAGGCGGTGCTGTTCGTGCCGCTGCTCTTCGCCGCCCAGTTCCTCTACCCGGATCAGCACCTCGTCGCCAAGGCCGGCATCATGACGCTGGCCGTCTTCGGCGGTCTGACCCTGGCGGTTTTCGTCTCCGGCAAGGACTTCTCCGGCCTGCGCACCGTCCTGTGCGTCGGGAGCCTGCTGGCCTTCGGGTTCATCGTGGCCAGCATCCTGTTCCAGTTTGAAGGAATGGTGGTACTGATCTTCTGCTTCGCGATGGTGGCACTGGCCAGCGGCTGGATCATCTACCAGACGTCGAACGTCATCCATCACTACCGGACCGACCAGTACGTCGCCGCGTCGCTGGCGTTGTTCGCCGCGGTGGCCCTGCTGTTCTGGTACATCCTGGAGATTTTCCTGCTGCGCAGCCGGCGCTGAAGCGCATCGGAGCCGCTTGCGGCTTAGCGTTCGCGCGAACGCTAAGCCGCAAGCGGCTTCAGGCCAGACCGAGGTTCTGCAGCACCTCCGTGCAGCTCGGGACGCGGTTGAGGCAGTAGAAGTGGATGCCCGGGACGCCGTGATCGAGCAGGCGCCGGCACAGGTCGGTGCAGACCTCGACGCCCAGCCGCCGCACCGATTCGGCGTCGCCCAGCGCCTCCATGCGGCGGGCGATCGGCTCGGGCAGCTTCGAGCCGCACAGGCGCGTGAAGCGCTTGATCTGCTCGGCGTTCAAAAACGGCAAAATGCCGGGGATGATTGGTGCCTTGACGTAGCGCTTGTGGCGCAGGTAATCCTCGTAGGCGAGAAAGTCGTTCACGTCATAGAACAGCTGGGTGATGATGTACTCGGCGCCGGCCTCGATCTTCTGGGCGGAGCGGTCCCAGTCGAGGAGCTTGTCGGGACACTCGACATGCCCTTCGGGGTAGCCGGCGACGCCGATGGAGAAGCAACCGCGCTCCTTGACCAGGCGGACCAGGTCCAGGGCGTAGCGGAAGCCGCCTGCGGTCGGCCGGAACTCGCTCTCCCCCTTGGGGGGGTCGCCGCGTAGCGCCAGGATGTTCTCGATGCCCAGCGCCTGCGCCTCGTCGAGGATGGCGGCACTGTCGGCGCGCGTGGCGCCCACGCAGGTGAGATGGGCCATCGCCTCGATGCCGTGGCTCCTGCGCAGGCGATCGACGACGCGGAAGGAGCGCTCGCGCGAGCCGCCGCCGGCCATGTAGGTGACGGAGATGAACGCCGGGTTGAGTCGCTGGAGGCCCGGCACCGTCTCGCGGAACAGGGCTTCCTCGGCCTCGTCGTTCTTCGGCGGGAAGAACTCGAACGAGATCGTTGGACCCGGCCGGGTGTACATCTCGGGGATTCGCACGCGCTCGGCTCCTGTGGTGGGCGCTCCTGGCGAAAGCATCAGGGAATTGTGCGACAAGGGACACCGGTTGCCAAGTCCCGAAGAGGGGTAGCCGCTGATGATACGGCGCGACGTGAGCGGGTTCATCGCCCGCCGGCTATCGTCCGAGGAGTACCTCGGCCTGCACCTGACGATCGGCTTGCTGGTGTGCCTGCTGCTGGTGGGGGCGTTCGGCCTCCTCGCCCGCGCCGTGGTCGGCGAGTCGGCGCTGACGGAATTCGACCGCCGCATCGGGCTGGCACTGAAGGAGCACCGCGACCAGCATGAGCAGGTGAAGCACACCCTCATCGTCTTCACGGAGATCGGCTCGCCGGAGGCGATGACCGTCCTGACCGTGCTGGTCGCCCTGGCGCTGCTGATGCGGCGCCGGTGGCTGCTGGCGCTGGTCTGGCTGTTCGCCGTGATCGGCGGCGCCCTCCTTAACCAGGGCCTGAAAACCGTCATCGGCCGCCCCCGGCCCGACTTCCGCGACGACATCATCCACGAGACCACGAACAGCTTCCCCAGCGGCCATTCGATGGGGGCCGTGATTGGCTTCGGCCTGCTGGCCTACTTCCTGCTGCTGGCCCTGCCCGAGCGGCGGGAGAAGATCGCCGTGGTCGTGCTGGCGGTCGCCCTGGCGCTGACGATCGGCTTCAGCCGCGTCTATCTTGGGGCGCATTACTTCAGCGACGTGGTGGCCGGCTATGCCGTCGCCGGGGCGTGGCTGAGCGTGTGCATCTCCGCCATCGAGGTCGTCCGGCGGCGCGCCCGTCACCGCCAGCGGAAAGTTGGCTGATCGTCGAACGGCGAGCGGCGCGGCGTCAGCCCGCCGGTTGGCGGCTCACCGGCGGGCTGACGCCGCGCCGCTCGCCGTTCGGTTAGTGGTTCTGAATCCCCGCACTCGGTACTCAGTACTCAGTACTCCCAGGAGACTTCTCCCATGCCGTCGCGCTTCCGCCTCGCCGCAGCGTCGTGCCTCCTGTTTGGCCTGGCGTTGGCCGCGCGCGCCGACGGCGATGGCGAGCCCCTGCCGAAGGGGGTTGTCGCCCGCCTCGGCACGCTGCGCTTCCGTCACCCCGCCCCGGTGACGGCCCTCGCCTATTCGCCCGACGGCCAACTGATCACCACCGCCTGCAACGACCGCTCCGTCCGCCTCTGGGACGCGGCCACCGGCAAGGAGGTCCGCACCTTCAAGGGGCACGAGCAGGAGGTGCGCTGCCTGGCCTTCGCCCCCGGCGGCAAGACCTTGGCCAGCGGCGGCGCGGACAAGGCGGTGCGCCTCTGGGACGTGGGCGGCGGCAAGGAGCTGCGCCGCTTCGTCAATCACGAGGACTGGGTCGAGGCCGTCGCCTTCTCGCCGGACGGCAAGCGGCTCGCCTCGGGCAGCACCGACGGCAGCCTGCTGTTGTGGGACCTCGTCGCCGACAAGCCGCTGCACCGCCTCAAGCAGCCCGGCGGGGTCAAGGCGCTGGCCTTCAGCCCCGACGGCAAGACGGTGGCGGCCGGCGGCTCCGACGAGAACCTCGTCCTGTGGGACGTGGCCGAGGGGACGGCCGTCCGCCGCTTCCAGGGTCACTGGGTCGCCAGCCTGGCCTTCTCGCCCGACGGCAAGGCGCTCGCCGTCGGGCCGTATCACACCACGGTCGTCCTCTACGACGTGGCCAGCGGCAAGGAGCTGCACCAGCTGGAGGGCCACCAGCCGGTGCGCCGCCGCGGCAGCGGCGTGTTCGGCGTCGCCTTTTCGCCCGACGGCAAGACCTTGGCGTCCGGCGGGGCCGACGGCACCGTCCGCCTGTGGGACCCGGCCGCGGGGAAGGAGCTGCGCAAGATCGACGGCCACGGCCACGCGATCACCTGCCTGGCCTTCGCCCCGGACGGCAAGGCGCTGGCGGCCGGCGACCACGGCCACACCGTCACCCTCTGGAATCCGGCCACGGGCAAGGAACAAACGCCGGCCGCGGGACACCACGGCGCGGTCGTCGCCCTGGCCTTCGCCCCCGGCGGCCAGGTTCTGGCGACCGGCGGCACCGACGGCAGCGTGGTTCTGTGGGACTCGGCCGGCAAGGAACTGCGGACGTTGGCGGCCGGTGCCCAGGTCGGCGCGGCGACCTTCTCCGCCGACGGCAAGGTGTTGGCCGCGGGCAACGGCGACGGCCTGATCCGCCTCTGGGACGCGGACTCGGGCAAGGAGAAACAGCGCCTGGAAGGGCACCGCGGCCTGGTGACCGCGCTGGCGTTCACCGCCGGCGGCCTGCTCTCGGGCAGCCAGGACCACACGCTACGGCTGTGGGATCTCGAGAAGAAGAAGGAGGCGCGGCAGTTCGGCCGGTTGGGCGGCCCGGTGGTCGCTCTCGCCCTACCGCGCGACGGCAAGACGGTGGCCTGTGCCGGCGGCGACAACGTCCTGCGCCTGTTCGACCTGGCCACGGGGGCGGAGTTGCGCGCGTTCGGCGGCCAGCCCGGCGGCATGACGGCGCTGGTGACGTCGCCCGACGGCCGCACCCTGGTCTCGGGCGGGCGCGACCGGACGGCCCGGCTGTGGGAGGCGGCCACCGGCGGGGAGCGCAAGCAACTGAAGGGGCACGGCGGCTGGGTCGAGGCGCTGGCGCTGTCGCCCGACGGTAAGGTGCTGGCCACCGGCGCGGGCGACGGCGTCGTGCGCCTGTGGGAGATGGGCACCGGCCGTCCCCTGGCGGAATTCGCCGGCCACCGGGCCGCGGTCAAGTCGCTGGCCTTCTCGCCGAAGGGCGAGCTGCTGGCGTCCGGCGCCGCCGACACGACGGCGGTGCTCTGGGATGTGGCCGACCTGTTGCGCGACCGCAAGCCGCGCCCCGTCGAGCTGAAGCCGGAGCAGCTCGACGCCTTCTGGGCCGACCTCGCTTCTGAGGACGGTGACAAGGCGTATCGGGCCGTCAACGCCCTGGCCCTGTCCGGCGACCAGGCGGCGGCGCTGCTCAAGAAGAACCTGAAGCCGCTCGCCGGCGACAGTGCGGCCAAGCTGATCGCCCATCTCGATGACGAGAACTTCGTCACGCGAACGAAAGCGAAGGTGGAACTAGCCCGGATGGGCAAGTCCGTGGAGCGGGCCCTGCAGCGGGCGCTGGAGGGGAAGCCGTCGGCGGAGGCGCAGAAGCAACTGGAAGAGTTGCTCAAGGGGCTGGCCGAGAAGCGCTTCGTGCCGGAGCTGGCGCGCGGCCTGCGGGGGGTGGAGGTGCTCGAAGCCGTCGGCAGCGCCGAGGCGAAGGAGGTGTTGCAAGATCTGGCGAAGGGCGTGCCGGATGCCGAATTGACCACCGAGGCGAAGGCGGCGCTGGAACGGCTGGGGAAGTCGCCGTGAGCCAGCGGCCGTCACTCCGCGATCTTGCGGTATTTGCCGGCGTAGTAGAGCAGCGGCCAACCCTCCTCGTTGTGGCCGCCGGCCAGGACCTCGCCGATGAAGATGTCGTGGTCGCCGCCGGGCAGCACCTGGGTGATGCGGCAATCGACCCAGCCAAGGGCGTCGGCGAGGATCGGAGCGCCGGTGACCGCGGTCGTGATGGCTAGGTCGCCGAACTCCTTCGGGCCGCTGGCGGCGAAGCGGCGCGACAGATGTTCGTGGGTGTCGTTGAGGATGCTCAGCGCGAAGCATTGACCTTCGTGCAGGGCGCCGTGCATGCCGGCCCGCCGGTCCACGGCGACGAGAACCAACGGCGGGTCGAGCGACAGCGAGGTGACGGCGTTGGCGGTCATGCCATGGAGCTGCTCGCCGCGCCGCGTCGTGACCACCGTCACGCCCGTGGCGAACCGGCCAAAGATGCGCCGCTGAAGCTGCGGGTCGAAAGCCACCGCCGATCTCCTCCCAGGAATCAAGACACCGAACCCGAACCCAAGCCAGCCTTGCCAGAATGATATCACATCCCGGGCACGGCATCCGGCGACATCCGCCGACGTGCTGGACCTACAAGCGGGACAAGGCGTCGTGGGAGAAGGGCCAGGGAGAGGGGAAGGGGCAAGAGGATCCGTCCGCCAAGGAGCTGAAGGCGCTGGAGGGCGACTGGAAGGTCGTAGGGCTGGAGGAAGGGGGGCGGAAGGCCTCGGAGGACGACGTGAAAGCGATGCGCTGGACGTTCCGGGGCTCGGAAATGCAGGGCATGAACCCCGGGGAGAAGGCGGGCGACAAATGCAAGGTGAAGATCGACCCGAGCAAGGGCCCCAAGCACATCGACCTGACGACCCTCGAAGGCGAATTGAAAGGCAAGACGCTCGAAGGCATCTACAAGCTGGAAGACGATCGGCTAACCATCTGCCTGCGAGACGAGAAGGCCCCCGAGAAGGGCCGGCCCACCGAGTTCACGGCCGAGAAGGGTAGCAGCCAGGGCGTCATAACGCTGGAGAGAGTGAAGAAATGACCTGTCGCCGGCAGGCTGGCGGGCCGGGCGCAGCCGCCTGGCCCGCACGGCCCGCCCGAGCCGGGCTCGCGCTGCTCCTGCCGGGCGAAGGCAACGGCGACGATGGCGGCCGCCAAGACGGTGACGGCAGCGGCGGTTGCCCAGTTCGGCGTTTCACTGCGCTCGTTCAGCGATCCCGAGTACCGGCGTCACGACCGGCACCTGGGAGCCGGGATACCAGTGCTCAACGACCATGCGCTTGCCGACCGGCGTCCAGCGCTCCAGGCGGTCATCCTCGCAGGCGATGAGGATCGAGCCGTCCTTGAGGGTGACCTTCCCGGCGGCGGCGCGCTGCGGCTCCACGACCGAGGCCGTCCCGTCCTTCTTGATCTCGCAAGTCTCGACGACCCCGTTGGCGAATTCGACGCTCCATCGCCCGGCGGGGAGCCCCTCGGAGGGGTCCGGGGCCGGAGGCTTTGGCGGATCGCCCGCCGACGTCAGCGAGAAGACAAGGGCGGCACAGGCGGTGAGCAGCACGCGGCGGATGCTCATGATGATCTCCTGTCGTTCAGGGCGGGGTTGTCCCGCTCTCATCGTTCAGACGATGACAGATCGCGCGTCGGATAGGTCGAGGCCCGCCTGTCCTGTCCCTTCGTCGGCCCGGCGCCCGAGGGTCATGTCGAGCGCGGGTGGCAATAATCCCTGTCGCGCCATGACCGCGGCTACCCAACACCCACCCAGCCCAAAGAGTCCCGTTCTTCGTCTCAAGTCTGCCGGCCGGCGGTGAAGGTGATCGTGAATAAGAGGTCCAGGTTCCCCGAGAAGATCTCGATCACGTAGCTCCCTGTTTTCGTGGCGGTGAGGTTGGGGAACGTGGCCACTCCGTTGACGAAGACAGCGGTGTTCCCGCCCTGGATGGTCTGGCCTGCCGGGGCGCTGATGATCGAGAAGGAGACCGGGGCGTTGTCGCTCGTATCGACCTGCGTCGCGGTAAGCAACGCGGTGACGATCATCGTGCGCGTGAGCCCGCTCCCCGAGAGCGAGACGGAGTAGTTGGACGGGGGCACGGCCGCGTTCACCGTCTGCACCAGCAGCGCGGACGTACTCTTGGCGTAAGTGAGGTCGCCGTAGTAGACGGCAGTCACCTTGTGCGCGCCGATGGCCAAGGCGGAGGTCGCGTAAGTCGCCTGCCCGAAGACGTCCAGCTGGGTGTACGTCACCGAGACGCCGTCCACAAGGAACTGGACCCAACCGGTCGGGGTGGTGCCGCCCGTGTTGGCCGTGACGGTGGCCGTGAAGCTCACGAGTTGCTGGACGGTCGATGGGTTCGCGGACGAGGTCAGGGTTGTCGTCGTCGAGTTCGTCCCCGGCTTGCTCACCAATTCGGTGAAGGTGCCGGTGCTGGATGTAACGTTGGAGGTGCCGTTGTAAGTCGCCGAGACGTTGCGGCTGCCGACGGCCAAGGTGGTGGTGGTGAAAGTCGCCTGGTTGCCGGACAGGTTGACCGTCGCCGTCTTCACGCCGTCAACGAAGAAGGTCACCGTCCCCGACGGCGCCGGGCCCAGGTTGCTGACCGTGGCCGTGAAGGTGACCGGCGTGCCGACGATCGCCACCGGTCCGGCCGACGAGGTGAGCGCCGTGGAACTGACGAGCTTGTTGACCGTCTGGGTGATGGTCCGCGAGGAGGCGGCGTAGGTGTTGTCGCCGTAGTAAGTCACCAGGATCGAGCGGGGACCGGCGTTCAGATTGCTCAGGACGATCTGGGCCCGCCCGGAGTTGTCCACGGCGACGATGCCTTGGACCAGGCCATCGACGGCGAAGGTGACCGCGCCGGTCGGCTTCGCGCCGCTGCCGCTGACGGTGGCCGTGAACGTCACCGAGTCGCCGTAGGTCGAGGGGGCCTCCGAGGAGACGACCGCCACGCTGCTGGCCAGTGTGCCAGCCTTCTTGACCACCTGGGTCAGCGTGCGGCTGCTGACGGCGAAGTTGCCGGAGCCGCTATAGTTCGCCGTGAGGGTGTGGTTCCCGAGGGCCGGCGCGGCGGTCAGGAGGGTCGCCTGGCCGCCGGACAGAGTCACCGTCCCCTTGCTCACGCCGTCGATGAGGAAGGTCACCGTCCCGTCCGGCGTGGCAACACTGGAAGTCACCGTGGCGGTGAGGAGGAGCGGTTCGTTGACCCGCGACGGGTTGAACGTCGAGGTCAGCATCGTGGAGGTGGGGGCCTTGTTGACCACCTCGCCGCCGGTCAGGGAGCCGGCGCTGGTGAGGTAAGAGAGGCTGCCCGTGTAATTCGCCTGGATGGTGTGCGTACCCACGCTCAGGGAATTCGTGATGAGCAGGGCATTACCGGAAGCGTTCAGGTTGAACGCGCCCTGGGATACGTTATCGACGGTGAACGTCACCGAGCCGTCGGGGATGCCGCCGCCCGGCGTCACGGGGCGGACGGCGGCCGTGATCGTCACCGTCTGCCCGTACGTCGAGGGGTTCAGAGGCGAACTCAGCGTGGTGGTCGTCTTCGCCTGCCCAATGACCTCCCCGCCGGCCAATGATCCGGTGCTGTCGTTGAACAGCCTGTCGCCGTCGTGGAAGTTGACGGTCACGCTGTAGGGAGAGTTGGCGGCGATCAGGCTGGACGTGGAGAACGTCGCACGGCCGCCGACGAGGAGGACTCCCGTGGCCACTGGGGTGTTGTCGATGAGGAAATCGACGGTTCCCCCTGGGGTGGCGGTGCTGGGGCCCTTCGACGTGACGGTGGCCGTGAAGGTCACAACCTGGCCAGACACCGGTGCCGCAGGGCCGGCGCTGACTGCGACCGCGCTGTCATACTTGAGGACGTTGAGAGTGAAGGTCTGAGCGGCGCTGGTATCGACGCCGCCGAAGGTCAGCGTGAACTTGGCGCCCGAGGCGGCCGGGGTGGTGGCGTCGGTGACGCTGACCGGGTTGGCCGGCTGGGCGGTGTAGGCGCCGTCCTGTTGGGTAACCACGACGCCAGTGATGGTGCCGCCGGCGCCGACGGAGGTCACCTGGAGTTGGGCCGGCGTGAAGGAGGTGCCGCCCAGGACAATGAGCACGTCGCCCACCTGGTAGCCGCTGCCCCCCGCGGCGACCGCCGCTGCGAGCGCCTGTGTCCCCCCATTGTCCTGGACCTTGACGTCGAAGTTTGTCGTGCCCGAAGCGAGCGGGGCCAGGGTGTAGGTGAGTGTGCCGGTGGTGGACACTGCGGGCAGCACGCTGAACAGGCTGGGGTTGGTGACATTGCCGACGATGTAGCGCAGGAGGGTCTGGCCCGCCTCGTTGGCGTCCGGGGCGCCGCCGGCGTCCGGGTTGAAGTTGGTGGCCCAACCGGTCACCGTGTGGCCACCGGTACTCACATAGGCGAAGGGCGGGTTACTGGCGGTGAAGGTGGGCTGGTCGTTGACGAACAAGGCGCTGATGGTGAAGGTTTGGGCGGCGCTGGTATCGACGCCGCCGAAGGTCAGCGTGAAGGCGGCGCCCAAGGCGGCCGGGGTGGTGGTGTCGGTGACGCCGACGGGGTTGGCGGGCTGGGCGGTGTAGGCGCCGTCCTGCTGGGTGACCACGACACCAGTAATGGCGCCGCCGGCGCCGACGGAGGTCACCTGGAGTTGGGCCGGCGTGAAGGAGGTGCCGCCCAGGACAGTGAGCACGTCGCCGACCTGGTAGCCACTGCCCCCCGCGACGATCGCCGCCGACAGCGCCTGGGTGCCCCCGTTGTCCTGTACCTTGACGTCGAACTTCGACGTGCCGTTGAGGTCGGGGTTGAGCGTGTACGTGAGGTTGCCGCTGGTATCGACCGCGGGCAGCACGCTGAACAGGGCGGGGTTGGTGACGTTGCTGACGATGTAGCGCAGGACGGCCTGACCGGCCTCATTGGGATCGGGCCCGCCGGCGTCGCCGCTGGCGTTGAAGTTGGCGACCCAGCCGCTGACCGT
>Ga0310038_10000385_pt1 | contig 39208 bp, 37 predicted proteins | sample Sb_taG_6_FD_200461 | JGI IMG/M metagenome (GOLD analysis project Ga0310038, IMG submission 200461) | Peat soil microbial communities from Weissenstadt, Germany - Sb_50d_4_PS metaG (v2) (version 2) | ecosystem: Environmental > Terrestrial > Soil > Wetlands > Peat | place: Germany: Weissenstadt... | reverse complement strand
TCCCGGCGGCGATCCCGCCGTCACGAACGAGCACCAGTGCGGCCCCGTCGTCGAGAACGCAAACCGGCTCGTCGGCGCGGGAGTACGCCATCACCAGGGACGCGTAGCCGCCCCGCGCGGATTGCGGGATCGAGGGGTCGACGACGAAGACGCAGCACGCCCCGTCCGGCGCGACGTCGCGGGCCTTCTGCGTGAACTCGGCGAGCGTGACCTGCCAGGGCAGGAGCGAGAGGGTGCGCGGCTCGTTCATCGACGCGATGGTGCCATCTTCGCGGTCATGCGCCGACCAGGAAGATGTGTTCGAGTTGCGCGAGCACCGCCTGGCGTTCCGCGACGGGACTCCCACCGGCGTCGTGCCAGCGCAGCAGGACGTCGACCGCGTCGAGGAGATCACGAGCGAGGAGGGGCTTGCTCAGCGCGCCGATTCCCGCAACTGCGGGACGACCGTCACGAATCGCGCCGGTCACGAACGTGATCGCGACCCCGTCGAGATCAGGGTCGTCGAGGATTGCGCGGGCGAGGCGGATGCCGTGCATGTCCGGGAGGATGCCGTCGATCAGCATCACGGTCGTGCCCCGCTCGCGAAGCATTTCCATAGCCTCCTCACCGGTGCGCACGCCGACGGCCGAATGGCCGCCGCTCTCGAGCGCGCAGGTCAGGAATCCGCGGACGCCGTCGTCGTCCTCGACGACGAGCACGGCACGAGCATCGCTTTCGACCATGGCGGGCTGGATCATAACCGCCACCCTCGATCCGGATGCCCGATCAGCGCACTCCTTTCATCGACCCGTCACGGTCTGCGAGCGGCGATGAGCGCAGTCGTTGGTGTTGTGGTGGCAGCCGCAGGTGTCCATGGTCTCGACCAGCTGCAGGTCGCCCGCCGGGTAGTGCACGACCGGCACGCCGTCCGCACCCGCGCCGTTCGCGACCCGAGCCGCCTTGACGTAGACCGCGCGACCGTCGCGCATCACCCAGGGGAGCATGTTCGGGGCGCCGGCGCGAACCATGCGCTCGGCTTCCTCAGCCGATCCGGCCTCCTCGAGCGACCGGTGTCCGATGGACGTCCGATATGAGGACGTCGACATGTCGACGGCGATCCCCGGCGAGTGATGGAGCAGCCCGTCGATCGCCTCGGGCAGCAACGGCATGCCCGCCTCGACGAGCCGGCGTGTCAGGGTTCCAGCCGTGTCGCCGGGGAGGATGCGCACCTCCGCCTGGGCGAGGATCGGCCCCGAGTCAACCTTCGGCGCCGCCTTGTGCATGCTGATGCCGGTGATCGGGGCGCCGTCGGCGATCGCCCAGTACACGGGCTCCGGACCGCGATAGGCCGGCAGCAAGCTCGGATGCACATTGAGCCAACCTCGCTTGGGGATGGCGAGCGCCCTCGGACCGACGATCTGGTCGAAGCTCGCCATGACGACCGCGTCCAGGCCCAGCTCCTCGAGCGCGAACCGCGAGTGCTCGTCGTTGATCCGCCAGGCGCGCAGCAGCGGGATGCCGAGATGATCGGCGATCCGGCTCAGCGCGTTGTCGCCGAGGATCGCCGGATGCGCGCCCGGTGAGGTGATGATGCCGACGGGCTGAACGTCGAGTTGGAGCAGCCGGAGCAGGAATGCGAGGCTGAAATCCGAGGGGAACCCGGCGAACGCGACCCGTGGGCCGCTGCCCGGGGTGATGGTGGCCGGTGGCGGCGGCAGGTCGCGATCCGGGATGAAGGTGAAGACATCGCGCGACCAGAGATCACGGCCGACCATGTCGAGGTACTCGGAAGTGGTGGCCATGTCACTTGATCCTAACCATGCGAGGGCTCGGATCAACCAATCCCTCTTGGACGAGCGCATCCAGCACCAGCGCGACCTCGGCTGCCGGACGCGCCGTGGCGGCCACGCCGGCTCGCGCCTGCAGCGCGTCGATGGTCATGGGCGGGGGATCGGTGAGCATGGCGCGGAGGATGGCGCCACGAAGCTCACGGGTGCTCCCGCGGTAGCGCGGCGCGCGCCGTCGCGATGCGGGCCGTTCCGTGGCAAGGCGGTGGCGCGAGGCGCACACGGCGGCAAGCGGGCATCCGTCACACAGCGGGCGTGTGCGGCAGTGCAACGCGCCCGCATCGAAGAGTGCGTGGGTGAAGGCACGAGGGCTCATCCCGCGGGGGCGGCCAGCGGCAAGCTGTTCCTCGAGGATGGTCTGATGTACCCCGTCCGGCTCACGGCCGAGCGCGGCGCGGGCCGTCACCCTGGCGATGTTGACGTCCTGGGGTGGGACGCTCGACGCTCCGAACGCCAGCACGCGCAGCGCCCGCGCCGTGTAGCGGCCCACGCCGGGCAGACCCAGCAACCCCGCCTCGGTGTCCGGCCAGCCGCTTCCCGCGACGACCTTCGCGGTGTCATGGAGGCCGCGAGCCCGTCGCGGGTACCCGAGCCCCTGCCATTCGCGGAGCACCGAGGCAAGTGGCGCCGCCGCGCATGCCTCGGGCGTGGGCCAGCGAGCCAGGAACGACTCCCATCGCCCGGCGACCCGGGCGACCTGCGTCTGCTGGAGCATCACCTCGCTGACGAGGACCGCCCAGGGATCAGCGGTCGCCCGCCACGGGAGGTCGTGCCGCCCATGCACGCCGTACCAGCGCGCGAGCCCGCGGGTCCACACCCGGCGCAGTTTGTCAGACTGGGACGGTGGTGCTGATTTCGTATTCAATTCCGCCCCGAAGGTGTCAGGCCTGTCACCCTACTGACACCTTTCTGCTAGCATCTCGGATAGAAAGCACCCCCGCGACGCGGTTGAAACGTCCGGGGGCATGGCCAGCTCTGACAAAGGAGAGCCGACATGGACGATCGTACCCAACCCAAGCCCGAGTTCTGCGCGGCTGAACGCTATTACGGCGAGTGGGTGATCAGCATGAAGATGGGGCGGGCGCACCTCGTCGCTAGCAAGAACGGCACAGTCCGGACGGCGTGTGGCGCAACCCTCGTGTCGTGGTTCTCTGCTGAGGGTCGGTCCTGGGACGGCTGCCTCCGCTGCGTGGCTCTCGCCGGCATCCTGCGGTGACGCGACAGGCGAAGCGCCGTACGCGACGTCCTGCGGGCACGGGGGCAGTCATCCAGCGCGGTGACGGCCGCTGGATCGGCCGCCTCAAGCAGCCGGACGGCAAGGTGCGTTGGTTCTCCGGGCCAAACCAGGCCGCAGTGGAGGAGAAGCTCGCCGAGGCTGGGCGCCTGTTGGGCGCCGGCCTCCCGCTGCCGGACACCAAGGTCACTGTGGGCGGCTGGCTCACCGAGTGGCTCGATCACCTCCAGGGGCTCAAGGCGTCCACGGTCCACTACTACCGCCAGTACGTGACTGCCTACGTGCTCCGCTCCGACCTGGCGAACAAGCCGCTGGCTCGGCTCGAGAAGGCGGATCTTCTGCATTTGTACCGAACCATGACGTCGCCCAAGACCGAGGGCGGCATGGCGCTGAGCACGACCACCGCGCACCATCTGGCGGCGATCCTGCATCTGGCCCTGGAGTCCGCTGTCGAGGACGGCAAGGTGGCCCGGAATGCCGCAACCCTGGTGCCTCGGAAGCAGCGTCCGAAGGTAAACCGCAGCGAGATGACCGTGCTCGCCGATGAGGACTTTGAGCGGTTCTTCGACGCCATCCGGGGTGATCGGCTCGAGGCCCTGTTCGTGGTGGCGATCCGCGAAGGACTCAGACAGGGCGAGATCCTCGCGCTGCGCTGGCAGGATGTCGACCTCGAGCGGGGCACGATCACGGTGATCAGGTCGCTCCGCGGCGCCGACACGGGCGGTCCCAAATCCAAGACCTCGCGCCGCAGCGTCGTCCTCTTCGACGAGACGGTCGACGCCTTGCGTGACCACCGGACCAGACAGCTGCAGGAGCGGCTCCGGGTCGGCACGATGTGGGAGGACGGGGATCTGGTGTTCCCCAACGAGTTCGGGCGTTTCCAGAGCCCGCAGCGGCTCAGGGACCGCCTCAAAGCGATCCTCGAGGGCGCCGGCCTGCCGCGCATCCGATTCCATGACCTCCGGCACAGCGCGGCGACCAACTGGCTGAAGGGAAATATGCATCCCAAAGTAGCTAGTGAAAGACTAGGACACGCCAGCGTCGCGATCACCCTCGACCTGTACTCGCACGTCACCTTGGGGATGCAACGGGAGGCCGTCGACGCGATCACTCGTAAGCGGTCAGGGCGATGACGTCCGAATCCGTGGGTGAGTGGCTGGACGAATGGCTCAAGACCGTCGCCCTCGCCCGACCCCGCTCGCTGGTGTCCTACCGTTCGAAGGCCGCGCACATGCGCCCCGCGCTCGGCGCCATTCAGCTAACCGAACTGAGATCCCGCGACGTCCGTCTCGCGCTCACCGGGCTCGCGAACGACGGAATGTCTCCCTCGATGCTGCGTCACGTCTTCATTACCCTGTCAATAGCGCTCAATGCAGCTGTGGCCGAACGCCGCATCTCAACGAACCCATGCCAAGGCATGGCCACGCCGCGAAAGTCGTACTTCGAGGCCCGCACCCTCACGTCAGAGCAGGCGCAACGCCTGGTAGAGGTTGCCTGGGATACGCGGCTCGGTCCTCTTCTCACCGTGGCGCTCTCGACGGGGATGCGCTCCGGGGAACTCTTGGCGCTCACCTGGGCGGACGTCGACCTGGATGCGGGACAGATCACGGTCAACAAGAGCGTGCAGTGGAAGCCGGATGGCCAGCATGTCGCCGGGGCGACCAAAACGCGCTCAGGGCGCCGGGCAGTAAACGTGCAAGGCCGCGCGCTGGAGGCGCTCGTCGAGCAGCGCAGCCGCACCCTCGAGGTCAACTCCGACCTGGTGTTTCCCGCGGTCGACGGCGGCTATTGGATCCCGCAGGGGCGCTTCGTTGACCAATTCCGCGCGCTGCTTGCGGCGGCAGGTTGTCCGCAGATCCGCTTCCATGACCTCCGTCACACGGCGGGTCTGTTCCTCACTCGCAGTGTGGGGGTCGTGGTGGCGTCGCGAATGCTCGGCCACGCCGATCCGTCGATCACTGCTAAGTATTACGGTCACGCGGCGCCCGAGGACTTCACAGCGGCGGCACGCGCTATGGCGACGGTGATCGGCGGCCCGAAGGCAATTGATCACACGCTGGGAGTAATTGGCATATCGGCGGCGGCGACGAAACCCGGATTGCGCCTCGTGCTGATGGACGACGACGGGAGTGTCATCGCCCGGTTCACCCAGGAGCCCGAGGCGCACGTGATGGACACCCTGAATTCCGACACCTTCGCGGTCACGGACCGGCCGGCGCCGAGGTCGCTCGGCGACGCTCTTCAACAAGTCCAAGGTGGAGATCGCAAAGGGGAATGACAAAGAGCCTGACGTCCGCGGCTTCCGGCGTTTCCTGTGGGGACGACGCCGCTAGCGAAATCCTCGCTAAGCTGCCACGACGGTGGCCACAACAGCAACTGCAACCGCGGCAACGGCCAAAACATCGAAGAGGACGGCAGCGAAGAGCAATCCCGCTTTGTACCCATTCAGTCGACGCGCAGCCTTGATGGTGAAGTAGCCCAGAACAGCCTCTTTGCGTGAAGCTTCAACGAGATCCAGCGACCGCCACGCTGCTCGTCTCTTCCAGCGATCAACGTGATCGAGGCTTGCTTCCCGATAGCGAAAGGGTGCTTGCACAACCAGTGCGAGCACTGCCGCCAACAGGAATGCCACCACGGCAGCCAGCAGGGAATCTCGCTGGTACTGGCTCAGGCTGATCCTCGAGGACTGGACAGCGAACGCCGATAAGCCGAACAGGAGGGTGGAAAGGGCACCGGAGGTCGCTACAACTGAGAGGGCGCGCTGCTCGATCGAGGATTTCCGGAGCCGCTCCTCCGCGAGTTGATCCTTGATCATCCCACCGTAGACGAAACCGGCGACCTCACTCAAGGGGACTGTTGGCTCGGCGTCCGTCACCGACGTGTCCCGACGCCGCTAGCGTTCCTTCGCCTCGCGGTCACGCTGTTGGCGCTTTTGTTCCTCAATAAGTTCTTGCTGGCGACGTCTCTCAGCCTCAGCCTGTCGAGCCCGATCAATCTGCTGCGCCTTGGCGACAGTCGTCGTCGGGTCTTCGTCGTCGTCCTCATCAGGCGCCATGGAGCGGCAGGATAGGTGATGGTAATGGCCGAGTTCAACGAGAACAGGCGTTCAGCCACGGTCGCACTCACATGACGCCATCGACCACTGACCCGCGGGCCGGAGGAGACGGGACAGGGCGGGAGCCCAACAGGCACAGGGAAACCCGCAAGCTCTTTCGGCGGGGCGCCAACTCCGCCTAAGCCCTGCCACGTCACCTCCAATCCCGATGAACATCGGTACGCCTCCGCACCGAGTGCATCCAGGCATCGAGCGCCGCGGCACTAGGACGCTCGGCCCACCAGATCGCCAAGGCGAGGGCCATGACCAGGTCGTCGTGAAACCCCGGCGCGGCCTCATAGCGGTCATGGCCGGTGCGCTCGGCGATGGTGAAGTCGATGTTCTGCAGCTCGGTCATCAGGTCGGCGCGAAACGGGCACGTCGGCATGACCGTGATGCGATGGGTCTCGATCACCAGGCGGAGCGCGGTCATCAGGTCGCGCTTCGGAACGCGGTGGCCATAAGTGCCGTCCTGGCTCTCGCTCTCACCCGACGTGAAGGTCACCGTGCGCATCGAGATACCTGCCTTGTGGCCCAGCAGATCGGTGAAGGGTCGCCCCACCCCAGTGTTGTCCACCACCAAAATCGCGTGCCCGAGTGAGGCGGCTCTCTTCACGACGCGCGCGACCTCATCCGCAACGTCCACGTAGTTGGTGCCCAGCGGCACCTTGTCGCACCAGTGGACGACGTGCCGGAGCTCGAGATACTTGAAGGCAGGCGGCTCGGGCTCCGGGCGGTAGGTTTCTACGACAACGATTGCCGTGGCGTCGTGAACCTGGCCGACGTCGACGCCGATGGTGGCGCTCATGCCGCACCTCCAGCCGCGACGACCGGCTGAGGGGCCATGCAAATCCCGCAGTAACCATCGAGATAGCGGTGCCCGCCGTCCTGGGTTGCGCAGCGCTTCGCGGGCCGTGGGGCTGGCTCTCTGCCGACAACATGGAGACGCGGCTCCGATGAGGTGTCGCCGTGGAGCGGAACGGCCTCAGACAGCCCGCGCGCCTCGAACATCGCCTCGAGGTCCGCGGCCGCGAAGAGACGGCCGGCGACGTCACCGAAGACGCACTCATATTCCTGCTGGTACTTCCACTCGCCGAGCGCGACCCGCTCGGCAGCCAGGAACTCCGCCGTGATGCGCGGACACTGCGCGGCGGTCACCTTGGTCACCCGGAATTCGCGACTCTTGCTGGCTTCGTAGAACCACCCGCGCCGGCCAAAGGGTGTCCCCATCACCAGCAGGCGTCCGTGACTGACGGCGAGCATCGGACGCACCGTGGCCATCATGTCGTCATCGACGAACGCGGCCTCATCCACAATCAGCAACTTCACCGAGCTGAACCCGCGAACCGTGACCGGATCCGACGGCAGCGCGACGATGCGCGAGCCATTCTCGAGGAAAACGCTCAGGGCGTTCTCAGCCTCGGACGGGACCGGGCGGCCCAAGCTCCGGTATAGCGTCAACATTGTCCGAAACAGCTCAGAGCTTTGGCGCTGGGATGGCGAGACCACCAGGACGAGCGCACCGGGATCGAAGAGAGCGGCGTGGACAGCGGCCACCGAGGCCGTGACACTCTTGCCCCCCTGGCGGTGGATGACCAGCAGTTCGCGCGGTGCGGGATCGCGGAGCACGCGGATCTGCCAGGGATCGGGAGGATCCATGCCGATGTTGCGCGCCAACTTCACGGGATCGAGACCGCCGGCAAGATGACGGCCGAGCAGACTCACGACACTGGCTCCATGTCGATGACGTCGAGCGCATTCGCGGCTGCGATGCGCGCTTCTGGGAACGGCGCCAGTGCCCTGAGCAGCACCACGGTGATGTTCTGGATCTCCGGACTGCTCAACAGGTTGATGGTGGTGACCGGCTTCTCGTCCAGCTCGCCCGTGAGGCGCGCGAGCAACTCGAGCCCGGCCCTCACTTCACGCGCCGCGGCCAGCATGACCCCGGACGCTCCTGAGCCCTCGGCCTGATCGACCAGAGCGGACACCTTCGTGACCAGGGCTTCGAGCCGATCCACGATCTTGACCGCGCCTCTCTCTTCCCGTTGCGCCAGCACGCTGACGATGGCGGGACTCAGATGCGCGACCCTATGCCGTTGAATGGCCCGCTCTCCCAACGGCGGGAAGGTCTGGGCAATTTGACGAGCGGGTTTGCCGGCGCCGAGTGCGTCGTCCACGGCTTGGCGCTGCGCGCTGCTGCAGATCGTGCAGTCGCGGCCCATGTCAACCGTCTCCATAGTGACGGGACGCTATCCGCCGCAATTCAATCCCGCTCATGGCAGCGCGGCGCCGCCGCGGAATTGGCGCACCAGATCAGTGCTGTGCTCGTCCAGTCGCTTTTTGACGTAGTCGGCTGTCTGCGGGGACATGTCGCCAGTGACTGGGATGTTGTAGGTGTTATTCAGCGTGATGTTGCGGCCACCGCCGCCGCCGCCCGCACTCGCGCCAGCTAACTGCGCGTGGGCAAGGAGCGAACCCGTGCCGGTCGCTGTCAATGAGAGTGAACCGTCGACAGGCGTACCGATCGCGGCGGCGACCCGGAGAGACGCGGTGGTGGCGGCGGCCACAGCAGCGCCCGTCGAACCCGCTATCCCCTGGGCGAGGCCGAGCATGATGTTCGAGCCAATCGCAGCCATCTCCGTGGATGGTGAATGGATGCCGAAGATCCCCTTGATGCCGTTCAGGATCTCGCCGGGGACGTTATGAATCCAGGTGGTGACGCCGTTCCATGCTGCCTTAATCCCGCCCAGCAGGCCGTCAATAATATTCTTGCCCACGGTGTAGAGCCACGTGACGGCTCCCGACAGCCATCCCGTAACAGTCGAGCCCATGGCCTTGAACCACGAGGTCACCGTGGTCCAGATGAAGAGGACACCATTCTCCAGGCCCTGGAGGACGTTTTTCCCCACGTCGTACAACCAGGTCAGCGCAGTTCCGAGGAGTCCGAGGATCTTGCCGGGGAGGCTGGTGAACCAATTCCACACGGCGACGGCGCCGGTCACAATCCCGCTCCACATCCCTTTCAGAAGAGATTCGCCCGTCTTCAGCAACCACGTTCCGGCGTCGGCCAGCATGTGGAGAATCGTCACGGGGAGTTGCGCGAAGAAGTGGACGACGCTGGTGACCGCAGTGGTCACGCCCGTAACGAGGTCCTTCCACACTCCAGCGAGGAAGTTGACGATGCCGTTCCAGATGCTCACCACGTCATGCCACAGGTTGGTGAAGAATGTGGTCACGTCCTTCCACACCTGCCCGGCAATCGCTATCACTTGCTTCCAGTGGGTGATCAGGAGCACGCCGATCGCGATTAGTGCGGCGATTGCGATCACCACCAGGGCAATGGGATTGGCGTCCATGACCGCGTCGAAGGCCGCCATGATTCCTGTCGCGACGCTGACGATCCCATTGACGACGCCGGTGGCGATGCCCCATGCGGTGGTGGCGACGGTCATCGCCGCGGTACGGACTGCCGAGACGGCTGCGATGGCCGCCATGGTTCCGAGAACAGCGACGATCGCCCCGATTCCGATCCCAAGGGCGACCGCAGCGACGCGGTTCTTCTCGAAGTAGTTGACGACCGTGAGCATCACTCCGACCAGCGTGTTGAGAATGGGGATGAGGAACTCGCCGATCTTTGTCAGCAGATCCTCGAAGCCCGAGCCGAGAGTCTTGACCTGACCCTCGAGCGTGCCCGAGTTCTTGGACGCGGCGGCCTGCGCCGAGCCCGTTTTGCTCACCGAGTCGATGTACTTCTGCAGGACAGCGGGGCCGGCCTGAATGGTGGCCGCCAGCTTCGTCGACGCCGAGCCAAAGCCGAGCGTCTTCAGCGTCGCGGCCGCCTCAGTCGTGCTCATGCCGGCGAGTTTCGGTTGGAGCTCGGCGAAGATCGCGGTCATCGGCATCAGGGCACCGCTGGCTGTCTTGAAAGACACGCCCATCGCAGCCTGGGCAGCCGTGACAGCTTTCGACGGAGAGATGATCCCGGTGAATGCGGAGTTCAGCGCCGACATCGCCTGGCGTCCGGTTTCGCCGTGCGCGGTCAGATCGACGAGCAGGCCGCCCATGACCTGCAGCGGCGGGGCTGCGGCGCCCATTGATCCACGAGCTCGAGCCATCGCCTGCGACAGGGAATCGACCGCCTGTCCCGTGTCTCGTGCCGCGTTGAAGAGCACGTTGCTGGCCAGTGCCGCCTGACTGACGGGGATCCCATATGCCTGCATGACCTTCGCCAGGTCGGCGGTGGCGTTGCCGAGCGACGTCCCGGAGGCTTCCGCCAAGTCCTGGGCGTTGCGCATGAAGCCGAGTGCCTGGACCGCACTCAAGGCGTGGCCCTGCATCAGGCCAAGCTGTCCCGATACCCCCGCATAGGCGGTCATGGTCTGCTGGGCGCTGAAGGTCGTCTGGAAGGCTTGCGAGAGGAAGGCGCTGCCGATGGAGTTCGCAGCCGCGACCGAGATTCCTGCGTTCGCCGCGAGTGACGCCGTGCTCGCCTGGTATTTCATCGCCAGGTCCGTGGCCGCAACGCCGACAGCGACTACTGCAGCCCCGACGACGAGTCCCGTCTTGGCCCACGCGGAACCCATGACTCCGCCCGACGATTCGCCTTCCGCGCCGGTTTCCGCCATCTTGGCTTGGGCCTCGTCCATCGAGGCATTGAACTCAGCGGTGTCCGCCAGCAGCGTACAGACGATCGGCGGCAGGAAGCCGGCCATGCTGCTACTGCGGCCTCCGTGTCGCGACGAGGCGCAGCTCTCCGGGATCGTCCATCGACTTGCGTACCGCGGTGCTGCCGAGCGCCGCCGCAGTTGCAAGGCTGAGCGCACGCCGGGCGCGCTTGCGCGACTCCACGCTCGTCTTCGCCAAGTCCTTGCGAACCTGGGTCTGGAAAGCCGGAGGTGCGGCGGCGTAGGTGGTCGCCGCCACCAGCATCGGATCAGCGTCCGACGGCCGTCCCGACTTCTGGACCTGCTGCTTGATCACCGCCGCGCCCAACTTACGGAGATACTCTTCAGCGTCGGGCTGGCTGGGCCTCGGCGGTGCCGCCATTTTCAACATCGGCTCGAGCTCATCGAGACAGCGCTCGGTGATGGCGATGGCGCCCAGGTTGCGCGAGTCCATGGTGACGGTCGACTTCTGAACGCGTATCGACTTGAGCGCACCGCGCGTCTTCTCGAGGATCGCCATCGCCTGCGGCCAGGTCATCTGCGGGTGCTTGGCCTTGGCGACCACAGGAGCGCCCATGGTTGGGGCCGGCGTCGTCGGTGCCGTCGTGGCGGCCGTTTGCGGCGCCTTCACCGGGGTGATCGGTCGCAGGACGCCGTCGCTGCCGATGATCCCGGTCAACTGCCCCGTCGCGTCGTACGAAAAGCTCTCGCCCTTGCCCAAGCCTTCGATAGCTGCCGGATCGCAGACGCCGATCAACTTCCCGCTCGCGTCATAGCAGGCGACGAGTTTCGGCGCGCCGGCCTTCGCGACCCGGTTGGTCGGGAGCAAATTGGCGGGACGCAGCAGGCCCACAAGGGCGCCGTTCTGAGCGTAGGCGGCAACCTTGCGGGTGTTCGATTGGCGACCGGGAGGCAGGGACTGGAAGGCCACCACTGCGGCCACGGTTTTCATGGCGTCGTGCTGCTCGCGTTGGCCGGCGCGGGTGCGCTCGGCAAGCCAGCGAGTGTCGCCAGGGTCAAATTCAGGCATGGGGCTCTCCGAGTAGGTATGCGAATGCAGAGGGCAGTTGGACGGGCTCACCGTTGGGGAAGGCTGCCGGATGACACCGCGAGCACAGGGCGTTGGCGCAAACCGGCAACTCACTGCCGAACTCCAGATCGCCACACCGGACGGTGACCGTGATGCTCACCGGGACGCCGTACTCGCGGACCACATGCGCGACGCCGCCGTCACCGTCGATCTGCGCGATCCGCTGGCCGTGCTTGTCGAAGAAACTGAGGACACTCACACCGGCACCGCCTGGCGCTGCAGCCGGAACTTCGCGAGCGCACGCAACTCCGCCGATGCCCACGTGTCCGCGTTCGGAATACTCGCCGGCCGGCTATCCCACTCGATGCCCATTTGGACCCGCTGCGCATTCGCGGCCGTCACCGCCTCAGCCAGCGCCGCACCACGAGCCGACACTTCGCCGAGCGATTTCAGCAGCGATTCGGCGCGCTCCAAGGCGTCGATGCTGTCCGCCTGCACCTGCGGCCCGCCCCACGATGTCACGGCGTGGTAGTTGTCGGTACTTTCGCTCCGGAAGTCGCGTACCGAAACGAGCAACGCCTGCTCGGCCGGCAAGCAAATTGGACTTGCGGCTTTTCCTCGCCAGAACTCGGGCCACGACTCGTAGGCAGCGCGCTCCAGCTCAAGGCTGAGCGTCCCAGGGCCCGGGATGACGGTCATAGCCGCCTGGAGCGCCTCACGAGCCTTGTCGGTGGCTTCTGGCACGTACACGACCGCAGGCGGCGCTGGAATCTCTGCGACGAGCGCACGGCCCACCATGACGGCGGTGACGTGCTTCACCGTCTCCAGCAGGTCGCGCTTGGCCTTGGCAGCGGCCAGATCGTGCTCAGCGCCGTCCAGGATGAACCTGGCGCCGATGCAGTACTGCTCGTCGTAGTCGTGCTCGCGGACAGCATCCCGGAGCTCGTCGGTCACCCAGTCGGGCCGCAGGCGTGCCAGGCGATCCTCGAGCGTCGGCTGATCGTTAGTCGTGGTCATGTGTGAACTCCTGAAAGCGACGTGCGAGAGCGACGTCGTCGGTATCGACGAATGGGTGAAGTGACGATCTGAGAGACGTCAAGGTGTCGGCGCTGGGTGTCAGAGCTCGTCACGTAACGAGATTTCGTATTCCCCCGGCGACCGAGCGCGTAGGTCAGCGAGACTGCACGGCCTGCCTCGCTAACCCCGAAGTAACAGCGAGTTACTTTGGCAACGACGCTCGCCGGCAGCAAGGCACGGTTGAAGGCTGCGGGCGAATTAGTTCCACCGTGGAACCATCTGAGGTTGTGACACCCGGCGAACCCCTGGGTCCTGTGACACACCCGACCCCCCCTACGTAGTAGGGGGTCGGTGTCACGGGTAGGGTTCTCCGCCTTGTGACAGAGCGTTGTGACAGCTTGTGACAGTGTCACAGCACCACCAGCCCGATCTTGCCGTCCGGGTTGCGCTGGAAGCCCTGATGACGCGTCATGGTTTGCCGGATCGCTGAGCGCGAGACGCCGAGGGTTTCGGCGAGGTCGGACTCGTCCAGTTCGCCGCTGCGCCCGAGAAGGCGTCTCATGCGGTCGACGGTGGTGCCGGCGTGTTGCTCGAGGTCGGGGGCGTCGATGACGCAGCGTTCGAAGAGGATCGACGTCTCGCCGTGGATGATGCGCAGTCCCTGGGGCTTGAGCTTTGGGCCGCTGTTCACCTTGGTGTGGCGGAGCAGCACCTGAGTCGCTTCGGGATAGCTCGGCTGATCCTCGCGGCGCAGTTCGAAGATGGAGCGGGCGAGGTTGACCTTGTAGACGCTGCCGTATGGCTTTGCCGACACCTTGCTGTTGCCGAGTTCATCCCCGCGTACGTGGTCGATGAGCAGGCTAGTGCAGCCGATGGATCGCAGCGCCTCGAACAGGCCGAGGGTCGACTCGTTGGCGTCCCCACCGTCGCCCGAGGTGCCCTGGGCAAGCCCGACGCTGTCGACGATGAGCAGGGCGATGTCTTCGCGAGCGACCTGATCGGCGATCGACTCGGTGAGAGCCGTCAGGCGGTGGGCGCAACGCCGGTAGCGGATGCCGGGTGCCTCGATCCCCATCCCCGTGGCGATACCGACGACGCGGTCGTTCCATTCCTCCTCGTCCGACTCCCAGTCGAGGACCAAGACATTGCCCTGCTCTGGGAACCATCCCTCGACCACTGCGACGCCGGTCTGCACGCTTACCGCGAACGCAGCCGCGAGGGTGCTCTTGAAGGACCCCCCGGGTCCGGCGATGATCGTCGCCTGGTTCTTCGGGAGGACCGACTCGACCTGATACGCGGGCGCACCCCGACGAGGCTGTTGGCCGATCACCGACGTCGAGGGCCCTTCCTCGTCGATGGTGAGCACGTGCCAGCAGAATTTCTCGAGCACGACGCCCCAGCCGTCGTAGGCTCCGCGATCTTTCAGGTAGCGGATGAGCGTCGATCGCGCACTGACGCTGGCGACGTTGAACCGGCCCTTGTAGAGCACACGCTCGCCGTGCCGGACCGACAGCATCCCGGACAGGTCGCCGCGGGAGCTGTGCAGCCGCGCCAGATGGAGATGGATGCCACCCGGAAACAAACCGCGATAGCCGAGGCCGTGTCGGACGACCGAGGCAGCGGCGAAGTCACCGTACTGGCTGTCGTTGTCAACTACTTGAACAGGCACGCGCGGGTGTCTTCGACGCTCGTCTTGCGGCAAGACGCTCATGCCGCAACCCTCCCGCGCCGCCGATAGGCTTTCTGGCGACAGGCGGAAGAGCAGTAGGCCGCGTCGTTGCGTGGTGGGATGAACTTCTCGCCGCAGGACAGGCACAGGGCTCCCTGCCGGCGCTCGAGGCGCTCCAGGTGGCGATGCTCTAACTCCGCATCTGCGGCGCACGGATCGCACAGGCCTACCCATAGCGATGGGCGCGTCCCGTAGTAAAAAGGCATGCCCGGCATCGGGCCTTCATACCCCGGGACATTCCGACCGCCGGCCCGCGTGATGCGCCGGCGCACGCCCGGCGCACGGCGTCCAGCGCAAACCAAACACGACGGAAGCGGAACCCCGTTACGGATAACGGCGGCTCCTATCCCAACCGCTGTCATACGTAACGGGACGAGACTCTGCAGCGCCTCGGTCTCCGCAGGCGTCGCCGTCAACCTGCAAGCCTCGCGGTAGAGCTTGCGGTCGCGTATCTGGGTCAGCGCGTTGCCCACCTCAACAAAGGTTTCCCAGCCTCGTTCGATGATCGCCTCGAGCTCCGCCAGAGTCGCGCTCATGCCGCCGGCTCCGTGGCTCGTGCATCACCGTCGATCTCGGCTCGCCAGGCCAGGTAGAAGTCCTCGGCGTCGGCGTAGAGCCGCTCGTTGTGGCGCTTCAACAGAGTGATGGTGTTCTGCCGCTTCGCCGGGTCGTGCCACCACACGGGTGGATCCCACGGGTCGCCTGCTCTATCGTTAGGGTCGGTTGGGGATTGCAGTGGCACCTGCTTTCTCCTCAAGCGGCGCAGGGGATGTGGTAGTCCCGGCGCCGCTTTCGTTTCGTAGGCGGTTCGTGAAGTCGACGAGGTCGGCGTGAGCGAAGAGACGCCGGGCGCCGACCTTCACGCTCATGAGCTCTCGGCGACGTAAAAGGTCGAAGACCGTCGTCCTCGAGAGGCTCAACTGCCTCGCGGCAGCCGCCACGTCATACATGAGCCGAGGAGTTGCGTCCTCGGTCATGACGACACGATCAGCCCGCCGAGGCTTTCGCTGGGCGGCACCGTGTCCAGGACCGCGCCAAGTGCATAGGCACTCGCCCGATCGATACGCCCGCCGGCCAGGGCCTTCCTGACGACGTTGCGGGAGAGCATCGCTCGCTCGGCGATCTCATACGTGGTCAAGCCGCGCGCCTCGGCCATCGAGCGTAGGACTTCCGGATCGATCAGGACACCACGCACGCGATTTGTCATAAGCAAACTTTGAGGGCTTGTTATGGTGCGGCGCAATCTATAACATGGGCGGCGTGATAGTGTCCGTCGACTGGCCAGCAGCCCACCCGGTTTACCGGCTCGAGATGCATCTCGAGGGGGTCGGTGGCCACCTCCAATGCGTTGGCGTCAGGCTCGAAGCGATCGACGGCGAGCAACGGGTGAGCAGTAAGGCCGTGCGTGATGTGCCCATCGGGCGCCTCATCACCGAGGCGATCCGCAAGGTGATCCGCCAATGGGCGCTCGCGGACACCATCCCCGGAGGGATCGTGTGGAACTATGGCGAGATCGATCAAGCGGCGCGCCGCCACCGCGCTGCATGGGAGAAGCGTCGGATCGTCGCGGCCGAGGCGGCGTTACAACGTCTCGACGAGCTCCCGCCGACGGCAAAGAACCGGCCCACCTACACCGACCAGGATTGGCAGGACATCGCCGACTGCTACCTCGATGCGCTCGCTAAAAGCGTGCCGGCGCAAGCCGAGGTCGCCCACTACTTCGGGGTCGAGAAGGGCACCGCCGGCATGCTGATCCGCCGAGCTCGGGCCAGAGGGTTACTCGCTCTCACGACACGGGGGGTCGCTTGCGCGGACCCCCCTTGACACATTCCTGACACCTTCTCATCACGTCGATACCTAGTCTTCGACATCCGTGGGCGTCCGAAGGCGTATGGCTCAGGGATCGGCCGAGTACGTTGGGCTGATCCGGACGCCTATGAACGGCCACGCATGAGACTTCCTCGGATTGTCAGACTGCGGACGAACAGCATCCTGAGGAGAGCACGAGCATGGCGCAGCACACGATCACGTTGATTCCCGGCGATGGGGTCGGACCCGAGCTCAGCGAAGCTGCGCGCCGGGTTATCGACGCGACCGGCGTTGATATCAAGTGGGAGGTGGTCGACGCCGGTCTCGGCGTGATGGAGGAGTACGGTGACCCGCTCCCCGCACACGTGCTCGATTCGATCCGCCGGAACAAGGTCGCCATCAAGGGTCCGCTGACCACACCTGTGGGCAAGGGGATCCGGTCGGTCAACGTTGCGCTGCGTCGCGAACTCGATCTCTACGCGCTGGTGCGCCCGACCAAGTCATACCCGGGCGTGCGCAGCCGCTACGAGAACGTCGACCTCGTGATCGTGCGCGAGAATACCGAGGACCTGTATGCGGGTATTGAATTCGCACAAGGCGAACCGGCGACTCTCGAGCTGATCGCCGACATCGAACGTCTTGGTGGACGCGCGATCCGCGCCGACTCCGGCATCACCATCAAGCCGATCTCGGTTTTCGGTACGCAGCGGGTGTTCCGATTCGCGTTCAAATGGGCGATCGACAACGGTCGCCACAAGGTGACCGCGGTGCACAAGGCGAACATCATGAAGTACACCGACGGGCTGTGGTTGCGGGTCGCGCAGGAGGTCAGCCGCGAGTTTCCGCAAATCGAGTTCGAGGATCGCATCGTCGACAACATGTGCATGCAACTGGTGCAGAAGCCGGAGCTGTACGATGTCATGGTCATGCCGAATCTCTACGGCGACATCCTCAGCGACCTGTGCGCCGGGTTGACCGGAGGGCTCGGGCTCGCACCCGGAGCGAATACGGGTGACGAGATCGCGGTCTTCGAGGCGACCCACGGCAGCGCTCCCAAGTACACCGGGCTGAACAAGGCGAACCCGATGGCGATGATGCTGAGCGGCGTCCTCATGCTGCGGCACATCGGTGAGGGCGCGGCCGGTGACCGCCTGGAGAAGGCCATCGCGCGGGTGATCGCCGACGGACGGAGCGTCACGTACGACATGAAGCCCGAGCGCGACGATCCCACGGCGGTCGGGACGTCGCAGGTTGCCGATGCCGTCATCGAGGTGCTCGCAGCCTCCTGACTTCACAAAACGGTGAAGTCGGTGCAATTCGCGTACCGGGTCCGATACTGACGGAGCCTTGAGCACTGCGACCCTTGTGCTGTCGTGGGCCTTGGGGGGCGCCTGCGTGCTTCTGGGCGCATTCACCGTCGAAGGGTGGTTGCGTCAGCGCGATCGAACGCGCGCATTCCTCGGCCTGTCGATCGTGCTGCTCTGCGGGTGCGGGGTCGGTGTGGCGGCCACCATGCTCACCGGCGAACGGGTGGCTCTGAGCAGCCAGCTGTCGATCACGCTCTTTCTCGCCTCGGGTTGGGCGTTCTTCGCGTTCCGCGCAGCGATGACCCGGCTCGCCGCCTCGATCACCGCGGGCGTCGGCGCCATAACCGCCGCGACCGCCGCCCTGGTCCTCGTAACCGGCGTCTCGCTCGAGGGAGTCAGCACGATCCCGCAGCACCTCGTCGTCCTGCTGCTCACCGTCGTGTGGCTCGCCTGCGTCGTGGAACCCACGGTGCGGCTGTGGAGCATCTCCTCGGCGATGCCACGCGTGCAGCGCGCCCGCCTCCGTTCGATCGCCCTGGCGTATGCGTGTGTCGTCGCCGCCCTGCTGCTCTCGATCGGCGCCGCCTTCATCCTCGGGCGGGATCGTCCCGAGATCACGGTCGCCCTCCCGGCACTCGCGGTGCTGCTGTTCTTCTACATCGGCTTCGAGCCTCCTCGCTGGCTGCTCGGGTTGTGGCGCCAGCGGGAGGAGGGGTACTTCCGCGAGGCGTTCACCGATCTCGTGCTCTACTCGCCCGACCGCCAGCGCCTCGCGGAGCGTGCCGTTGAATGGGCGGCGCGCCTGGTCGGCGCCGACGGCGCCGTGATCGCCACCGACGATGGCGAAGTTCTCGCGGTGCACGGCCTCGACCGTGCGGCCGGCTGGAAGCTCGTCTCCGAGATGACCGGGTACGGTGAGACCCGCTCGGTCACCAGGCATCCGACCAGCTCGCGAGGGGTCATCCGGGTGGTCCTCGAGGCGCAGCTGAGTCGCGGGATCATGGCGGTCACCTCCGGCCCGCTGACGCCGGTGTTCGGCGACGACGAGGCGCTGCGCCTGACGCAGTACGGGACGGCGCTCGCCCCCGCCCTGGACCGGGTGTTGCTCCTCGAGCGTATGCGCCGCAGCTCGCAACTCCTCGATCTCGCCTACGACGCCGTCACCACCTGGGACGTCCGCACGCAGCTGATCACCTTCTGGAACAGGGGCGCCGAGGAGCTGTACGGCTGGAGCACGAACGAGGCGATCGGACGCGACCCGGGCGAGTTGCTCCACGCGGAGCTCCCCGAGAGCCGCGAGGCGATCCTCGCGGTGCTCCGCGACCAGGGGCGCTGGGAGGGTGAGATCGTCCAGACGACGAAGTCCGGCCGCCGCATGAATGTCGCCGTTCGATGGGCCCTGCAGAAGGACCACGTCGGGTGGCCGGACGCGGTCATCGAGATCGGACGCGACGTCACAGCCGACAAGATCACCGCGACGGAGCTGCGCGAGGCACGCGACGTCGCCGAGCAGGCATCCCAGGCCAAGAGCGAATACCTCTCGCGCATGAGCCATGAGCTGCGCACGCCGCTCACCGCGATTCTCGGCTACAGCGATCTGCTCGAGATGCGCGAGCCGCGCGATGACCAGACCGAGGCGATCGCGGCCGTCCAGGAGGCGAGCGGCCATCTGCTCAGCCTCGTGAATGACGTGCTCGACATCGCCAGGATCGAGTCGGGCCGTGAGTCGTTCTCGCTCGAGCCGGTCGCCCTCGAGGCGACGGTGGAGGAGTGCGTGCGCCTCGTGGCACCCTCGGCGCTCGGCCGGCACATCAAGATCTCCCGCTCGCTCGGGGACTGCGCCGGGGACTACCTGCTCGCCGACCGCCAGCGTCTCGTGCAGGCCTTGCTCAATCTGCTCTCCAACGCGGTCAAGTACTCAGGAAAGGACGCTCACATCTTCGTGGAGGCGGCACGCGAGCGTGATGCCGGTGGGACCTCGGACCCGGCCGCGGGCAGCGGCGACGGCGAGTACGTCCGCGTCTCCGTGCGCGATACGGGCCCGGGGTTCACCGAGGAGGAGAAGGCGCGGCTGTTCCAGCCATTCGAGCGACTCGGCGCCGAGCGCACCACCGTGCCCGGAACCGGCCTCGGTCTGGCGTTGACGCGAAAGCTCGTCCAGGGGATGCACGGCACCATCGGCGTCGAGAGCCGGCGCGGCACCGGCAGCACGTTCTGGATCAGGCTCAACCGGTCGCCGGTGGCGGCGCCAAAGCCTCGCATCCGTCGCAAGCCGCCCGTTCCCGCGCCGATCATCGACTGCCGGCGCACGGTGCTCTACGTCGAGGACAACCTGGCGACCATCGGGTTGATGGAGGAGGTGTTCTCGATGCGTCCGCAGATCAACCTCCTCACCGCGATGCAGGGCGGGCTCACCCTTGAGCTCGCGCGCGAACACCACCCCGATCTGATCGTGCTCGACCTGCAGCTGCCGGATATCCAGGGAGACGAGGTGCTGGCCCAGCTCCGCGCCGACCCCCGGACCGCGTCGATCCCGGTCGTCATGTGCAGTGCCGACGCCACCGAGCGTCGCCGCAAGCAGCTGATCGCCGCCGGCGCTCGGGCATACTTGACGAAACCCGTGAAGGTGCAACGGTTTCTGCGCATGCTCGACGAGGTGCTCACCAGCATCCCGGTGAGTCCGGCCTGAAGGGCTGGACGGTGCCGCCGGCCTTCCATGTGCTGAGCGGTGATCCAGGCGGTGAACCGCTGGGCGCCGAGATTCCGTATGGAGGTCCGCTGCGCTTTCCGGCGTCGCCGAGGCCATATGTCATCGCCAACTTCGTCGCGTCCGTGGACGGTGTCGCGTCGCTGGGGTTGACCGACGGCACCGACTCGACGACGTTGAGCGGCGGCTCACGGGCGGATCGCTACCTGATGAGCCTTCTGCGGGCGAGCGCCGACGCAGTGGTGATCGGGGCAGGCAATCTGCGCGCGACGCCCGGTCATCAATGGACTCCGGCCGCGGTGGCCGGCGACGACGCCGCAGCGGTCGATGCGTACCGATTCGAGCGAACCGGGGCGACCCAGCCACCGCCGCTCGTGGTGGTGTCGGCGAGCGGCGACCTTCCCGCCCATGTCGCCCTCGATCACCCTGCCACGAAGGTCCTGGTGGTCACCTCCCGGGAGGGGGCGGCCACGGTGCGAGGCGCTCATCGTCGCGTGACCGCGATTGCGGCGGGCGAGAGAGGTGATCTCACCGGCGCCGGCATCGTGGCCGCCGTGACCAAGGCGATCGGCCCGGGGCTGCTCCTCTGCGAAGGCGGTCCGTCTCTCTTCGGGCGACTCTTAGCGGATGGCGCGGTGCACGAGCTCTTCTTGACCGTTGCGCCCCGCATGGCCGGACGCGACCACCGTGAGCCGCGGCCGGGCATCGTCGGCGGCTGGGCCGCCGCTCCCCATGCCCTGCTTCGGACGGCGATCGAGTCGGTACGGCGGTCCGACGAGCACCTCTTTCTCCGCTATCGCGTCGAAGCCTGAGCGCCGGACCCGACGGACGGTGTCGGCGAGCAGATCCTCGACCGGCTGACCGGTCTCACCGGCGCCGCGACGGGCGAACGCGAGCAACTCCGGGTTGCTGCGAAGGAAGCGAGTCGCGGCGTCGATGATCACGGCGTTGTTGGGCATGTGCCCATCGTCGCGAGCGGCGGCGACAGGTGCCTGTCGTCAGTCCTCGGTCTTCTGGGAAGGGGACTCGCTGCCCGCAAGGAGCAGATAGATCTTCCGGCGAGCCTCGCGCAGGATGCTCCGCGCCTCCGCGATGTGCGCGGTGTCTCCGGTGCGGCTGACCTGCCAGGTGGCGGCAAGCAACTGGAATGCCTGGTCACGAAGATCGCGATGGTCTCCACCGACTGAGCCTGCCGCTTCCGCCCAGGGCGCGGGGCCGGCGGCGAGCTTGGCTGCCTCCTCGCGACCGGTGCCGGTCAGCTCGAACACGCGACGGCCGCCATCAGCCTCGACGGCGCGGACCAGTCCCTCGTCCTCGAGTTGCTGGAGAGTTGGGTAGACCGAACCGGGGCTCGCACGCCACGCTCCGTAGCTTCGACGCTCGAGCTCCTGAATGATCTGGTAGCCGTGCGACGGCTTCTCCGCGAGCAGGACGAGGATCGCGGCGCGGACGTCGCCCCGGGCGGCACGCCGGCCCGGGCCGAACTGGTGCCCGAAGCCGCCGGGACCGCCGAAGCCAGCGGCAAAATCCGGGACGTCGAAGGGGGGCCATCCCCGGCGGTGCCGGTTCCGAACGCCGTGCTCGAGGTGCTGGCGCACGTGATGGTGGAAACGTGCGGCGGCGTCGTGATGCCCCCACGCCCACTCGTCGTGAGGGGTGGGTTCAGGTTGTTCTCTGGTCATTTCGGTTCGCTCCGTGGCGGCTGATTCGATGCGTCAACGATATATCGAGATCCGTCGCTTGTCAAATCACTGCTCAAGCGCTGGCAGCCCAGTCGAGCCGCATCTGGGCGAGCATCTCGTCGGCCACCACGGGCGCCGCCACCAGCTCGATATCGAGCTCGTGATTGCGCGCGAAGCCGCCGCCGGACCAGTTGGCGCTCCCGAAAAGGACCGATCGGCCGTCGGCGACGATCGCCTTGGCGTGGAGCAGCTCACCCCGGCTTCGATACCACCGCACCGGGATGCCGGCGCCGCGCAACGCCGCGTACGAGGCATCACTGGAGGGTTGCGACGGGTCGAGGAGGACCCTCACCGCGACGCCGCGAAGCGCCGCGGCTTCGAGCGCGTGGACGACACCGGTGTCGGTGAGGACGAACAGCTCGAGGTCGAGCGTGTGCAGCGCACCATCGATGAGACCGAGGGCGAGCGGACGGATCTCCGCCCCCGGTAGCGTCGCCGCGACGTCGATCGACGCGTCTCCCACAGCGTCCGGCACAGGAGCGTCGCGGCCACAGGTGACCAGGTCGCGCGCGAAGATCCGGTCGAGGTTGCGCACCACAGGGCCGCGCACCTCGGCGTCGTAGTCGTGGTTCGCCGGTGAGCGCACTCCCCAGTTGATGCCACCAACGACCGCAACCGTCGAGTCGACGACCAGGAGCTTGACGTGGTCGATCATCTCCTTGCGCACCGGATAGTCGACGACGTCGATCCCCGTGGTTCGGAGCTGCGCGGCGGTGGCGACGCTGCTCAGCTCCGACGGGTCGTCGATGACCGTCACGGCGACGCCTCGCCGATGCGCGGCGACGAGGCCGTCGGCGAGAGGGCGCTGCCCGAACTCGTAGATCTCCACGTGGATGCTCAGGCGAGCACCGTCGATGAGCGACCCGAGGCGCGCAAACGTCGCCGGGCCGCTGCGCAGCAGAGACACCTGGTCGGCGCCGACCATGACCGGTGGAGCGGGTCCGAGCAGCGGCGCGGCGACCGTGGTCGGCAACGCCGAAGCCCGGATCTGGGAGCAGCCGACGACCAGGACCGCGGCGGCGATCACACCCACGCCGCAGCGCCACAGCCAGGTCGGGGATATACGCAGTAGTGGCATGTGGCGGCAACACTACCACAGAGCAGCGTATGTGCTGAATCCGGAGCGGCGTGCGATTCAGGGGGGCGGATCGCGCCGATCCACCTATACTCGGGCCGATGCATTGTCAAGGAGGCGTTGTTGCGTGAAGACGGCTCTCGCCGTGGCCCAAGTCGTGATCGGGATCCTCGCGATCCTTGGCATCCTCCTCCAGACCCCGAAGTCGACCGGGCTCGGGGGCACCATCGGTGGTGGAGGAGACTCCGGCGGCGGGTACCGGCGCCGGCGCGGACTGGAAGCCAGCCTGCTGCGGTTCTCCGCAGCGATGATCGCGCTCTTCGTCGTCGTCTCGATCCTCGCCACCTACGTCACCAAGTAAGGTGGCTGCGCCGGCATCGGCCGATTGAGGTCATCGCCGGAGCGGCGCTCGGGCTTCTGGCGATCGGCGCGCTCGGGTTCGCGCTGTCACTCCACTTCGGGCTGATCGGCGGCGCGGAGTTCACCGAGGGCCTGGTGGTCAGCGAGCGGCCGATGTCGCTCAATCCCCTCATCGACTCCTCGGACCCGGCGGTCGTCGACGTGGGCCACATGCTCTACCGGTCGCTGCTCAAGCTGGACAGCACCGGGTATCCGACCACCGACCTCGCGGCGTCGTACGCGGTCAGCAGCAACGGGCTCGCCTGCACGGTGGTGCTCAAGTCGAACCTGGAGTGGTCGAACGGCGCGCCCATCACCGCTGCCGACGTCATCGCCACGGACACGTTTGCGCTCTCCTCCCAGGCGAGCGATCCGACGCTGGCGGCGGCCCTGCGGGGCGTCAAGGTTTCGGGCGCGCTTTCCACCGTGACATTCACGCTGCCGGCGCCGCGCGCCTCATTCGCCGCGACACTCACCCAGCTGCCGATCCTCCCCCTGGGCGGGCTGAGCGAGCCGGCGCTCGTGTCGGCAACCGAGCATCCCACCACGCCGATGCCAACCTCCGGCCCGTACGACGTCCAGTCGACCGCCGCGCTGGCGGTCGTCCTCCAGCCCAACCCGCACGCGGAGGTGCATCCCGCCATCAAGAGCTACGAACTCCGTCTCTTCGTCATCTTTCACGACGCTGCGTACGCCTTTTCCCAGGGGAGCATCGGCGCGCTGCTGGCGACCACTCCCGAGGAGCTCGCGACGCTGCAGCACGTCAAGGGAGCGCAGGCCGAGAGCATGACCACCCCCCAGTTCGTTGATCTCATGTTCAACGAGCGCGTCCCCGCCCTCGCGGACTCGGTCGTCCGTCACGCCATCGGCATCGCGATCGATCGATCCGCCGTCGTCGCCGGCGCGCTCGCCGGCCGCGGAGGCGTGATCCAGACGGGGCCGTACTCCGTGGGCATCCCCTGGATTGGTCCGCCGGCCATCGAGGCGATCTCACCGACCGTGGCGGCGTCGGTGCTCCAGGCCAACGGGTGGGTGCCCGGCACGAGCGGGGTCCGTCAACGCGGTTCGGCGGAGCTGGCGTTCACGCTTTCGGTTCCGAGCCTCAACCCGCTTCCGCTGGTCGCGGACGAGGTCGCCAGGCAGCTGGCCGCGATCGGGGTTCAGGTGACCGTCGACGTGGTGGCGCCGCAGAACTTCCTCACCGGCACCCTCGACAGCGGCCGTTTCCAGCTTGCGATCGATGCCTGGAGCCCCGTGCCCGATCCCGACGTCAGCGCCTTCTGGCGGTCCAACGCCGCGCCGCCGCATGGCTACAACGTGTCCGGCGGCACCCCCGACCCCTTCCTCGACGCGGCACTGGACACGCTCGCTCAGTCGATTGATCGCACGGCTCGGATCACCGCTGCCGCACAGGTGGCCGCGCTGGTGGCCGACGATGCACCGGCGGTCTTTCTGTATACGCCTCGCGTCTCGATGGTCTTCGGATCGCCCGCGCCCACCGCCCCGATCCCGTCGATCGGGGCGGAGTCCGCGCGGTACGACGACATCGCCTTATGGCAGATCCACTAGGGGCAGCTTTGATGGGCACGGCGCTGCGCCGCTGATACCATCTCCGGGCACCTCGCCGAGGTGGTGGAACTGGTAGACACGCAGCGTTCAGGGCGCTGTGCTCGTAAGGGCGTAAGGGTTCGATTCCCTTTCTCGGCACTCCGTTTCCGTTGCAGTGGCGCCAATTTCGGTTTCGTTGGTCCAATACTGGTCCAATACCTCCTCCGGGAGGACACGGAGACGAGGCCCGAAACGCGCGTCAATCGCGTCGACCAGGGCTTCGGTGCTGGCGTGGGTCACGTGGGCGTAGAGCCGCAGAGTCGTGGCGACGCTGGCATGGCCGAGCATCGCCGCGACGACGTGCGGAGGCTGACCGTCCTCCAGGGCCAGCGTGGCGGCTGTGTGCCGTAGAGCGTGGAAGGACACGGGTCTGATCTTGGCTCTCTTGCGCAATGGGATCCAGCGCCGCGAGTAGAGGGTCTGCTCTGGCATCGGATGCCCGTCGGCTCCGGGCCAGATGAGCTCACCGATGTGGGGAGTGCGAGCGAGCGCATCGATGGCGATGCGTGGCAAGTACAGGGTTCGCTTGCCGGCGGCGGTCTTGGGATCGGTCAGGACTCGAGATCCGTCGAGTGCCCGCGTCGCATTGCGTGCCACGAGGAGGCGACGCGCCGTAAGGTCAACGTTTTGCCAGCGCAACCCGAGGAGTTCGCCTTCGCGCATGCCCAAGGTCACCGCGAGGACGTACAGGGCTTCGAGCGGGTCGCCATACGCCGCTGCTAGGAGATCATCGACCTCTGCTCGGGTGAGCGTCTCGATGTCTCTGGCGCGGCGGCGCGGAGGATCGACCGCAGTGAGCGCTGGAGACACACGATGACCGCGCTTGGCGGCGCCGTTGAGCGCCGCCTTGAGCGTCATGTGGACGTGATGGGCGGTGGTGCCGCTGACCTTGCGGGCGAGTGCGGCGTGCAGCCTGTCTATGTGAGACACGGCGAGGGCATCGAGTCGAACGTTTCCGATCGCCGGCACAATGTGCAGACGCGCGTGCGCTTCATACGCGAAGTACGTCTGTGGGCGGACGCTCGCCCGCTTTCGGGTCAGCCACTCGGCGAGCCAGTCCCGGATCGTCGGTGAGGCGATGACGGTCGGCGCCGCCGCCTCACGAACTGCCGCGTCGGCAAGTGCTTGCGCCTCTGCGAGGGTATCGGCGCTGAACGCGCGCACCCTCCCGGCAATGACGCAGCGAATTTGATGACGGCCGCGCCATACGCGGTGGCTTCCAGTACCTCGACGCGCTCGGCGGCGCTGTTTTGGCATGTCTCCGAATCCTAGCGTCGTCGCCGTCGGCCTACCACCTCTGGCCACAGTGGCGGCTGCGCGGATCCGGCATGTCGGGCGACAAAGGCCTCCAGCTCGGCAGGGGTGAACCGAACTAGGCGCGGTCCGAGTCTGACGGGCGTGAGGACACCGCTGGCGACGAACCGGGTCAACTGACGAACGCTCACGTTCAGAGTCCGTGCCGCGGCAGCTTTACTCAGAAGCAGCGATTTGGGAGTCTCGCCTAGTCGGGAGGCAGGATCCATGCACGTCGAGTGTACGCTCCGGGCGCTCACGTAGCGCTTACACTTTACGATAGTCGAGCGATAGGTTGAGCGAGCGTCGGGTGAGCGACACTCGGTCATGTGACGTCAGGTACGCGCCGACACGTCGCACGGTGCCGGGTGGGCTTAACTCGGAGACGGAGTCGGATCCTGTCGAGGGGACAGACTGATTCCCATTACCCCCAGCCACGAAACGGGTATGACGTCTACTCATTGAGGTAGTACCGGACGACCCTCGTTTCTGGCTGAGATCGGCGATGCCGATCCTTCCCGGCTATTGGCCTTCGCGCCGGCGTCGCGGAGCGCCTCGATCCACGCGCATAAGTCTCCGATGTAAATGCGCCGCAGCCGACCGACCCTGCATGAAGGTAGTTCTCCTGAGTAGATCAGGTTCTTTACGAACCGCGGAGACACGGCCAACGCCTGTGCAACTTGCTCGGTCGACAGCAGGAGTCTCGGAGTGTCGGTAGGGACAGTCACGGGTGCGCCCCTGCACAAGAGATCCAGCTCGTTCATATTTGGCGTCGTAGTCGCTCCATGCGCGGAGCTTTTGGCCCCCGGGAGACGCACTATAGCTCCGGGCCACCGCCAAAGAGCGCAGGTTCGGCAGCGCTTCAGTTTGGGCGCAGGTTGCTCCGGCTCAGGTGCCCAATTCGCAGACGCGACGGAGTCCCAACGCGCGTGCCTAAGCGTGCCTCGCGGTACCATCACTGCGTCGAATGTGGATGCGGGGTTCCCTCCGGTGCGTTGTCTTTGCCCTGGCTGCCGAGACTTGATTTCTCTAGCGCGTGCCGTCGGAGTTGGGCTTGAAAGACCTCTTCACCGGCCCTACAGTCCCGATACATGAAAGCCTTGACAGTTCGCCAGCCTTGGGCCGAGTTGATCATCCGTGGACGCAAGGATGTAGAGAACCGCACCAGGAGGACTAACCATCGCGGCTTGCTAGCTATCCACGCAGGCCTCGGCTTCGATGAACATGAGCCTCGGGTTCGAGGGCCGTTTGATCACAGTGCCATCATCGGAGTCGTCACCGTGGTCGATTGCATCCAGGGGTCGAAGTCGCCCTGGGCTCTCAAGGAGCAGTGGCATTGGCTCCTTAGTGATGCCATACGCCTTTCAAAGCCAATCCCATATCGAGGCAAGCTCGGCCTCTGGGACGTTGACCCGGCGGCCGAGAGGATCATACGCAGCCGGCTAAGAACCCGCAAGGGTTAGCCCGCAGATTTTCGCTAAGTGATGGGGGGTCGTCGCGACCATCATTGAAAGACCTGATTGCCCTAGAGGTCTGACGCCGACTCGGCGCAGGATCGACAACACATATGACATCAACGATCGAAATGGCGGTCGGCGCCCGGGATCTGACTGAGGTCATCGCCAAGTCTGGCAATCAGTGGATGGGCGGCTATGGTTGGGGCGAGCGGCGCAGCGTCGGACCGTGCGCTGAGCGGCCACCACTACGTGCCCAATGTGCCGTTATCAGAGACGCCAACGGGCCGAAGGTGCTGGTTCGAGTAGATATCCTCGGCTTTCCACCCCGCATTCACCACCAGATCCGCAGCGCGGTGGTCTCACGTGGCCTCGTACGCAAGAGTTCCGACTTCATGCTCACGGCGAGCCACACGCATTCCGCGCCAGCGATGCCCGACTATCCGGATCCGTATCTGCTGCTCGGAGTCCCAAGCGCTGACGAGATCGAGGTGTTTGCCCAACTCCTTGTCAGCGAACTGATTGACCTTACTCAAGAGGTCCTCGCCGAAGAGCCTCGGTCGGTCACGCTGGAATACACCGAAGCGGTCGATGAGCTAGCCGTGAATCGCGAGTCGCGGCCCGGCAAAGCTCATGACCGCGTCTCGATTCTCCTCGCCCGTTCTGCTACGGATGGCACTCCGTTCGCGGTGCTATTCGGATGCGCGTGCCATCCCATCTGTGTCGGCCAGAATCATTCGTGGGATAGCGACTTCTGCGGCGCGGCGTCGTCGGCGATTGAGCGCGCATTGGAGGCTCCCGCACTGTTTTTCCAAGGGTGTGCGGGAGATCTCAATCCTTCCGGAGAAATGATGGCGGACGATGCGCGCGTGGGCGGCCTGGTGCTGAAGGCAATCGCCAGCGACGGCTGGACACGAGTTGCTGGTCCTGTGCGCACTGAGCAACGCAGCGTAGACCTCCCTTTCGTCTTCGGGCATCCCGACATGAAGAGCGCGTTCCAGACGAGAGTCGAAGACAAGGCTCTCAGCGAAGGTACAAGGAGGCACGCCGAGAGGATGCTCAGCCGCATGGATCAAGGGCCGCTGGACGGAACTGTTGAAATGCCGATCCAGATCTGGAAGCTCCACGGCCTGACCATCGTTGGCCTCGGTCACGAAGTGTTGAGTGGCTATGCGGAGCGAATACGTGGATTCTCGTCGGATCCCGTCTGGGTCATGGCGTACGTCAACGAGGTAGCGCTCTACGTACCCACCGATGATGACGAGCTTGCGTCGCCCTTCTTTGAGTACTCGGCTGGGCGGAAACAAGCGGATCGATGGATCGCCGGCGCGGAGACCAACCTCGTCGCGTACGGCTGGCCGCTACCCCTTCGAACAGCCGCTCACGCGCAGGGTGTAAACGATCCACTCACCACCCAGCAAGTCGTACTGGAGACATGTCGTGCCATGCTCGACCCGTAGCTGGCCCTCCTCTACTGGGAGCGCCGCTGAGCGATGCATCCGCCCCACCTGCAGAGGTCGCCGCATGGGGGTGACCGCCAACGTCCGCCAAGTTCAGACCGCGTTCTCAGTCTTGCCCTCAGGCAGTTCAAGGCGCGACTTGATCTCTTCCCCCAGCGACTCCCAGGCCGGCCCCGCCCCCTTCGGTCTCAAATCCTCCGGCGAGCGGTCGGGATAGGCGTAAAGCAGGTAGTTGCGCAGCGAATACAGGTCATGCGATGACGCGTGCCACTCCTGAAGAAGCTGAGTTGGGGACAGGCCGCGAGACTCGAAGAGGCCGACGAGCATCTGCAATTCGTCCGTATCGATCACCGACAGGGTTTCGATCTTCGCGTGAACGAGCCATCCCTGATCACGCACCTTCTTTCGGATGTAGCCTTGCGAGATCGGTTCGATAGCGAACCCGTCACCCTGGACAACCACGGGGTAGATCCGCGGTCGTGGATCGCGCTGTGGAGCGATGCCCGTTAGCGGGGTTTCGTCATCAAGGATGTGGAGAGCAACGCTGTCAAGCTGCTCGGTCTTACTGACGATGGCCTGGTCAATGTGCTTGAGAAAACGAGGCACGCTGCCCTCGTATCGGATTTCGGCCTGGACCTCGCCCCGCTGAATCTCGAGGAGCAGCATCGCGTCACCGAAGTCTATTGCGGCATCGCAGACCCGACCATCACCGACAAAGGCCTCGAGGGCATCTTCGTCGTAGAAGTTGGCCCCTCCTCCGATCGCAGTGGGAGCAAGCCTTCGCGCGTACGCGATAGCCAGCTGCTCCACGATGTGGCCATATTCTCGGGACCACAGAACGTGCTGCCCGGTTCCCTTACTGCGCAGCGACTCGAAGACGATATCGGCGATGCAGGAGGTAATCCGATTCACGAGCAGCATCATGTCGATGACCGCGAGACCGTTCGGTGTGCGCAGTATCGGACTCTCTTCAAACGGCTCCAGCTGCCAACCGGCGCCCGCGCCGTTTAGTGCTGCGGCGAGCTCTGCCTGATCGCGGCTGAGGAACTCCATAACCCGCTCTGTGCGTTCACCGGTAGGATCGTTGGCCAGTCGTGGTGGGCTGATGAGGAAAGGAGTGCCTGGCTTCCATGCCATCGCCTGGGACCAGAGTCCAAAACCAAGAGCCATGAAATCCCGTCGCTCGATGCCACCGGTCGCCTCAGTGAAGAGGTCGTCCGCGGTCTTGTTCAGATCCGAAGCTGCCACCGCCGCTCCATAGACGCCCCAGAGCTCGTCACTGCGCAGCAGTCGCATGCAGAGGTCCTGTTGCTTATGGAAGAGGTAGTTCTGTGCGAGCGCAACAGCGAGCTCGGCCGACACGTTTGTCGCGAAGGGGGTGCGCCCTGCCGGCAGGTTGTCGAGGGTTTGCGCGGTGCCGTGGGCCAAGAAAACCGCCTTCACCATCGGATCGATCGGAAGGCTCGGGAGCGCAGGGTCCGCCAGCAAGACGTGCCGCAGGGCATTCAGTACCGCCTGGCGAGCAAGAAAGCGCCGAGGCACGTCCGGATCGGTGAGCTTCGCCCGGAGCCGTGCGGCTGCATCAGGCTTGAGCCACGAGGAGTAGTCGGCGATAAGTTGCGCGATCAGCTCATCGTGATCTCCAGCGCACCGACTTATGGCGCAGAGCGTCGTAATGAGCTCAAGCGATGGGTCATGGACAGCCCAAAGCTGCAGTCGTTTCTCGAGGTCATTAATCGATGTGGTCGAGTCGAGATAGTCAGCTTGGATGAGAAAGGCCGCGACGTACGGTGCGAGCCCTTGCTCGCGCGGGCGAGGCCGGACAATGCCTGCTACGGGATCGCTTCCAAAGGCCCCGCTCGTCACCGCCGGCAAGGTGGTTCCAGACAGGTATGTGACCCCCTGACGCGGAATAACGATCCCCGGCTGGATCGAGGACGGTTCACTCTTGGTGAGTAGCTCCGTTAGCCGTTGGAGTTCAGCTTCGAACTCGTCGCCAGATGCGGGGTTCATAGGTCCTCCTGAAATGACCTTGCCGTGACCAATCGGACCGAGGGCCGAGGCGGCATGCCGGCGGCTCGTTGATTCGCCCGCGTCTCGACGTATATCCGACTCGGGTCGGATCAAAACTCAGCTGGCCGACCTGTGCGGCTAGCGAAATCCGATGTGCTGGCCGGCCTTGTGCGGGGGGTCCAATCACCTACGGTTGCGGCGGCGATGCATACCGATCTGCGGGTCTCAAGATGGATCGAAGACCTCGTTGAACCCGCTAATCCAGGCCCCGCGCGGGGTGCCTTCGCCTTCCTCATGGTGCCGCGAACGGCGGGGTTCTGAATACGCGGCGCCCGCTCATTCCCGGCCTGGCCCCTGGCTCCGGAGCCTTGGGAATACTTTCGCCAATCGCAGCGTTCACGACTCGAGAGCTCTCGAGGGTCGGTGTCGCATCGGTGGCCGCGTGGTCATGCTCAACGATTCGTCTGTGGCACGGTCGCCCGCCAGCTAATCCGTGACCGAGTCGAGAGGAGGCGCGTCACGATGCGTGCTCAGACACCGCTGAGCGATGTGTCGAGCGGATTCTGTGTTGACTCTGTGTAGGGCCTCACTCCATCGGATTGCCGAGCTCGGGTCGGTAGCGAGGTCGGTGCGGAGGGCAACGTGCCAGCGACGGAGCGACTGCATCTCGAACACCAGACCTTCGTGGCGATACCAGCAGCTCGGCCACCGCTCGGAGAGGTCGAACGCCATCGCCACCCAGTTCACCCAGGCTGCGAGTGAGGCCAGCTCGAAGCTCTCTTGGTCGCCATACGATGCCGGAAGGATCGCGCCCGCGACAACGGACGCGGCGGAGTGCTCGGCTGCAATGAGCAGACGGTCTCGCGCCTCGACCTCGGACGTGGTGAGAGGACGCTCACGTTCGCCCGTCCTCAGGCTGTCGATCAGCCATCGTCGGGCATCTGCAACGAAGGTGTCGATCCCTTCAAGGCGAAGTTCGATCGCCGCCAGCCGTCGCTCCGCCTCGTCGGCTCGCGCTGTCATGGAGACAGTTCTCCGGGGGCGAGCGACGCCTCGTACTCCAGCTGGGCTGCTTCGAGCATGGCGTCCACGGTTGGCGTGATGACGCCAGCAGTCGTTCTGCTCTCGATCACCTTGCGCACGTCGGCCGCCTTGGCCTGACCCACATCGTCCGCGGCGCGCCGGATCAACGCATGTGCGGCTTGTTCGGAGACGCCCATGTCACGCAGCCACCCCTCGAGGCGACGACCCTCTCGCTCAACGAACTGGTGGTCGATCTCCAATGTCGCCTCCACCCAGGTCGCATCCTGAGGAAACTCAGATACGCCGAGCATCTCCAGCAGGGCTCGTTGCGCGTCGGTCGCGGGCGCGTCGAGGTTGGCAGGGCCGGCTACGCGGTCACGTTCTGCCCGCTCATATCGATCGGGATAGTCGAGCGCCGACTCCTTCTCCTCGCTGCGGCTCCAGGAGTGCACGGTTCGTTCCTCTGCGGTTGGCGACGGCTCCTTCCAGTGCATGATCCCCAGGGGGTCTCGCTCCAGTGGCGTCGCCACCTCGTAGTGGTGCGTGGCGAGGGTGGCCCTCGACATCGCCGTATACGTCCACTCGCGGCTGGCGCCATCCGAACCCACCACCATCGCGATGTCCGCGGTCATGCCCTGGGCCTTATGGACGGTGAGGGCGTAGCCGCGGTCGAGAGCGTCGTATTGCCTTGTATCGATGGTCACCTGACCGTGGTCAGGACGCTCGAGAGTGAGCGTGCCCCGTTCAGGATCGACGCTGGTCACGACGCCACGGGTGCCGTTGCGTACCCCGGCATGACGATCGTTGGTCAGGCAGACGATCCGGTCGCCCGCCTGGTAGTCCTTGTCTTTCACGCTCAGCGCCGGTCCGTGCACGCGCCCGTCCTCCACGGCCCTGGCACGGGCGAGCTCGTTGAGAGTCTCCACCTCGTCCCGACGGCGCGCGAGCATGATCGCGTCGAGGCCGCTGGCGCTCAGAGCGCTGTGATGGGCGACCACCTCCGCCCGACGCTCCGGTGCCGACGGTGCAATGTGCACCCGGTCGTGTCGCATGTACTCGCGGTAGGCCGCGCGCGCTTCGGCGTCGCGCAGCAGGGCGAGCGTCGCCCGTTCCCACGGGTCGACCTGGCGGATGTTCTCGGTGAGCTCGACCTTGCCGATGCGCTCGCCAAGGGTGCGCAATGGCGCCCCGGCCTCAATGGGCTGCAGCTGTTTGGGGTCGCCGACCAGCACCAGCTTGGCGTCGTCCCGCGCCGAGAGCGAGACCAGCTCGGCGAGCTGACGGTCGCCGAGCATCCCGGCCTCGTCCACGACGAGCACACCCCCAAAGGGGAGGTGGTCCATCTGCAGTTCGTTGAGCATCCCCGCCACCGTCCACGACGGGATGGCCGATCCCTCCTCGAGCCCCTGGGCCGCCTTGCCGGCCAGCGCACAGCCGACCACCTGAATGCCGCTCGCCTGCAGGGCTTCGCGGCACGCCTCGAGCGCATACGTCTTGCCGACCCCCGCCGCGCCCTCGATGACCACGACGCCGGCGGACGTGCGGCAGACGGCATCGACCATCGTCCGCTGATCGCGGGTCAGCGTCGGCCGCGATGCAACGGCCGCCGCAACGTGCGCATCGCGCGCCACACCGACGTCGGCGTGCGCCCGCTCCTGGGCGGTCCTGAGCATCCGCTCCTCGAGGAGGAGCATCTCCGGCGTGGTGTACCGGAGGTCGCGGCCGGACTCGATCCAACGCGTGATCGTGTCGCCCTCCACCTCGCCGTGGTGCGCGGTGGGGAGCAGCGCCACCACGGCGTCACGGTCGGCCAGGATGGCGTCGGCCGTCGTCTCGATGCGACTCCGGCTCATGCCCAGGGGTGCGTGCGCGGCGATGCCGCGGATCAGGTCGCGGCGGGTGAAGGTTGCGGATTGGGCGGTGAGTCCGCGGCCACCGAGGATCTCGATGGGATCGTGCAAGTCGAGCTGGCGCGGCAGCAGAGCATCGGGTTCGCGGTGCATCAGGTCGCCCACGCTCGCGCTGTCGAGTCCGACGCTGCCCGCCCGCTCGCGCCATCGGGCGAAGAGATCGTCGCTGGCCGCGATCTCGTGCTTGCTCTCCCGAGTGTCGAGCGTGGCCACCTCCCGGCCGCTGGCCGACTCGATGGCCATCGCCCTTGCCGCGGCGTCGATCTGCTGGGACCGCCGCGAGAACTCGCGGCGCTGCGCCTCCGTGATCCCGACGACGGCGAAGTACCCCTTGCCGTCGACAACGGTCGAGATCCCCAGCTCTCGTACGAGGCGGTCGCGCCACTCCGCCTGTGCAATCGCGCCGGCCGCGGCAGCGTGACGGTACAGGGGCTCGCTGTACAGCTGCCCCCAGGTGCCATCGGCCCGCTGTGCCCAGTTGGGCACGGTCAGGTGGGTGTGCAGCTGTGGATCGACCGTCACAGTGCCGGTGGCCGGATCGGTCACGGGACGCGCGGTGCGGTGCACGAACTCGGCCATCACCAGGTGCGCGCGCACCGGTTCCGCACGCTTGCTCTCGGGGTTGAACTGGCGCGCCCAGCCGGCGTGCGCCTGGAGGTACTCGGCGGCGGCGCGCACGCCCTCGTCGTGGATGCGCAGGATGGTCGCGCGAGTGTGGTCGTCGCCGAGCGCGTAGAGGATGCTCACGTCCTTGGGTGCCGACACCGCGACGTCGAAGGCGACCACGTGCTGGCGCGACCAGTGGCGTCCCAGATCCTCCGCGGTGGTCGGGTGCTTGCCGCTCAGGACCGCGGCGAAGTCGGTGTCGGTGACCTCGCCGCGCAGACCGAGCGCCTCCGCCCCGACGCCCCGCCAGCGGCCCGGCGACTCGCCACGGGCGGTGTAGTACTCGAGCTGCTGATCGGCCACGGCCTCGCGCAGGTAGCGAACCGCCTGCTCGACGCTGGTGAGCTTACCGATGGAGATCACGCCTCCGAGCGTACTGGTAAAGCGCTCACAGATCGCTTACACTTTGGGTCGAAAACGGGGTCAAAACCGCAGGTGAAAGTGTGTGTGAGATATAGGCGTGGGGCGGTGCTGCAGGGATGCGGAGGGCGGAGCTGATGGGGTGTCGGGTGACGGTGAAGCTGAGGAGTTGAGGTGGTGATGGCGGTGGAGATGGTGATGCCGGCGACGCTGCAGGGAGTGGCGGGGCTGGAGCGGGACTGGGAGGGCCCGGGTCCCCGCTTCGTCCAGATCACCGCGCGCTTCCACAACCGCTGTGGCGGCTGCGGCGGTGAGGCGCAGGTCGGCACCCGCATCACCTACGACCGGCTCGAGCGCCATCCGTACCACCCGGGATGCGCGTGGGTTGCGATCGAGCAGGCTCCCTGGCTGATCCCCGTCCTCGCCGGCGATGCGCCGGCCCCCGGGCAGGTGATCGCGCATCCCGGTTACGGCTGGCTCGTGTGCGTGCGTGTGGCGGGGCGGACGTGGGCGGACAACGGCGTGAGCGCCGGGAGTCTCGTCGGCGTGGCCGCACGCCGTGCGCTCCCCGAAGAGATCGAGCTGGCCCAATGGCGAACATACGCTGGCATGGGCGATGAGGCCGAGTGGTCCTGGCTGCAACCCGAGCACGTGGGCGACATCGTGGAGTTGGTCGCAGAGTTCACCGGCTGGCCGATCACGCGCATGACACGCGAGCCCACACAGTTCGTTGCGCCTCACCCCGGCGGGCTGTTGGTATTCGGCGAGGTCACGCCGCTCGATGAGACCGAGCGCTGGATCGCCGCGGATCCCGAGGAGCGCTCGCTGTATCAGCGCGGCTATCGCTGGTGCCGCTGCTACTCGCAGCAGTGCATTGCCGGCGAGGAGGGCCACGTCCACCTCGGCTCAGTCATTCCCGTGACTCGCACCCAGTTCGACGCCGCCAACCAGCTGGGCTGGTCGCTGCACTAACCGCCCGTGTGTTCCGGGTGGATACGTGCCGTCACGGACGCCGCGTGTGCGGACGTCGCGGAGTCCGCGACTCTCGCGAGGAGCGCGAGCTCCGCGACATCGCATCGAGGCGCGGATAACGCCAGCCTCGCGAGATACGCAAGATGCGCGACCTCGGCGATGGCAGCGGCACCCGCGAGATGCGCGAGACACGCGAGATGCACGAGATGTACGAGACGCGCGAGACATGCGTGGTTGGCGGCATACGCGAGACCTGCGGAACACGGGCGGTCCGCGAACCAGGCGGCACTCGCGAACGATGCGACATTCGCGAACGACGCGAGATGCGCTGAGTTCGCACGGTTGAGACGATGCGCGCGACGAGCACCCGGCGCGACATCAGCAGTGTGCGAACGATGCCCTCGACGCGCACGCCGGCGATACGGCGACCCATGTCCAGCCAGCGCGCAGCAGCGCGGCAGCTCGGGTCAGATCGTATGGGGTGCGGGGTCCTGGGGGCTGGCGCCCAGTTCCCCGACGGGACGTCGGAGGCTCGCGTTGCCGGCGCGTGCGGCGAATCGCTGCCCGCGCTCGTGCTCCAGGTCATCGACCGCCGCAGCCAGCGCCTTCGTCGCGAGAGCGGTCAACGTCAGCCCCGGAGTCCAGTACACGGCGTTGCGGGCGCGCTCGAGTACCTCGGGGTCGAGCGACACGCCGACTGTGATCGCCCGCGCGGAACGCGGGACTTCCTGGTGCGCCGCCGGTCCTGTGGAGGAAGGTGGGAACACCGCAGCGAGGGGGTCGTCCCCCAGCGTGCTGCTACGCCGTGGGCGCATGGCGCACCTCCTGAGCGATCACCTCGCAGGCTAGGCTGCGATAGTCGATGGCGCCGCTGCAGCGCGGGTCGTACTGGGTGATGGGCTTCCGGAATGACGGACACTCCGCGAGGCGCACGTTCTCGCGAATGACCGTGCTGCAGACCAGCTCGCCGAAGCGTCCGCGCAGGCGCTCCACCACCTCGGGGCCGTGCCGGGTGCGGGAGTCGACCCGGCACATCACGATGCCGGTGACGCGCAGCCGCGGGTTGACGCGCTCACGGGCGGCCTCGACACCGCGCAGCAGCTGCACCAGGCCGGCCACCGCCATGACGTGTGCCTCAACCGGAATGAGCAGTTCCTCGACGCTGGCGAGGGCGTTGGCGGTGAGCGCGCCGAGCGCCGGCGGGCAGTCCACCACCAGGTAGTCCCAGCGGTCGGGGAGGTCGCCGATGAGCTGGGCGAGCCGCCCCTCCCCGGCGCGTATCTCGGCCAGCCTGCGTTCTGCGCCCAGGAGCCACATCGACGACGGCACGATGTCGAGCCCGGGGGTGCCGGTGTGGTGGACGGCATCGGACAGCCGCGCTCCACCGAGGAGGGCGTCGAGCAGCGCGCGCGATTCGGTGGGGGCGGACACCCACGCCGAGGCCGACGCCTGAGGATCGAGGTCGATCAGGAGGACGCGCCGTCCGGTCTCAGCCAGCGCGGCGCTGAGGCTGACGGCGGTAGTCGTCTTGCCGGAGCCGCCCTTGTGATTGACGGTGGCGATGGTGCGCATGGCGGCGATGCCTCCCAGATCGTCGGCCTCGCGAATCCCGCGAGAGTCGCGAACATCGCGGCATCCGCGGTGTCGCGAGGTTCAGCGACCACGATAGCGTCTGCGCGCTCACAGAGCGCTTACATTTCTATTCGGGTACGCACCGTGCTCGGCTAGGCTGAGTCGGTGAGCGTCAATGCCGTGTGTCTGATCGGCTTGGTGGCTGTCCGTCCGATGTGGGACCAGGAGTCGTCGTTGGCATCGGTGCTCATCGTCACGGCCGGAGGCGATCGAGCGTTCCGCGAGCGCCATCGCGTTGTCGTCGAGCCGTCGATGGCGGGTGCGGTGCTGGCGCTCGGCGTGGGGCAACAAATCTTCGTGACGGGCACCGTGCAACGCGACCACAGGAACCGCGTGATCGTGGTAGCACGAGACCTGTGGCCGATCGGGGACGTGCGAAGCGAGACGACGCCTGGCGTTTCGGTGGGAACGCATGCGTCACCTCGCGAGCACCACCGAGCAGGGCACTGGCGTCGAGTCTCGATCGGCGGTCCTCGAGAACGCTTGGTCTGGGTGCGGACGACCACCGTCGGGAACGATCGCCGAGGGTAGCCCCGTTTCCGGGTGCACCATTCGGCCGCGCCGTCAGCGAGACGATCGATGGGATCTGCGATCGGTGCTTGCGGCATCGAAGTCGTGGCGGTGGAGGAGGGGATTGTCGCGGTTCAGTTCCTCATCCAGCCCCGCGTCGAGGCATTCTCGGCAGAAGAAACGGCTGCTGCGCACCCCATGGCAGGCGATGCACTGATTCCACGACTGGTCAGTGCGGTCGTCGGGGAAAATCGTTGCAGTCATCTCGGGTCTCCTTCGAGCGGTTGATGCATGCAAGCTCTAGGCCCGGACGCCGCTGCGCTGTCAGGGGCGCGGTTCGTGCGTCAGCTCGAACCCGGTGCGCAGCACGTCACCCTTGACAGAAGGAGCAGCGGCGGGAGGGACCCTGCTGTCATGCGTCGGTCGGTCGGAGGAGCCAAGACGCAATTGCACGGCGTTCCCCGGCGCGTTGTCCGCGAGCGTTCTGGCGTCCCGCATCGATGCGCAGGCGGGCGCCTCACTCCCAGCCCTCCTCGGAGCGGAAGGAGAAGTGCTCGGTGTCGGTCACGATGATGTGATCCAACAGCGGGAGACCGACGATCTGGGCGGCGTTGCGCAGCGCCGCGGTAACGACACGATCCGCACGCGATGGTGTCGCGTCGGCAGATGGAGGG
>Ga0310038_10000369_pt1 | contig 39962 bp, 41 predicted proteins | sample Sb_taG_6_FD_200461 | JGI IMG/M metagenome (GOLD analysis project Ga0310038, IMG submission 200461) | Peat soil microbial communities from Weissenstadt, Germany - Sb_50d_4_PS metaG (v2) (version 2) | ecosystem: Environmental > Terrestrial > Soil > Wetlands > Peat | place: Germany: Weissenstadt... | reverse complement strand
GATAAATTGCTCATTGAGAGTGCGGATGGAAGGATGGCGTCAGTGGCTACTCGGCGGGAGAAAAAACTTGTCCAACGAAAAAACACAAGAACCCACTTGACTCCGACCGGCCTTCTCATGGAAGGCGATAGCGCTCATTGACCTTGTCGATGTGTCGATGATCGTTATGGGATGTTTCAGCAGCAACGTAGTTTTCGACTCACAGGCACGCGAGTAAAGTCGAATCGTCGATGAAAATGCTCTGGTGTTGGCGATGCAAGGCCAAAATGCCGATGCTTGACGACGATGAGTACCGTCAGGTGATGGCCCGTCGACCTATTGGAAAGGGCGGTGAGAGTGTGCGTGCAATGTTCATTCCCATGCTTGCGGAATACGAACGAATCACAGGACTCCGCGAGACAAATCCCAACGCCGTCTTCCACCATCGGCTCTCGAAGTACGGGCCTCCGTGTCGGTACTGCGGGAAGCCATTGAGAACGCCGCAAGCGAAGCTCTGCGGCTATTGCATGAAGCCTGCCTCGGATCAACGTAATGGGGATGTTACACCAATCATCGGTGAAGACAATCACAGACAGTGGTGCTCCGCTCTGGGAGTCTTTGAGCAGCGGGGAAAGAGCGGCACAGCAATGTCAACCATCGAGGAAGTAAGAGCCGCCGAGAAGAAGGTCCAAAAGGTCTTAGACGCGCTGAAGAAGGCCGACGCACGAGACGCGGAGGACCTCAGCGCTGACTTGACGAAGGCGACAGACGAATACGCAAAAGCGGTTCGTGAATTACGTTCACGGTAGCCCACTCCCCGAAGTCTTTGTTCCGCGAGGCAGGTCATGGGTGTTCGTAATCCTGACGAGAAGTTTGCAACTGCCTTCAGGTGCAGCCCGCAACCTTTTACCCTGTCAACGATAAAAGAAGATCGGTATATCGAAGTCAATGACGCTTTTGTACAAAGAACTGGGTGGGCTCGCGAAGAGGCGATTGGGCACACCACATTAGAACTCGGTATCTGGGAAACTCACGCCGAGCGATTCGCAAAGGCACTTCGGCACGCTGTTGAACTCAACCTTCTTAGTCCTGTACGTCCGATGCAACTGGTCGATGAAATATATCCGCCCGGTCCAGTTCTTTCTTCTTCACCGATGACGGGCGCTACCATGAAGTGAACATTGTATTTCGGCGTCACAATGGCGACACTCTGAGCAGTCGCAGTCTGCTTGCCTCTTTAATTTCGAGACGGGTTGATCGTACACTTCTTTAGGAGTTTCTGAAGCAGTCTTCCAGCTATGATCGAAATCAAAGATTGCTTGCCAGAAGGATGGACAATTCTCTACAGCGCCGCGTGGCAAGGCAATCCTACTGATGTGTTCACAGCGCGTCCAGAAGCACCAGAATCGCGCTCCATGGGACTCAGCCACACGCAGCTCATGTCCGTGTCCTCCTCGCTGAGTTGGCCGTTCTGCTGGACAGCAAAGCGATCGGAACTTGGGTGAACATGGGCACGCTGGCCAGAGCGCCGCTTGCCGGCTCGGGTCGATCGCCTCGATTTGCAAACCGGGCAACGCATTCGCTGGAAGGAGCTCATGCCATCCGACCCAGCGGGGGTGGAGAAATATCGGCCCAATCCTGTTGACCCCCGACGCCAAGAATTGTGTGTATGGATATCACCGCATGCTCGCCGACCTACCTGGTGGAGGGATTAAAGTAGTTAAGGCTTTGACAAGGACTGTTAGCCTAGGTTTTTGTTAAAGGCTTCTTAGTGACATAATTCGTATTGGATTGTTTTCGGCGACATTGTAAGCCACCAAACGCTGTCTTCGATAACTGTCGAAATCAGGCGATAGCACGTTTTGACTGCTGGTCATTGAGTGTAACGGGGATATTTCGTTAAGTATGAGAACCGCTCGTTTCCGAATCGTCTCAGCGGCTGCTTTTTGAATCGTCACCTCAAATGAGAAGCAGAATTAGCTAAGGTTTGGATTCCTGCAGGAGGACCACGTCCGATTCCGAATGGCTGCGCAACAGCGCCAAGTTCTTCCCATCTGGCGACCAGTGGAACGAGTCTATCTGATCAGAAGAGAAGTGGGTGATCTGACGTCCGCCAGAACCGTCAAGCGGCTGAATCCAGATATTATCGACTCCGTTTTCCCGGATCGGGTATGCAACCGCCTTTCCGTCGGGCGTGAACTGCACCCCGCCCGATCGGTGCGCGTGGGCGGTGAGCATTCGGGGCGAGGTCGGAGACTCCAGGTTCAGCAGAGCGATGCTTTCGGTAGTTTCCACGCCCGTAACCTGGTCGGCTGCGTAAGCCAACACCTTGCCGTCCGAGGAAATACTCATCTCCACTGTCCGTGAACTCCTGGCAGGTATGTTAATCGTCGCCATGAGAATGTACCCATGAAAGTTGACGCTACCGGGAAGTGGCTCGGGTGGGGCCGAACCATCCAACATTACTCGATAGATCTGCTCATTACCGGGGCCTGTGCCGCGGTAATAGATCCACTTTTGATCGGGCGAGCAGACGGGTTCTCTGTCACGCTGACCACGCGTCAGCCGGAGCGGGTTCGAGCCGTCAGCATTGAAGCGCCAGATGTTAGAGTTCGCTCCTTCGTGAAACCGCCACGCGAAAACTACGTACCGGCTGCCGCAGGCTGACACATCAGAGATGTCTGCATTAGGATCCGATGTTAACTGGTTCGCATTTTTCCCGTGCGTCCGTCCAGCTCTCCGCCGCGCAACTGCTCAGGCGACATGTGCGCAATCGTGCCTGGGATCGCACCAGGACTGGTCAGGTGATGCGCGTCAGGCGGCGCCAACTCGGTTGCCGTCAGGCCGCTGGCAGTGACCTTCACAGATACTTTCGCGAGTCCAAAGTCGAGGAGCTTCGCATGACCGCGGCGGGTTACAAAGATGTTGGCCGGCTTGATGTCGCGATGGATGATGCCTTCGGAGTGCGCGGCATCGAGCGCGTCCGCGATCTCTGTGGCCAACTCCAGCAACAGCTCCATCTCCAGCGGCTGGCCCGCGATGCGGTGCTTCAAAGTCACGCCGTCAAGGAACTCCATGACGATGTAGGACTGTCCTTCGTAATTGCCGATTTCGTAGATAGTGCAGATGTTGGGATGGTTGAGCGCCGACGCAGCCTGGGCCTCCCGCCGAAACCGCGCCAACGCCTGGGCATCGCCGGCCACATCCTCGGGGAGGAATTTCAGAGCGACGAAGCGCCGTAGATCGGTATCCTCGGCCTTGTAGACGACACCCATACCGCCCCCGCCGAGCTTCGCGAGGATGCGGTAATGCGATATTGTCGTCCCTATCATGTGAGGGTTAGGGAAAGGATAACTGAGGATAGGGCGACTAGTATTGACTGTCAATTCACACGAGGAAGACGATCAACGCCCGTGTCGCCGGGAACCTGATGAGTCAGGGAGAGGCTCAGCTATGCAGAACTGTTGCAATCAGGCGTGGGTGTTGAAAAAGTCACGTCGATTAGCAGGCGGAGAATCGACAGAAGCATGGTAGCAGGAAGTGATCCTGCCCATGCTCTGTTGGATTTTGATCGTCGGAGGCCTGCTGACCATGATGGGGTACCACGCCCGCTCAGAAGCGCTGTTCTATTACTTCCGCCTGGAAGATCAGGTTCCCGAGAACCCTCTGCTGTGGCTCATTGAAAAGCACATCAGTTTTGATTTGGTGCGCGAGCGATTGAGAAACAGCTACAGCGAAACCGGTCGCCCCTCGATTGATCCCGAGCTTCTGTTGCGCATTCTTCTGATCGGCTATCTGTACGGCATCACCAGCGAGCGGAGGCTGGTGGAGGAACTGCGCATGCACCTGGCGTGGCGCTGGTTCACCGGACTGGGCTTCGATCAGGAGATCCCGCATCACTCCACGTTCTCGAAAAACCGGCACGGACGGTTTCAGGAATCGAAGCTGTTCGAGGAGTTGTTTGAGCAGATCGTGCTCCAGTGTGTGGAAGTGGGATTAGTGCAGGGCAAGCACCTGTCGGTCGATGGCAGTTTCGTAGAGGCGAATGCGGCAAAGGAGAGCCGCATTCCGCGCGAGCAGTTAGCGGAAGCGGCGCAAGTGAACCAAACCGTACGCCAGTACTTGGTGGAACTGGAGCGGCAGAATCCCGCCGAAGAGCCCGCGCATCAGCAGGGCCAGGTATCGACCACTGATCCCGATGCGACCTACGCCACCAAGGGTGGGACTCCGGCCCGACTGGGGTACTACGACAACTATCTGGTCGACAACAAAGTGGGCGATATAAGTATCTCGCCATTCACATGGATGAGACGGCCCGCCAACGGGCACGGGAGTTGGCGAACACGCCCGAGTTCGCCCAGGCCCAGCGGCAAAGAAAGAAGGTGGAAGCCTTGTTCGCGGAACTCAAGAATCAGATCGGGCTACGCCGCTTGCGCCTGCGCCGACTGAAGTTCGTGCGGGAGCAGTTCTTCCTGGCAGCGGTGGCCAGAACATCAAGCGACTAGTGCGGTTCCTCAGCCCACCGACAACACCTGTTCTGCCAGCCACCGCTTAGCCGAACAGAGAGAAAAAAACTTGCAGCGGCACTCGCAAATGAAAAAGACGTTCTGCTGCGTTACTTTTTCAACACCCACGCCTGGTTACGTAAACCATCGGCAAACCTTGGGCGACGAGGAAGAAGTTTTTCCAGTTACGGCAACTTCGCGTACTCGGCTTTGGCTTCCTTCAGGATGGGAATTTCAGGGTCGGCGTCTTTCCAGAGGGTGAGGAAGTCCTTATAGGCAGCCTTGGCTTTGGCGGTGTCACCGGAGATTACATAGGCGCGGCCGAGTTGGAGGCGGGCGAGGGAGCCCAGCGGGAAGTTCTGCACGATTCCAGTGTGGTCCAGAAACTTCTGGAATTCGGCGGCCGCGGCGGGGCCGTTCTTCTGGGTGAGGTAGGCCAGGCCGCGAATGTATGCGGGATAAATTGCGCCGTTGGCTAGGGGAGGGGGAGTCCCGAGTTCGTAAGGAAGAGAGGGTTCAAGGGCGACGATGGCCCGGTCGGGCGCCTGTTGCGCCATTGCAATGGATGCCTCGATCACGGGAAACCAATACACTTTCAGATAAGTGTTGCTGTCTTCGGATTTTTGCATCGCTTCGAGCATGGTTCTCGATTGAGAGGCTTCTCCCGTACGCGCCAGCGCCAAAGCGGCCAGGACCTTGACATCACGCCCAGGAGCGAGCGCTAAGGCGCGGGCAACGGCCTGCCGTGCAGCGGTTAGGTTGCCCAGTTCGGCCTCGCGGACCGCATGATAAGCGAGCCACTGGGCGCCCGTTTCTTTGGCGTCCGCACGCACAGCGGAGTCAGCAGCGCGGCGGGCAAGGTCACGGGCTTTCTCTAGGCGTCCAAAGTAGGCCTGAGTATCGGCGTGGATGTTGAGCATCTGGTCTTCTTCGCCGGGACGGCCAGCCCCCCATGCCACCTGACGCTCCATTTCCATCGTATCCCCGGACAGAAATGCCAAGGAATAAATGTCTTGGCGGATGGTGAGGCCATCGAAGTTCTTCAGCTGTGCTTCCTGGATCGTCTGTCGGGCGTCCTTGAGGCGATCTACGTTGATGTAGAAGGACGCGAGATTTCCATAGCCGACGAGAGCGGGTTCCACCCGCTGCGCCGTTTCGGTTTCCTTCACCGCTTTGTCATATTGGCCCAACGCGCCATAAGCGACTGCGAGATTCCCGTGAGGCACCATATCCAACGGGTAGCTTTTTGCCCAGAGTTCGTAGGCTTCGGTGGCCTTCTCGATTTCGCCGGTTACCTTGTCAAAATAGAAGGCGGAGATGCGGTAGCGCTCGCGTTCACTGACGCGGTCGCGCAAGTCATAGGCCTTTCTGGCATTAGCGGCGGCGAGATCCGCCCGTCCAAGATTTGAATATTCGACCGCGATCCCGGTGTAGGCCATCGCGAAGTTGGGGTCGAGTTCGATGGCCCGTTTCATGAACGGAATGGCTTCTGCGTCACCTTTGGTGCGGCCGGTTGTGATGCCCATACTGTAGGCCTTAAGGGCTTCGAGCGACGGCGTGGTGGCTTCCACCGGCACATCGAACTTCTGAACCGAGGCCAGCGATTCGCCGAGTTTAGCGCGCAGGCTGGCCGCTGCCTTACCCAGTGCCTTCAGCACGTCTTGCTTGCTTGCCGCCTCTTCCTGCTCCTTTGCCAGCGTATCCCCGCTGCTGCAACCGACAGCGTCTACGCCCAGCACGTACTGCCCGCCGAGGTTCGAAATTGAACCCAGCACGATTGCCTTACTGCCTGTCCGAATACAGAGTTCTCGCGCTACATCGCGCGTGATCCGCTCATTCGACGGACGGCCCATCAGGTGCAGCGTTTCCTCTACCTTGCGATCGGAGAGGATATTAAGGAACGGGGATTGTCCGAGCTGGACGCCCAGTGCCTGCTTGAGCGCATCATCAAAGACGGGGTCGCCAGTTGAGTTGGTAAAGTCGGCAAGCACCACTGTGTCCCTTCCCGTGAGAGGTGCTGCTTTGGACGCTGGCGCAGCCGAACGCGAGCGCCAGTTGAGGCCGCCGGCGACAAGGGCGGCTACGACGATCACCGCAGCCGAAACCAAAATCTTCCACCGGAAGCCCGTCGATTGCCCCACCGCCGATGTCTGCGCCGAAGATACTGCCGGCTGCTGTTTGCCCCTCGATGCAGGTGAGCCTGCAGCCTGTGTTCCGGATGCAGGCTGACCGGAGTTGTCATGGGCGGCCGGAATTCCCGTCCGGCTCGATTCTATCTCCCGCTTCAGGCGTTTCAGGTCGGCCCGCATCTCGGCAGCAACCTGATAGCGCAGCTCGCGGTCTTTCTCCAACGCCTTACTGATAATCTCTTCCAGCTTGGGCGGAAGGTCGGGATTTAGCCGCGCCGCAGGCATAGGCGCCTTATGCAAGATGGAATCGAACAAGTCGGTGGTCGTCGCTCCGCGGAATGGCAACTGGCCGGTGGCCATCTCATACAAGACCGCCCCGAAGGAAAACAGGTCGGTACGGGTATCGAGCTCGCGCCCGCGCGCCTGCTCCGGGGACATGTAGGCAGCCGTGCCCACCGCGGTGCCAGGGTTGGTCAGGTGTGCTTCGATAGCCTCGGTTCTCGTGACCTCATTCTGGCTGCTGCCGCCGGCGGCCTTAACTTTAGCCAGGCCGAAATCAAGCACCTTGGCATGGCCCCGCCCGGTTACGAAGATGTTGGCGGGCTTGATGTCGCGGTGCACGATCCCCTTGGAATGAGCGGCATCTAGCGCGTCAGCGATCTCGATGCCCAGCGACAACAGCGTCTCTAATTCCATCGGCTGAGCCCCGATCACGTACTTCAGCGTCTGCCCGTCGAGAAACTCCATGGCAATGAACGCCAGGCCATCCTCTTCTCCGATGTCATGAATGGTGCAGATGTTGGGATGGTTGAGCGCCGAAGCAGCCTGCGCCTCGCGCTGGAAGCGGGCTAGCGCTTGCGAATCCCTGGCTACTTCATCGGGAAGGAACTTCAATGCAACGAAGCGATGCAGCCGCGTGTCTTCAGCCTTATAGACCACACCCATGCCGCCGCCGCCCAACTTCTCGATTATGCGGTAGTGCGAGATGGTCTGGCCTATCATCAGGGGCAAATGTTACGTGGGTGAAACGGGCAAGTCAATGAAAGCCGTGGAGTTGGCAGTGTCTCGAAACTGGGTTGACGATGATCTCAAGAGGATTGTTGTCGCTAAGCCGAAATCCCCCGGACCGGGGAAAGACCGGGGCGAAGCAGAAGGCGTTAACGTTATCTGGAGAAGAGGACGCAATGGAACCATTCCGCTTTCATCTCTTCGTCTGCACGCAACAAAAGCCCGAAGGTGCCCCTTCCTGCCCCGCCAGTGGGTCGTTGGCTGTGCTCGAAGGCCTAGATCGGGAGGTGCAAAAACGCGGCCTCAGCCCTGACGTACAGCTCACAACGTGCGGCTGCATGGGGCTGTGCGACGAAGACCCCGTGATGGTCGTTTATCCCGAGGGAGTGTGGTACCGGCGCGTTCAATCGTCGGACGTAAGCGAAATTGTCGATGCACATCTGCTCCACGAGAAGCCCGTCAATCGTCTCGTTTGGAACGACGCGCCGGCGATGAGAGCCATGTCAATCGAACACGGAGAGAAGTTCCGCGCTGCCATGGCGGCTCGTGAAAAAGCGGGCACGCTGCCCGACCGCCTGGATCAAATGATCCGCGGGTACATGCCGAGTCGCTGCATTCTTACCGCGCTGGAGCTCGACATCTTTACGGCCATCGGCGAAGGGGCCAATGCGGAACAAATCGGGACGAGGATCCACGCCAACGCTCGCGCCGCAGAGATGCTGCTGAATGCACTGGTTGCTCTCGGACTGGTCACCAAGAGCGGTGGCATCTACAGCAACACGCCCGAGTCCGCGCGCTTCTTTGTCCAAGACTCGAAAGACAATCATCGCAACGGGCTGCTCCACACAGCGAACATTTGGCATCGCTGGAGCACGCTGACCGACGCAGTGCGCCATGGCACTTGCATTCCCATCGATCCTCGCAACAATGCCCGTGACAGCAGGCCCAAATGGACACTGAACTTCATTGTAGGTATGGATCGCAACGCCAAGGCTCGTGCGCCACTTTTGGTCCAGGCTCTGGGCACCGCCGGCGTTCGCCGCATCCTCGATCTAGGGGGCGGCTCCGGCGCATACTCCATTGCGTTTGCAAAGGCGTCGTCTGATGTGTGGTGCGAGATCTTCGATGTACCAGAGGTCGTGCCGTTGACCTCTGAATACGTAAATAAGGCCGGCGTTTCAGCCCAAGTCAGCCTTCGCTCTGGAGACATGCTCACGGACGATCTGGGTTCGGGCTACAACATCATCATGCTGAACGCGATCTGCCACATGTTTTCTGAGGAGCAGAACCAGCAACTCTTTCGCCGCGCGCGCCAGGCACTCGCACCGAACGGCCGCTTGGTCGTGCAAGACTTCATCCTCAATCCCGACAAGACCGGGCCCCAACACGCGGCCTTATTCTCACTGAACATGCTCGTCGCCACGGACCACGGCGCGAGTTACAGCGAAACCGAATATTTCGGCTGGATGAAAAACGCCGGATTCGCGGACATATCCCGGATCAAGCTACCCGGCCCCAGCGGCCTGATTGTCGGTCTGGCGAAATAGGTCCCGATGCAGAGCCTCATCTTCGCCCGCAAGAACATGTCGAAGAGTTGCAGGTGGGGCGGCAGCTCCTGCGCCCTGGAAGATCTAATCACCGAGAAGGCGAGCGTCGAAGTAACGGCTTCTGTTTTGACGCAAGTGCCTGAAAACGACTGAGGCGAACGGCCGCGCATCAGTACAAGTGAAAAGCAACTTCAATGGCGATCTCCACCGCTACCGCGTGGCCGTCTTTCTGACCGGGTTCAAAGCGCCAGGTTTTGACTGCCTCAATGGCCTTTTCGTCCAGTCCCATGCCCAGCGTGCTCACCACGCGGATGTTCGTTGGGCGGCCATTCGCATCCACCACAAGGCCCAAGACGCAGGTTCCCTGATATTTTGCTTTGCGCGCTTCTTCAGAAAACTCTGGCTCCGGAGAGTAGATTGCTCGCGGTGGAGTGACTCCCCGGCCGGGACGGAAAACACCGCCGCCGATACCTCCACCCCAACCAGGTCCCACGCCCGGCCCTGTGCCTGAGCCGACGCCACCCCCCGAACCGGAACCGATACCGCCACCTGATCCCGTGCCGTTCGATGGAATGATGGCGGAAGATTTCGGGTCGCCAAGGTTTGGCATGTTGTTCATGGCGACCTGAATGTCGGGCGGAACAACGACCGTGGGCTCAACCGCCAGCTTCGGGTTCAAATTCCGGATCACTGCGGCCGGAGGCGTGATTTGCTGCATCGAGAACTTCGGCAAACGCCCCTTTGAAGCTTGCAGCACATCGCGGTCGCCACCACCGCCGCCGCCTCCGGCCTGCGTCTTCGCGGGTTTCAGCGCATAATCCCCGTAATCAATCAACTCCGTGGTGGTCTGCGGCTTACCCTCGACCTTGGTCACAATACGCCTTCCGAGAATCGTGCCGTAGATGATCAATGCGAGCACGAAGACATGAGCCACGGTCGAGCCCAGAGCGCCTTTCTTTTTGTAGTTGTAGAAGCCCCAAATGTCCTTGACTGGAATGGGCTTCGACTCGAGCTTCAGCGGCGGAAGTTTTTTGGGAAAGAAAAATTCGTCCAGGCCGCGCAAAAGGGACTTCCACAGCGGCTCAAACGTGTCGGAGGCCAGCAAGAGGTGGAGTTCCGGCTCTTGGTTGGGGTTCGGATTGACTTCTGCTGATGCCATTGTTCCCCGGTTCTCTCCGGGGGGCAGTAGTACGGACCATTTTTTGGGCGACCCCCATCTTAGACAGATGAGCCGTCCTTCCAACAAGTTGTCTTTTTTTAACCACCTGAGACTTCAGTGAGCGAAATCAACAACGCAGCGTTATCGACGGTAACTTGCCGAAAGGCATCGAAGGGCCACCGGATATCGAGCTTGACCTATTCATTCAGAGGACACGCCCGGCATCTTTCGGGACGGAGTATTTGCTCTTCTGACAGGTCGAGATGGCGTACGACGAACTTGCCTGACTCCAGCGTGTCCGGTCGACCTGCATCGGCCAGGTAATCTCCCGCCAGTTCCAGCGCGCGGTACTTTGTGGATGCTACAAGGTAAATGCTGTCAGTGCCGTGTAACGTGACTTCATAGAGGTTCATAAGGCCCCTCCGTTTCTTGTGCGACGCTTCATCCGATGCCAGGTGCTGCCGAAGGTATGATCAGTCTGGCTCAATAAGCAACGACCGACCTTCTCCAGTCCTGCTTGAGTTGCTCCAGAATGTCATCTGCCAGTATGGTTCTGTCAGAGAACGAGGATTTTGTGGTCTTCCAAATGATTTTCTGAGAGCGCCGGTCCAAAAGGGTAACTTCTGCAATCATTCGCCGTACGGCCACCTTGGCGGGCACCACTGCGCTCTCAGTTTGACAAGTGAGAATCGCGTCAGCTTCTTCCGGCTTTGAAGCAATCTCAACGACCGTCCATTTTTCGAGACGAGCCTTCATCAGAAGCACGAAATCATCTGAGGACGGAGCCACATAGATCGTCCTTACCTGGTGCAGCAGAAGGGGTCCGGCTGAAATAGTAGCTTGTGGGGCGAGGGACCCCGCGCAAACTAACAGCAGAACGAGGATTGTCAGGACACCCCAGCCACTTGGTAGCGGCCGTTGACGTAGGACTCCAGAGTTCATGAGGTTCCACCTTCCTTTCTTGGCTGTTTCTAGGCGCCCGCAAGGGCCCAGGAGGTGGGTAGTCATCTAATGAATGACACAACATGAGAAAAACTGCAGTGAGTGTGGTCACGAACGCTTGTGAGGCACGAGCAACAGCCCTGTTTCGAAAGTCCAAGGCACGGGATACTCAGCTTTCAGCGTGGGAGCGTGTCTGCAGAGCCTGATCGACGTAAGGGTTGTTTTGCGACAACGAACCGATCAGAGAAAAAATGAGAGCCGCGGAATCGTAAGGCACAACCCCACAAGGATTACCATTGGGCATGAACAGAATATGTCCAGAAAACATCGACTCAGAAGTCTCTGATCAGCCTGTAGCTGCCAATCTCCTCTTTCTGCGACAGGAGCCAAACGAAGAAGATGAAGACGAAGAGGAAGACGAAGGCGACGGCAAAGAGAAAGAAGATGACGATGATGACGACACAGACGACGGCTACTCGGAGTGACTAGCTCGAGTAGTGTGCCATTTGGCACGTAGGACCTATTCTCGAGTCCGAGCACAGAGCCTACGTTGAAAGTGAGCAGACTTCGGCGGGGAGAGCTGTTCAACGGGCGTACCATCACTCAGACGAGTTTGTGGCGCTTTTTGTTCTTCTCCCTTGTCCGACAAGTTGGTGGGAATCGCTCTGCTGTCTCCCCAGAAGATTGCCTCGTCATTGCGCGGGGATGGCCAGCATCCACATCATCAGTCCAAAAACGATCACAGCCGCCAACATGGAAAACAGGAAGTGGAGAGGGTGAAAGTGGAAGTACGGATTCCGCATCGGATGATGCCTGGCAAGCATACAACCTCCTTCCTTTACACGTGCTTCGTGTGCCAACGGAGCGACCTGTCTGTTCCTATTCTCTCACCGTTTGGGATATAGAGTCCTCTCAATGCGCGGCCCGTTGGCCACGAAGCCTGGTGTGGGATCCAGTCTTGTCTTACGTTTCCGGGACTGCCGACTAAATCTCCAGGTTCTTTATCCCGGAGTGCAGAGCTACGTCGCTCGTCTCAGCACGTAAATCGTCCAGGGAGGAATGTTGGTTTCGCTCACCCATGCGTATGGTTCGTTATCTTTGGCGAGCGGTTGGAAGACTTGGACCACCTGCAGATTCGCTTCTCTATAGACGGCCCGATAAGATTCATCGGTCCAAAGGATGTCTTCGACCGGCCTTCGATCTTGGTGGTCGGTAACGATGATGTGCACGACATCACCGCTGCCAGCTGCCGCGTTCTCCGGGAAATCTTTGGTCGTAAATGACGTCCATTCGTGGGTGTAAATCTCGGGTGACGAAACTATGCTAACGATGGTTCCGCTGGGCATTAGCTGCTTTCCGAGGTCGCGAAAGATTCTTGCCTTCATCGTCGCTGGAATGTTGTCGAAGGTAAAGGCAGATAGCACGAGATCGAAGGTGCCAGCGTCCAATCCGTTGAAATTATCACCGGGCACAATACGGTAATCGCCGGAAGGATCTATGGCGCGGGCGATCCGCAGCAATGTACTCAGAGACATCGACCCCGGTTACATTGAAGCCGAGTTTCTGTAGGAACCTCGTTGACCTGCCGGTACCACAACCGAAGTCAAGCGCTCGCGTTCCGGTCACACACTCAGCGAGAATTTTGGGGAGGTCACGGTATGCGAGGTAATAGGTGTTCGCGAACTCAAGCGTGGCGTACGCGCCGGCGCGACTGGCATCCTCATAGCAGTTAACGGAGTGCATGCTCACCTCTTACCTGAGCTCCAGTTAAGTACGCAAGGATGAAGTCGCTGGGGGGCGGTAGTTGCCTGTTGGCGCAACACTGCCGTTGGATCCACAATCAGGTCGATGCATTATGAGAGAGCGGCCTGTATACATGCGGCAACGCAGAACGGAAGGAACAGGTAGGAAAATCGGCCGAAGAATGGCACTTTACCTTGCGGGAAAGACTCCGCTGACTCGAATGATCTTTCCCTCAAGGAGGCAACTGCATGAGTCGTGACAGCAGTATATCGGCATGGACTCGGCCACGAGTCGTTCGAACCAGCGTGCGTGCCCGCTGGCTTCCATTCCCACACGCACCTTGTGCCTTGTTAGAGCACGGTAGAAGTTCTCCGCCTCGTCGCGATGCGCTAGCCGTTTTTCCTGGAACTCTCCGGTCTCGGTATCCACCGAAGCAATTTGCTGAAACTCGGGATGGAAATCTACTCCTCTAATGATCATTGTTCGGCTCCTTTCTCCCGAGCCTGTTGGTTGGCTTAGCACCACCAACTTTACCCGGGCGTCGGAGCCGACATTGTCATGAAATCAATTACACGCAATATAAAATGGCGCCCACTTTTGAAGAGAGGAGTTGCGTTATTCCCTTTGCAGTCGCTTCCGCACATCGAGTCGATGCATTGGCACTCCCCCGGCCGCTGAATGGTGCTACCTCTTCAGCTCGCTATGGGCATCGGTTTATCTTCGGACGGCGTTTCAATATCCTCCAATCTCTGCCTGCGATGCAGAAACACATACGCAGCCAGCAAGGTAAGCATGAGTAACGAGCAAATCATCACGAACAAAGCGAAAGCAGTCACGTTCCGGATGGGGCGCGTGATCTCGCGATCTTCCTGACTGGCCACGACGATCCAGCGAAGTTTGGCGTACGCGTCTTTCAACCCGGTATCGGCGAACCCGACGAGATAGGAGTCACCTTTGGAGAGCCGTGTGAAAAGGTATCCGGTTTCGCGGCCCCGCAAGTTCCCTAGAGAATCCCGGATTGCGGCGTACTCTTCGGAACGCATCTTCAGGGACGGGGGCACGCCGGGTGCCTCGATCACGGTTCCATCGTCACCCACCAGGAACATGCGCCCGGTACTGCCGATCTGCTCCCGGTTTAGCTGAGCGAACAGTGGCGACACATCCATCAGAGCGGTGACCGCGCCGATGAACCTGCCTGTTCCTTCCTGCAGGATGGGGTAGGCGATGCTAAGGTAGTAGACTCGGTTCTGTTCGTCATAGCGCAGATCAGCCACGTCGAGTGCACCTTGTCCTTGGGAATACAAGACTCCCCAGTTCGCACGATCCGTCTGAAAGTAATGCGAAGGCTTATCGGTTGCCGCGACGGTGGCGCCGACAGTATCCGCAACCGTGATTTTCAGCAAGTTGGGATTTAGCTCCCGTAGATGACGGAGTTGGTGCGCCAAGTCGGAGGTGAGGATATTTCTTGCCAAGGTATCGCTTTCCGGGCTACTCCATTTCAGCTCGATGGCTCCGAGTTTGCTGGCGATGGAGTCCTCGGAAAGACGCATGTACTGGTGGTTCGCGGAGCTGACCGCTTCAACAACACTCGGGTTGTTGGCGATCACGCTCACGTTCTTCACGGACTCTCCGATAAATTCGGAGGTGAACTCAGCTGCGGTCCGGGTTATGGATCGGATGTTTTCACCCGCCATCTGGCGAATCTGGCTGTCTCCCTGTAACGCCACATAGAAGCCGAATACAGTGAGCGGAACCAGAATCAAAATGAGAGCGCGAAGCACTCTTTGGAGGGAAGCACGTAGTTCCAGGGAATCGAGGGGCATGGGATCCTCCTCTCTAACGGCCGGACGGCCGTTGCACATGGACCGCACCTGCCGCCCCTGAGAGAGAGTAAGAAGCAGGTGACTAACTCAACATTAGGCGGTTCAAACCATTTTGTATGTGACTAGCCGCACAATCTGGTGCGCCTTCCGGAAGCTGAGCGTCGGAACACCCCGGCAGAGGAGGGTCATGCGCTTTCACTCATTCCCGGAGACCGGCCTTCTCATCCCATCTGATTTCGTAAATCGTCCTCGCATGGGAAGGCGATTAGAATCATGAACGTGAACCCAAAGGAAAGAACCGTGATTAATCCGGTAATCCGCTCATTGATTGCAGCGCTAAGCTACCTTTGCCGCCTTCTGGTACATCTCCCGGGTTCCCTTCGCGATAACGCTCCTGGCGCTCTCACAGCGAAGTGGTCAACCTGTCGCTCCGCGTCATCTGCCGCCCCACCCTGCGCCTGATTACCTTCTGAAGGTAACGTTTTTCCTAAACTTTGCGGGGCAAACAAACTCACATCTGCTTGGTCTGACTAATTAAATTGAACAAGCGGTTTCTGCTAGCTACGAAATTGGTTTTTGATTTTCTTAGAGATCGAGGAAGACAAAAATCAGGCCATACCCCAAACGGAAGTGGGGGATGCCTGAAGCTCAACAGCAGCGCACCTAGGATGAAGTGCAGCGATCGGCGCGCATCAAGCTCACGGCCGGTGGAATGACTCAGACCGAGCAAATCCGCAGCGGCCGCAGCTATCTTTCGCAGAGGATTTTCGTGCGCACTTTGGCCTTGGCGCCGCGGCCAGAATCGACAGCATCGAAATTCGCTGGCAATCCGGTACCAACCGACATCGTCAAGAATCTAGAAGTCGACAAGTTCTATTCTGCTCTGGAAGGCCAGGGAATCGTTCCAGCCGAGCAGGTTCAATCCTCGGCGGTCGCTCGCCGGTCGCAATCACGGTAGCCCGGGAACCACGAGAGAAGCCAAGTAACACTGTAAAAGGCAGTATTGCGCCTCTTCTGCGATCACCGAACTCAGCTACCACCCGGCATCACAACGAAAAGTGCTGTTCCATGAATCGGTCCGGCCGCACAATCACTTTTCCTCCATGCAATATTCGCCGATCTTTTTATCTTTATCCGGCGAGTTGGCGTCCGGATAGATTTCCACATCCCTGCACTCGTACATTCCGAAACCTTTGGGAAGTTCAATGATTTGGTAGCTGCCGTTCTTGTGCGTCGTGCAGCCTGGCATATTTGCGTTGCACTCTAGCTGATAAGTCTTGTCGCCTTGCGAGACGTGCAGGATCACGACTCCATTATTTACTTCGCTGCTTGTTACTGTGATGTTGGACTTTTCCTGTGGGGAGCCGGCCGCTCCTAACCAGCAGAAGACAGCCAGCAGAAGGAAGAAAAGAACAATTCCTTTTCTCATACGCACCTCCCCCGGGCCGAAGTTGTCTCGTCCCCTTTCGATCTTCTGAGTAAATTGTTTACCCGATCGCGAACCCCTGTCTGTGACGAAGTGCACAGGAGCATGCCCATCCTCGCCAGAGAGGTTTAGTACTACTGCGCCGAACCTCCACCCCGATATTCGCACGCCTCAATAACCTGTGAGCTTGATCACGGCCAATCGTTCTATCTCAAGCTATAAGACAAGGAAGGAGGGCTTGGCAGATCCCCACTTGATCAGAACCCACTCTGACGTGGGAGGTTGGTATGGATGGCGAAGAACATCGCTGGGTAAATCCCTGGGTCGTCACATTCTCCGTGATGCTGGCGACCTTTATGGAAATACTCGACACTACAGTCGTCAATGTTTCCATCCCACACATCGCCGGGAATCTCGCAGCCACCATTGAAGAAGGCACATGGGTCGTCACGTGGTACCTGGTTTCGAATGCCATCATCTTGCCGATGTCCGGCTGGCTTGCGAACTACATCGGAAGAAAGAGGCTGCTCCTCACATGCGTCGCGGGATTCACTTTGATGTCGCTTTTCTGCGGATTGGCGACCAGCCTTCCGGCGCTGATTTTTTTTCGGGTGCTTCAAGGGCTCACGGGCGGAGGGCTACAGCCGCTGGCACAAGCGATTCTGCTGGAAACATTTCCGGAGAAGAAGCACGGTCAGGCCATGGCGGCGTTTGGCATCGGTATTCTACTGGCGCCCATCCTGGGACCAACGATCGGAGGGTGGATCACAGACAATTACAGTTGGCGGTGGATCTTCTATCTCAACCTCCCGGTCGGGGTCTTTTCGCTTTTGATGATGAATCGTTTTGTCTTCGATCCGCCCTACATCAAGCGGGGTAAGGGCCGCGTCGATCTTTGGGGCATCGGTTTTCTCGCCCTGGGGCTGGGAACACTGCAAGTCTTCCTAGATACCGGCGAACGGCATGACTGGTTTTCTTCCGGCTACATTCGCCTTTTCGCCATGCTCTGTGTCACGGGCCTGGTTGCGCTGGTGATCCGGGAATTGAAGACGCCGCACCCCGTAGTTGATTTGCGGGCATTAAAGAATCGCTCGTTCGCTACCGGAGTGTTTCTGATCAGTCTATTGGGTTTCGTTCTCTATGCGAGTCTTGTGCTGCTGCCAATCTACCTGCAAACGCTGCTCGGATATCCCGCATACAATGCAGGTTTGGCATTGTCTCCGCGCGGCGTTGGCTCCCTTGCCATGATGCCGTTGGTGGGATACTTGACGAGCAAAACCAAACCACGAAAGCTTCTGGTGTTTGGCCTGGTGCTCGGCTCGCTCACCATGTTCGATCTTTCCAGGCTCAACCTCGATGCCGGCTACTGGGATATCCTGTGGCCGCAGGTATTCCAAGGTGTGGCTCTCAGCTTCCTGTTCGTTCCTCTGATGGCGATCAGCGTGGCGGGCTTCCCGAAAGAAGAGCTGGGCAACGCCACCAGCATTTTCAACCTGATGCGCAATATCGGCGGCAGCATCGGAATTGCAATCATGACCACCTTCCTCGCCCGCCGCACGCAGATGCACCAAAGCCGCTTGGTCGAGAATATTTCCGCCAGCCATTTAAGAAGCGGGCAGATGCTGCAAGGCTTGCAGCGTTGGTTCCACGCGAATGGTGTTGATAACTACGTCGCATCCCGCAGGGCTTGGGCTGCGCTTTACGGGACGGTGCAACGCCATGCGTACATGCTCTCGTTCGTGGAAGCATTTTGGGTGATGGGTATCCTGTTTCTCATCATGCTGCCGTTCGTGCTGCTGCTGCGAAATCCTCAGCAAAAGACTAAGGCGCAAGCTATGCCTCCTCCATCTGCTCGGCTGACGAAGGTTACTCAAGAATCGGAGGAAGAGGAACTTCTCTTGATACATTGATAGTTTCGTTGTGCGATCGTGTGCGACAAGCGTCGAAGAAATGGTCGCCTTTAACTTCTCAGCACATTGCTTCGTCATTTTCGTTGGTGGCGCAAGCGTGTTTGCCCCGCGGGATCATCCCCCAGCGCATGATCCTTCTGACGGCGCTGGTATGCAGCAAGCACAGCCATCCCTTCCAGTTGAGTGGAATATTCGACTAGGTTTAGCAAGTCCGCACAAGATGTAATGTCCGCCATTTTCGGCGGCTTTTGATAATCCATGAAGCCAACATGATGCAATTCGTGGATTGCATAATAGAGCAGCTCTGCAGGGTGAACGTCGAAACGAGTGAGTGCAATTCAGGGATGCGTTCGGGACGAAGGCAACCCCGATGTCATATCCGAAGGTCAGAAACAGGGTTCCGCGAAATCGAAAGTCGGCCGGCAGATACGCAAGAGCATCGTTGACCCAATGAGGATCGGAAAGCATTGGCCCAGCGAAGTATTCGAGACTTCGCGCACAAATGGCTGAGCGCCCACCTTGCGCACTCTGTGGTCCGAGCAGGCTATTTACCAAGGCCGTTCGGGAGTCTTTTGGACATCATAGTTGAAGTTTCGGGCATGGTTGAGAATGTGAGTGATTGCCGGCGAGTTTGCCATGCGCTCCATCAGATGGGGATCGTTGGATCGCAAGTACTCGATCGCCTGACGCGCGAAGCTCGTGTCGAAACTGAGATCTTGCTCCGCGAGCTTATCGTTCGATGGAACTAGATCGCGGAGTACAACGAGGGCGCTCTTCGCAGTGGATTGCTGTGCAGCGGCGGCGTGGCAGAAAAAGAACAGAATACATAAAAACGCAAATTGGCTCAGCGACCAATGAAACATTAAGGTTTTTTTCAGCGCAGCCATGAATCGTCGGCTTGGCTCGGCGCTCCGCCGAAGAAGTTAGAGCATTATAGTCGACGCAAGTGGGGGATTTGGCATCGTGGCGACAGTCGTGGCTGGGAACATAATCCATCGCGTTGACTAAAAGGAAGGGCTTCTCCCACCGGAGGAGAAGCCCAATAGTGCCGTTCCTTGGAAGAACTACTTCGGCGTAGGCGGCGGCACGATCTCGCGCAGTCTCGGGTCCTCGCGCATACGCGTGAATTCCTCGTCCTTGTACACGCTCGCAAGATTACGGTAGCCTTCGTCCTTGGCCTTCTTCAGGCACTGCAGACAGTTCTCCACGTCGCCGTGGCTGGCATAGATCTTCGCCAGCATGTAGGAGAAGCGAGCGCGTTCCTCCGTACTCGCGATCTGGGCCACACCGCCGGTTCTGGCGTCCTGCTGTAAAGCGTATGGGTCCAGTTCCAGCGCCCGAGTGTATTCCGCCACGGCGCCCTCCAGTTTCTTCTGAGCGAACCACGCCGCTCCCAGGTTGATGTGAAAGACGGCGCGTGTTTCATCGAGCGCAACAGCCCTCTTGAAGTACTTCGCCGCAGAGCCATAGCTTTTCTTCTGGTAGTAGACAGCGCCAAGGTTGCTGACCGCATCCGCAGACTTCCGGTTGTACTTTATCGCTTGGCCAAAGTCCTGCTGCGCCGCATTCATGTCGTTGTTCTGCAATTCAGACATGCCGAGCTTGTTGTAGAGTTGGGAATTCTTGCCATCTTTGCGCAGTGCGGCGCGAAAATACCGGATCGCCTGGTCGTAGTCCTTTTGGACCCGCGCCAAATCCCCGGCCTTCTCCAGTTCAGCAACAGTCATCGAGTCCATTGCGACCTTGCCCTGCGGAGTCGACGTGCTGGCGCTGTACTTGACGGACAGCACCGTTAGCACGGCCATTAGTGCGATCTTCACTGTGATGTTTCGCATATCCAGCCTCCTATCTGCCCTCGCGTCTGCCTTACTTATGGCGCGGATTTTTGTGGCCCACAACGCTATACCGGCTACCCCGGGGCTAAGCCCGCGGTGTTACCAGTGCTGAAAAAAGCTATCTACCGGCTGCTCAATCGATTGGTTTTGTCCGTTGTGAGGAAACGCCCATCCGGAATTGAGGTGAAATCGGGGTTACACGAGGTTACGGTAACCGTTTGTAGACGATTCCGCTGCCGCTGAAAGGTGTATAAAGGAAGCAGGAGGGGTAGTCGCAGGAGGTTCCCCATGCCCTCCACCGCAGTAGAGTCGGTCAGCCGGCCCGCAGAACGTGCCGAATTGCAGGTCGTTCTGCAATCGCAGCTTTTTTCCCGCTCACCGACGCTCAGCCATCTGCTTTCTTACCTTTGCGAGAAAACGTTCGCGGGCCAAACCGAACAGATCAAAGAATATTCTGTAGCACTCGATGTCTTCGACCGTCACGAGTCCTTCGATCAGAACACTGATTCGATCGTGCGTGTTCAGGCGAATCGCCTGCGCAAGCGCCTGAGCGAATACTACGCATCGGAAGGCGCGGCTCATCCCATCCACATCGCGGTCCCGGTCGGGCAATATATCCCTGTGTTTGAAAGGATGGCAGCCCGCGAAGCGCCTCGAGAGTTGAATTCGCCGTTGACCCCGGCCAGTATGCCGCGGCGTTGGGTTTCGCGCCAGGCCTGGGTGTTCGGTGGTGTTCTGGTAATTCTCATGGCGTTGGTTGTGGCTGCAATTCTATCTCGGGAAAGATCAGAACCTCAGCCGGTCATTCGCACTTCCCATTTTCAGCAACCTTCCTCAGAACCGCCCATCGGTCTTCCTGTAGGTGAGGAGGTACGAATCCTGGCCGGCGCTAACCGCAAGTATATCGACCACGCCGGCAAGCTTTGGAGCTCTGACATTTACTTTTCGGGCGGCAGCGCCGTCGCCAGCGCCGTGCAACATATCTGGCGAACCCAGGACTCCATCATCTATCGCAGCTACCGTCAGGGAGACTTCACCTACAACATTCCTCTCAAGCCCGGGATTTACGAGATGCATTTGCACTTCGCTGAAACCTTCTTCGGCCCAGAGAACATCGGCGCTGGCGGCGAGGGAAGCCGCATCATGACGATGCTGGCTAACGGTCATCCGCTGCTTCGCGACTTTGACGTGCTCGCCGATTCTGGCGGCGACCGCACCGCCGAAGTCAAGGTTTTCTCTGACATTTCACCTGCTGCCGATGGCGAGCTTCATCTCAGCTTTTCTTCGGCGAGCGGCGGCAGCGCAATGCTATCGGCCATAGAAATTCTGCCAGGCTTCCATGGGCATATCCGGCCCGTGCGCATCGTGGCTCGTGATGTACCGTATTATGGCAACGACAGTCACTGGTGGAGCCCCGACACCTACTTCAAAGGAGGACAACTCTCCACCAGCCAAGAACCCACTACCGGCACCGACGACCCTGAATTCTACGAGACCGAGCGCTGGGGACATTTCTCCTACGCGATTCCTGTCGCCCCAGGCCGATACACAGTGAACTTGTACTTCATCGAGCATCATGCGCGGTACGAGGGTGGGGATCGCAGCCCCGCGCCAGCTGGGGATTCCGGTATCGCGCGGCAAGACCGAATGTTCAACGTTTTCAGCAATGGGAAAACGATCCTCGCGAATCTGAGCATTGCGAAGCAGGTGGGCGAGGACCGGCCCCTAGTCTGCAAAGTCAAGGGCCTCGAATCTAACGCCCAAGGCAAGCTGCTGCTGGAATTCGTTCCGGTCACGCGCTACGCGACGGTGACTGCGATCGAGGTGGTGCCGGAGTAAGGGGCGAGGCGACAATTCGCCGAAATCGCTGGTAGACGGAAGCTGAGCCCTGCTTCCACCGCGAACAACACTTGGAGGCTGAGGTCCGCGAGGCTTGCGAGACCTTACGGAGGGTGAAAGCGCAAGTAGCCGCCCCTCAGCCCGCAGTGATGGCCGCGAAGTAAAACCTGGTGAGTCAGCCAGCACAGAATTGCCGCTCGGTCTCGGGCGGTTTTTCTTTTGCCCCATTCGTTCCCAGCTGTCGATAACAGGCTTGGCTGTTGAAAAACTCCATTTTCCCCAAAAACAGCTGAAGGTTGGGGAATAGAAAATGTCTAGGAAAACGAGAAAGTCGTTTGTAGGGCTTCCTGACGCCAAGTTTTTTCGGCCATTTTTCGGCGAGTGAGTTTTTCAACAGCCACGGGATATTTCAACAGTTGCCTTGTTCGTAAGACTTCGGCAGTTGTCGTTCGCCCGACCGCTGCTCGCTGCGGTAAAGCTGACCCGGTGTTTCCGAAAGGGTGTAAAGTAATCGTGAAATTCAAGAGGTACACGCTTGAGGCTCTTGGTCATCGGTTCCGGCATGATGGGCTCGGCCGCTGCGTTCGACATGGCGTGCCAATCGCAGGTCGAGTCAGTTTCGCTGGCTGACAGCGATCTCAAACGGGCGCGCGAAGTAGCCGCCCGCATAAACAAGATCATCGGGGATAAGAAAGTCCATGCGGTCGCGCTGGACGCTGCGAGTGAGAGGGCCGCTGCCAAGCTGATGCGCAGTCATGATGCGGCGCTCTCCGCTGTTCCCTACCGTCTCAACCTCGGGCTGGCAAAGGCTGCTATCGAGGCGCGTTGCCACCTTGCCGATCTCGGCGGAAACAATACCGTCGTCCGACAGGAACTCGCGCTCGCCAGTAAAGCGGAGAAACGCGGTGTCGCTCTCGCTCCCGACTGCGGCCTTTCCCCCGGCATGGCTTCCATTCTTGGCGGGGAGCTTGTCCGCCGCCTCGGTGGCCGGGCCGATGCCCTCAAACTCTATGTGGGAGGCCTTCCCGAAAAACCTATGCCGCCATTCCACTACCAGCTAGTTTTCTCCGTGGAAGGCCTCATCAACGAGTATGTGGAACCAGCTCGGATTCTCCGCAAAGGCAAGCTGGTCACGGTCGACCCCCTCACCGAACCCGAGGAATTTCACATGCCGGGCTTTGCGCCCCTCATCGCTTTCCAAACCTCAGGAGGTACTTCGACTTTACCCGAGAGTTTCGAAGGCAAGGTTGGCGAGTGTTTCGAAAAAACACTTCGCTATCCGGGCCACTACGATCTGCTGTGCGAACTAAAGGCGCTCGGCCTTTTCTCCAGCGATAAGATGCGTGTCAATGGAGCCGAAATCACGCCCCGAGCCGTGATGTTGAAAATCTTTGAAGGTAAATTCGCCGGCAAGGGCCCGGACGTTTGCCTTATGCGCCTGGAAGCGCATGAGTCGATACGTTCCCCCGGCGTGCGTGGCTTGCTGGGCGGGCGACTCAAAGGCCGTGTCGCCACCTTCACCATGGTCGATCACTACGATCCTAAGACGGACATGAGCGCAATGATGCGCACCACCGCGTTCCCTGCCTCGATCGTCGTACAAATGCTGGCTTCAGGTGGAATCAGCAAGCGTGGTGGGGTGCTTCAGGAGCGAGACGTGCCTGCCGACCTGTTTCTGGACGAGATGTCGAAACGTGGAATCCAGATCCAGTACAGCGTCGAATAACTCCCCTATAACTACGCCGAATCTTGGGTTCGGAAGGATCGGCGGCCTCGTTCTGGGCAGTCCTTGCTACCGAAGACATCGGACCACGACCAAAAATGCGACAGCCGTTAGCTTTTACAATCTCGCTCAATGAGCGCTATCGGGATATTTCGCCAACAATCCCCTTGAGCCGCCCGCTCTCCGCTCACGGCTGCAATTACTTGCACATTGACAAACCACACCCCCGCTAACATAATTCCCTCTGCGTTTTGGGCCCGCTGAATTCTTCCCCCTCGTCCACCATCAGCCAGAATCCCGAGTTCTAGCTGTCGCGCCGGGTCGGTGACACGTCCGGCTCGCTCATATGGCCGGGCTTAGAATGACGTTGAAATCGCGCACAAAGAGAGCGTCATGATCAAAGATCGCAGATTTATTTCGCTTGCAGTCCTGGCACTCATGATCGTCAGCTTCGGCGTGGTATCGCCCGCACGCGCCTCGCTCGGCGAGCCAGTGCAGGAGGCTCCGACCAGCTGGTGGTGGTACGTGGGCCAGACCCCGGCGCAGGTGGAGACCCTCATCAGTTCCAAGAACGCGCGGCTCGTGAGCTTGCGTGTACAGTCCGCCAGCCCTCTGCCGTTCGACGTCGCCCTGGTCCAGAACACCGGCACCTATAACAAAGCCTGGTGGTGGTACTACGGCATGACCCAGCAAGAGCTCGAGAATTACTACACGGCGAACGACGCGCGCCTGATCAGTGTCGAGCCGTACGTGGTGGGCGGCACGACCTATTTCGCGGCCATCATGCTGCACAACGTGGGCGCCGACTACAGCGCCTGGTGGTGGTACTACGGATTGACCGCAGCCGAGATCCAAAGCCACCTCACCGCCAACAAGGCCCGCCTCATCGACCTGCGTCAGTACACCAGCGGCGGCTCCACCGTCTACGGGGTCGTGATGGTTCCCAATACCGGGTCGAGTCAGTCCGGATGGTGGTGGTACTACGGCATCACGCCGGCCCAGATCCAGACGAACCTGACCACCAATAATGCCTAAATAATGCCTATCTCATCAGCATCGATCCCGCCGATTCCTCGGGCAGCACCTTCAACGTGGTCATGAATTCCGCTCCGTCGGGACTCGGCTGGTGGTGGTATTACGGAGAGACGGTTGCGAACGCTGAAAGCCTCGCGGTCTCCAACAAAGCGCGCATCTTTGACGTCAAGAGCTACGAGGTGAGCGGCGCGCAGCGCGTAGCGGTACTCATGTTTGCCAACTCCTGGAATTCCACGCAATCGGCAGAAGGCAGCTGCGACAAGGGAGTCATCTCTGGCTGGCAGACCACCGCCCCGACCGTCGGCCTCGGTTCGACCTCTTCCACCACATCCTACGATAGCGTCATCACTGCGCTCATGAAGAAGTACCAGGTGCCGGGCGGCGCCGTGGCGGTCATCAACAACGGCAAGTTGGTTCTGGCCCGCGGCTACGGCTTGAGCGATACCGGCAACTCCCTGATCGCGCATCCCGACAGCCTGTTTCGACTGGCGAGCGTGTCGAAGCAGATCACCTCGGCTGTAGTTCTCACGCTCGTCCAGAACGGCAAACTGTCGCTGACCGACAAACCATTTCCGCTGTTGGGATTTACACCAGATCCCAGCAAGCCGGAAACGAAGGCGCTCGCCAATATCACTATCCAGGAACTCCTGCGGCACACCGGCGGTTGGAGCCGCGAAACCGGATGCACCAACTGCAGCACCGAAGGCGATCCGATGTTCGAGTCCGAGACGATTGCCGCCGCGCAAGGCATTCCCTCGCCGCCCAATTGCGACCACATCATCCAGTACATGTTGAGCCAGCCGGTTTACTGGACGCCCGGCAAAGTTTACGACTATTCCAACTTTGGCTACTGCGTGCTCGGCGCCGTCATCGAGAAGGTTACTGGCAAGAGCTATGCCAGCTACGCGGCCAGCAGCGTTCTAGCGCCCGCCGGAGCCACCGGCATCGTGCAGGGGCGCACCCTCTGGGCCGCCGACCGCGAGGTCGTGTATTACGACTACCCCGGCTCCGGTTCGGGAAAGGACGTGTTCGCGACCAGCCTCAACGCCTACACCAATCCCTACGGCAACTTCTATATCGAAGCCATGGCCGCGCATGGCGCCTGGGTCGCATCCCCCGTCGACCTGTTGCGCTTTCAGGCAGCTCTCGATGGCCGCAGCGGCGGAACGCCGTTGCTCAATTCGACCTCCATCACCGATCTGACCTCGAATCCGAATGTTCTCTGGTCCGAGATCAACAGCTCGAATGTGCTCACCACCTACACGCCCTCGGGCTACTGGTATGGCATGGGCTGGGAACTGAATTCGGCAGGCAACTGGTGGCACACCGGCAGTCTCCCCGGGACCGCCACCGAGCAGGTTCACGCGTCCAACGGCTTTGGCTGGGCCGCGCTTTTCAATTCCCGTCCCAGCAATTCCGATGGGTTCAGCACCGACCTCGACAACGGACTCTGGACCGCGTTCAGCGGCACCTCGTCCTTTTTGACGACCAACCTGTTCGACCAGTACGGCACCTATACCGGCTGGATGAATGGTGCTGCCTACCAGTCGAAGTTCAATGCGGAGGCAAAGCTAGGCAAGTACCCGTCGCGAGTCGAGGGTTTCAACTCGACCGGCACCGACCTGTTCCGCGCCGTCTTCGCCCCCAACCCAGGCTTCTCCGGGTGGGCCAGCTATAACGGCATGACCTGTCAGACCTACAAGAGCACCGCCGCCTCCATGGCCAGCGCGGGATACCAGACGGCATCACTTCAGCAATACGTGTCGAGCGACGGAACGCGTCGCTATCAGGCAACCTGGGTGAAGTGGTGATCGCGGACCCAGCTTCGTCTCACGGGTTCGCCGGAAGGCGGGATTGACCTCTAGTTAGGCGTGCCATTCTGTGGCCGGAGAAGCGGGGTGCGCCTTCGCAATCCCCCGACAGCCCCCATTTGGCGATGCGCGTGGAAAGTTGGAAGACAACTTGTGGATGGTGGACAACTTCTGACGTCAACCTGCCGCGAGCATGCGACGCCGCGGTACGAGCATTCCTCGATGATGGCCGCGCCGCGAAATCTCTCGAATTGTTTCCCGAGGGGATTCTCAACTGTTGCAATCAGGCGATTGGCCGACCAGGTCAATGCATTATGAGAAAGCGGCCTCGTGGATACCTAGTCGAGAACTGTGGGGGCGGGGGGAAGGAAGATAGAAAAAGCTACTAAAGAATGGCACGGTAGCTTGAGGGAAAGACTCCGTTGGACGCGAATGATCTTTCCCCCAAGGAGGCAACTTCATGAGTCGCGACCTCAAGTATATCGGCATGGACGTGCACAAGGAAGCGGTTGTCATTGCGGTGCTGAGTGGCGGCGGCAAGCTGGTCATGGAGTCTATCGTGGAAACCAAAGCCAGCAGCATACTGCAGTTTATCCAAGGTCTGCGAGGCGAGCTGCATGTGACCTGGGAAGAAGGGACCTGGGCGAGCTGGCTCTACGATCTGCTGCAACCCCAGGTGACGCGAGTGCTGGTCTGCGATCCGCGGCGCAACGCCTTATTAAAGAAAGGCAACAAGAGCGACAAGATAGATGCGCGCAAACTGGCCGACTTGTTACGCACGGGAATGCTGCGCCCGGTCTACCACGGGGAACATGGACTGCGGACGCTGCGCGAGTTAGGGCGCAGTTATCAGACCCTGGGCCAAGATCTGAACCGGGTGATGAATCGGATCAAAGCTCTGTATCGCGGCTGGGGCATCCCTTGTGCCGGGACCCAGGTGTATGCTCCGCGTTATCGGGAAGAGTGGCTACAGAAGATCGAGCATGTCGGCGTGCGCCGGCGTGCCGAGCTACTCTATCAACAGTTGGATGGATTGCAGGGATTGCGACGAACTTTGCGCCCTGAATTATTGGCGGAGAGCCGAAAACACAAAGCTGCGAAACTACTACGTCAGATCCCCTGCATCGGTCCGATTCGAGCCGCCCGCTTAATCGCGTTGATGCAGACGCCGCACCGGTTCCGGAGCAAACGGCAACTCTGGACCTATAGTGGTCTGGGCATTGAGACCCGCGACAGTGCGCAATATCGCTACCTGCACGGACAACTGCAACGTACGAAAAAACCGCAACAGATTCGTGGTCTCAATCAGAATCACAACCACGAGATGAAAGAGATCTTCAAGGGAGCCGCGACCCGAGCCAGCTGTGGTGTGAGTCCGTTACGCGATTTCTATGTGGGGTTGCTGGGGAAGGGAATGAAGCCCGAGATGGCGCGTCTGAGCTTAGCCCGAAAGATCGCGGCCATTGCTTTGACACTCTGGAAGAAGGAGGAACGTTTCGATGCGGAACAACTGAAGCCGCAAGCAGCTTGAGCATTGCACAGAACTCAGGTGGTCTCCCAGGTTTCACACCTCGGTGGTGACCCATCGGTTCTGGCGATGCTCGGGTTCGAGGGAGAGTATCCATGCGCTCATTAGGCGTTCCGGGTGCTGCCATCAGCACCCAGTCTCCGGGTCAATCCTATGCCCCCTCGGATAACCCAAAAAAGCCATAGGCCTCGAGCCTCACATAGGATGATGGTTGGCACTTAAGCCAACGGTTGGCTTGCGCAGCTTCGCAACGAATGGTGTCGGGACCGCTGCATGAAACCACTCAAGGGAGACCAGCAACTGCCATCCGTATCCCTGTCGTACTCTGTGGCGCTCCAGGCGTTAAAACCAAAATCCTCTCCACGAAGAAGAAGGGGCCTGGATGCAAGCACCGATCGAGGTCTCACGGAGAGAAGTGGAGAAGTGTTTTCGCTTGACATCCTCTCTCATAGGATGAGCGATATGGGGATTTTTCAACAACTATGCCCTGAGGCGCCTCCAAGTTCCGGGCATTCATTGACCTGCCCTATCTGTAGTCCTAAGATTTCAGCACAATGATCGGCAAGACCATCTCGCACTACCGCATCGTCGAGAAGCTGGGCGGCAGCGGCATGGGTGTCGTCTACAAAGCACAGGACACCGATCTTGGCCGTTTCGTCGCCCTCAAATTCCTGCCCGATGATGTGGCGCAAGACCCGCAGGCGCTCAGCCGGTTCCAGCGCGAAGCGAAGGCTGCCTCCGCGCTGAATCACCCCAACATCTGCACCATCCACGAGATCGGCAAGAACGGCGATCAGTTATTCCTGGTGATGGAGTATCTGGATGGGATGACGCTGAAGCACCGCATCGGCGGCTGTCCGATGGAGACCGAAGCCATCCTGTCGCTGGGGATCGAGATTGCCGATGCGCTGGACGCTGCGCACGCGGCGGGAATCATCCATCGCGACATCAAGCCGGCCAATGTCTTCGTGACGAAGCGCGGACACGCGAAGATTCTGGATTTCGGGTTGGCGAAGGTGACGCAACCGATTCGCGAGCCGGGCAGCGAGCCGCCATCGTTGGGGCAAACGACGGTGAGCTGGAAGAGCACCTCACCAGCCCCGGCCAAGCCGTGGGGACCATCGCCTACATGTCCCCGGAGCAGGTGCGGGCGAAGGAACTGGATCCTCGAACAGATTTATTCTCGTTCGGAGCGGTGTTGTACGAGATGGCGACCGGCCAACTCCCCTTCCGCGGCGAAAGTTCCGGTTTGATCTTCAAAGCCATCCTTGACTCCGATCCACCGCCCGCAATGAAAACTCGCGCTACCATGTAGTAATTAAGACCACAAAGAGGAGGTCACCATTTGGCGAGAAAGGACCCTGAAGGTTGTGTTGGTGTTGGTGGGATTGCTCTTTACGGCTATGGTTTATCCACTGATCGACTCTTTACTGCATCCGGCTGACTCGGACAGTGGCGATACGATGATGCTAAGCCTCTATGTCGCGCTCGGCATTTTCCTGCTCATCGCGGTGCGGAATCCATCGGCGCATCGCAGCCTGATCGCGTTCGCAGCATGGTCAAGCTTCGCCCATGCCGTGGCAATGTCGATACTGGGACTCGAAATCGCCAGCCAGCGCGTAAGATTTCTGGTCGGGTCGGGGGTACTTGTTGTCATCGGCGTAGCCCTGATTGCTCTGGCTCCGGCGAAACAGCCCGTCGATAGGGCATCTGCGGTTGGCGCGTAGGCTCGCCTCAGCGTGCACGGAGCGGTGTTCAAGGGACAACGAACTCACAGAACAGACTGGAACCGTCAACCTCAGTAATGACGGGTATAACGCCCAGACTGGCAGCAAGTTTCTCAAAACTCGCCCTATCCGCAGTTGTTGCGCGGAAACCGTCCTTGCAGACAATCATTCCGTCGTCCGTAGCTTGGTAATCGATCTCGCCGATCAGGTGGTGTGCGGACTGAATTTCAAACCATTCCAGTCGATGCTCCCAGAATTGAGGGGTGTAGCTCGAAAACATCACCAACCCGCCTGATCGGGTCACCCGCATCGCTTCCCGGAAAAGCTGCTGCTGATCGACCGCGAAGGCACAGATGCCATTCTGAATGCAGATAGTCAAATCAAAGGCGCGGTCGCGAAAGCCCATTTGAACGGAGTCCATGCAGGCAAGGCATAGCGATGGTTTGCGTCCCAAATATTCCAGTGCCATGAGGAGGCTGGACAGCGACGTATCGATTCCGAACGCCACCCGCACTCTGGGAAGAAGCGGCTCAAGAATCCGTCCATAGCCACAGCCCAGTTCCAAGGCGAGCATGGAGGGCATCGTTCTTGCAAGGACGAACTCAATCTCCGCTTCGAGGTACGCTTTGGTGCGAGGCGGAGCGAGATCATAGCAAGCGAGGAGACGTTCGGCAGCAAGCCTCTCAGTGTAGTAGCCGGGCATGGCGCGATCTCGCCATAATAAAAGAATGACGCTCCTGTCTGTCACCCCCATCCTGAAGGAAGCCAAAGCCGAGTGCGCGAAGTTGCAGTAGACAGTCTCGCTGCCTCGACCTTTGTGCCCGGCGGCGGTTGTGTCCCTGCTGCACGCTCCATAGAATAATCGCAATGATTGCCTCACCAAAGTGCGTTATGCTGCTTTCCTGCTTCGCAGTTGCTTTGGGGATTGTGACGGCTAGTATGGCGCAGGCGGCGTTCCCGGCCGAATACACTCGCCCGCATTTGTAAGAGAAACGCCCTTATGGAAAGCGCCGAACACCGGTTCTAACGAGCCGACAAAAGTCAACCCGCGATGACCAAATCCCCGGCTTCTGATCGCATTGCATTCGCCCAGTGCCCTCCGCGAAACCGGACTGCACAGGTGCGCTTCAGAGAAAAACTGGGATAGTGACGGCCTTCGCTGTGGGACAGTACATTATCTGCAGTCCGGTTTGTGGACGAAATATTGCGAAATACGGGCATGTTTCGCTTATTTCGGGGGAGAGAGCGGCTGGATTTCTCTGCAGTTAAGACTTGCTGGCGGAGGGAGAGGGATTCGAACCCCCGGTACGGTTTCCCGTACAGCGGTTTTCAAGACCGCCTGTTTCAACCACTCACACATCCCTCCGCGCTACATCAAAAGCACATGGATAGCTTACCAAAGTCAGTTGGATCCAGGTTGGATCCTGGTTGCATCGTTGATCCTGACGGGCTCCGGCCGTCTCCGAACCAGGTCGAAAACGATTTCTGGACAACGGCCGAAGCCTGAGGTTGACAGCTTCTTTTTAGTTCGCTTTGGTCGTGAGATGATGCTTGGCGAGCGTGGAGTGGTATCCGACGAATTTTAAGTGAAACTTCCACCACGTCGCGCGCTCGAAAAGCTCCGGTTACAAACATAGTCGCGATCACGGCCACAAGCAAAAGATCCAGTACATGCCCATTCGTAAATCCCATGCTTCGGACCATGCAGCTTCGGACCATGCAGCTCTTGGTATTAACGGTCGAATTACTCGGCGCGACTTCCTCGGTTCGACACTTCTGGCTTCTGGAGCCGTATTGCTTGGGGGAATGACTCCCGCGGAATTGCTCGCCGGTCGCGATGAGTTCACGGGCTACGGCGGCATCGGCGAATACAGCACCTCGAACGGCAACACTCTGGATGTTCTCGAAGCAGGTCATACCATCCGGGAAGGCGTCTACGAGCCGCTTCCAAAAGATATTGTCGACACCGGTGAGAACTTTGATTGCGTGATCATCGGTGGTGGAATCAGCGGCCTGGCTGCCGCGCTGTTCTTTCAGCGCCAGGCCGCTCCGGGCATGAAGTGGCTGATACTCGAGAACCATCCCATATTTGGCGGCGAGGCCAAGCAAAACGAATTTTTGGTGGATGGCAAACGGCTGATCGCGCATCAAGGTTCCGCCATTTATCAGATTCCGTATCCGCAGAGTTTTCTCGCAGGGTTCTACGATTCCATCGGGTTGAAAACACCCAAGCTGACGTATCAGCGATGGGCTGGACCCCAGCCGGAGTTCCCGCTTTCCAAAACTCCCTACGAAGCCGTGGGTTTGCAGCACGGACAATACGGCTTCTGGTTTGGCGGAAAATTCGGCCAAAAGCCAGGGATGTGGTTGATCGATCCCATCGGCAAGAATCTGGAGGGCGCCCCGGTTTCGAAGGAAACTCGGCTCGAATGGCTGCGCTGGCTCAAGGGCGAACCGGTGGAAAAAACGAAATTCGAACATCCAAAGGTGGATGGGGATTCGATTTCGCGCTATCTCGATTCCATCACGCTCGAACAGCATTACATGGAGCGTTTCGGCCTCAGCCGGGAAACCGTTCGGACTTTCCTATCTCCGGTGGAAGGTGGCGGGTCAGGTCTGGGCCCCGATGCCTTGTCTGCGTATTCCGACTATGCGTTTGAAATGCTGCATCCTTTGCCGGAAGAGGACGGCGGCTCGGATCAGATGTTTCCCGGCGGCAACACAACCATTGCAAGATTGATGTTGAAGAGTTTAATTACCGGCGCCATCGACGGACCGGATAGTGTGCAAGGTGTCAGCGGGAATAAAGTGAACTTTTCTGCCCTCGACGTCCCAGGGACTACCGCGAAAATTCGCCTCTCGTCCACCGCCGTTCATGTCCAGCACGACGGGGATCCCGGCAAAGCCAACTCCGTCAACATCGCATACCTCAAGGGAGGCGCGCTCTACCGGGTTAAAGCACGCTCGGTCGTGATGGCCGGCGGAGGCTGGACTACGAAGCACATCGTAAAGGACCTTCCCGAAACTCACCGCAACGCCTATGCGGAGTTCCACCGTTCTCCATGCATGATGGCCAACGTTGCGGTGAGAAACTGGCGATTCTTGTACAAGATGGGAATGACCGGTTGCCGTTGGTTTGAAAGCATCGGCAATTACATGGAGGTTCGCAAGCTGGCGCTGACCGGCGTCAACGACTCTACGATCGAACCCGAATCGCCCATTGTTCTCAGCCTGAAAATTCTGTATTCCTATCCCGGACTATCGACGGAAGCGCAGGGAAATCAGGGCCGTGCAGAAATGATCGGAACTTCCTTCAGGGACTATGAAAGGCAAATTCGTGAGCAGTTCACGGAGATGTTTGCCAGCGCCGGCTTCAACGCCCAGCGGGACATCGCGGGAATCATCCTGAACCGCTGGGGTCACGCCTATCTGAGCCCGCAACCGGGATTCTTCTTTGGCCGAAGCGGTCAGCCTGCCGCTCGAGAAGTCCTGCGCAAGTCGCCGTTCGGCCGGATCGCATTTGCCAACACCGATCTGGCTGGGGCGATGGACCATCGCTATTCGATCCTCGAAGCACAACGGGCTGTCGGACAATTGCTCGATCATGTTCTTGACTGAATAACCCTTCCGGTGTCGGCTTGGCTTCGTAGATTGTTTCAGTCGCGAATCGGTATCGCTGTTTCATCTACCATCCGAGGCGCAGGAACTGCGCCCCGTCCATCGACCGGGCTGACCGGGTAGACCGTCTGCTCGTCAAGCGCCATCATTGGGGGCCGAACGTTCCTTGTAGACAACCGCGGCTCCGGGGAGACTGTGATTCTGTCACCGCCTGCAATTCGTGATCCGGCTTCCTGACGAACGAGTCGCTTTGCGTGAGGCTCCCCGGTTTGTCGTTCGGGCAAGGCAGAAACGGTCTTCGGATGATTCACGTGCTTGGCGACTTGTGCGGGTGTAGTCACTTTGCTTGGCCCCGGGTCCGGGCATGGGTACCAGGTAGGGTCGACATCCTGTTGGCCGTAGAGACTCGGGCCGATCAGGAATACACACGCAAAACTCATACCCAGCAGCAAACGATTGGTTTTCATCGAAATGACCTCTGGAGCAGTGGAATTTGGTGGAGAATTTGTAATCTTTTCTCCACAATCTGAACGCGATTCTGGCGCAGCCTGCCGAAAACGTCCATGGAGCGGGTCTGAAGCGATATCAATTGATATGAAGAATGAGCGATGGGTATATCGCCATTGCTCTCATTGAGGGGTTCTGAGTGTAATCGCGCGCTGTTCTCAACGGGTTGAGGTTTGTCGGATAATAACGATCAGAGAATTACGGGAGGACGGGGACCCGACTCCAAGAGCCAGGAGGTACTACGATTTGTATTCCGAGTTTATTTCACCCGCTCCCACACCAGCACCCGCTTCTGGATCTCCGGATTGAGAAGACCTCGTGTTGCTGTAATGATTAGCCGGTTGCCTTCGATACGAAACGGGCGCGGCTGGGTAGAACCGACAAAGGACGGCGACCAGGCAACTTCGGGAAAGTGCGTCACGGTCGACGTCGCGCTGTCGAGTTTGAACGTGCCGCAATAAGCGAGGAAGGAGTCGTAGTAGGCTATCTTCTCCGCGTCAGTGGCTTTGGCCGGGTCTTTCCAGACCGGGCGATCATTGTTCACGATGGTGGCGCACATATATCCGTCGGGCTGGTACATGATGAAGCCGTGCGGGTGCGGACCGTATTGAGTGGGGGGCTGCACCTTGCCGTCGTTCATGGTGTCTTCGATGGAGACCAGCTTCCAGGTGCCAAGCAATTGCGCGACCGCGACCGTGGGCGCGGGCGTGGCGGTCTGCCCCAGTGAAGCAGCGACGAGCAGGATTGGAATCAGGAGAGATTTCATTCGGAATTTCCTTTTTGATCTCGAATCTGATCTTCAAAACTGAACCATAGTACAACCCTCTTCCCGATCAATCGCCCTCTCAGCCGAGTCCGTCATTGGCGTAACATCCCCATAGAACTCATTGACCCATGGAGCGCGAGCAGGAGTGCGGCCTCTTTTTCCAACATTTTTGAAGCAGTCAAAACCGAGCGTGCCCTGCTTACCATCCCAGGATCGCGTGGGTGATCCTCTGCCACCACCCCGGATTGACCCGCCACGCGTACACTGCGAGACTTTGGACAACGATCATTGGGGGCAGCGCATAGAGATATACCTTGTGCACACGCCCATCCACCGCGCGATCTCGTACCATGCCGAGCACGATCAGAAGGTCCAAGACGGGGTAGAACAGGTTGTGGTTGAACACGAAATCGAATCGGCCAACGGCAGCGTCCATGAGCTGGCAACTCGCGATGAAGACGAGGCGCCGATGATATTCCGGCCTCTTCCTCCAATAAATCGCCAGTGCGATACACAGGCCGAAGACGATCATGTCGCAGAACGGAATCGACAGGAAGGCGTCAGTACCCGGTTGATGCAGTACTGCGCCATCGAAGCGAGCCATCACTACCGCGATAATGAAGCCTAGTCCAACCATCAACGTGGCGAGTCCGGCTCCAAACCAGCCCAGAAACCGGTGCACGCCCACCTTCCGCACGCGCACCAATGTCGACTGAGTGATGAAGAAGACCACCCAAGTTGAGAAGGCCGCACCGTGCACCCACAAAAGCCACGGCCTTGGCGGGTTGGCATGGAAAAGGTTGGCGTCGACGGTCCGACTGAAGCCCCATACGACCAGCACAGCCATCACCAGCGACATGCAGAGGTAGAAATACTGACCCAGGAACGTCTTCAGCGGCTTCGTTGTGCTTGCTTCTTTGTCAATACGAGCAGCGATCGCTGCGTTTCCAATGGCCATGGTTCTCTCCCCCAATGAGCGCGCCGCCATTTCAAGTCCTCGAACCTGCCGAAAACGTGAATCTTCTGCGAGTGGCGGACATCATTGGCCGCGATGAGTCCCTGGCGGCACAATGCCTTCGAATGGCAAACTCGGCTTTGTTCAGCCGTGGTCCCGCCTTAGAATCTCTGCGCGGAGCCGTGCGCACTCTTGGCATCGCCCGAATCCGTGACGTAGCTGTATCTTGCGGGCTGATGCGAATCGTTCCCCTTTCCCAGGGCGGCGGTCTCGATCCCTTGGTTTTCTGGCAACATTCGCTCGCTTGCGCTATCATCGCGCGCAAGCTGGCGCGTTCGGTCGGTTTCGGTGATCCCGAAAAGGCCTACCTTGCGGGATTGATGCACGACATCGGATACATTGTAAATATGGTTGTCCTCCCGCAGCAGACAAAGGCCATGATGGAAAGAGCTCAACGCGAGGGCCTTTTTGCGGGAGAGGTAGAGTATTTGGACCTGGGGTTCACTCATTGTCAGAGCGGAGAGATCCTGGCGCGTCAATGGCGACTTGCCGATACTCTGGTGGAAGTGATTCTTTGTCACCACGATCCTGCCGCTGCAACTCATAACCCGGCGCTGGTGGCCATCGTCTCGCTATCGGACAGGTTGTGTCGAGCTTCGGACCTCGGATTAGGTTACGCGGAAACACCAGGGCCCTTGGAGTCCTGTACCGCCGAGTGGAGACTCCTTGCTGAACACTGCCCCTTCGCAGACGAAATCAGTTGGAACGATTTCGTCAACGAATCAACGAAATATGTGGGCGAGATCCATAATTTGGTTACTGCGATGTGTGCTGGGGGTTGAGGCTAGCCTAAGGAATCGAAAGATTGATAGGTGGGCGTCTGAATCAGTGGATCAAGGGCTTTAGTTCGCTCGTTCAACCTTAGCGCCCGGACGAACGCCTCCTCAAAGGGAAAAGATCCCACCTGGAGCGCAAGCAAGCAGACTGGCTTTCCCGTACTTAACCGATGCAGGAAGCGATTCGTCGATTCGCCGCCGCGCGCTTACACTTGACGAAGAATCGCCACAGCACTCAGTCGATGAGTGTGCCCGCCCGTTTTCGACAGTTAACAATGTGTTAGTTTGAAGTCTATTGTGCGGCTAGGCAGCGAATGAAGGCATTGGTCGAATCATTATCACTTGGCTCGGGAGCCGTTCTGGTAGCCATCCTTTCAGCGGCCATCGTTTGGCTATTATGCTCCGTGTGCCCGCAATCCTTACACAAAGTTTGGGTTGTGATCGTGCCCTTCGCTCTTGCGTACTGCCTTTACTGGTCTCCGACTTGGCTCACCGACGGGTCTGAATTCGACAGGGCACTCATAAGGTCTGAATACCACACTTGGGCGTTCCTATTCATTGGTGCGTGGTTTATAGCCGGCCCTATTCCGTCAGCCGCAGTCGTCGGCATGCTTCGAAAGCGCCGCGTCCCCTAACGTATCGAGTTGAACGAATTTGGATTGCCGTCGATCTTGTTCGCGATCAATAACACGAGGTCTCTTCAACCGAGACGCAATCCTCACTTGGCGTAACATCCCGATCGCACTCATTGGTATTCGTGGACCCAAACCGTGACTACGGTCATCATATCCTCGCAGGAGGGTGACCAAAGATGTATCACGTGCGCCAAGAGAACCTGCCCTTTGTTGGTAGTTCGCATGAGTTTGTCGGAGCTGAGCAGGGCAACACTAATGTTTCGGTGTTTCTGTTCCACGGGAAACCCGGATCGGGGCCGGGTCCGCACCGGCATCCTTATGACGAGATCCAGTTCATCCGTGAAGGCAGAGGAGTGTGGACAGTAAGCGGCAAGACCTTCGAGGGCAGCGCGGGAGACATCTTTGTCATCAAGGCTGGTGAGATCCACAGCTTCAAGGCGGTTGGTGATTTACCGCTTGTTCAACTCGACGTTCATCTCAGTCCCCGCTTCATCCAAGAGAACCTTTAAAGCGGTGGCTTACAATGTGGCCGGGCCTAGTCCTCGGCAAGCCCGAAGCACTCTTTGTCACTTGGTTTAACATCCCGACGCATTGACCCCAGGCTGAAGGTTGAGTGTTACCCAATGTGCCCCCGGTCACATGTTGTTGCGACGAAATGCGTCGAGAATTGTAGTGCCAGCATCAAAAAATTATCTGACTGGCCTGGTTAGTGCTGGTGCAATGGAGGAATCGATGCCCGATCCTGGTTCCATTTCTCCCCACGTCAACGGAATTCTGGAAACTTCGTTGTATGTTGAGAGCGCAGCTCGCTCGGCTGAGTTCTACCATCGTGTTTTTGGTTTTGAGCCGTTGGAATGCGGCGAACCGCTGAACGATGAAACACGCTTATGCCCAATGCGCGCCGGTGACCGGAGCGTGCTGCTGCTGTTCAAGAAAGGCGCCACACCTGACACTAACGCCTCCGGTGCAATTCACATCGCGTTTGGGATAGCTCGTTCTGATTTGACTATCTGGGAACGCTGGTTGGAAGAACAGGGAATCTCAATTGAGCTACGGAAAACCTGGAAATATGGGGGAGAAGCGCTCTACTTCCGCGATCCAGACGGCCATCTGTTGGAAGTCGTAACGCCGGGTGTTTGGAGTATCTACTGACGGCACCCACGGGGATGAACGCTATCAGTTCATAGCTGTCGTAATATCACCATAGCGCTCCTTAAGGGTCGATGAGTGTAACCGCCTTGATAGCGACAGTTGAGAACCTCAGTAGTGGAAAACCGATCCGATTAGCAGTAGATTGAGGAAGGCTGTTCGATGGCTCTCCTCGCTACAAGTTGGCTGCCTTGCAAAGCCCCTTCGTGGCCCAGCCACAGTCTGAAATTTGACTCCCGAAATCCTCCAATCAAGGATCACTCTTAACCGGGTGAAATATCTTGCTTTCCTGAGTAATCGAGCACATAATCTGCGTCCTTGGGGTCCCGGCTTTGAAGCAGGGCGGGGGGATTGTGTTGATGCGCCTCGGAACAATCCAAACACTTCACAAAAAGTTTTGGCAATGGATGAAAAATCAGATCGCCCAGGACGTGCCAGCGTCGGACGGATTGTGCGAATACGACTGCCGCAAGCCACAATGTACCGAAGAAGAATGGGCAACCTGCGAGCGGCGAATCCGGAGGGCTGCAGGAGAATTGTGGCCTGAGACAAAGCCCGCGCCGACTCCCCCACAATCCCCAGAAATCATAGATTATCGCTCCATTCTTGCCTCACAATTAGAAACGGAACAGGCGCTGGCCCGGCTGAAGTGCGCCCATTGCCAGTCTCTTTTCAATTGCGAGGGGCTGGCTCAGGCGGTTCTTGCTGAACTGCGCCGCTGTCGTATTGAGTACCGAAGGGTGGGTGGGGATGATCCCGAGGTGACCGATCCTGAGTTTATTGAGGCACTGCGACGAGGGATCGACTGTTTTCTGCGCGACTCGTTCGGCTCTGATGAGAACGATGAATCGTTCCCGCCAGCGGCGTAACCGCACCCCAATCGACTTCACTGGCGTCCAATGAGCGTCGAATCGCTGGTGTAACATCCCGTCTCTGACAATGTCGGCGGTGTCAAGCAAAATTGGAGCGTACTTCGCCGTGCACTCGGAGAAGAGCGCCATTTCGCTCTAGTTGAAAAAGTGCCGTTCCAACCAAGGGCTCGCATCGTAATCGTTGCAGGTCAGGAACTCGGTCCGACCCATCCGTCTCTTCGGTCCGCAACTCCGATCATGATTACTAATTCAGACTCCCCGGTGAAAGGGAGCAGGATGCCCAATCAATTACTCGGTGTTCGACTACACACCATCGCGATGTCCGGGCTGTCCTGCGTGCGAACCGAACTTTTGAGCTGCTCGTAATTCAAACCTTGACGCCACATCCAGTACAAACGAATGGCTAATCGGCGGGCCATCGCCACCTTGGCCGTCTTCCGTCCTCGGCGAATCATCAGACGGAAGTATTGACTGCGCCACTCCGGCAAGCTGCGCACCGTGACCTGGGCTGCTTCCACCAGCAGAAAGCGCAACATCGAGCTTCCTTGTTTGGTGATGTGACCCAAGCGCCGCCGATTCCCGCTGGACTTTTCTAGTGGAACCAGTCCTAAATAACTCGCAATCTGCTTCCCGCACTGAAACCGTTCCGTGTTTCCGATGATCAGCACAAAAGCCAGTGCGGTCAGTGCACCGACTCCGGGATGTGTCATCAAGCGCTGGGCCTGCGGACACTTCTCGGCTTCTTGCTCGATGGCCTGGCTTAGCTCTGCAATCGTCGGATTCAGTCGATCCAGCAACTCCAGCAGATCGTGCCGGCGCCGGCTTGCCCACGGCGCCAACCGGAACGCTTCCAGTTGCTGTCGTCCGCCTGCTCTCCACAACCTCTTCTTGCAGCGCAGTCCTTCATTCAAGGCCACCGCCTGCAGCTGGTTCATGATGCGAGTGCGCGCTTGCA